>Ga0207421_10000083_pt1 | contig 101571 bp, 74 predicted proteins | sample SodLakKL_010_SED_4_FD_187542 | JGI IMG/M metagenome (GOLD analysis project Ga0207421, IMG submission 187542) | Alkaline sediment microbial communities from Lake Tanatar, Kulunda Steppe, Russia - 8KL_010_SED (SPAdes) (version 2) | ecosystem: Environmental > Aquatic > Non-marine Saline and... | reverse complement strand
GGTGTCCGGAATCAGCAGGAAACAGTGTCCGCTTTGTGCAGGAATCACTGTCCGGATTCCTCAGGAATCAGTGTCCGTTTTGGTCAAGAATATGCACTTGTAATCAATATTATACAATTAATTAAGCAACCTCTCAGATTTAATATAAAAATCATTCACTCCAGCTAATTCCAGATCTTATAATTTTAGCGGGGATGCCTGCAATAATAACATTTGAGAATTCAAATTTTTTATTTACCAAAGAATTGGATGCTACAACAGTGTCACTGCCCAGAAAGGCCCCTTTGTTGATTGTGGTACGATTGCCGATCCAACAATTGTCTCCTATTATTATCTCTTTATCGGGATTAATTTGTACACCATCTTTATCTAATATTCTGTGAAAATCAGAGTCAATTATTTGAGTATCCCATGAAACCCTGCAATTATCACCTATTATTATATTTTTATAACATATTATCACACTTCCCGAAGAAAAACGAAAATTATTGCCAAGCTCCAGTCTCCCGAATGGACCAACAATTAATATAGATCCATATTTAAATAAAGCAGGTCCTTTAAAAGTTATTACACCCTCATTTTCCCAAACCACCCGGTTGTGTTTTTTATCATACAAACCTATTTCAAATACCCCGAGCTTAATTAAACCAGGTTTTAATGAGCATGCAATTATCACTTTTCCTTTTACCTTGCGTAACCTAACTTTATAACTAACAAAAAAAGGCAGATGAACAGCTTGCCTTATCGGCAAATATTTAAAGTTTAAATAAATGGTCTTATGATTGAGAAAATGAATATTATTAAATATTTTATTTATTATTCCCACAGCGATTGTCATTTAAAAACCCTTATTAAATAAAAAGAAAAAAATTTTAAAATGGTTTTGCTTTATCTTTTCACAAATTATAAATGTTTTAACATGAGGTTTTTATCAAGGATATTTTTCATATTGATACCCCAAACATCCCAGTTCAAGGATTTTTCAAACATATTTCTGCTTTCTCTTACTAAACTGTAGTACTTTTCATCCGAACAAAAAATATTAATTATTGTTTCACCGTATTCAGTATGGTCTGAATCATAATTTAGCGCATATCCATTAATTCCATTTTTTATAACCTCACTTACACCACCGGTATCAGTTGTAATGACCGGTACTCCGTAAGCCGCAGCTTCACAGAATGATATTCCCATACATTCCGCCCTTGTTGGAAGCAAAAAAAAATCTGAGTTGTACATTATCCTGTCAAATTCATTGATTCCATATTCAGTGTTTTTGTCAATATAAGCTATAATTTCCATGTCTTCATCATGAAAACTTTCTGGAGGTATACTTCCAACAACGATCATTTTAACAGGTACTCCCCTGGAGCGTATATATTCCTTCGTTCTATATGCAATATCAAATCCTTTCCTCATTAATTCCTTGCCTATAAAAAGCAAGCGGCAAACAGATGTTTTTTCCTTTTGGTCTATGATTTCTCTGTCTGGTACCTTGTCAATATTCGCACCTCTGGGTAAAATATGAGTATTTTTTGAAGGAAAATTGTAAAATTTTTGTATCGAAGATGCGGCCCATTTGGTGCTACATATAACCAAAGAAGATTTATTGACAGCATTTTGCTCAATTATATTTCCTTCTATTTCAGATATCCTTGATAAACTTTTATATCCCGGATAATAGCCATGTAACAGATTAAAAGTCGCATCTGTTGAATATATTACCGGCGTGCTGGTTTTAATATATGCTATTTCACATGAAGATTTATCGGCAAAAACTAAATCAAACTTTCCATTACTAAGCTTTCTTGAAAAGATGCGCCCATAAATTTTTGATATTAAAATACTGTGGGAATGATTGTATTTTTTTTTGAAAAACCTTTGTAAAAAATTAATCGACTTTCGGATTATATTTATAATTAAATTGTTAACGGGTCCGAGTAAATAAACTTCACCGCAATATTTTTTTAAAGCGGCTGACTGGTAATAATAAACACCCGAAGAATTGCCTTTATCAAGTGGATTTTCAGAGGTTATATAAGCTATTCTATACTTCATCCGTATATCTGAAAATTTATGCTTATTTAAATTTAACTGCGATCTATTATAACTGTGTAATAATTAAATAAAAAATCAATAACAATTCTTATCTTATACGGTACATTAAAGTTATGATTTTTTTCCTTAACTTACAGTATTATTTTTTATAATAAAATACACAAAATGGATTAACTCTCTGCCAATTTAAATTCATTTTTTTCTATTAGAAAGAATCCCCATAAGCAAAACTCATAAATAATACATAAAGCATGGGGCTGTGGTTGAAAAGCAAAAATTTAAAATCTCAATTTGTCAACATAGTAATAACTGATTAAGTAAATAATATACGAATAAAGCCCTATCAGTCTTTGGTAAACAAAATAATACTCGCATGAACCCCCATCAGCCTTTGGCAGACAAAATAAGATGAATAAACATGGGGGTCCATCGGAATTGAAACACTTAATATCCTAAAGTGTAATCATAAAATACTGTTAAACAGATAATTAAACACACTTTATACAGATGAAAAGCAATAAAAAAATTATTGCTATAATTATTCCGGTTTTCAATGGACTTGAATATACAAAACAGTGCTTCTCCACTCTCTTTTCTTTAATATCCCGGTCTGAAGCAAAGGATCATATTTTTCAGATAATCGTAGTAGATGATGGATCAACTGATGGAACTTCGCCCTGGATTAAGGAAAACTGCCCGTCAGTTCACTTGCTTAACGGTAATGGAGATTTATGGTGGACCGGGGGGATAAATATGGGTATAAAATATGCCATTAAAGAATTAAACACCGAATATGTTTTGTGGTGGAACAATGATATAACGCCGGCAAATGATTATCTCAATCAAATTGAAAGGTTAATTAAAAAATATGGCAAAAATGTAATTATAGGATCAAAGGTTTTCACTTTGAAAGAAAATCTGCTTTGGGGAATGGGAGGAAAATTCGACCCTTTTACAGGTCGTCGCTGCATGTATGGCGAGCTGCAAAAAGACTCTGATATATACAGAACTCCTATTGAAACAGATTGGTTACCGGGGATGGGTACTCTTTTACATAGAAAAGTATTTGAAAAAACAGGTATGCCTGATGAAAAAAATTTCCCTCAATATCATGGCGACAGCGATTTTACATATAGAGCTAAAAAAGGCGGTTTTAAGCTTATCGTTTCTCCCGAGCTTGTAATATACAATGATAATACAAATACAGGAATTAAGCACAAAGGCAGGTTCAGCGACCTGTATAAGTCACTTACAAGTATTAAATCAAATTATAATATAAAAAAGGATTTTCTTTTTTACAAAAAACACGCTTGCTCCACAAGGGCTTATATGTTTTTGCTTAACAGGTATTTCAGATATATAGGAGGCTTTTATAAATGGAAGTTTCTCAATGCCATGGGTGTGAAAAAAAATTAAAGCTCTGTTAAAGATAACCACCGGGATGTTACTTAATCAAAACCGCCCATTGACCAGCTGAGGGAGAATTTAATGTATGTGTCCCGCCACCTGTTATTGTTGCAGTACCTCCCCATTCCGATTTCTCAATATTCAGCCATCTTTTTTCCAGTTCACCTGAAGAACCACTTAAGTCAATATTAACACTACCTCCGTTGCTAAAATAAACGGCATATTGTTTCCCTCTCTCGGCTATGCAATAAGCCTCACCTGACCCCCTATTACTTAACAGCGAATTATCAGGTTCACAACTGAATATGTTCATTTCATCGGTAAACATCCTCAGGCTTTTTATATGTGTCATTGCACTGCTGTTTAGCCCGATGCCCCAAAAAAACTGAGTATAGCCGGGCCTGTGAAATCTTGCCGATGACGCTCCTGCAAATATCAACCTCCACATCCGCTTTGGCGGCTCACTGCCTGTTTCATAAATTTTTACATTATTCATAGGCTTGATCTTTTCACCGTGCTTTATTTGCTCCCTTGCATATATCAGGGCATTATAATGATCATCTCCATTTTTTGCGCTGCTTTGAGATGTTTCAAAAAAATCATAAAACTCTTGCTCTAATATCTGAGGGTGGCCGCCTGTGTCAAAGTTGTTGGCCCTTCGCATATCAGAGCAATATACCGTTTTGCCTGCTTCTGAGGCCTTGTTCCGCACAAATTGCATCCAATGTTCTCCCCACTCCATGGGTTGCGGGGTTTCATTATTTGTGCAATAAAGAACATTTGGGTATCCCAAAGATATTGACAGCAACTTCTCGACAAATTTTTCCTGATAATATAAAACTATTGGCTCACATGCGTTTTCATGTTCAGATAATTCAGGAACACTATAAAGGAAAGGATGCGGAGATGCAGTTGTTGACGGGCCATAATCGACAACTTCGGGTAATCCGGATTCCGCTGCAGTATAATTAATGTTTAGCAATGGGTTATAAGGATTAGACTCCCATCCAGTATTATCCTTACCTCTGGTCTCGGGAGCCCAGCTTTCAGCCTCAGTTCTGTGAAAATCAAATTGGTCCCATATTTCTATCTGAACAATTATATTTCTGTTGTAACATTCAGCAAGGAAAGTTTCAAATCTATTCCAATACTCATCATCCCATTGATCGAGGTCGTAATTATCTGTGGGTTGATTATCTCCCGGTGTACCTGAAATTTTCTTAAAAGGAAACCTGTTACCCGGATTTCTTGATGACATCGTATTTCTCAAGTAATTACCTCCAGAATTTATAAGTTCATCTAGATGTTCTTCTAAAGTCCAGGTTGACATACCTGTTGGATAATCATACCTGTCGGTATCATAATACCAATTGGGGAACTGAAAAATGTTGTCCTCAAAAGAACCGCCAAGCAACAATACCGGCTCTTCCATATATTCCCAGTATCGGGGATTTTCACCGTAAGGCTTAATGCCATTACTGGAATTCTTCTCAATTGGAAACTCATCTGTGGTTGTTATGCTGCAACTAATCAGGCATAACATCATAACAATTATATTTTTCATGTCTGTAATTTTTAATTATCAGTATTTAAACTATTTTTAACATACTTTTTTATCCTCTTTTAGCTTATCATAAATACTTTCCTGTTTCAACTCGTGAATGTTTTTATCAATTATATACATAATAATGCAAAGTGTAGCAATTGAAGCAGGATTTGTAAATGTGCTTCCTACAGGTAAAACTAAAATGAAAACCAATAAACGGTACTTTATATATGCATATTCACTTTTCAAGGGAGCTCTCAATGCCTTTAACAAAAGCCATATTGCACCTGTTGCAAAAAACAGGCCGAATTTCGAGAACTCCCCGATAAATCCAACATCAGACTGATAAAAACCTTGTGTTATTTTATAAATATTTACATGAATACCGTATAAGGACCGCATATGATCCTGTCCGTTGCCAAAAAGATAGGCAAGAGTATTGGGGAAAAACTCAGTTAAAAAAAAAGTTGCAGCTCTTATTCTTATATCACTTTCAAAATTTTCGCTTTGATCCCTTGTAAGGTCAACAAAAGCATTAAAAATATCCTGGAATATTAAATAAACCGGAATTACCGAAATTACAAAAAGAAAATAAATAACGTACCTGGACCTGATAATTTTACTAAACAGCAAGCTAGCAATTACAACCAGAAAAGTAATTGAAATACTATACCTTGTGCCGGTGAGTATATAAACAGGAATAAACAAAAAAGCAAAAAGGATATAGCGAATTTTATTGGATTTATAAAACCTGTCAAGAGACATAAAAAGTGCAAATCCCATAAAAGTTGAGCCGGGAATAAATATTCTGATAGTACCGCGATCTACATCAAATCTAACATCTAATATAGTTGTGGGATAAATTGAATATTGAACAAGGTATAATATTGCATAGCCTATCCCTAAAGCAAGAAGGATTTTTTCAAGATCTCTGATATCCGGACTGATAATATGGAGAAAGAAATAGAACAAGTAATAATACATGAAACTTTGCGCCCAAAACGTTAACACAAAATCCTGATTGTGAAAAGATTGTGCAGCAACCATACTTAGAAAGACACCGACAAATATCAGAAAAACCGGATATTTAAAATTATGCTTGATTGTTTTACTCTTTCCATAAATTTCCTGAACCAATATAACAACAAACATCATTGTGGTTATCCCAAGCTGGGTTAGCTGCATGAGTTGGCCGGACATAATGACAAGCCTGAAAAAATATGCCGAACTCATTAATATAAATAAGATTAAAATATTTTTAATCATCTCATCGATTTAACTTGAAGTAAAAAAAGTCAATATATCTGAAAAAATTAACGGAGTCAGACAAAATTCTTTCCTTGTAAAACTTTACAGCAACTATATGAGCTTGATCTTAATTCAGAAGCCGGTTTTTAATCCTTATTAATTTCTTGTAAATCCAATATTTGAAAAACAATATTAACTCATTAATTGTGAGTGATGTACGATAATGATAATTAAAATTTGAAACAAAAGAGTTAATCCTGTCTTTTTTATCAGGTTTTACCAATTCGCTTTTATTGCAAAGAAAAATGTCATTGCCCTTTACGTTCATAATTAAATTCATCTCATGCGGTCTAAGAGACCTTGAATAGCTTAGTACATAACTTTTGCATTTTTTTGTTGTAATTAAAAAATCCTTGTTGATTCTTGAGGGAACTTTATTTCCGTAAAGATCTACTGCAAAATCGTATGCCTGAAGATTTTTGTTAAAAATGAGCAATTTTTCAGGTAATATTTCGAAATGCGCATCATAAACAGCCAGTGAATCCCTTACAGTTTTAAAAGAAAAGCTCTTTCTTTCAAGAAGAAGTATTGACTGAACTTCAAAGGTTGACAAAGACCTGTTGGTTCCCACATCATCAAAATTTGAAGTAAGTGATACACGGGGATAGACAAAAAACCTTTTATGTGAAATCAAATAGGCAATAAAATATTTTTTCCAGCTTCTTTCAGGCCAATACATTACATGTTTTGGCATTTCAGCAATATCATTAATAACTGGAGAGGTGTCATACCATTTTCTGAATGCTCCCCACTGCCTTTGTGACCACAATTGGCCTGATGAACAGGCATATTGTATAAAATAAACATCAGAGTTGTCAACTACAGGATTAAATGGCTCAGGTTTTATTTTTTCAATGTGTCTGTAATTGAAAAGTCCGATGCCGGATATTTCTTCATCTTCATGATAATATTCCAATGCCTGGACCGCGTAGTCATAGAAAAATGGTGATACAAACAAATCATCTTCTAAAATAATCACTGAACCATATTTTTGCGTCAAATCACCACAGGAGATTATATGTTTCTTTAAACCCATATTCTCTGAATGTGTTATTACTTCCTTTTCCCCAGATATCCATTCAAATTCTCTTGCACAGTTAACAACATCCGGGTTATTGTAAGCACTGTCAATACTGATTAGAAGCCTGGTATTCTCTGGATAATGTGCTTTTTCTAAGGATCCAAGCAGGCGTTTCAGAGAATTTAAACGGTTGTAGGCTACAACAACAATAACAGGGTTACTATTTTTTAAGCTCATTGAATTATTTGTTAAATAGTACAGCTTTTTTTATTAATTTAATTTTCATTTGAATCGCTTTTTCTTTTAAAAACCCGGATACTTTTATTAAGTCTTTCCATTGAAAAAATATCAAGTGAATAAGGTACGAAATAATTGCTATTACTGAAACAAAATAATAATCTGCCCAAACAGAATATAATATTGTCAAGGAGAATAAAAGTTTGGGCACCCAGAACTTAATTATATCAGAAATTTTAAAACCGAAAGTCTTTGCAAAACCATAAATCAGTGTAATAGGTGTGGTTACAGCAAGAGTGCTTAGCGTTATAAAACGTGCAATGGTTATAACAGAATACATTGAGCCAATAACAATTGCAGTAATTGTAATAATTGAATTTACTATACCCACATACATAAGGACTTTCTCTTTATGAAAAAGAATATAAATATGGCCGGTTGTATTTGTTAATGTTTTTATAAGTATAAGAAGCCCGAAATAAGGCAAGAATGCTGCAACATCAATCCAATTACTTCCCCATAAAATACGCACGAAGTTTTCGGGAAATATTATCAGCAAAAAAGCTGCAGGATAATTCAAAAGACTTATAATACCCAGTACATTAAAATATTCATTTTGAACATTTCCACCCTCGGACTGAAGTTTTTTAAGACTGGGATATAATACTTTTCCAAATAATCCGCTTATGAGGCTGGTAGATAATGTCAATAATCGGAATGCCCGGTTGTAAATTCCAAGAGCTGCTTCACCGTACATTTTCCCTATTAAAAGATTATCGGCACTGGATACCCAGTAATTAATAACATTAAAACCCGAGAGGTTGCCCATTATACTTTTGGCTTTTCTGAAGCCGGCAACAGTGTATTTATGGGGGTACAGCCTGAAAGGAAAATTTGTCTTTCGTGAATAAAAAAAATATATATAAACTGAAATTATTATTTGGGGAAGTATGAGCGACCAGTATGAAAAATTAAAATAAGCAAAAGATATCATAAAAAATATTGATACAAGGTTTGCTGTGAATTGAACCTGTCCTATGTAATTAAAACTGAGACTTTTGGTCAAAAGGGCATATGGTACTATATTTATTGTCCTTATAATAAAAAGTGATGACAATACAATTGTGGGTAATACAAGTTCCATATTATCATAGAAAAGGGCTATAGGATATGCAAGCAGGCACATTAAAAGAAACAAACTCACTCCCATTAAAAAAGCCAAATTGCTTATCGATTTATGATAAGTATATTTGTAATCACTTCTTACTACATCAAAAGAAAGGCCGGCATCGGTAAAAATCATAATAAAACCAGTAAAAACCATTATAAGAGCAACAATTCCATATTCAGAGGGTAAAAGCAGTCTTGAAAGAATGGCAGTTGTCAAAAAATTTATTACCTGGCTGCTGTAATTATAGCCACCCAGGGTAACAACATCTTTATAAAAATTTCTTTTAAAGCTCACATTTTCTATTCCTAATTATCATGTAGCAATTTTTTTTATGTCAACCTATCATGTTTATTCATATTGTTTTGTTTGTCAATTGCTTATGGGGTTCAAGCTTTAGAATTATTTAACCTGCTACTGAAAGAATTTGCCAATCCAACTGCTCTTCAGTCTGTTAAGTGTAGTATTATTTATTACCCCCGTTCCAATAAGCAACCTTTTCATTTTATTTTTAATAATATTTTTTACATTATTTTTTTGTTGTAGAGGATTAATTGGTTGTATCAAGAGCTCTTTCCATAATATCTGAATTGATTTCTTATAAAATAAGAAATCCGGGAGAAAGCGATATTCCGGATTAACACTCAGCATTACATCTATTAGTTCTCTGTTGTTGAATGGAAGAAAAACATCATGCACAATATCCCTTTCTAGTTGATTTTGTGCCAACCAGCTTCCTATTCTGTGTTCCCAATAAAATAAATCAAGCAGACCATAGCCAAAATTATCTTTGTTATTTTTGATTTCATCAAACCAATCAGAAACTCTTTTTCTTATGAAAGGGATATTCTCCCAGCCATATGCAACATCGTTAAAACTAAATATTTGTTCACATGAAGAGATTTCCGGATGTTTTCTCAGTTGATAATTACGATAGAAAATACATCTGCCAATTTCAACACCATTACCTTTTACAGCAATGTGACCGGGGGGAAATTCATCATGTTCACCACTGGCCATTAACCCCCAGTCATTAAAATGGTGAATGTCGGTATTGTTTATATATATTTCTTCAAAATCCTTATTAACCGGCTTGCGGCAATTAATAATATTGTGCTGAAGCCCTAAATGTGATAGCAGTTTTTTTGGTATTATTATATCATTTGAATTTTTTGTCAGGTTGCGAAATTGCAATGTGTAAAAGTAAATATCACCGACTATCTCTTTACACGCACCCAAGATCATTCGGGAATCAAGACCTCCGGTTATAGCAAGGGCTAATCTGAATCTGTTGTTTGCAGCTATCATTGTTTTTTTCAAAAGAGAGGTAAATTCTTGCAGAGCTTCTTCTTGTTCCTTTTTTTTTATTGGTTTGTTTGGAAAATATCTTATCTGTCTAAAACTTAAGGAATCAAAATAATGATTTGGAGTAAGATGATAAACTTCATTGTATAAACTTGTGCCGGCAGGAAGGTAATGTTCCTTTACTTTCTCAACATATGCAGAATCATAATATTGTTGATATTTACTCCCCTTTTTTATTGGTATGACAAGTTTTATTAACAGGGGTTGTGATGCTGCATATATTTCATCTTCATATCTGGTATAATAAATTGTTTTAAGTCCGAAGGGATCATTTAAAAAAAACAGCCTGTTTTGTTTTTTAATTAATAAAACATATCGGCCAACCAATCCATAAAGAAACTCCGTTATCTGATTAATTTCAGAAAGGGTTGAAATGTCGGTTAAAATATCTGATGATTTCTTTTGAGGAAATTTTGGATCAATTATATAACCGATTAGAATAGAAATGTTATTTAAATTTTCTACTTTAGAGACTTCACAATCTTTGTGAACATATAATATATAATTATCCAGGGTTTCCTTATGCCAATTTTCCAGTTCTGCGCATTTTTTTGCTGAAAACAAATATTGCCTTCTGAATTTTAAATTTTCGGTAATTTCTCTCATAATAGTTATATATTAAAGCAGAACAAGCAATATAAATCCAGTATGGTATAACTTAATTTATTTTTTAAACCTCAAATAATAGGTTCTGTTATGTATTTTCGTTTTTTATAAATATTTGAGCTCTTTTTTCCGATTCTGTTGATAAGCAAAACTCTTGTTAAAATTGACTTCAGGTATTCAGAAAACCTTATCGGCTGAATCAGATGTTTGTTATGCCAGTTAAAACATTCCTTGTCACCTTTCAACCTTTTTTTTATAAGAAAAAAAGCGTAATCAAGCCTGTGGTCATCATAAAGAGGTTTCAGGTTTGGGAACTTGTCCATATGCCTGTAAAGAAAAGTCTCATTTGCATAATAACTTGTTTTGAACCTGTCGGAGATATTATTGGTATAGGTTTCATTGTGCCTGCGGGTAAAACTGAGAACCTGGTTTACAAATGCAAGATCCGAAATCCTCAATACTTCATATGCAAGTATCGTATCTATATGATAACTATTAACGTCAAAAATATCGGGGTATCCGTGCAGACTTTTCAGCACCGATGTCCTGTACATAACAGTGTTAATAGAACCTGTTATCTCTATATCCTGCAAAAGCTGACGGTAAAGAATTTCTTTTCCGGGGAAAACGGGACCTTTGTAATAATCAAGTCCATCACACCTGACTTTGTTTTCATCAAGGCGGTAAGATGAGCAAATACCGGTACTGGGATAACTATCCATAAGCTTTACCATTTCCTGAAGGCACTCCGGGAACAACCAGTCGTCGGCAGGAACTATCTTAATATATTTTGATTCACCTGATATTCTTGAAACAGATATATTCCAGTTTTCTGTCTGGCCAAGAAAATTGTCATTGTTAAAAATCCTGAATCTTTTATCCCGTTCAGAGAACTTTTCAGCGATCTCAAGTGTATTGTCATTGCTTTTGTTATTGTTGATAATACACTCAAAATTTTTGTAAGTTTGATTTTCAACGCTCTCCAAACACTCCTGCAGGTATTTGCCTCCATTGTAAACCGGCACAATTACTGAAACCAAATCGTTATTATGTTCTTTTAAATAGGTCATATTTAAAAATTGATTGTTAAAAATTAGTTTAAATATTAATACAATTCTTTTGAACAGAAGTTTGAAAAAAATATTGGTATTGATAAAGCATAACTATTTAAACAGTACAGCTAACTTACTATAAATACCAATTACTAAAAATTGTTGAAACTTCTGAATAAAAATATTCTTTTTATAATTTAATTTCGTTTATTAATCTTTTCCAGTTAAATTTTGGAATTACATATATTTTACCATTTACATTACCGGTAATAATTTTTTTTATAATAAAAAAAATCTTATCCGGCTGAATCAATTTTTTGGAATTGATCTCTGGATTTTCTTTTAAAAATTCTGGTAATGCTATTCTACCAGGACAAATGGTATTTAATGTCACATTAACTGATGTATTGATCATCTTCATTTCTTTGTATAATACATGATGAAACCTATTAAGACCGCTTTTGGAAACTGCATACACTGATGTAGTCTCTCCACCCCTAAATGCTGATACAGAGGAAATATTAATTATTCTGCCATAATCTCTTTCAATCATGTATTTCAAATAAAAATTCACAATAACAATTGGTGCTATAAGATTTACTTTTAATTTCCGGGTTATTTCAGAAGAGTTGTAACTTAAAAAAAATTTAAAATTTAAGATAGCCGCATTATTAATAACCACATCGATTTTTTCATGATTACTGTTAATCCTATTCAATAATCCATTTATTTCTTCAATTTTATTCAGATCTTGATTATAATAAAAAAAGGATTTATCATCAATTTCCTTTCTCAGTGATTCAGGAAAAATGCAGTCTATCCCAATGACTTTAAAACCATCATTAATCAACCTTCTTGTCAAATAATTTCCCAATCCATAGCTTACCCCGGTAATTAATATGTTTCTCATTTTTTTAATAATTCAAAACCTTATTATCATTTATTATATAGTATACAAACAGGACATCCCGGATATCAAACATTAATCCATAAATACTCTTAAACTCTTTAACACATTTTAAAACCTGGCGATCTCCACTAAAATTAATTGAATAAAAAATCATCCCTTTTTAAATTATCTTAATATTTGTTTATCAAGAATCCAAAACTGGAAACATATTATCCAACAATTTATTCATGCTGAATAAAAATCCGCTTTCATCAATCTCCACATCATCAAAAGACAAAATTTCATCACGCTTTACATTTCTTTTCAAAACAGAACCTTTTGCAAGTGCCATAGGCAATATATTTTCTCCGAGGACTATATCATGATTCTCACATAACCCATAGGTTTTAAAGCCTCCTATGCCGTCAATTATATCTCCTTTATACAGATTTACCTTGGCAGCTGTGATCACATCAACGACGGGCTCTTTTTTGGAAATGATAACCGGATCGTCTAAATCAACAAGCCTGCAAACTGAACTGGTTATTTCGAAAAAAAGGAGGTGGTAGGGAGCGTAAAAACTGTAAAGTTGGCCGTTGCCCATTTTCGCATAACTCAAAATTTTTTTTGAATATGGATCATTGATTGCAGCGTAGATAAAAACTCCCGGTGAGGGTTTTGCTCCAATCACATAATCAACTATTCCTCCCAACTCCCTGACCCTGTCAACATCATACAAGTGTGTCAGCTCATCAACATGTTCATTTGAATGATAGCCAAGCATGCCCCTTTTTGCAACCTTCATACCCGTGGCATTTGCAATACAGGATTGTTCAAATGAAATTTTAGTACCGTCAGCAAAGCTTGTTACCATTTCAGGCGACATTCCCCATTTGGCAGCAAATCCCTTTTGAGTTTCAGGATTTCGGTAGCGGTCATGAAAACTTTTGATATTCCCGCAAAGCAAAGGTTCAAATCCCATACACTTAACATGGCGGTAAAGGTTCATTGTAACCCCGGGCTGGTCTCCGTCACTTAGACCGTATCTGACTCCGTAATCACATGCCGTTTGTTTAAGAAGCGGGCCAAATGCTGATTCCAGCTCGGCATTGAATGATAGTACACTTATGCCTTTTTTAAATGCTTTCAATACAGTCATCAAGGCAAATTCTATTGTACCTGTAATCTCAACTAAAACATCAATGCCTTTTAAATCGAGTAAAATATCGATGTCCCTGGTAATAAAAGGTTTACCAGAATCAAAAGCATCCTGTGCAGTCTTAGCCTTACCGTTACAAACAACATAATCACTTATGCCAGAATAGTCAAAAGCTTGAATCGCTTTAGCGGGAGTCCTGTTATAAACCCCGGCAACTGTCATACCGGGAGTATATCTGGTTATCTGGTTAATCAAACCAAACCCCATAGCTCCTGTCCCAACTATCCCGACTTTTATGGGATTATTATTTTGCTCCCTGTTTTTTAAAATATTATCCACAAGCATCATGGTTTTTGAGTTTTTTTTGGATGGTTGTTACCGGCCAGCTTTTATAATTATTATTGTCAACTTTTTTAGTGAAAATTCATTTTTATTCCCATAATTTCCATGGAGCTTCACCGCTTTGCCAAATTTCTTCCAGTACATTCCTGTCTCTGAGTGTATCCATCGGCTGCCAAAATCCATAGTGTCTGTAAGCAGCAAGTTGTCCGCTTTTGGCCATTATCTCCAATGGGTCGCGTTCCCAGACTGTTAGGTCATCTTTTACATAATCGAGTGCCTGCGGCTCAACCACGAAAAAACCACCGTTAATCCATGCATTATCATCGCCATTGGCTTTAGGTTTTTCCCTGAAGCTGCCGATCTTTGTTTCACCCCGACCAAGTGAGAAGGCCCCAAAACGTCCCGGTTGCTGGACAGCAGTCAAAGTCGTCAAAACACCCTGGCTTTTATGGAACTCAATACAATCGCTGATGCTGGAATCAATAACTCCGTCGCCATAAGTCAGGCAAAAAGTTTCATTATTCAAATAAGGGGCTACTCTTTTTATCCTCCCCCCTGTCATGGTATTTTCCCCTGTGTCAACAAGGGTCACTCTCCAGTTTTCGTGTGGACTCCTGTGAATTTCCATCGAATTAGATCCCAAATCAAAAGTTACATCAGACATGTGCAAAAAATAATTCGAGAAATATTCTTTTATAATATGGCCTTTATGACCGCAGCATATTATAAAATCATTTATGCCATAAAATGAGTATATTTTCATTATATGCCATATAATTGGTTTTGAACCAATTTCTACCATAGGTTTGGGCCTCACGCCGCTTTCTTCACTTATGCGGGTTCCGAAACCACCTGCGAGGATAATTGCCTTCATAATCAATTTATTACATTATGCTGTTTTATCATTTTTTTTCCAATATGTTTTAAGGCTTTGCCGCTTATAGTCTCAGCAATAGCCAATGATGCAGTTGCAGCGGGACTTGGAGCATTAAGTATATCCAGCTGGCGTTTACTTTCCATTATCAAAAAATCATCTATCAATCCACCATACTTATCGCAGGCTTGAGCTCTTACTCCTGAACCTCCGGGTCTAAGATCTTTTTTCTCAAGTGATGGCAAAAGCCTTCTCAGCGCATTGGTAAAGGCTGTTTTATTGTATGACCGGTAATATTCTCCAACTCCGGTTCTCCAGTATTTTTTCATCACTATATGAAATCCTTTCCAAGTTAGTGATTCATAAAGATCTCGTGGCGAAACGCTAAACTTTCCATAGCCTTCCCTGCTGAATGCAAAAACTGCATTCGGCCCTGCCTCTACTCCTCCGTTTATTTTACGGGTGAAGTGAACACCAAGGAAAGGAAATGCAGGGTCAGGAACAGGGTAAATCAACCCCTTAACTAAATGAGCCCTGGAAGGATCAAGCTCATAATACTCACCCCTGAAAGGAATGATCCTTACATTGAGTCTGGAATTGGTTAAACGCGCAATACGGTCAGCATGCAGGCCGGCTGTATTTACAACAAGCCCGGTAGTCAGGACCTCTTTTTCAGTTATAACTTCTGAGTATGATTCTTTGTGCTCAATTCCTTTAACCTTCCTCTCAAGTAAAACATCCCCACCCCATTCCTGAAACAATTTCAAATAATACCTTGAGATTTCACTGAAATCGACAATTCCGGTGTATGGGACAAATATTGCAGCCAAACCGGTGCCATATGGCTCGTATTCTTTTATAGCTTCTCCGGGTATCTTTTTGACTTCACTTAAACCATTCTCCAGACATCTCTCATAAAGACTCTCAAGCCGGGGGAGCTCCTCACCGGTGGTTGCAACAATAAGCTTCCCGCATAAATCAAATTTGATTTCATGTTTCCTGCAGAAATCAACCAACATTTTATATCCTTTCCGGCAGTTCAGGGCTTTAAGGCTCCCGGGCTTATAGTACACTCCGGCATGAATTACACCGCTGTTGTTGCCGGTTTGATGCAGGGCAATATCTTTTTCCTTTTCCAAAACACAAACCCTCACAGCAGGATTGAATTCCTTTATTTTTAAAGCAGTTGCCAGTCCTACAATACCGGCGCCGATAATAGTAATGTCATACTGCATTATAGATTAATTAAAAGTATTAATAATATCATTGCATATCTGTAAATTGTCATTTTGCCTATTACGCAGAACCATTATATTACAATCCGACTAATTCAGGATAAAGATTTCTCTCATTCAGCATTCTGTTAATCTCATCCTTGTAAACCGAATTCATTATGATAACAACATCGGGTTTGTGTTTAACAAGATCGTACGGGCCAAGATATCGAATGCCAATACCGGGTATATAATTACCCTGCATATGGGGATTGATATCCACAACATGATCTATTGCCTTCATTTCATCAAGATTTGTGAGAAATCCGACAGATTTTGATCCGCCTCCCCATATAACTGTCTTTCTGCCGGCATCTTTAAGTGACTTAAGATCATGCCGCCATTTATCAAGGCGCTGATTAACTTCTACAGTAAAATTCCGGGTTAATTCCCTCAGTTCATCTATCCCTTCCTCCAGAGGTTGTATCTTATCAGATACATCATCAACCGGTCTGGCTTCAATAAAAAGATACTGATCATCATACTCTAGGTACATATCCAATATCTCAAACCTGTTTAACCTGAACAGCCTGCCTAGAGAACCAGGGCTATAGTATGTGCAATGCTCGTAAAATATATCCCAGAAAGCCTGTTTCTTCAGAATCCTTGAAATAGAGGGAACCTCAAAAAAAACTACCACATCTTTTCTGTTGCCGATGGAATTTCTGATGGTCTCTAAAAAATTTCCCGTTTCATGTATATGTTCAAGAGTATGCCGGCAACAGATAAAATCATAAGGTAGGCTACCATGCTTTTGACTATAAAACTCCGGTATAAACCTCAGGCTTGGATTAGGCTGAACCCTTCCGGGTACATAAGCAGGATCAATTCCTGTTCCGCGGTTATTCCCCAGCTCGCAAAGCAATGAAATAAAATCGCCTTTACCGCATCCAATCTCGATAACATCTTTTTCGCGAAGATCATATTTATCTATTATACGATTGCAAATGCCTGTTATGAACTTTTTGAATGTAGGGGAAAAACCCTGCTGATCTTCATAACCCTGAGTAAAATAATCTATTGTTGTATCAAATGTTGTATTGTAAATAAACCCGCATTTGCTGCAAAATCCGAGGTTAATATCATCTCTTTTTACAGCCAGCGCTTCATCGCTGCTTTTTACAGTGAGAAGGCTCTGAGTGGGCGCATTTCTGATTTTAAAAAAATCCTCCGTATCATTTTCATGGCAACTTGGGCAAAAATCATGTCTGGTCATTGCGAATAATTTAATTTTAAAAACTAACTATTTAAATATCTGTTCGGTAAAATCGGGATGTCCCTTATCCTTTGAGGAGATCACAACCGGTTCAAACGGCCATTTAATGTTAAAAGAGCTGTCATTCCACCTGATACCTCTTTCTGCACCGGGTGTGTAAAATGCAGTGACATTATAATAAACCTCGACATTGTCTGTAAGCGTAAGGAAACCGTGAGCAAAACCCTCGGGCACATAAAGCATTTTGTAATTGTCACATGAGAGTTCGGTGCCAACCCATTTTTTGTATGTGGATGAACCTGGTCTTAAGTCAATTATAACATCATATATCGCCCCCCTGACACACCTTATAATCTTTGCCTCTTCATATGGAGGCACCTGATAATGCATGCCTCTCAAAGTACCTTTTTTATTTGAAAAGGAAGTGTTGGCCTGTACTATCTCCCCCTTAAGTCCATGCTCCTCCATTTCCCTCCGGCACCATGAACGTCCGAAAAAACCTCTTTCATCCTCAATTTTTTTTATCTCAATAATAAAAGCTCCTTTGAGATCTGTTTCAGTGAATATCATGCTCAATAGTTTTAATATCCGGTTGTTTTATAAACTTCCATTCCAGGTTGTTATTAAGATAATTTTGATTCTGCAAGCGATTCAAAGTCTTCAAACGAATAAAACCGGAGTTTCTGAAATCCGCATCATTGAATCCCATTCCTTTCAGTCCGTCATTTACCTCCTTTATTGTGTTCTCCAGGCCATGTACAGGCTGATGATGCGGTGCAAGCTTTTTAAAAAGTTCAAAGTTTGCCATGTAAGACCTTTTATCAGGAGGAGCATCAGGATTGACAGATATTTTTACATCGGGAATGATTCTTGCAATTGCCTCTGCAAGGGGTTTAACCTGAATGTTCCATTCATCGCTGCCTGTATTTACAGCCAGAAAGTTACCCCCCTGTTTGTTTTCTCTTACTATACCCCACTCAAAGGCGCGGGCCATATCCTTGGTATTTATCATCGGACGCCAGGGAGTACCGTCACTTAATATAGATATTTCCTTTGAAACAAGGGCTCCGGCGACAAAGTCATTAAGGACCAGGTCAAGTCTCAGCCTGCTGGAAAAACCACAAGCTGTTGCAAACCTCAGGCATGTAATTTTAAAGTTATCCCTTGCCAGTGATTCAAGCTCCTTTTCTGCATAAACCTTTGATCTTGCATATGCAGTAAGGGGATTAAGCTCATCATTTTCCGACTTGGGATATTGATCAGCCGCACCGTACATACTGCAGCTCGATGCATAAACAAAAGACGTTACCCCCGCATCCCTGGACATTTTGGCAAGTTTTACAGCACTTCGGTAATTTACATCCAGTGTAACCTCTTCATATCTGTTTCCCATAGGATCATTTGATATTGCAGCAAGGTCAATAACTGCATCTATACCTTCCAGCATTTTTTCCGGGAACTTCCTTATGTCTCCGAATACTTGCCTGTTTAATTTAACTTCAGGCAGAATCAGGGGATTGGTAAGACAATGTGCAAAATAACCAATATCAAAGCCTATAAGTTCAGCATCAGGAAAAGTACCTCTCAGCTGATTGATAACACTCGGGCCGATGTACCCCATATTACCAGCAATAAGTATCTTCATTTAATCATTATTTATAGTTTATAATTTAATATTTGTTTTACCTGCATGAGCCAACAGTTTGCTCTGGAAGCCGTTATAGTGGGGAGTGTTTTTTATTTTTTCGGGTTCGGTTAAATAACAGCCGGTAGTGCCGGATGCAACAAGTCTTTTCACTTCACTGAACTTCACTTTGTTAAAGGGGTCGAAAACAAAATTGAGATTATAAAATTCTATCAGCGCGCACAACTCAAGTGCAAGCCCCTTTTCCAGTAACAAAAAGCTCTGGTAAACAAAGTCTATCAGTTTTTGGGGAGGCTCTTCCCTGCCCCGGCCTACCCCGGTGTATTCAATGCCGTTTTCACTGAACCTGGAAGCCTGGTAAATATTGCATGCATCCATTACACCGCTCACTCTACCAGTGGTAAATATTTTGTCAAAATTTTCAACATATATATCGTGGGGAGAACACATAAAAAGGTAATCCGCATCTTTGACCGCTTCTTCAAGATTATCGGTAAAAAAAACCTGCTGATCATATTTCTTCAGGTTCCAGTCATCCCCACTCACATAAGGGTCGTGCATTATATAAGTATACCCTTTTTTCAGGAGGTAATTTGCAAGCACAATGGCAGGGGAATTTTTGGTGTCACCGCAGTTGGGCCTGTATGCAACACCAAGAAGCACAATCTTGTTGCCCTTAACAATGGGGAAATGGGTTTCTGCCTGCTTAAAGACTGCAACCGGTGACTTGTCGTTAATGTGCCTGGACCTGATAACAATGCTGCCCGATACATCACAGCCGGCTTCAATATTTCTCCACCACAAAAATATGCCGTCCCTTGGAAGGGAATGCCCGCCCACACCAAGCATCGGGGTCAGCATGCCACAATTGGCAGCGGCAATAGGAGATGATATTGTATTGCGTGGCTTTGTAAACTTTTCATTTACCTGCTCCCTTAGAGCATAAAAGTCAATATTTTTGTGGTCGCAAAACCTTGTAATCTCAGTGGAAAAAGCAATTTTAACATCCCTGTAAGCATTTTCAAATGTATTTACAATCTCGGCGGTCAAACAATTGGTCTTGTGAACACATGCTTCCGTTGTAATATAATTGTAAAGCTCCGCTATAAGTTCAGGGGTTTCAGGGTGCAAACCACCGGCGAGCTTGTCGGTTTTCCTTATCATTTCAGTAATATTTCCTCTCATAACCCTGCCTGGTGAATTGCCGAGTAATATATTCCTGCCTTCGGTAAGACCGTTTTTGTCAAAAAGGTCCCATATAAGAGTGCTCATTGTTGTGGGGGCAAGTGTTGCCTCAAATATAACAAGAGGGATTTTGCCGGCCGGTTTGCTTTTCAATACACTTCCCAGCTTTTTCACAACTTCCACAAGAAATTTATAATCCGGCTCAAGCCCTTTTTTGTCTGTGTTTGCAAACACAATAATTACATCGGCATCTGCCAGGATATCAAAATCATAACTTTCAATTAAAGATCCTTCCGCCAAAGCACCGGTTATCAATTTACCCAACCCGGGCTCTGCCATTTCTGTTAATGCCTGTAAGGTATTTTTCTCTACTGCTTCATATTCGGGGGAAGATGAATTCAGCCGAACTATAATAACTTTGGCAGGGTTATCGCTGCCGATTTTAACTTTTGCCTGTGCCAGCATTGCAGCCAAAGCCAATCCGGCTATGTCTGTCCCGATAACCCCTATTTTTTCAACCTTCCATAAAGAGGGCTGCAACAATACTACATTATTATCCATTTTGATTTTTATAATCAATGAAATTGACCGCATCCCGGAAGGCATTTGAATCAAATTGGCAGAGACGGCAATCCCATTTAGGGTTGAAAAGCAAAAACAGATAATTAATTAATCTATACAATACCAAAAACAAATAACAAAAAGAACCAGAGTTATTACCCTTATTCCTGGGCCAGATTTCTTACCGTTAATCCTGAACCAACCGTTAATTCCGGGCCAGATTTATTATCGTTAATCCTGAAAGATAATTTCGGGAAAACCCCCTAAAACACTGAAATTTTCGGCGCTTTATTTTTAGATTAAATTAAACAAAATTTGAATCCGGCAAGCAATAAAAACTATATTTTACATAAACTGTTACTTTTAAGTAATGAATATATTTTTTTTGGTGATAAAACATTCAACAAAACAGTGTAACAACCTGCTTATGTGAGACTTGCAGGCTTCAAGGGATTTGTTGTTTTATTTCATTCAGGTGCAGAGAGGGTCAATGCATAGAGTAGATCAATTAAATGGAGAGGAAATAGATTTAGGAATGCATAGAAGAGATCGATTTAGAAAGAAAAAATTAGTTTTCCTCCTTGCCTCCTTGCCCAATAGCGGATTTTCACCGCCAGGTTAAACAGCCGCCGGCACACATAAAAAAGGCTGCCTTTTCAGGCAGCCCTAAATGTATGCTTTAAAAGATTGTTTTTACAAGAATTTGAAATTAAACCGGAAACTGATCTTCACCTTTGTTTTTTAAAGAGCTCATCCGGTCAAGCAGCTCGTCTATTTCCTCATTGCTGAGACCGGGCTTTTTAAGAATTTCCTGTATCTCTTCTATACTTTGGGTGTTGCCGGTCTTTTCTTCACTTATTTCATTTTCAGAAACATCCACATCACCAACCTCTTCTTTTAACTGATGAATAAGAGACTTTATCATTTGCTGGAATGGCTCCCTGAATTGTTCAGGCACTTGCTGTGGCATCATATTTTTTACCATATCGTAATTACCCAGCATCATTTTGAACTGTTTTGCAAGTTCAGGATCCATTCCATCAATTTCTCCATCCGAGACTTTGTCGGCATATTTTTTAAACAACTCGACAAGAGTTTGCAGATCCTTTCTGAACTGTTCGTTGGATTCCATAATTAACAAATTTTTTAAATATACGGAAAACCAACAAAATTTATTGTATTTTACCTATCAGCACCCGCTGCTGAAGCGGATCGGAGGAGTTGGCCCTAAATCGGCTCAAATATATTTTGTCACAGGGTAATTTTACCCTGATTTAGCCAAATCAGAAAAGAGTTATAAATTAATTCTTCGAAAAATCTTATTAAAACCTTGACTCAGCAAGCAAAACCGATGCTTTATCCTACCATTTCTTTTACCAGTGAAGCTGCTTCCTCTAAAGATATGGCCGGGTATACCTTTAATCCGGACTTGTCTATGAGCTCTTTGGCCTCACCGGCATTTGTTCCCTGCAAACGTGCAATAACCGGGACGTTTATGTCTCCGATTGACTTGTAGGCCTCGACGACTCCCTGTGCAACCCTGTCGCAACGCACAATACCACCGAAAATATTTATCAATATTACATTTACATTGGGATCTTTAAGTATTATGCGAAAACCGGCTTCAACGGTTTCTGCATTTGCAGCACCGCCTACATCAAGAAAATTGGCAGGATCGCCGCCGGACAGCTTAATAATGTCCATTGTGGCCATTGCCAGTCCTGCACCATTCACCATGCAACCCACATCCCCGTCTAGCTTGATGAAATTAAGATCATACTTGCCCGCTTCTACCTCGGCAGGGTCTTCCTCTGTGATATCACGCATTTCAGCGTATTCAGAATGACGGCCAAGAGCATTATCATCGAGAACCACTTTGGCGTCAGCTGCAAAAATCTTGTTGTCTGAAGTCTTAAACACGGGGTTTATCTCAAATAACGAGGCGTCACAACCTTCATAAGCCTTATACAGTGATGAGGAAAACTTTACCATCTCCTTGAATGCCATACCGGACAAACCCAGATTGAAAGCTATTTTCCTGGCCTGAAAGGGCTGAATACCCACAGCAGGATCTATCTCCTCCTTGAATATCAAGTGCGGGGCTTTCTCTGCAACGGTTTCAATATCAACTCCCCCTTCGGGTGAATACATTATAATATTCCTGCCTGTCTGACGATTCAGCAATACCCCCATATAGTACTCTCCCACTTCGCTTTCTCCGGGATAATATATACCCTGCTCGATCAAAACTCTGTGAACTTTCTTTCCTTCCGGACCGGTCTGGTGAGTTACAAGTGTCATACCCAGAATTTCTGAGGTGTATTTCTTTACCTCTTCAAGTGATTTGGCTATCTTTACTCCACCTCCCTTGCCTCTTCCGCCGGCATGGATTTGGGCTTTGACTGCCCAGGTGGATGTACCGGTTTTCGATTCTATTTGCTTTGCCGCGTCAACCGCCTGATCGGGTGAATCGACAACAACACTTTCAGGGGTTGCAACCCCGGATTTTTTTAAAATATACTTACCCTGATATTCATGAATGTTCATAAGAACTATTTTTTAGTTAATTTACAATGCATTTAATATATTACAGCCTTCTCCTGCTTGGTGCCAAACATGCTCCATTTTTCACCTTTTTCAAAGCAAAAGGGTGATAGGAAAAAAAGCAGCATTTTTGATAATGTAGCTTATCTTTGCAGAGCATAAAATTATTTATTTTTTTCAACTTATTAATAATTAACTCTTAATTATTTTATAAGCAATATTTTCCGGTCAAAAAATGAAAAAATTAAAAACCTGGGAGCTGGAGCGCAAATCAGTAGAACAATTCAAAAACGCCTCAAAACAACCCATTGTTATTGTACTTGACAATATCAGAAGCCTTAACAATATCGGCTCGGTTTTCCGGACAGCCGATGCTTTCCTGGTTAAAAGCATATTCCTGACCGGCTTCACAGCAATACCTCCCCACAAAGACATACACAAAACAGCTCTGGGGGCAACCGAGTCGGTAGAATGGAAATATTTCAAAAAAGGGACCGAAGCTGTAAAAGAATTAAAAAATGAGAACTATAAAGTCTACTCTGTGGAACAAACAGATAAAAGTATTCCCCTTTCCGGGTTTTATCCGGACGGGGAAAGTTCAATTGCCCTGGTTTTCGGAAATGAAGTTAAAGGTGTAAGCCAGGAAATTATCGAAATCAGCTCAGGCTGTATAGAAATACCCCAGTTCGGCACCAAGCACTCTTTCAATATTGCGGTAAGTGCCGGGATAGTTTTATGGGATTTATACACAAAGAGAAAGACTGCCCCGCTTTGAGCACAAAAAAGGCTGCCTCGCTTTGAGACAGCCTTTAATATGAAAAGATGATATATTATTATTCAACTATTGAAATGAATGTATCATCATCGAAATAATTTCCGAATTCCATGTCAGTTCTGGCAAGCTCTTTCAGATCACCTTTCATTTCAACTGCAGTTCTCAGATTGTCAAACAACATATCGGAATCATCTGTCCTTGCACCGACAATAGCCTTCAGATAGTGCGTCATGGCACATGGCTCATCTATCTGATTGAGTATCCTGAGAGCATCATCATTTTTGTTGTTCAGCAGCTTTGCAAGCGCAGTATTTACCTCGCGGGCATTGCCAAAGTAATCTTCGGCATCATCATACTGACCTTTTATAATGCTTATAATGCCCAGATTGTAGTTGGTTTCGCTTGTCGGACTTGCAACTGACCTGAAGTACTCTTCGGCCTCATCTATATTTCCTTCCAGAAGTGCAACTGCACCCAGGTTGTTCCTTACTATATCGTCGTCCTCAATGTTCTGTGCTGATTCGAAAGCTCTCTTTGCAGCCTGAACGTTTTCAAGCTTTACCTGTACATAACCTACATTGTTATGTGCCCTTTGGGATTCTGGGAAGTTGCTGGCAGCAGTCTCATACACTTCCAGTTGCCTGTTAAGATCATCATACAAAGTAGCCGTATAAAGCAGCTCTTCCAGGTTCAAGGTGCCTGGGTCGCTGGCAAAAAGTTCCATAAGCTCATCATCGCTGTAGCCCACCTCTTCATATTCAACTGTCATAATAGCACGGCGCAGCTTTGGAAGTATTGTTTCGGCAAGCTCCTCAAAAACGGCCGCCATATTTCTTATCTCCTCTTCGCGAACTTCAGGGTCACTATACATAGACAGAACACGAAGGATAAGCTCCCTGTCTTCTATATCAGACTCCTCAACCATTTCTTTAAAGCCTTCCCAGTCTTCACCCAATGCCCTGGTTTCATAGAAGTTTTCGGTGATCTCAAAGTTTGCCTCTTCCATCTTGTCACTCATCACTTTGTTTGAAGTCTCTTTCCTTCTTTCAGAAAGGTCCTCATTGAAATCGATCGGTCCGTCAGGTGATGCATAAGCTCTTATACCAGCTCTGTCTAAATTTATGCGCTCATCTTCAGCAGCTTCATCCAAAAACTGGCCAAAAGATATCACCCTGTCAGATTCAAGCTCAGATTGGCGAACATTCCATCTGTTAATAACATAGTAAATTTCAGACTCTTTGGTATGGTCTATGATCCTTCTGAATTGATCAAGTGCCAAAACAGGTTTGGGTTTTTCAACTACCAGAGTTGAAGTTGCAATTACACCATCGGCCAGTTTCTTTGGGTCAAATTCAGCAGTTCTGTCACTTAATAACCACCTGGACTGGCGTCCGGTAATCCTAAGCTCCAGGTCCGAAACTCTCATCTCCTCATCAAAATCAACAACGTCGTTGTAATCAAATGAATCACCGTCACGGTCTATAACCTGGTAATTGTCCTGAACATTTTCTCCCTGCAATGTAAGTGTGCTTAATTCTTTTTCACCCTCCTCGTAGTTAATAACAGGTGTAAGTTCTAGAGTGACATTCCTGTGAAAATATCTTTCAGGATATGTTCCCTTAATATTAGCCTCTACCTCTCCTCCATGAGCTTCGAGAACTTCAGGGGTTACTTCATATCTTACCTCATCGGCATTCCTCTGCATCCAGTTCAGCCCCCTACAGCTGCTTAACAGGAGAACTGCCAACACAAGGATAATTGCGTTTTGACTAATTCTTCTCATAATAAAATTTTTATTTGTTATACAATTCAATTTTGGCTCAATGGTTTGTTTACTATCCAAAGCAGTTACAAACATAATATTTTTTTCGAATAAATGCATAATCTCAAACTCTTTTTTTTGGTTTGAAAATTATATAACTATACTATTCAATCCGAAAGAATGTGACCTTTTAAAAATAACGTTTATTAAAGTCTCGAAGTTGGTATCATCTCCTATAAAATCAATATCTTTTAGATCTACCATCAATATTTTCATACGCTTTTCCCGCTCTTTACAGTTAAGATATTCGAGGTATCCCTTTTCGATCTTTTCCAGGTAGGATACACTAATTGACCGTTCATAAGAGCGTCCTCTGTTGCGGATGTTTTGCAGCAGATTTTCAACGCTTCTGTGAATATAAACATACAGGGATGGCCGGGGAAGGGGGCGGGAGGTTATTGAATATATTCTCTCAAAAAGATCTGATTCCTCTCCTGTAAGAGTTATTTTTGAAAATATAAGGGATTTGCTTATAAAATAATCAGATATAAAAAAAGAGCCGCACGTGTCGCGGGAAGAAAAAACACGGCTCAGCTGAGTGTATCTTTCTGCCAGGAAAGACATTTCAAGGGGGAAAGCGTAACGCCGGGGATCGCTGTAAAACTTTTCCAAAAATGGATTTGGGGAAAATTGCTCGCTTATTAATGCCGAATTGAACCTTTTGCTTATTTTGTTTGCAAGGGAGGTTTTCCCGGCACCAATGTTACCCTCAATTACAATATATTCCAGATCCATTAACTATCGACGGTTTGAAATGCCGCCCCTCATGTCAGTCTTTTCTTTTTTGCGCCTGTGGCCTGGGAAGCAGAACCTTACGCGAAAGCTTCAGCTTTCCGCTTTTTTCATCAACATCTATTAGCTTGACCTCTACTTCATCTCCTTCCTTTAAAATATCCTCAACTTTATTCAGTCTTTCCCATGTAATCTCAGAAATGTGAAGTAAACCTTCCTTTCCGGGCAGTATCTCAACAAAGGCTCCAAAGGAAACCACCGATTTTACCTTACCCGAATACACCTCGCCGGTTTCGGGGGAGGCAACGATATTTTTTATCATTTTCATGGCCTCATCAATGCATTCCTTGTTTTCGGCAAACACATCAACGGTTCCCATGTTTTCGGCCTCTTCTACTACAATGGTTGCGCCGGTCCTGGCCTGTATATCCTGAATAATTTTACCGCCGGGGCCTATTATTGAGCCAATCATATCCTTGGGGATCTTTATTTGCTCAATCCTTGGAACATGGGGCTTCAGGTCAGAACGGGAGCTCTTTATAATGGTATCCATTTTATCAAGGATGTACAACCTGCCTTCCTTTGCCTGATTAAGGGCATTTTCCATAACTTCGTAAGAAAGTCCTTCAACTTTAATGTCCATCTGGGTTGCAGTTATACCATCCCTTGTCCCGGCAACCTTAAAATCCATATCACCAAGGTGATCTTCGTCACCGAGTATATCAGACAAAACTGCATAATTACCGGACTCCTTATCTGTTATCAATCCCATGGCAATACCTGAAACAGCCTTTTTCATGGTTACCCCCGCGTCCATGAGAGCCAGTGAACCAGCACATACGGTTGCCATAGAAGAAGAACCGTTTGATTCCAGTATATCGGATACAACCCTAATGGCATAAGGATTGTCGGATTCAACAGGCACCATTCTCTTTAAAGCTCTGTGAGCAAGGTTCCCATGTCCCACCTCCCTGCGTGACAATCCGCGAATGGGCCTTGCATCTCCTGTAGAATAAGGCGGGAAATTATAATGAAGCACAAACTTGTCTTTGCCCTTGCGCAAGACCTCGTCGACCATTTTCTCGTCAAGCTTGGTGCCAAGTGTAACGGTAGTAAGCGACTGGGTCTCTCCCCTTGTGAAAAGTGCAGAACCGTGTGCTGCAGGAAGGTAATCTATTTCACATTCAATTGAACGGATTTCATCAGGCTTCCTTCCGTCAAGTCGTACTCCCTCATCCAATATCATATTCCTGACAGCCTCTTTCTGTGTTTCATGGAAGTAGCGATCAACAAGCATCTGATTTACCTCGTCCTCCTCCTCTCCAGAGGGGAGGGATTCAATGAACTCCTCCTTTATCCTGTCGAAAGCCTCACTCCTCTCCTGCTTGGATATTACACTTTTGGCAGCCTGGTAACACTTCTCGTAGGTCTCTTCATGAATTTTTTTCCTGAGCTCCTCATCACTTACCTCGTGACTGTATTCACGCTTGGCGCCCTTGCCGGTCATTTCAATCAGCTCAGCCTGTGCCCTGCATTGAACCTTTATTGCTTCATGAGCAAATTTTATAGCCTCAAGCATTTCCCCCTCCGAAACTTCATTCATCTCCCCCTCAACCATCATCACATTCTCTTCGGTGGCTCCCACAAGTATATCAATATCGGAATTTTCATTTTCCGTAAACGTGGGATTTATTTTAAACTCTCCGTCTATTCTTGCAACACGTACCTCCGAAACGGGTCCGCCAAAAGGTATATCGGAAACGCATATTGCTGCAGATGCTGCCAGACAAGCGAGTGCATCGGGAATTATCTCCTTGTCTGCCGATATAAGATCAATTGTAACGAAAGTTTCGGCATGATAATCTTCCGGGAATAGAGGGCGCAAAGCCCTGTCAACCAAACGGGAAATAAGTATTTCATTGTCACCGGGCCTTGCCTCCCTTTTCAGAAAACCACCGGGTATTCGGCCGATTGAAGCAAACTTTTCCCTGTACTCAACAGAAAGGGGCATAAAATCGGCATCCTCCTTTCCTTCTTTTGCAGAAACAACCGTAGCGAGCAATTTTGTCTTGCCCATTGTGAGCTCAACAGCCCCGTCAGCCTGCCTGGCCAGCTTTCCTGTTTCCAGCGTGATAGACCTTCCGTCACCGAGATCTATGGTTTTATTATAAGTTTTAAACATTTTATGCTATTAATGTTTTAATGATAATACATCAAAGTAAAAAAGGCAATCGAAAAAATTGCCTTTCTTTTACTTATTTTCTTATGCCCAATGATTTAATAACAGACCTGTACCTCTCAATATCTTTGCCTGCAAGGTAGTCAAGCAACCTCCTTCTTTTCCCAACCATCTTTACAAGTGACAGCCTTGTGCTGAAATCCCTGGGATGGGCTTTCAAATGTTCGGTAAGTTTAGTGATACGGTAAGTAAACAAAGCTATCTGGGCTTCAGGTGAACCAGTATCGGTTTCGCTTTTACCGAATTGACCGAATATTTCCCTTTTCTTTTCAGTTGTCAGATACATATTTTTCTTTTCCTGTAATTTATTATTTATAAACCATCCTGTACTTAACAGATTTAGAATGTGCAAAATTATCCATTTTTTTTAAAACTTCAAACAAGTTCAACGCAAAATTAAAACCTTCTTCATTATTTACCTATAAGAGTGCTGCCGATCGAACACTGCAAACATTTTTTGGGGGTACAGTATTCATATTTAAGTTGCAGAAACGCCTGTGAAATGAAGGCATCGGGAATTTCAAAGTTGAGCTCCCTCCACTTGTTAGTTACAAAGTTGCTTTCAGCCTCCATTTCTTTCAGCAACCTCAGGGCCATTTCCCCGTAAACCTTGTTATCTTTGAAACGACCGTAAAGAATTAGAAGCGGAACAACAGTATTTATCAGTAAAAGATTGACTGTGACTTTTCCCACCTTTTTCTTCGACCTTATACTTGTCCTGTTGAATACGTAGTGAGTATCCCAGTAAGTTGATGCTGTCACATTGAACAATTCATGCAAATATCCCTGCCCGGAGCTTTGGATGACCCTTGAGAACAAGCCGGCAGTTTGCTGCATCAATGCTGCAAACTGAGCAATACGCACAGTTGGGAAATTAGATGGACGAATACGCATAAATTTCCATAAATGCTTGCCCAGAGGTTTAAGCCTGAATTTATGCCGCAAAAAATTGTACTCCCTTTTAAGATCTGCATAATAATCATCTCCTTCCGGTTCATCAAGCATGCCGGCCTGACCGAAAAACAAAGCTTCAATCTGTGTAAGGCTGTCTTTATGTTTTGAAATAATTTTCAAAGGGGTCTGTTTTGCAAGCATCTCAAAGGGAAGTCCATTCAGCTTCAAGCCAAAATTTCGGGCAATCTGCTGGTAACAAGTCTCTTCCCAGTCATTTTTATTCAACCTCAGATTTTTAAGCAATCTGTCTGCCTTATTCTCCAGTCTCTCCATAGCAAGCCTGTCAAGCCACAACTCTATTGCAGGGGTGGTTATGCGACTTATCATATTCTGACATGGTATCCATAAATCGCTTTCAAGCAATTTGCAGTAATTATCAAACAATTTGGTTTCATACTTTATCTCAACCGTAGGCACCGGTTCCCCGTTAGTGCGGCATATCCGGACATCATCATTTTTCACCACCTGCAAAACAACATTATCGTATGCTCGGTCGCTGTTATGGCCATGCCTTAACCAGTCGGAGGAGCGCAAATGCACCTCCACATTGCCAGCCCAGGTTGTTGAACCTAAACGTATTTTGGCATTGAAAAAATCGGGGCCGGAATCATTATTATATTCTCCCGGATGCACTACCTCGACCCTCTCACCCGAAGCGGTCAGAAAAAGCAAAGGATCGAAAAGGCGGTTCTTCCATATAAAATGCAAAAAATCCTCACACAGGGGTTGAGTTGACATAAAATCGACGGTTCACAAAAAATTGTCCCGGACATTTAACCCGGGTTTTATAACAATAGAAAAATCATAAAAGCTCCTTTTCACGAAGCAGCATTTCCATCAGTTGCTGAATTTCACCGGCTTTTTTCCCTGCTGCCGAATCAAAATCTTCACCCCCGGAAGAGTATATTATACTTCTCGAGCAATTTACAAGCAACCCGCATCTGCTGTTCATCCCGGAGCGGGCAATATTTTCAAGTGACCCTCCCTGGGCTCCCACACCGGGGACAAGTAAAAAATGATCCGGAACAATTCTTCTTACCCTGTAAAACATGTCCTCTCTGGTTGCACCTACCACAAACATCATATTATCTATATCACCCCAGGCAGATGTTTTGGCCAAAACCTTCTCATAGAGGGGGTAAACGGACTTGTCTTCCACATCAACCTGAAAATCCCATGCACCTGAATTTGACGTCAGTGCAAGCACAACTGCCCATTTGTCTTTGTACGAAAGAAAGGGTTTTACCGAATCCATACCCATATATGGTGATACGGTAACAGCATCGAAGCCAAGGTTATCAAAAAAAGCCCTGGCATATCTTTCAGAGGAATTTCCCGTATCACCCCTTTTGGCGTCTGCGATCAAAAGCTGTTCGGGATACTTTTTCCGGATATACTCTATTGTCTTTTCCAGGCTCCACCATCCTGTTGCACCAAGTGCCTCGTAAAAAGCTATATTGGGTTTATAGGCGACTGCAAAAGAGGCTGTGGCGTCGGCAATTTTTTTGTTGAACTCAAAAACAGGGTCATCAGTTTCAAAAACAGACCCGGGCAGCTTTTGAGGATCAGGATCAAGTCCTACACATAAAAAGCTGCGTTTATTCCTGATTTCTTTGAACAACCCTGAAGAATCCATATTTTATAAATTATGTGCCTTTAACCGTTCGGCATTTTCGGCTGTCTGCAATTTTTCAATAATTTCCTGGATGTTACCGTCCAATATGGAGCTTAAATTATAAAGGGTGAGGTTTATTCGGTGATCGGTCACCCTCCCCTGCTGAAAATTGTATGTTCTTATTTTGGCAGACCGGTCGCCTGAGGAAACCATTGTTTTTCTTTTCGAGGATATTTCATCAAGGTGCTTTTGGTATTCCAGGTTGTATATTCTTGTTCGCAGCTCTTCAAATGCCTTTTCATAATTTTTAAGCTGTGACTTTTGATCCTGACAGGTAACAACCACACCGGAGGGAATGTGAGTAAGGCGTACGGCTGAATGAGTGGTGTTGACAGACTGCCCGCCGGGACCTGATGCACAGAAAGTGTCCCTGCGAATATCTTCACTGCGCAGGTCAATATCAAACTCCTCTGCCTCTGGCAGCACGGCTACAGTGGCAGCAGAAGTGTGAACTCTTCCCTGTGTTTCGGTTTGAGGCACCCTTTGCACCCTGTGAACTCCGGATTCATATTTCAGTACTCCATAGACTCCCTTACCGGTGACTTTAAATACAATCTCCTTAAAACCTCCCGAAGTTCCGGGATTTGAACTTGTAACCTCGGTTTTCCATCCTTTGAATTCACAAAACTTAGTGTACATACGATAAAGATCCCCCGCAAAAATACTTGCCTCATCTCCTCCTGTTCCCGCCCTTATTTCCACTATAGCATTCTTTTCGTCCTCCGGATCGGAAGGAAGAAGCAGCAAACGTATCTCCTCTTCCATCTTGTCTTTTTTCTCACTCAGCTCCTCAAGCTCAGTTTTTGCCATCTCAACCAGTTCATTATCTTTTTCATTTTCCAATATCTCTTTGGCGGATTCAATATTTTCGACAACATTCCTGTATTCCCTGTAAGCTTCCACTACAGGCTCCAGATCCTTATATTCTTTGTTGAGCTTTACAAAACGTTTCATATCATTGATAACCGCGGGATCGGTAATCAATTCGCCCACTTCATCAAACCTTTGTTTTACACCTTCCAGTTTTTTAAGCAGATTCTCGGCCATTTCCAGTTTAATTTATTTTATCGTTCCCCGTTTAATATTACTAAAATATTACGTTTTACACAAAATTTAATTATAAAATGCCGGGAAACAATATCATTTATATTCAAATTCCCCAAAATCCGACCGTATTGTAAGTTTTCTCTCCTCCCCTGCAACACATCTTCCCACCACTTTTGCCTCTATTCCGTATTTTTGGGCAATGTCAATTACTGCCGGAGCGGTTTGAGGGGGGAGGTAAATTTCAAAACGATGTCCCATGTTGAAAACCCTGAACATCTCCTTCCAGGAGGTTTTTGACTGCTCCCTTATCATTCGGAAAAGCGGTGGAAGCTCGAACATATTGTCCTTTATTACATGTAAATCGTGGATAAAGTTCAGGATCTTTGTCTGGCCGCCTCCCGAACAATGAATCATTCCGTGAACAGAACTGCGGTATTTTTCAAGCACTTCTCTTATCACCGGAGCATAGGTCCTTGTTGGGGAAAGCACAAGCTTTCCTGCATCCAGGCCTGTTCCCTCCACCTTATCAGTCAGATTCATTTTCCCGGAATAAACCAGATCATCCGGTATTTGAGGATCAAAGCTTTCAGGATATTTTTCCCTCAGGTAGGATGCAAAAACATCATGACGTGCCGAAGTGAGTCCGTTGCTTCCGATACCGCTGTTGTATTCATTTTCATACTTTGCCTGCCCGAAGGAAGAAAGGCCTACGATCACATCCCCGCCGGCAATGGTTTTGTTTGAAATAACTTCATTACGTTTCATGCGGCAGGTGACAACCGAATCTACAATAACGGTGCGTACAAGGTCTCCTACATCAGCAGTTTCCCCGCCTGTGCTGTAAATACCTATTCCGAGTTCGCGAAGTTCCTGGAGAAACTCCTCTGTACCGTTAATTATGGCTGAAATAACCTCCCCCGGTATCAGATTACGGTTCCGCCCGATTGTAGAGGAAAGCAGAATACCATCAACAGCTCCCGCGCAAAGCAGATCATCCAGGTTCATAACAACTGCATCGCGGGCAATACCTTTCCAAACAGACATATCCCCTGTTTCCCTCCAGTAAACATATGCAAGAGAAGATTTTGTGCCCGCACCGTCGGCATGCATAATATTGCAATGCTCCCTGCTTCCCCCGAGAATATCGGGTACTATTTTGCAAAACGATTCAGGGTAAAGCCCTTTGTCAATCTCTTTTATCGCATTGAAGACATCCTGCTTTGAGGCTGAAACACCCCGGCGGTCATACCTTGACTTTTTTTGCATAAGCACTGATTTATTTATGTTTCCATTTCAGACTATAAAGATCTCTCCTGCGGTCTTTCATATTTCTTACTGTACCTTTCTGGCGCAGCTCTTTAAGCAAATCCAGGTTAACATCTACAACCAGCATCATTTCTGTGTTAGGTGTCGCTTCGCTTACCACGGCATTTGTAGAGAAGGAAAAGTCCGAAGGTGAAAAAACGGCTGACTGGGCATATTGAATGTCCATATTGCTTACTTTCGGTAAATTACCGACACAACCGGCTATTGCAACATAACATTCGTTTTCCACTGCACGCGCCTGAGCACAATACCTCACCCTGTTATATCCATTCTGGGTATCAGTAAGGAAGGGAACAAAAAGAATTTCCACTTCCTCTTCTGCCATTAATCGCGAAAGTTCGGGAAATTCAACATCATAGCATATCAATATCCCCACTCTACCCGAATCACTGTCAAAGACCGCAATCTTATCACCTCCTGTCAACCCCCAGGTTATAACTTCGTTGTAAGTTATATGGATCTTGTATTGTACCTCCCATGTTCCGTCGCGCCGGCAGAAATAGGAAACGTTATAAAGCTTCTCATCTTCATATAAAGGAAGGGCACCCGAGATAATGTTAACATTATAGGAAATTGCCAGCTCCAAAAACTTGTCCCTTATAGGTACGGTATAGGCAGCGAGCTCTCTTATGGCATCGGGAGCGGACAAATGATTGTAGCTTGCCATAAGTGGTCCGCTGAAAAACTCCGGAAAAAGTATAAAATCACTCTGGTAACCGCTTACTGCATCCACAAAAAACTCGATTTGCTCGACCAGGGAATCAAAAGAGGGTGAGCTGCGCATCTGCCACTGAACCAGTCCAACACGGGCAACCGATTTTCTGCTTCCGATAAGCAGCTCCTTCTCTTCATAATAAATATTGTTCCATTCAAGAAGCGTGGCATATGTTTTAGATTCATTGTCAACCGGCAGGTAATTGCGCAAGATCTTTTTTACATGAAAGTCGTTGGATATCTGAAATGTTAGTATGGGATCATAGATCTCTTTCATTTTTACTTTTTCAATATACTCTTTGGGGGACATATCAGATGCGTAACTGTCGTAACCCGGTATACGGCCGCCGGCCATTACTGCCCTCAGGTTCAGATTTTCACACAACTCTTTTCTGGCATCGTAAAGTCTTCTTCCCAGCCGGAGATCTCGGTAATCGGGATGAACAAATATATCGATGCCGTAAAGAACATCACCCTGAGGATCATGGGTTGAAAATGTATAATTGCCAATAATCCTGTTATAGGTATGTGAATCACCGAACTTTTTATAATTGACTATAATAGAAAGGGCACAGGCTACTACTTTATCGTTGACCTCAACACAAACCTGGCCTTCCGGGAATATATCAAGAAGTTTTTTAATATGGGAATATTCCCATGGGGGGTCATCTATACTGTTATATGCATAATTGTAAGCCTCTACAACATCCTTGTAATCATCAAGCCTTAGATTACGCAAGTTTACAACAAATTCACTTTCCATTTATAATTCACTAAAATTTTTAATTCCACAAAAAACAGCACAAAAATACAAATAATCAGAGTAAAGGGCATCAGGTTTATAAAAATTAATAATAAGTTAACTGCCTGTTCAAAACTTCACACATAATCCAAACACACCCCGACCTTCAATACACAATCCACCCGAAATAAATCAAACAAAACAAAACCATCCATCTCAGGCGAATTTTGTAAATCAACAGCTATTATATTAACTTAAAATTCAAAAAATTCGCCAAACCTGCCGACACGAAATCTGCTAAATAGTTGTTTTTTAATATGTTAAACCGGCGCGCTCCTCAAAGACAATCTTAAATATAAAGAAATCAATTCAACTAAAAACATTATTTTTAACCAATCCATCTTTTTTACTTTTATTCTTGTTGCACCTTCCGGTTATTTTTCTTTTCTTTGCATAACATTTTTCAACTTAAATTTTTACCGGAATGAGAAACAAATATTTTGACCTGATTGATCAGACTTTTTACTTTCCGCAGAAGGAATTCAGGGTCGAGGACAACGAGCTTTACTTTCACGATATATGCATGATGGATATAATAAAGCAGTACGGGACTCCATTGAAGATAACCTATCTGCCCAAGATAAACTCCCAGATCCAGCAGGCAAAAAAGTGGTTCAATGTGGCTATGGCAAAAGCCGACTACAACGGAGAGTATTACTACAGCTACTGTACCAAAAGCAATCATTTTTCATTCGTTATGGAAGAGGTTCTAAAAAATGATGTTCACATTGAAACCTCCTCGGCCTTTGACCTGAACATTGTGGAGGAACTATACAAAACAGGTTTGCTGGATAAAGACATATATGTTATATGCAACGGCTTTAAGCGTTTGGAATACATTGAAAATATTGCAAGGCTAATTGAATCCGGATTTGAAAACACAATCCCGGTGCTGGACAACAAGTGGGAGATCGACCACCTCAAGAGTGCTACCGATAAAAAGTTCAAAGCAGGAATACGCATCGCTTCCGAAGAAGAGCCCAAATTTGACTTTTATACATCGCGTCTTGGTATTCGCTATAATGACATTGTACCGTTTTACAAAGAAAAGATCAAACCTGAGGCAAAAATTGATCTGAAAATGCTGCATTTTTTTATCAATACAGGCATAAGCGATACTGCATATTACTGGAACGAGCTGACAAAATGCGTCAATGTTTACTGCGAGCTAAAAAAAATATGTCCTGAGCTTGACTCGCTCAATATAGGAGGGGGCTTCCCGGTTAAAAACTCACTTTCATTCGAATATGATTATGAATATATAACCGAGGAAATCATTTCACAGATTAAATACATATGCAACCAGAATGACACACCCGAGCCCGACATATTCACCGAATTCGGATCATATACTGTAGGAGAGAGCAATGCGGTTTTGTATTCGGTACTGGGACAGAAAAGGCAAAATGACAGGGAAGCATGGAATATGATTGACAGCTCTTTTATGACAACCTTGCCAGATGCATGGGCCATCAACAAAAGGTTTGTCCTTCTTGCAATAAATAACTGGGATGAAGAGTACGAAAGGGTTTTTCTCGGCGGACTAACATGTGACAGTCAGGATTACTATACTTACGAAGCTCACGCAAATGCTGTTTTCCTGCCCAAGATCAGGGAAAATAAACCCCAGTACATCGGTTTGTTTCACACAGGAGCATATCAGGAGTCAATAGGAGGATACGGAGGAATTCAGCATTGCCTGATACCGGCACCAAAGCACATAATAATTGATATTGACGAAAAAGGGGAGACGGTAACAAAACTGTTCGCCAAAGAACAAAGCTACAAATCAATGTTAAAAACACTTGGCTATTAAAGGATTTTTAATAAGATTTACCTTTTAAAAAAAACCTATGTATAATAATAATTTTGGCGATCTGCCTGAAGAGTATTCATCGGAACGCAACTCTGCAATTGTTATTCTGCCTGTACCATATGATGAAACAAGTACATGGATGAAAGGAGCCGACAAGGGGCCTGAAGCTATCATTGAAGCCTCCGCGCATATGGAATTGTATGATATAGAAACCGGCAGTGAGGTTTATCTCAACGGGATATATACAGCCCCGCCTGTTACTGTCAATGAAACCCCAGACAAAATGGTAAAAGCGGTGGAGCAGGAAGTAAAAAAATATCTTGGTAAAGGTAAATTCCCGGTTGTAGTCGGCGGTGAACATTCGGTCTCAATAGGCAGCATGAAAGCTTTTGCCGGTCATATTGAAAATCTTTCAATACTGCAGCTGGATGCTCATGCTGACCTTAGGCCCTATAACAAAGGCTCTGAGTTTAACCACGGATGCGTGATTGCCAGGGCAAAGGAGTGTTGTCCTGTAGTCCAGGCAGGAATAAGATCGATGGACGTTAGTGAAACAAAATATTATGAAAGGGAAAATATGTTTTTTGCCCATGAAATAGCCGGTAATACCTCCTGGATGGAAAAGGCGGCAGGACAACTTACAGAGAATGTTTATATCACGATCGACCTGGATGTTTTTGACACCTCGGTTATGCCGTCAACAGGTACACCCGAGCCCGGCGGACTTTCATGGTACGATGTGGTTAGATTTCTTGAAATAGTTGCAAGAGCAAAAAACGTTGTGGGATTTGATGTTGTTGAGCTCTGCCCGAACAACAATAACAAATCGCCAGATTTTTTGGCAGCCAAACTTATATACCGCCTGCTAAGCATGAAATACATATCCGAAAACAAAACCGCGTCCGTTTTACGTTAATAAAAGAAAAAAGCAACATTATGAAAAAAAAGGATTATTTAAGCGACCCCGTAAGGCATATCGATATCAAATCGTTTGATTCAACATCAATAATTGATTCAATGCGGGATATGTCTTTTACATCACGTGATATTGCCAAAGCTGCCGACATTTATACTGAAATGATCAAAAAGAACGACTGTTCGGTTATTCTCACACTTGCCGGGAGTACCAGTGCAGGCGGCTGCATGCAGGTTTACGTTGATATGCTAAAATGTAACATGATTGATGCTGTAGTGGCATCAGGTGCTTCCATTGTTGACATGGACTTTTTTGAAGCCCTCGGCTTCAGGCACTATAAAGGTTCACCAGAGGCAGACGACAATAAGCTCAGGGAGCTGTACATAGACCGCATATATGACACCTACATAGATGAAGAACAGCTTCAGGCCTGCGATATTACAGTAGGCAAAATAGCCGATTCACTCGACCCGGGCGCTTACTCCTCCCGCGAATTCATAAGGGAAATGGGGCGATTTTTGACCGTTAATGCCGTCAAAAAAGATTCGCTGGTTCAGACAGCATTTGAAAACAATGTCCCCGTATTTTGTCCGGCTTTTACCGACAGCAGCGCGGGTTTCGGACTGGTCAAGCACCAATGGGACAATCCGGGCAGGCACATAACAATAGATTCGGTAAAAGACTTTCTTGAGCTTACCAGGATCAAGATGGCAGCAAATACCACCGGCCTTTTCATAATAGGAGGCGGAGTACCGAAAAATTTCGCACAGGATACGGTAATATGCGCCGAGATAATTGGAAAAGAGGTGCCTATGCACGAATATGCCATACAGATAACCGTAGCCGATGAGCGCGACGGTGCGTGCTCGGGATCCACTCTGAAGGAAGCTTCTTCATGGGGAAAGGTTAACAATGTTCATGAACAAATGGTGTTTGCCGAAGCCACTTCAGTACTGCCTCTTATAGGAAGTTACCTTTATCAAAAAGGAGACTGGAAAAACAGAAGCAAAAAGGAGTGGTCAGCTTTTCTCGACAAGATTCCCGCAGGTGAACAAGCCTAAAATACCCGGCCTTAATTTATTATAAGCACCGGCCCGGCGGCGGGAATAATTTCCCGCCATCACAATTGAACCCCATCAGCCTTTGCAGGCAAAATAAAGATAAACAAACATGGGGGCCATTTAGGAAAAAACAGTAGCCGGTATTACTGCTGCTGTTGAAAAAGACCGCAGGTATTATTGCTGCTATCGAAAGAGGCCGCAGGTATTATTGCTGCAATGGAAAGAGACCGCGGGTATTATTGCTGCTGGCCGTAATCGTCACGAATAACCTCGAATTCGGTTCTCCTGTTTATCTGGTGTGCCGCTTCCCTTTGCTCCTCTTCCGGGAGGGAATTGATAAATTCTTCGGTCAACACCTCACCTTCAGGCAGGAAAGGAAACTTTGATGACATCTCTTCATCCACCTGCCTGGGACGCGTCTCACCGTACCCCTTTGCAACAAGTCTTTCCTGCTCTATGCCGCTTTCTATAAGATAATTGACAACAGATTGTGCTCTTTTCTGGGATAATTCCATATTGAACTGCTCTTCTCCGCGGGAATCTGTATGCGATGCCAGTTCAATTACTACATGGGGATTGTCCTTGAGCGTTTTCACAAGACGGTCCAGCGCATCCTTTGACTCTGGTCGAAGCTCCCATCTTGCAAAATCGTATAAAATATCAGGCAGCTCAATGGGGCTTTCATATGACTGTATTTCTATATTAACTTTAAAATCCTTGCTGCGATCCAACCCGCTTGTAGTGATCGATTTTCTCCCGGTCAAATATCCTTCCATGGATGCCATAAAAATATAGTCTACATCAGGCTTCAGGATGGTAAAGCGAAAACTTGCATTTTCCCGGGTATCCATTTCCATTATGGTGCCGTCACTGCCAACCATGGTCACAACTGAACCCGGAAGCGGCTCCCCTGTTTCCTGGTCTTTTATCACCCCTTCAGCATTGATCACAACAGGCGGAAGATGGAAAGAGTAAATATTGTCAACATTCCCCCTGCCCCTGCTGGAGCTGAAGTACCCTCTTTCCTTTTCCCCTTCAAAGACAATTCCAAAATCATCTGCATGCGAATTTACAGGATACCCCATATTATTCACATTCCAGTTACCCTCATCATCCTTTTCAGCTCTGAATATATCAAGACCTCCCATACCAGGATGACCGTCAGAGGAAAAATAAAGAGCACCGTCAGGGTGAACATAAGGGAAAACCTCGTTACCTTTTGTATTTATTTCCGGCCCGAGATTTACCGGTTCACTCCATGAATCATCCCTGCTTCTACGGGTAACTTTCCATATATCCTTGCCCCCGTATCCACCAGGCATATCCGATGTAAAGTACAGTGTGAGATCATCGGGAGATATTGCAGGGTGGGCAACAATCAATGAGTCAGGGGCAAGTTCAAGCTCACTGGGGCGCCTCCATCTTTCACGACGGCGGGAGGAAACATAAATCTGACATCCTGCCGTACCTCTTGAAGGTCTGCAGCTTGTAAAATACATTGTGGAATAATCACCGCTGAGCGAAGGCGTTCCCTCCTCAAATGCACTGTTGATATTACCTTCAACAGGTTCGGGTGTGCTCCATTGCCCCTGCCTGTCCCGGCGGCTCATAAAAATATTGGAAAAATATTCTCCCGTTACAGCGTGTTTTTCATCTGAGAGGTCGCTTTCCCTTGAAGATGTAAAAAAAACAACTGAATAATCATCCCTGGCAAAAGCCGGACTGTAATCACTTTGCCGGGAGTTGAAAAAATTCATTTCTTCAACTACATACGGGGTCGGATTTTCCGTCCATTCCTTTGCAAGCCTGCATGAAACAATGCCGCTTTCACCCCGGGGGTCATCCGGAACGAGGTCAACATAAATCTCAAACTGCTCGAGCGCCTCCTCATACTTTTCATTCATTTTAAGTGCCTGGCCATAATAGTAGTGGACAACCGGATCCGGGTAGTCACGATTGACCGAGTGTCTGAACCACAACTCAGCCTGAGGAGCATTCCTTATCTTATAATAGCTTTTTGCAAGGCGGAATATCATTTCGGTTCGCAAATCAAAATCATTTGCAGTAGTGTAGGCCTCCCTTAGCAACTCTATAGCCTCGTAATACTTCCCCGCCTCATAAGCCTCATTGGCCCTCTCAACTCGCCTTGACTGACCCGACAAGGTTTGAAATGAAAAAATAAAAACCAGAAAACAAACCGAAATGAAACGAATCCTCATTATTACAAAATTAAATAATTTCCCGTATCAGGTAAAAGTAGAAAATTTTAATTCAAAAAGGCAGCAATTACAATGTTTTTAACAAAATTGGCAAAAAAAGTTCACTAATTCATACACCTAAACTCAGGGTTTAAATTTTACTTTGTAAAAAGCAATTCCCTGTATTTTGGAAGTGGCCAAATACCATCATCCACGATCAGCTCAAGGTGATCAATTTGATAACGTATTTTATCAAGGTAAGGTTTTACATTTTCGGAATATTTTTCTGCTTTTTTTTTAATATTGTCAATTACATTGGCCTTTTTCCTCTCTTCAATCATCTCGTAAACCATTGATCTTACAAGGTCAGCTCTTTCGGAAATCTCTTTTATGGTCTGCAGCTGGTTGCCGGCCAGCTTTTTATATTCTTCTTCAGGAAAGAGTTCTCGCAAACCCTTTACATTTTCTATAAGAATATTCTGGTAACGGTAAACGGTGGGTAAAATGTGATTAACTGACAAATCACCCAAAACCCTTGCCTCTATCTGCAATTTTTTTGTGTATTTTTCAAGACTTATACCGTAGCGAGCTTCCAACTCCCTCTCTGATAAAACCTTGTTGCGGGAAAAAAGTGTTTTTGACTGCTCACTAACAATAGCCTCCATTGAAGTAAGCACATCCTTTAAGTTGGTAAGCCCCCTTCGTGCAGCCTCCTCATTCCACGCGGAGGAATACCCGTCACCGTCAAACAGCACATTTCTGGATTTGATAATGTATTCCTTCAAAACCTGAAATACTGCTTCATCCTTTTTAATATTTCTGGAAGTTATAACCTTATCCACCGTGGTTTTAAACTCCTTTAACTGATCTGCAACTATTGTATTGAGCACGATCATTGGAGCGGCAACATTTGCTGAGGAGCCGACCGCCCTGAATTCAAACCTGTTTCCCGTAAAAGCAAAAGGAGAGGTGCGATTGCGGTCTGTATTGTCTGGCAGCAGCTCAGGAATTTTACCCACATCAAGCTTGAGCTCGGCTTTTAGATCCGGACTCATTTTTTGCTCCGTCACCCGGTTTACAATATCATCAAGGATTGAATTCATCTGTGATCCCAGAAAAACAGACATTATTGAAGGAGGCGCCTCATCTGCACCCAGGCGCGTCTCATTTCCCAAAGATACAATACTTGCCCTTAGCAGATCCTGGTTTTCGAATACACTTTTTACTATGTTGACAAGAAAAGTGATAAAAAGCAGGTTGTTTTTAGGTGTCTTTCCGGGTGAAAGCAAGTTAACCCCTGTATCAGTAATCATTGACCAGTTACAATGTTTGCCTGAACCGTTTATTCCCTTGTAGGGTTTTTCATGAAAAAGAACCCGGAACCCGTGACGGGCAGCAACTTTTTTCATAACCGTCATCAGCAACTGGTTGTGATCTGCCGCAAGATTTGCTTCTTCGTAAACAGGGGCACATTCGTACTGATTTGGAGCCACCTCATTGTGACGTGTTTTAACCGGAATGCCAAGCTTGTATGCCTCAATTTCAAAGTCGCTCATAAAAGACTTAACCCGGCGAGGAATTGAGCCGAAGTAATGATCTGCCAGCTGCTGGTCTTTTGCAGAAGAGTGGCCCATAAGTGTACGTTCGGTAAGCTTGAGGTCTGGACGTGCATTATAAAGCGACTCATCAACAAGAAAATATTCCTGTTCGCAACCAAGGGTCACATCCACCCGGTTAATGTTCCTGTCAAAATATCCGCAAACATCAACTGCAGCTTCTTCCAGAACGGAAAGAGATTTCATTAAAGGGGTCTTGTAATCAAGGGAATCTCCTTTGAAGGATACAAAAACCGAGGGTATACAAAGTGTATTATCCATAACAAATGCGGGAGAAGAAGGATCCCATGCAGTATATCCCCTTGCTTCAAATGTATTGCGCATACCTCCGCTTGGAAAACTTGAGGCATCCGGTTCCTGCTGGACAAGCTTTCCGCCGTCGAAATTTTCCATTACACCCACGCCAGGGAACGATTCCACAAATGCATCATGCTTTTCGGCAGTCATTCCTGTAAGGGGATGAAACCAGTGAGTATAATGGGTTGCTCCGCGCTCTACCGCCCATGCTTTCATACCTGAAGCAATCTGATCGGCTACTTTTCTGTTCAGGCTTTTTCCGCGTTCAACAGCATCCGTTATGCTTAAATATGACTCGCGGGATAAGAATTCCTGCATTTTTTTTCCGTCAAAAACATCAATACCGAAATATTCGGAGGTTTTAACCGAGGGATACTCAACCCGCTGCGGTTTTCTTGAAAGAGCTTCATCCAAAGCTGTAAATCTTAGTACTCCCATAAAATTTTTTTTATATGCTTATCGCAAAACTACGTTTTTTTAAATACACCCCCTGCATTTTTTGATAATAATTATCAAAAATCAGCTTTTTTTTATTAACACCCCCCCCTTTTTTGTAGGGGGCAGGGCAAAAAAACACCAACAAGGTCCGCTCAGGACTTGCATCCTGTTGGTAAGGAAAGTAGCACACCTAAAAAAAGGCCGCCCCGTTTTGGGGCGACCTTTAATTTATTTGACTAAAAAGGTGGTTAATTACTTAGCCATCTCAGAATAATGCTTGTAGAAAAGAGGAATTGTCTCTATGCCTTTGAAGAAATTCCACAACGGATAATTCTCATTGGGTGAATGGATGGCATCGGATTCCAGGCCAAATCCCATAAGTATTGATTTCACTCCCAAAACCTCTTCAAACAGGGGGATGATCGGTATACTGCCACCGCTTCTGAAAGGGATAGGCTTTATACCAAAAGCCTCTTCATAAGCTTTGCTTGCAGCACGGTAAGCGGGCTGGTCGGTTGGAGAAACATACCCCTCTCCTCCGTGAAGCTTACGGGCTTTAACCCTCACTCCGGGAGGAGCTATTGATTCAAAATGATTAATGAACAGCTTGTCAATTTTTTCGGATTTCTGATTAGGCACCAGTCTCATCGAAATTTTTGCATAAGCCTTTGAAGGCAATACGGTCTTGGCTCCTTCTCCGGTATATCCTCCCCATATGCCGTTCACATCAAGAGAAGGCCTGATCCCTGTGCGCTCAATGGTGGAAAAGCCTTTTTCACCGACCACCTCATCAATATCAATCTCTTTTTTATACTTCTCCACATCAAAAGGCGCTTTGGCCATTTCCTCCCTCTCTTCCTTGCTAACTTCTATAACATCATCATAAAATCCCGGTATTGTAATGCGGTTGTTCTCATCGGTAAGAGAAGCTATCATTTTTGCAAGCATATTTATGGGATTTGCTACCGCCCCTCCGTAAAGTCCGGAATGAAGGTCACGGTTCGGTCCGGTAACCTCAACCTCCATATAGCTTAATCCCCTCAAACCGGTAGTTATTGAAGGTGCATCCTGACCTATCATGGTAGTGTCGGATACCAGAATAATATCGCTCTTAAGCTTTTCTTTGTTTTCTTTACAAAATTTTCCCAGGTTGGGCGAACCTACTTCTTCCTCGCCCTCGATCATGAATTTAACATTGCAGGGAAGCTCCCCTTCACTGACAAGAAACTCGAACGCCTTGACATGCATATAAAGCTGTCCCTTATCGTCATCCGCACCACGGGCCCAAATTTTCCCATCACGTATTTCCGGCTTAAAAGGCTCGGACTTCCAAAGATCAAGAGGCTCAACCGGCTGCACATCGTAATGACCGTAGACCATGACAGTGGGTTTGGACGGATCTATGATTTTTTCACCATAAACAACCGGATGGCCGTCAGTAGGCATTACTTCCGCACTGTCGGCACCGGCATCCAGCAGGCTCTTCTTGAGATATTCGGCAGTCTTATACATATCTTCCTTATGTTCACTCCTGGCACTAATGGAAGGGATTTGCAGAAGGCCGAAAAGCTCCTCAAGAAAACGGTCCCTGTTGGATTCGATATAATCAACAATTTTTTCCTTCATATAAAAAAGTTTTAGATTTTAAACTACACAATATTATTAATTTTTTGCAAAATAAACCTAACTGCTCAATTTATTGTTAAAAACATACAGATTGTGCCGGCTTCAGCAACCATTAGCTGAAGCTCATATTCAAACAGGTTCTGCAAACTCAAAGTCTTTTTGATTTTACCTGCCCTGTTTTTTCAAATGCTCAGCTGCATGACCAAGCTTTTGGTAAAACTCCTTCCCGAATTTTCGTTCAAGAGGTGACTGGCAAAACCTGTAAAGGGGGAGACCCAGAGTCTTCCCTTTTTTAACAGCGGAATCGCAAAAATGCCAGCGCTCATAGTTTAAAGCAAAAAAATCCCTGTATTTCTTTATCCTCAAAGGGTAAAGATGGCAGGAGACCGGCTTTTGAAACGATATTACACCTTCATTGTAAGCTTTTTCTATCGCACAACGGGCTATCCCGTTTTCAAAAATTGCATACACACACTCCTTGTCATCAAGCAAAGGAGTTACTTTATCTCCGTCGCTATCTATTACATATACACCCTGTTTTTTTACGGAGTCAACCGCCCGGGCTGAAAGAAAGGGAACAAGACGGGGAAATATTTCCTCAATTAGCTTTGTTTCCTCCTCTTCCAGAGGTGCACCGGCATCTCCCACAACACAGCAGGCTCCCTTGCAATTTTCCAGGTTGCAGGAAAATTTCTCCTCCAGCAAGTCCAGACTTATTACTTTATCTTCAATCTGAAGCATAACAATTTATTCAAGCATTGATTTGCCCGTCATCTCCCGGGGAACGGGCAACCCCATAATATTTAAAACAGTAGGCGCAACATCGGCCAGTATACCGTTTCCAATTTTTTCATAGCTGTCCGATACAAGTATGCACGGGACGGGGTTCATCGAGTGAGCTGTATTGGGTGAGCCGTCTGTGTTGACTGCATTATCGGCATTCCCATGATCGGCTATAATAAGGGGAATATAACCGTTTTTCAATGCAGCCTTCACAACCCCTTCAACACATTTGTCAACCGCCTCAACCGCCTCTCTGATAGCTTCATAAACCCCCGTGTGCCCAACCATATCGCAATTGGCAAAATTGAGGCAAATAAAATCATGCTCACCTTTATCCAGCTCTTCAACAACTGCATCCCTGACACCAAATGCACTCATCTCAGGCTGCAGATCATATGTTCGAACCTTAGGAGAGGGTATCAGGATTCTCTTTTCATTTTCAAACTCCTCTTCCCTGCCCCCTGAAAAGAAAAATGTCACGTGACCGTACTTTTCGGTTTCGGTGATCCTGAGCTGTTTTTTCCCGGCAGCGGCAATCACCTCTCCAAGGGTATTATTGACATGCTCCTTGTCGAACAAAACTTTCACATTTTTAAATGTATCGTCATACCGCGTCATAGTAACATAATGAAGAGGCAAGGTTTTCATACCGTATTCGGGGAAGTCCCTCTGGGTGAGGACCTGTGTCAGTTCACGCAACCTGTCGGTCCTGAAATTAAAACAAATAACCACATCCCCCCGGGCAATCTTTGCTAAAGGTTCGTTTTTTTTGTTCACCCTGACTATGGGCTTTATAAATTCATCGGTAACCCCTTGCTCATATGACTCCTTGACAGCGGCTGCAATATCCTCTGCATGTTTTCCTTTCCCGTGTACCAGCAGGTCATAAGCTTCCTTTACCCGTTCCCATCTTTTGTCCCTGTCCATCGCATAATACCTTCCCACAACAGAGGCAATCCGGGCACCCGATCTTTCAACGTGAGACTCAAGCTCCCTCAAATAACCCAGCCCGCTGTAGGGATCCGTATCCCTTCCATCTGTAAAGGCATGCACAAAAACCTTCTCAAGCCCATACTCTCCGGCTATATCACAAAGTTTGTGAAGGTGGCTTTGAGATGAGTGAACGCCCCCTTCACTTACCAGGCCGAGAAAATGAACACTTTTATCATTATCTCTTGCATAGGATAAGGCTTCATTGAGTACCTTGTTACGGTATATTGTATTATCCTTTATTGCAAGGTTTATTTTTACAAGATCCTGATATACTTTCCTGCCGGCGCCAATATTAAGATGGCCCACTTCGGAATTTCCCATCTGCCCATCCGGCAAACCCACATAATCGCCGCTTGCCTGCAGCATTGAATTAGGGTACCTCTTGTAAAGGGAATCCATAAAAGGAGTATCGGCATTGTGTATAACATTTCCTTTTGAGTCATCGCCCACACCCCAGCCGTCAAGTATTAAAAGAATCAGCCTTTTATCGGCAACCATAAATTATATTTTTAATCGTTTAGAAAAAACATTCAAAATTACCATTTTTAACCTAAGGGAAAAACTTATACAATAGTTATTCCCGGGATGCATTTTATCATAACCAGTATAACAAAAATATGATGAGTTTTGTTAAACAATGCAACAGGTTATTGCGTTAAACCTGTTTGCAAGGGAAAAAAAGCAAGACAAATTGTTTAACCGTTTAAATTATGCAGCCTACAATAAAAGAGCTCCATGACAATGACCGTTTTACAATGGTAAGGAAACTAAACCACAGCGAGCTTGTCGAATTCGTCCTTGAAAATATAAAACCCATATATTGGCCTATAGCTTTTTTTTACCTTTTTAATCTTTTCATTCTTCTTTACACTCTCATTTTTGGAATATCGGCAATATATTCGGGCATTTTCGGATGGAGGGCACTTGCAGGTCAATTTTTTTTCGGACTTTTTGCAGGTATGATTGTGGTTATACCATTTCATGAATTGCTGCATGGACTGGCTTATAAACTTACCGGAGCACCAAGGGTCAAATTCGGTGCACGCCTTAAACAAATGCTGTTTTACGCTGAAGCTCCCGGATTTGTAGCAGGAAGGAGACAATTTTACCTTGTTGCCTTGCTTCCCTTTATAATAATTAACCTGTTTTTTATTTCCTGCTTTCTTTTCTCATCTCCGGCTAATCAATGGGCATCGCTTATAGCTCTTCTCTCCCACAGTTCTCTTTGCATAGGTGATTTTGCAATGATGAATTTTTTCGCCTCAAGGAAAAATTCACAACTCTTCACCTATGATGACCCGGAAGAAAAAGTGGCATATTTCTACGAAAAAAAGCCGGTTCATTTTATATAAAAAAACCTCGCCTTTACTTTAAAAAGCATACCAATACTAAAATTTAACCCCACTTAAGCTCAATTAATAAAACAAAATTTCATTTTGTTAAAATGTGTCAATTTTAAGCTTTTTTTAAAAAACTTAAATTTTTTTTTCACGGCTATCTACTTGTAACACAATTTGGAAACAACAAACTTTTCAATTATTGCGGCCATTTTGAGATATGTGGCTGCAACTTTTCGTGAGAAAATTGCATCTTCTGTATATATCAAAATATGATATTTTTAATATGTTTTTTAACATTTTTTATTGTAATCCAATCATATTAAGCAACATATTCTGATATAAAATTATTTGTTACTTAAATAACAATAACTTATGGTACTTAAAAAAATTTTTACTTATTAAAAAACACTATCAGCACTTTTTTAAAATATAAATTTTAACATATTATTAAACAACTGAATTATAGCTGCTTTATAAACAAAATTTTAAAATATGCACTACTGTAATATCCAACATAAAAATTTGCCCACCAAAAGTATATATCTGTTCAGTTTATTCTTCCAGATCGAGATGACCGGTGCGGGAAAATAACTAACCCACTAACTTACTAAGTAAACTGCGATATCACATTGTACTCCTCTATTGAGGCAAACGAAGCATTAATTACGTGCAGTCGCAGCCTGCCCGCCTTTTAAGCGGGAAAAGCATTAAAAAACAGGTTTTAAAAACTTGTTTGAGGTAGTTTTTTTTTTAATGCTTAATTTAATTAATCTAATTACAAATTAACTAAATCTTTTAAAATGAGAAAAAAACTGTTAATTAGTTTTTTGTTGTTGTTGGCAGTAAGCTTTACAACGGCAATTGCTCAGATTACAGTTACCGGAACGGTAATTTCGGCTGACGATGAGGAGCCGATACCCGGAGTCTCCATTTCTATAAGGGGCACCACTACCGGAACGGTAACTGATGTTGAAGGCAACTATTCTATCGAAGTGCCAGACGAGGAAGCAATCCTTGAGTTCTCCTTTGTGGGTAAGCAAAGAGAGGAAATAGTGGTTGGTGAACAAAGGACTATTGATGTAGAACTTGAGTCTGATGTGGTAGGACTGGACGAAGTAGTTGTAACCGGATACGGAGTTCAAAGAAGAAGGGATCTAACCGGTTCTGTATCGTCAGTCCGTTCTGAGTCAATCGAGGGAATGCCCGTTGAAAGTATCCAGAGAGCAATCCAGGGACGCGCCGCGGGTGTTCAGGTTACAGCCGGCAGCGGTGTTCCCGGTGGTGACGTTTCTGTAATTGTTCGGGGAATGGGTTCATTCTCGGCAAACAGGCCAATATGGATAGTTGATGGTGTTGAGGTTCAGACAGGAGGCCTTGGAATGAGATCCGAATCAGAAAGCATACTAGCATCTCTCGACTTTGAAGATATCGAATCGATCGATGTATTGAAGGACGCTGCAGCAACTGCAATTTACGGTGCAAGGGGTGCAAACGGTGTAATAGTCATCTCAACCAGAAGAGGTGAAGCTGCCGATGATACCGACTTCACATTTGACATTCGCAGAGGCTATACCGAGCCTATAAGGACAATGCCTGTAATGAGCGGTCCGCAATGGGCACAGTGGGATTATGAACGTTATGCCAATCGTTACGGTGCTGATCACTCTACTACACAAAGCCGTATCCAGACCGGCGTTGACAGAGGCTGGTATGAGCTGGGGGCTGACGGTGTGCCGGATTTTACAACCTCACCCAATTATGACTGGCAGGATGAAGCATACAGACAGGGTAATGTAATGGAAGCACGTCTTACCGCCAGAGGTGGTGACGAAAGAACCAGGTTTTACACCTCACTCTCTCATAATATGACAGAGGGGCACGTAATAGCATACGACTTTTCAAGAAGCAGCTTCAGGCTAAACCTTGATCACGATGCAACTGACAGGCTGAGCTTTGATATGCAGGTAAGCGCCAACCTCTCAGATCAAAACTCAACCCGGCTGGGAGGTGCATGGTCAAGCCCGGTTCGCGGAGGAGGCGGTATACCCCCGGTTGAGCCGATATTTACACACCAGGCTGAAGAAGCCGGCCTTCCCGTTGGTCAAGAATTCGACGGTTTTTACAATGCCCCGAGAAGCGTTTTTGGTGCATACAGAGCTCACATACTCAACAGTGCCAAGTATGACCATCTCATATCCAGGAACCTGAAGACTATCCTGAACCTTTCGGCAACATATGACATTACCGATAACCTGATGTACCGTTCAACATTTGGTGTTGATTATAACGCTAATGATGAGGAGCAGTGGTATGATCCAAGGGCAAGTGACGGTCATGTAGCCAACGGTGTTTTGAGGGATTATGAAACAAGTGCCTACGCCATACAAACTACCCAAACCCTGAATTATCAGAATATTTTTGCTGATGTTCACGAGATTAACACCGTGGTAGGTTACGAAACATGGGAGCGCATATGGAGAAGAACAGCCGTTAGAGGTGAGAACTTCCCCAATCCGCATATGAATGTTATCAATGCCGCTGCCGATGCAGTATGGTGGTCAGGTAACGAAACCGAGCGTGCTACCGTGGGTGCATTCGGTCGTGCGAACTACTCCTATGACGACAGGTATATGTTGACACTTACTGCCCGTTATGACGGCAGTTCAAGGTTCGGCTCGGAAAACAGGTGGGGCTTCTTCCCCGCGGCAGCAATTGGATGGAGATTGTCATCAGAGCCTTTCATGGCAGGTGTTGACCAGCTGGACAACCTCGTGGTAAGGCTCAGCTACGGAACCGCGGGATCGGATGCCGCCGGAACATATGCCGCACTTGGACTCTGGAGCGGAGGCACCCAGTACAGGGGCACCGCAGGTATATACCCGACACAGCTTCCAAATGCCTACCTGACCTGGGAAGAGAGCCGCACCCTAAACCTTGCATTAAGCGCTGCAGGATTCGGAGGTCGCGTAAATCTTGATATCGACCTGTTCAACAGGTGGACCGAGGAGTTGCTTCTTGCCAGACCGCTACCACGTTCAACCGGCTGGTCGAGCATCACGGAAAATGTTGGAAGAAATTTCAACCATGGCTTCGAAATGGCTCTCAACACGGTTAACATTGAAAGAGAAAACTTCAGGTGGAGCACAGAGTTCAACTTAAACTTCATCGAAGGGGAAATACTTGAACTACTTCCAGGAGAAGACTTTTTCAGTGACCGCAGAAAGGTAGGACAAGCCATTAACGACAGGAATATCCCAATGTATGCGGGTGTAAATCCGGCTGACGGAAGACCGATGTATTATGACAGGGACTGGAATATAACCTACAACCCTGTATATGAAGACAGGCACTGGATGGGCCCTGAGCAACCGACACGCTTCGGTGGTATAACAAACACATTCAATTTCGGAAACTTTTCAACCTCAATCTTCTTCCAGTACTCAGGAGGAAGCTACAGGTACTTTTCCGATGCAAGATTCTGGTTCCATGGTACGGGTGACAGAAACCAGCTTGCAACCGTTTTTGAAGACAGATGGCAGGAAGCTGGCGATATGACCGATGCACCGAGAGTTGTTTACGGAAATGTCTTTGCAGGTAACGTGCAGTCGCCGAATTCCTATGCTTCACACATGTTTGAAAGAGTTGATTACTTAAGGCTCAAGGATCTTAGTGTATCATATGAGATCCCTGCAGGCATTACCCAGCGTTACGGAATTGACAATATGAGAATATTTGCACGCGGTTCTAACCTGGTAACATGGACAGACTATTCGGGAACAGATCCTGAGTTTACAGGTTCTGACTTTGGTACCTATCCGCAGGGCAGAACCCTGACATTCGGCATCAGCACTAATTTTTAACAAATTAAAAAATAACAGTTATGTTTAAAAAATACAGATCAATACTTGCAATTCTCTTCGCAGGCTTGCTCATTGGGGTAACCTCGTGCGGTGAAGGATTCCTTGAAAGATATCCGCGCGAGTCAATTGCCTCTGAAGAGGCCCTGACCACGATCGAAGGTGTGGAAGGAGCGCTTGCGGGATTGTACAACCGTTTCCAGGCGGGTGAATACAATCACCGCGAGATGAACCTTGCGGGTGAACTGCTCTCGGATCAGATGGACATTGCACAGACTAACGCCGGCAGGATGACCAACCATCCCACAAACGAGGAAGGTGCCGGTTTCGGGATTTGGACGCGTGTTTACAACGACATCAATAGAGCCAATTCCATACTCTATTACATTGACGATATTGAAGATGCGGACGAAACACTTGTTAATGAGTTCAAAGGTCAGGCCCACGCTTTGAGGGCATGGATGTATTTTGACCTTCTGAGAATATACGCACGTCCTTACATGCACCAGGAGCCTTTTGTACAAGGAGAGCCTCTTGGAGTTATATACAAGACAAAACCTTTCGCCGGCATTGACGAAACAACTTTCGAGGCCAGGGGAACTATTGAAGAAGGCTATCAATTGGTGCTTGACGACCTTTATGCCGCTCTTGGATACCTGAGTGACGATGAATACCCTTATCAGTTTACAGAAGCAGCAGTGCTTGGAACACTTGCACGCGTTTATCTCTACATGGGCAACTGGTCAGAGGCAGCAAACTATGCAGAAGCCGCTATTGATCACCCCTCCACGGAACTGATCCATGCAGATAATTTTGACGATTATATGACTCTGTTTGCAGATGCACCGGGAGCGGAATCAATTCTGGAGCTTGGATATACTGAGGCCGACAGGCCAGGTATGAACACAAGCGTAGCAGGTATGGCAATATACTGTGAAGAAACAGGCGAGGGGTACGGTGATGTGATCCTTCGTCAGGATCTTATACAATTACTGGATTCATACGGTGCTGAAGGGCACCCTGCAGGGGATATGTACTATGAAGCTGTTAAAGGCGGTCAATTGTGCGCTTTCCAGAAGAAGTACCATAGTCACAGGGGCTACGCATACTGGGATGATATTAAGATGATGCGTACTTCGGAAATGTATTTTATAGCAGCGGAAGCACATGCTGAAATGGGTGATTTGAACCAGGCCGAAGAATTTTTAATGACCCTGCGCGAGCACCGCGGAATGGAGCATGTAGATATTAATGTCGACTCTGCGGAAGAGTTCATTGATGTTCTCTTTACCGACAAGAGGGTTGAGTACTTCAGCGAAATGTCACACCGCTGGTTTGATCTGAGGCGCCGTGGAATGGATATTACCAAAGGTGTACCGGATGAGGATGCCGGAACTCCTGTGGATTTTGATGACTACAGGGTGGTTGAAAGAATACCCACCGCTGAAATCTCAGCAAACGAGAACTGTGTACAAAACCCGGGTTATTAATCAATTACAAAAATCAGTTTAACATGAAGAATATTAAAAGATTCATAATATCACTGGCTGTTTTAACCGGTATAGGTTTAATTACACAGTCGTGTTTCGAAGATCTCAACGATTTCACCTATGACGGTCCGCCGGTAGTTGAATTCTCAAACCTTTCACACGAGGAGGCAAGCTGGACATCAGTCGGCGCTCACTGGTCGGCCGTCATTGAAGGCGACCATCAGGACGCTGCCATCCAGGTTGCACTTGTAGGACCTCACCAGGCTGAGGATAAGGAGATAAGCTACTATGTGGCCGATCAGCTTTACCGCGACACTGACGCCAACCGGCTTAGGTTGGAGCAGCCCGAACATGATGAATGGGAGCTTATGGAAACCACTGCTGTGGAAGGGGTTGACTACAACATTCAGGACGGCGGAATGATTACCATACCCGCTAACAACAGTTTCGGCTCACTGAGCATGGAGCTGACACCCACTGACGATGTTGAGCTGTTCATTGTCCTGGAGGAAAGGGATCTGGAACCCAGTCAAAACTATAAGTTTTTCCGCCTGAATATTGTGCCCGAAGCAGATTAATGAAATTAAATAACTAGGCAATACATTTTAAAATTTTTACAGGTTAACAAACATTTTAAAAAGTCAGACTTAGTAAAACATTAAGTAAATGCAACGGCACACAAGGGGCTGTCCCAAAAGGACAGCCCCTTTTTTTACGGAAAATTTTAAATTGTATTTTAAGGTTTTTTTTATATCATTACATTGTATACTGTTAAAGAGTTTTTGAGATTTTATTAATTGTATTCCATCAAATAATATACGAATGAAGGATTTTTTCATTTTTTCACTCAGAATTGCCCTTTTAGCAGGAGCAATTCTTGTTTTAAACCAATCTTGCGTGGAAGACGAGTTTGATCTTGACAAACTCTCCGGCGAGGTTGAATTAAAACCCTCCTACTCTCTCCCATTGGGGCACGGTAAACTGACTATGGAAGACATTGCTGAACCCGACGATTCATTGGTTTTCTTCGATCCCGACGGGAGTATACGTTTTCTGATAAAGGAGGACTCCCTTTTCAAATTTGAGCTCTCTGAAATAATTGAAATCCCGGACCAGCAAGCTTTATCAGATAATTTTGACTTTGAGCCGGTTAAAACTGAAGAGTTCAACACCACATCTACAATAATACTTGGTGATCTGGTCAAGCAATTAGGAGAGCCGGAAAAAAGCATCCTTAAAAACGCTGAAGGAAGTTATGCCCCTTTCCCTCCTATTCCTCCGCAGGAAGCGGGAGTATATGATTTCGACGAGATCACAGAATTTGTATGGGTTGAGTTTGCCCAGGGCAGGATCGCTGTTGAACTCGAGAACAACTTTCCTGTTGAGCTTGGCTCAATGAATATTACAGTATTAAACAAAGAGGATAACAGTGAAGTCGGCAGTTTTTCATTTTCCAATGTAGAGCCCGGTGAAACGGCCATCGAAACCACCGAAATGGAAGGAGTGTTTGCCCGGAATGAACTGCTGGTTGAAATATCACAATTAAGCTCTCCCGGAAGCGAAGAGGAAGTTTACATTGATTTCTCTGACAACATTGAATTGAATGCCTATCCGGATGAACTTAAGGTTATAAGAGGAAAGGCGGTTATACCTTATTTTGAAATGGACAAGAAGGAAGATATGATAAGCTTAGACGCGGGAGAAGATATAAAGTTAACCGTTTTGGAGCTTCTTGGCGGTGAACTTAATTATAATATATCAGGGAATTTGCCCGATGTTGCATTTTTTGAGCTGGAGCTTCCTGAAACCAAAAAGAATGGAGAGGCTGTAGAGTTTTTAATATCATCCGGCAATCTGAGGGGAACTCTTGATCTTGACAACACCAGAAGCGATCTGACATCCGATGCTGACTCCCCTTACAATAAACTGCCTTTCAAATATAAGCTTTATGCCGACTCTAAAGGGGAAGCGGTTGAATTTGACCTTTCGGGTAACGGCATATCTTTTGATTTCAGCCTGGACAATGTTGAGTTTGAATATCTGGAAGGTGACTTTGGTCAGCATCACGAAACAATTGAGCAGGAAGAAGCTGATTTTAATTCCGAGTCGGATATTTTTGACCGTATCAGCGGAGAGTTTAAATTAAATGATCCGAGGGTCAGGTTTATTTACAACAACAGCTTTGGTTTTCCAATAGAGGCGACTTTTGATATAACCGGGGAATCGGGTGAGGGAAATATTGAGCCGCTTAACCCTCCTGCATTTCTTTTTAATTCCCCCGCAGATACAACCGCTTCTTTTTCGGACACAATATCAATTAACAGGGATAACTCCAACATTGTAGATTTTATATCGAATAAACCCGAAAAAATCACCCTTTCAGGTGAAGGTATTATAAATCCCGGTAACGGCGAAGAAAATGAAAGGATTAATTTTCTCCACAGGGACAGCTACATAAACATGGGAGCTGAAATTGAATTACCCCTGGAGCTGCAGTTAAAGGATTTTGGACTTTCAGACACATTGGATTTGGAAATAGACGAAGATGATCTAGAAATACTGGAAGATGCGGCACTTCATATCTCAGCTGAAAACGGATTCCCGCTTGGTGCAACCATAGGCCTTGCACTTTACAGTTCTGAAAATAATGAAGAGCTCCACAGTTTCGGCGAAATAGTTATTATGTCTCCCGCACCTGTAGGCCAGGACGGCATAGTTCCGGAAGGTGAGACCACTTCTTCGGAAGACGGGATAACCCTGAGCAAGGATGTAAAAGAGCTTCTTTCAGAAGCAGACAGCCTTATACTTTCAGTAAAGCTGGACACATCTGAAAACGGGGAGGTACCGGTAAAAATCCTTTCCACATATTCGGTTGGCTTTAACATTAAAATTAAAGCAGGAATGTTAATTAAATAAAATCGGATTAGCCAATGCTCTCGAAAAAAAATAAAAATATGAATCCAATACTCAATCTGCGGATTTTATTCACCACAATTGGAGCAATTTTGATCCTTTCTATAATCTCTATCGCTTCAGTGAAAGGACAAATGAATAACACCGTATATTTCATGGACAGGATCCCCCAGTCATCTCTTTTCAATCCTGCCGTACAGCCTCACTACACTTCATATGTGGGATTGCCGTTGCTATCTTCCATAAATATGAACATGGGGTTGAACTTTGCAAGTTACAATGATATAATTTTCCAAGATCCAAATTCCGATTCTCTTATAACTTTCCTTCACCCTTCGGCCGATATAGATGATTTTATCGGAAACCTGCAAAACCGCAACCAAATCGGGCAGGATATGCATATAAATCTTTTACGTGTTGGAGTTCGCTACCAGGATATGTTTTTCACCTTTTCGGTTTCCGAAAAAATTTCAGGAAGGACCTCTCTGCCAAAAGACCTTTTTATTCTCGGACTGAAGGGAAATGATGAGTTTCTCGACAAAAAGGCAGATCTTTCCGGATTTGGAGCAGATTTAAACTATTACCGGGAATTTGCGCTCGGAGCCTCATACCCGGTAAACGAGAACCTTACTGTTGGGGGATCAGCCAAACTGCTTTTCGGGAAAATGAATTTTTCACTTGCAAATCCTGATATCAGCTTCCACACAGACCCGGAAACCTATCATCTTCATATGCATTCCAACTTTACCGCTAATGCTTCCATGCCTTTCAAACTGGAACATGATGAAGAGGGAAATATTGACGGAATTATCTCCAACTTTGACGATGAAGGCTACAATGCGGGAGATTTTATCTTTAACACCGGTAATGTCGGATTCGCGGCAGACCTGGGCGCCACATACAAGATAACAGATCCGGTTCCAATGACCCTTTATGCAAGCATAGCGGATCTTGGCTTTATTAACTGGAACCGAGATGTTTTCAATATATCGATGGAGGGAAGCTATATATTTGAAGGGATAGATTTTAATGAAATGCTGGATAACGATGACGACTATTTTGAAAGGCTGACTGACACAATATCTGATGCATTTGTAATTTCCGACACACAAAATTCCTATAATCGGGGAATAGGACCGAAAGTGTACCTTGGAGGAACGTACAAGCTCAATCCAATGGTCAATTTTGGTCTTCTCTCACGCTCACATTTCGGAAAAGGTCATTTTTCTCAATCGGTAACCCTTTCAGCAAACACCAATGTTACAAACTGGCTCACCACAACCCTCTCCTATTCTTTCATGAATAATGCTTTCAATAATTTGGGCCTGGGTATGGGGATCAGGGGCGGCCCGGTTCAGTTTTACATTCTAAGCGACAATTTAAATTCGGCATTTATGCCTCACAAGACCCGCAATGTAAACATCTGGTTTGGGATGAACCTGGTTTTCGGTTACAGAGCTGAACAGGAATAATAAAAAATATTGGAAATTGAAATATTACATCATTGCAGGAGAACCGTCGGGTGACCTGCACGGAGCCAACTTAATAAAAGAATTGAAAAAAACAGATCCTTCACCCAGGTTTCGTTTCTGGGGCGGCGATCTTATGCAGGCACAAGCAGGTCTCCCAGTAAAGCACATAAGGGAAACCTCATTTATGGGATTCAGGGAAGTTCTTTTAAAAATCCCGGAAATATGGTCAAATATCCGTTTTTGCAAAAAAAATATTAAAGAATACAACCCTGATGCACTGGTGCTTATAGATTATCCCGGGTTTAATATGATTATGGCAAAATATGCCTCAAAAATTGGAATACCGGTTATTTACTATATTTCACCACAAATTTGGGCATGGCACAGAAGCAGGGTAAAAAAAATAAAGCAATATGTTGACCTTATGCTTACTATCCTGCCTTTTGAGAAAGATTTCTACAGAGGTTACAACTATAATGTACAGTATGTGGGTCATCCGCTTATGGACGCAATGAATCAGTACCGGTTAAACAGTGAAGATTTCAGCACATTCATCAAGCGTAACTATCTTGAAAACAAGCCAATTATAGCCCTTTTACCCGGAAGCAGAAAGCAGGAGATAGAAAAATGCCTTCCCGCAATGCTTCAAATGGTGCCGCAACACACTCAATATCAGTTTGTAATTGCAGGTGCCCCCAATGTTGGTATTTCATTTTACCAAAATTTCACCAAAGATTATGAGGTAAGTACCCTGTTCTGTCAAACCTACAGTATTCTCCGGCAATCTCAGGCGGCAATTGTAGTATCGGGTACCGCAACACTGGAGGCTGCTTTAATGGATGTTCCTCAAATTGTATGCTACAAGTCTGGGCAAATTTCTTATCTGCTTGGAAAAAACTTCATTAAAGTCCCCTTTATTTCGCTTGTCAACCTTATCTTGAACCGCGAAGCGGTAAAAGAGCTGGTTCAGCATGAAATGAACAATGAAATACTGAACAGGGAGCTGGAGAGTATATTGAACGATAAAAGCAAAAGGGAACAGATACTATCAGATTACCGGGAGATAAAGAAATTGCTCGGCAGGGGGTCTGCATCTGAAAAAGCTGCCCGTAAAATTTACAACCACTGCGCTAAAGCTGAAAAAGAATATATTGCGGTTTCTTGCTGAATTCCAAATTATAACACTTTTTTCAGATATGGATTATATTCTCCACGCATTCCCACGGGCTTTGAATTTCTTATTGCATATACAACCTCAATTGAACGGCGCGCATCATCAAGACCAAACCCCTTCCCTTCCATAATTTTCTTATAACTCTCTGTATGAAGATCTGCAAATCCGTCACTGAACTCCAGTTCTTCATTGTCAACGTTTATCAATCTGTATGTGCGCTGACCCTTATTTTTTATCTCATCGGGCAGGTCATTGTAATCAATGCTAAGAAACCACCTTACCCTGGCCCTCTCAAGTCCCAGAAAACCGGCCGCCTTATTATGCTCGAGCAAATGAACAACGTTTTCCTTCACATCTCCAAATATCCAGGTTAGCATATCACAAAAATGAACTCCGATATCGGTTACAATACCTCCTGATTTCTCGTCACTCCCTTTCCATGATGCATGATACCATTTTCCCCTGCTTGTAATATAGTTTAGGTCAACATCGTATACCTTATCCTGAGGGGAGTCTTCTATCCTTTTCTTAAGTTTCCGGATCGAGGGGTGAAGCCTTGACTGCAAAATATTGTATATTTTTTTACTGGATTCTTTTTCAGCTTCCTCCAGAGCATCAAGGTTCCATGGACTGAGTACGAGGGGCTTTTCACATATGGCATGGGCACCCTGGTTGAGTGCAAATCTTATATGCGAGTCATGAAGATAGTTGGGAGTACATACACTTATATACTCAATATTTTTGCCTTCTCTGTTCAACTTGTTAATGTGCCTTTCGAAACGTTCAAATTCGACGAAAAAATGGGCATCCGGAAAATAATCATCTATGTGGCCGACATTATCAAACTTGTCAAATGCGGCAAGCAAAACATTGTTTGTATCCCTGATCGCCTTCAGATGACGAGGGGCAACAAATGCAGCAACCCCCATCAGTGCAAAATTCTTACTGGCTGACTTCATAACTTGTAAATTTGAGAATAGCTAAATTATAAATTAGAGAGATATTTTCCAAAATAAAAAATCTTAAGGCTTTAAATGCAGGTTTTATTATTACTTGCGCTTCATATAATTTCAGTTACGTCTAAGTTACGCTTTTCAGGCTTTGATAAATTGGCAGAATTCAGGCAAGATGCCGGTATGTAATTTTGGGTATGCATTCGGGGATGCAACTTTTAGCCTGGAGTTGCATTGGTGTAGACAAATTTCCTCATTTTTCGGGAGGTTCTTAATCCCTGAATCTCCCGGCAGGCCTAAAATACAAAGAGGGCTGGAATCAATTTCCAGCCCTCTTTGTGGTGCCACCTGGAATTGAACCAGGGACACACGGATTTTCAGTCCGTTGCTCTACCGACTGAGCTATGGCACCTTCCAACAAGCGTAGCACACTTGCGTCATTTGGCATGCAAATGTAATTAAAAATTTTATTTTTTAAAATTTTTAATTACATAAAATTTAATAATCCCTATTAATCAAAACGCTGCCTGCCTTAACTTTTCGTTTATTATATTTGCAGGCTAAATGTTGCTTTTATGTTTTACCAAACCTACAAGTTTAATAATGGTATAAGGCTGGTTCACCACAGGCACCCCTCTCCAGTCGGTCACTGCGGTCTTACAATCAATGCCGGGTCACGCGATGAAACAGAAAACGAACATGGTATAGCCCACTTAATTGAGCATGCCCTTTTTAAGGGAACAAAAAAACGGAGAGCACACCATATAATTAACAGGATGGAGATCGTGGGTGGTGAAATCAACGCCTATACAACCAAAGAGCATACCTGTATCTACTCTTCTTTTCTGAAAGAAGACTTTCAAAGGTCTGTTGAACTGATATGCGATATAGTATTTCATTCAACATTCCCGGAAAAAGAGCTTGCACTAGAGAAGGAGATTATAATAGACGAAATTAATTCATACAAAGACGACCCCTCCGAGCTTATTTTTGACGATTTCGAGGAGGTGTTGTTCAACGGGAACCCCATCGGCAGAAATATACTGGGCACACCGAAACTATTGAGAAAATTCACACGCGAGGATATAGAAACCTTTATCGGAAAAAATTACTGCACAGACCAGATGGTTTTCACCACAGTAGTTGACATGGATTTCGAGAAAGTCCTCAAGCAGGCGGGCAGATACCTTGAAAAAAATCCGCCCAGAAATAGCTCAAGAAAGCGGATTCCGGTAAGTTGCAATTCACCGGTGGAAAAAAAGATTGACAAAAAGACTCATCAAGCTCACTTCATCATAGGGTGTAACATTCCTGCAATTAAGGACGAGAGACGTTACACGCTGGCTCTTCTTAACAATATTTTAGGAGGGCCCGGCATGAACTCAAAACTGAATGTTGCCTTGCGCGAAAAAACAGGCTATGCATACAATGTTGAATCCAATATAACCCTTTACAGCGACACGGGGGTTTTTGCAACATATTTCGGAACGGACAGGCAGCATATCGAAAAATGCACCGAAATAGTCTTAAAGGAGTTTGCAAGACTCAGAAACAATAAGCTTGGCTCAATTCAGCTCAGCAGGGCGAAAAGACAGCTTAAGGGGCAAATGATCATAGCCTTTGAAAACAAGGAGTATCTTATGCAGGCAATGGGTAAAAGCCATCTTCTTTTTAACGGAATTCACTCATCGGAGGAAATTCAAAATATTATTGAAAAAATATCATCCGATTACCTTATGGAAATGGCGAACATGGTTTTGAATCCGGAAAATTTATCAATTCTCTCTTATCATTAATTACTATGACGATGTTCGGGGACCCAAAACTGGAAGCATATATTAATGAACACTCTACGCAGGAGGATGAGCTTCTTCAGGAGCTCAACAGACAAACACACCTGAAGATGCTCAATCCAAGAATGATCTCAGGCCACTTGCAGGGGAGGTTTCTGGAGATGCTGAGCAGGATGATAAAACCTGCAAGGATCCTTGAAATTGGCACATACACCGGTTATTCGGCAATTTGTCTGGGAAGAGGACTAGTCCCCGGCGGGGTGCTTCACACTATTGAAATAAATGATGAAATCAAGGATTTTGCCCGTGACTTTTTCCGGCGTGCCGGTCTGGGAAAAAGTATTATACAACACACAGGAAACGCAATTGATATTATAGGCCGCCTGAATGATTCATTTGACCTTGTCTTTATTGACGGGGACAAAGCAGAATATCCGGATTATCTCACTATGGTTCGGCCAAAACTGAATGCCGGCGGGTTTTTGATAGCCGACAACGTTCTCTGGAACAACAAAGTTGTAAATAAAGCGAATTTGTCTGATCCTTCAACAGCCGGAATCGATTCATTCAACAAAAAAATAAGTACCGACCGGGCAATGGAAACAGTTATTTTACCGGTAAGAGACGGACTTTTGATGGCAAGGAAGCTATAAAAGCGGATGCAGCACTGGCTTATACTTTTCCCCTTCCCGGTCAGGGGCGGCCTTATGAAGGTAAAAGAACTTTAAATTTTGACAAAAAAACTTTTATAACCCAGCCTTTAAACAATACTCCCTTGATAAGTGTTTAATAACAAAACAATCATTTTTTTTAATCGTTTGCTTTTATCAGTAAACATTTACAGATAAGTAATATATGGCTAAATATTCGATAAAGGACATTGAAGATTTGACCGGAATAAAAGCTCACACACTGCGCATGTGGGAGAAGCGCCACCGTCTTATCAGTCCCCGGCGCACAAAAACCAAAATAAGATTTTACACGGAAGAGGATCTGAAAAAGCTGCTCAATATTTCAATACTCAACAGACATGGTCTTAAGATATCTTATCTTGCCGGTCTCAGCGAAGAGGAAATAAAAGACAAGGTCATACATTTAAGCCAGGAAACAACCGATGCCTTCACCCAAATCGAAAATCTCATCATTTCCATGATTGAGATGGATGACAGGAAATTTAAAAAGATCCTTGGGGATTGCATTATAAAAATGGGATTTGAAGAGACCCTTGTAAATGTAATGTATCCGTTTTTTGAAAAAGTTGGACTGCTTTGGCAGACGGGAACCATTAGCCCGGTACAGGAGCATTTTGTATCCAACCTTCTAAGACAAAAACTCATTGTAGCAATTGACGGCCAGGAGGCCTCGGTCAAACCCGGGGGAAAAATATTTGTTCTGTTTTTGCATGAGAGGGAACTTCATGAGCTCGGACTACTTTTTTATACTTACCTTATCAAAAAAAAGGGTCACAGAGTTGTATATCTGGGCCAGATTGTCCCCCTCGGGCACCTTAAACAAGCGGCCGGCATTCTAAAAAACGATTACTTTTTTACAACCTTTACAACCGGCATTTCAAAAGAGAAGCTTAAAAATTACCTCATTGAGCTATCTGAGTCCTTCCCCGGGTGTAAAATTTTCTACACAGGCTACCAAACAGGAAAAGATATTGGCAGACTACCTGAAAATCTTTTAAAAATAGAGTCACCGCAACATCTAATGCAATTTCTGGACAGCATCTCCCAAAATTCCTGAAGCAGCCAATCTCTACCCCACCTGAAAATTCAGCAATCCACCGTTTAATCCCACTGACCCCCGTCAGTTTTTGGCAGACAAAATAACAGGAACAAACATGCATAAAGGCATGGGGTGACCTGCGTGCCCGATTTCACATCTAAACAAAATGTCTTCCAGGAGTCTTTAATGAAGATATAATTCATGCTGTTACAGATAAACACATCCGTTTATTTATATTATATCCACTCTTCTTTATATTTTTATATTTCTACTTATTTATATTTACTTATCTCACAATTTATACTCACATGCCAAAAAAGCTGTCACTAGAAGGCAGAGACAATATTCTTATCTGGAACAATTCCTGTTTACTATTTAGAATGTTTAACCTATAAGCCTTTTTGTTTCACATTACATTATTTAGATTGCTTCCAAATAGTTTGTGTGTTAGTCATATAAAGGAATTTGTGTTGTCACACAAAAAATTTATGCAAAATATTTTTGTTTTTTGTTTAATTGTTTTGTATATTTGTTATACAGTAATCGGGTTAATAATTCAAAAAAATATAGCCATGACAGCGATGGAATTTAACTATAAACTGACCGGACTTGAGGATAAACTGAAAAGGTTTGCCCTAAGTCTCACTTCTAACCATGAAGATGCAGTTGACCTTGTTCAGGAAACATTTCTTAAAGCCCTGACTCACCGTGAGCAGTTTGCAGAGGACACAAATCTTAAAGCGTGGACTTTCACAATTTTAAAAAACACTTTTATAAACAATTACAGAAAAGCGATCAAAAGGAACACCACCTTTGACAATACAAAAGACCTTTACTTTTTAAACGGGAGCAATGAAAATGCAGGAGCCAAAACAGACTCGGCTATTCACGTAAAAGAAATAAAAAAAGGGATGGAATCACTTCCGGATGATTTTAAAATCCCTCTCCAAATGTACATATCCGGCTTCAAGTATAAGGAAATAGCCGAAAATCTGGACGTTAACATCGGAACAGTAAAAAGCCGTATTTTTTTCTCAAGGAAAAAACTTATGAAGGTGCTTGATGCAGATCAGGATTAAAAAACTGAAACGAAAGGGTGAGAAAAATCAAAAGAAAGCTTTCAGGCTCAAATCCACGCCCTTTACTTGATGTGTAAGCGCCCCGACCGAAACATAGTCAACTCCACACTCGGCATATGACCGTATATTTTCCAGTGTTATACCCCCGGAAGACTCAGTTTCAACCGATCCGTCCACCATTTTTACAGCATCACTTGTCATATCAACAGTGAAATTGTCAAACATTATTCGCTGTACACCTCCTTTTTCCAAAACCTGGCGGACATCATCAAGACCTCTTGTTTCAATTTCAACGGGGAGATCTTTACCGGTTTCATCCAAATATTCAATTGCTCTGGAAATTGCATTTTTTATTCCGCCGGCAAAATCTATGTGATTGTCCTTTAACATGATCATATCATACAACCCCATTCTGTGGTTTTCCCCGCCCCCCAAACGAACTGCCTCTTTTTCCAAAAATCTCATCCCCGGCGAAGTCTTTCTTGTATCCAGAACCTTCGTCTTAAGTCCTGCCAGCCTGTCGGCATATTTGCGGGTTTGAGTTGCTATGCCGCTCATGCGCTGGAGTATATTCAATACAAGGCGCTCCGATCTTAAAATCGAATGGACAGGCCCCTCCACGATAAAGGCAATATCGCCTTTTTTTACAGTTTCACCGTCGGTGATCTTAACCTTAACCCCAATCCTTTCATCTATTTTATGAAATACACGAATAGCGGCTCCAATGCCGGCAATAACAGCATCTTCCTTGACAATAAGAGAGGCAGCTCCCACCTGCTGCCGGGGTATACATGATAGGGATGAATGATCCCCGTCACCGGTATCCTCTGCAACAGCGATCTCAATGAAGCGATCAACCAAACTATCCATCTTCGTCATATTCTATGCGCATCTGATGAATCTTCAATTCATCTTCAACTTTGTTTAAAAGAAAATAAACCCTGAAAACATTATCTCCGGAAACGAGCTTTCCGATTGCATAACGGGAAGCCTCCCGGCCTCCTTCATGCAAAATATCAAAATCATCGGGAGGGTATTTGCTGAAAAAATCTTTCATTATAAGTTCGGCCTGAGATTTGCTGTAAACATCTTCGGAATCAATTATTACAAGCTCGATGTTATTGTTGAAAAATTTAGCCAGCTCCTTGCAGTCGCCATCTTCTACAGAAACCGAAATCCCCTCGGGTATAAGGGAGGGGTCATCGGATGCTGATACCGTTAAAACCAAAATCACAACAACTGCAGACAATGTGATAAGTCTTCTTTCCATTACATTTTATAATTTTAGATTGGGCAAAAATGAAAAAACCAGCCACATATTAGAAGCCCCGGTATTTTATTCATATTAATTTTATTTCAAAAATTCAGGGTTTCAAAGTGCAAAAAATAAAAGGTACATCAAAAAAGTAGTACAAAAATCAAGCCAATCAAGCATTTTAAGTAAAAATATTAATAAAATTGCATAATTAATAATTTTTCAATGCAAGTTAAACTCATATTAACCGGTAAAACAGATAAAACGTATCTCAGGGAAGGTGTTGATGACTATAAAAGCCGTATAGCCCGGCGTATTCCCTTTAAACTGTCCGTTCTGCCTGCAGCGAAAAAGACCGGGAAAACAAAGCAGGAGACAGTTACGGAAAAGGAAGGTGAAAAGATTTTGTCACAAATAGATGCCGGCGACTTTGTTATATTACTTGACGAAAAAGGCGGGCAACTCTCCTCAATTGAATTTGCCGGCCTGATTGAGAAAAAAATGGCGGAAGGAAAAAAAAATATCATTTTCGTGATCGGTGGACCATACGGTTTCCACGAAAAAGTACGTCAAAGGGCACAAATGACCCTCTCACTTTCAAAAATGACGTTATCTCACCAGATCGCAAGATTAATATTCATGGAACAACTCTACAGGGCAATTACAATTATAAAAGGGGAGCCATATCACAATGAATAATGAATCCGGCAGATATGCGTTATTCAATTACCTGGCAAACACCGGAATAATATAGTACAACCATGAGGTCTATTCTCAAAAAATACTGGCTTTTGATTGTTGCAATTATTGCAATGATCATTGCATTTGCAGTTGAAAGAAATCTTGAAAAACTTGAGCTGCAATCGGTCGATGCAGAAAATTTTGAAGACAGGCTCCATGAAAAGGAGAAAAAAACAGAAAAAATGCTTAACAACATCTCCCGTGAAATAAGTGACTCCGGCCTGACTCATTTTGCTGAAAAAGCGGGCAGGCACTACTACAACATGCGTAATCAGGAAGGTATCGTAATTCTGGTTTATAAAGATGAGAACCTCAGGTACTGGAACAGCAGCGATATACCGGAACACTCATATGAAGAGGTTATACAGACAAGCCGACCTGTCTATCACAGCGGAAACTCATGGTATGTCAGACGCAAAAAAGAGACCGGTAATATTACTCTCGCGGCACTTATACTAATTAAGAACGACTATCTCTTTGAGAACAAATTTCTCTCAAATACCTTTCACAGGGATTTCGACCTGAACCCTAATGTGGAGATAAAATTTTCTCCCCGCTCAGGTTTTCCGGTAGAAAACAAAAAAGGGGAATACCTGTTTTCACTTATCCCTCCTTCTCCTCCGGCATTCAGCCTTTTATTCACAAGGGTTTGTATCACTCTGTTTTTTATATCATTCTCTTTGCTCCTTCTGTTTTTTTATAAAAGCTTCCATATTTTAAAACTCAACACACAAAAAGCCAAAAACATATGGTTTGCAGCAATTGCCGGTATAATTGTGATGCTCAGGTGGCTCATGCTTCAAACAGACTTCCCTGACGTTTCTTCCGTTTTTACCCTTTTTTCTCCGCATCTTTACGGTAAATCCTTTACATTTGCATCACTGGGCGATCTGTTGATAAACTCGGTTCTCCTGTTCTTTATTTCCCTGCTTTTCTCTAAATATTTCAGGATCACCTATACGAAAAGCCGGGGAAAGAATATGGCAAAGATCGGCTTGCTGACCTCTTTCCTTGTATTTATATTCCTTTATTTCCATTATCTTTTCGAGGGGCTGATTATAAATTCCAGTATACAGCTTCAGGTTCACAATTTCTTTTATCTCAACCAATACAGCTTACTTGCATATATTTCAATCGCTTTTCTTTTTGCAACTTTTCTTTTGTTAGCTGACCACATAGTACATTTTGCATCAAACCTTATTGATATTAAGGTATTTGCTTTAATAACTGCAGTCATATCATGCGGCGGAGCTGTGATTTATTATGCTTCCGGATATTCGCTGGATCTCCCCACGGTTCTGTTTTATATATTAGTTATCTCTTTTACAGCTTATATAAGGTACTACCGCTACAGCTACAAATTTCCAAACCTTGTTTTCGTGGTCTTTTTAATTTCACTTTTTACATTGTATTTTGTAACAGATAAAAGCAGGGAAAAGGAAAGGAATATCAGGAGAGTTCTTGTTGTAAACCTTGCAAATGAACGTGACCAGGTTGCAGAATTTCTTCTGGAGGATATTGAAAAGGAGATTGCAGCCGACTCGGTTTTGTATGAGATGCTGGGCAGCATGAAGTACGAAGAATATGAGCTGTTCGATTATCTTGAAGAAAACTACTTCAACAGCTTCTTCAGAAAATACGAGCTGCAGGTTGCTGCTTGTGGCCCTGATTACAACATTTACCTGGAAGATACTCAGGAACTGGTTGATTGCTATACCTTCTTCGAAGATATGATCTATGATTACGGTATCAGGATCAACCCGGAATCAAATTTCTTCTTCCTGGATAACCTTAACGGACGTATAAGCTACCTTGGAACAGTTACCTATAGTTACGACCACTATCCCGAGGAAAAAACCGTTTACATATCTCTAGACTCAAGAATTGCAACCGAGCAACTGGGATATCCGGAATTGCTTATAGAGGGGGAGCTAACCGAGCATCAGGCATTAAGAAACTACTCATACGCCAAGTACCATAATAACCGCCTAATTACGCGTTACGGCGATTTCCCCTATGCCCTGAAACAACAATACACTCAACAAAATGATGAAACTTACACTTTTTTTGAGCATGACGGCTACAACCATCTGATATACAGAGCCGATGAAGATAACACAATTATTCTGAGCAAGCCTGAAACAAGGACTATAAACCTGCTCACCTCTTTTTCCTATACTTTTATTTTCTATTTCTCCCTGCTGGGAATTGCACTACTTGTTTACAACCTCCCCCTTCGTCGAAGCCACTTCCGGCTGACACTTAAAAACCGTATAAAATTGTCAATGATATCAATCGTTTTATTGTCGCTTATAATAGTTGGGGCCGGAACTATATACTATAATATAAGACAATTTGAAAATAAGCACCAGGAAAACATAACCGAGAAGATACAATCAGTTCTTGTTGAACTGGAAAATGAATTCATGCTGGAAGAAGAGCTCACACCTGAACTGCAAAACTATATGAGCGGTTTACTGACAGATCTCTCAAATGTTTTTTATACCGATATAAACCTGTACGACCCTGACGGTAACCTTTACGCTACCTCCCGCCCTGAAATTTTCGAGCTGAACCTTACGGGTGAAAAAATGAGCCCCGGAGCATATTCTAAAATGGTCATTGAAAATAATCCCAGATTTTTGCACAGGGAAACTATCGGAGAACTATCCTACCTTTCAGCATATGTACCGTTTACCAATGCAGACAACGAGGTGCTTGCATACCTCAATCTCCCCTACTTCACCAGGCAGGGGGAGCTGCAAAGGGAGATTTACACCGTTGTGGTTGCGGTTGTAAATATTTACGCATTGCTTATACTGATAACGATTGTAACAGCAATTTTTGTCTCCAACCAGATAACCAAACCGCTGAAGTTAATACAGAACAAGCTCCGGAAAATCAGACTTGAACAAAAAAACGAACAAATCAGCTACAGGGGGGACGACGAGATCGGCGACATTGTAAAAGATTATAACAGGATGGTAACGGAGCTTGAAAAAAGTGCCGAACTACTTGCAAAATCTGAACGCGAAGGAGCATGGAGGGAAATGGCAAAACAAATTGCCCACGAGATAAAAAACCCGCTAACTCCAATGAAGCTTAGTATACAACATATGCAAAGGGCCTGGGAGGACGGGCATCCCTGCAGGGAAGAAGTGATTAAAAAAACCTGTAAATCCCTCATAGACCAAATAGACAACCTCTCCTCTATTGCAACTGAATTTTCAAATTTTGCAAAAATGCCTCATGCTAATCCTGAAAAAACAGATATTTTAAAAGAGGTTGAAAACAGCCTTGAGTTGTTTATAAATGCTGAGAAAATTGAGTTTAAAAAGAATTTCAACGGCCACAGAGAAGTTTTTGTTTACATCGACCAAAAGCAGTTAAACCGTGTTTTTATAAACCTTATAAAAAACGCTGTTCAATCAATCCCTAAAAACAGCAATGGCGCGGTAAACCTGGAAGTTGACAAGGCAGGAGGACACGCAAGGGTCAAAATTTCCGATACAGGCACAGGAATACCTGAGGATATGAAAGATAAAATGTTCAGACCCAATTTTACTACAAAATCAGGTGGTATGGGACTGGGACTGGCTATATCGAAAAAAATAATAGAAAGTGCCGGGGGATCTATATGGTACGATACCGAACCCGGCAAAGGCAGCAATTTTTACTTAATGCTCCCGCTTTATGAAAAAAATGACCTTAACAAGTAAGAAGAAACTGATAAAAATCCACTTAAATAACCTCTCCGGACCGGAAGTATGAAAACATTTTAAACAAGCCGCGCATATTTCAATTTATCCTCACCAACCCTCCGGCTACAAACTAAATTGAAACCTTCCTGTAAAGTTTTGCGTAACAATCATATGTTGTGCATTGTATCTGCTTTACCGTTTTAATGTAATTTTATAAACTTGAAAACTTCCGGTTTATTACTTTTTTGCATTTCGCTTTTGTTGATGTTTTCAGAATCTTTAATGTATGCCCAAACCGAGATTTCGGGTGTAATAAACAGCTATTCAGCTGTAACTTCTGTAAACGGAGATGATGCGGTATCGGTATCCGATCCGGGAATATTTGCCCCGGGCGATACTGTGCTTATCATCCAGATGAAAGGTATGGGTATCACACTGGATGAAAGCGAGGAGGGAATAAACTGGGGCAAAAAGCAATTTTTCAATAATGCCGGAAATTACGAGTTCATGATCGTTGATCAGATCAACGATAACAATGTAAAATTTACCCGTGATCTTGTCAGCTCCTACAATGCCGACCAAACAGTACAACTGGTAAAAACAAGGGGATACAAAAACGCCACGGTAAGCGGGAAACTGACTGCCGGGAAATGGGACGGAGAAAAAGGAGGTGTCATTGCACTTATAGTAAGCAACAAACTCACCATGGAAGCTGATATCGACGCTACCTCCACCGGTTTTTCAGGCGGCGGGGTAACCGACCTGGATGAATATGAATGCTCCTCGGAAAACCCCGGGGCTTATTCCCCCTTTCACTTTCCGCAAGGTTCGCAAAAGAGCGGAAAGAAAGGAGAAGGGCCGGTAACTTATTACTGGTCTGGAGATCAGCAGTACCCTATAGGTAACAACTTCGTACATGGAAAAGGCAGGTTATCAAGTGCAGGCGGAGGTGGAAACGGTCATTTATCAGGCGGCGGGGGAGGATCCAATTTCGGGCAGGGCGGACTGGGTGGCTTTGAATTTGAATCATGCGAAGCGGATGAAAGCATGAGAGGAGCTCCGGGGGAAAGGATGGATGATTTTTTCACTGATGAATATATCGGAAGCCGTTTTTTTATGGCCGGGGGCGGTGGAGGCTCAACTTCATATAACGGAAAAAATGCCACTGCCGGTGGTAACGCAGGAGGGATGGTAATTATAATAGCCGACAATATAAGCGGAAACGGTCACAGGATAATCTCCGACGGAGGCAGCGTTTCAGACACAGCAACCGCCGGTGCAGGCGGAGGAGGGGGCGGGGGAACCATAATAACCGCTGTGGACAACTTCAACAACAGCCTTACAGTACAGTCAAGAGGCGGCAAAGGAGGAGACGTGATCCATGAAATGAGATCCGGTCCGGGAGGAGGCGGCGGAGGCGGAACAGTTCTTACAATACACCCCTTCCCGGGAAATGTAACAACTAATCTTGGCGGGGGAAGGTCAGGCAGATACTTTGAACCCGGCAGCGAACCCAGCAAAGATGCATACGGATCAACCGACGGAAATTCGGGCGGAGAGTTCGCCGATCTTGAAATAACCCTCAACGGTTTTCTTTTTAACGGAATTAAGTATGATCAGGTAATTTGTGAAGAACAGGTGCCCGGACTGCTCGAAGGCACACAACCTAAAGGAGGTACACCCCACCCTGTTGAAGGATACTATTATGAGTGGTTCATGAAAAGCGAATCTTCAGATGAGTGGGAAATAATTCCGGGAGAGCAGGAAAAAGATTACCAGCCACCGGCTTTAACTGAAACAACCTCTTTTATAAGAGTAGTAAAAGACAACGACCCCGATCAGGTAATTGACTCAAGCAATGTGGTGGAGATAACTGTACAACCTAAAATACTCGGTAACCTGATAAGTGAGGAGCAAACCATCTGTGAGGAAAATACTCCGGCTCCATTAACAGGCGAAGAACCTCTGCAGGGAGGAACAGGGATTTACAATTACAACTGGGAGGAAAAAAACGATGATTCTCAATGGAGTGAGGCTGTGGAGGACAACACAGGCATTCATTACCAGCCCGGACCGCTTGGAGATACAACCACCTACCGCCGGATCGTCACTTCAGGAAAATGTGCCGATACATCCCAGGTACTGACAATTAATGTGCACCCACTTATAACCGGCAACATCATATCGCCCGAACAGACTGTATGTGAGGGCACAGCTCCGGACGAGCTTCATTCGGCGGCCACAACAGGAGGAGGAACCGGGACATATGATTACCTCTGGGAACAAAGCCAAGATTTGAGCGACTGGTCAAATGCAACCGAGCCGAATAATATGGAATCACTACCCCTTGATGTTATAGCTCAGACCACCTACTACCGCAGAGTGGTCAATTCGGGGATGTGTGCCGATATATCGGGGTACCTGGAAGTATCTGTATTACCGGCGATAACGGAAAATGTGATCGGTGATCATCAAACTATCTGCTTCGACACCCCTCCTGAAGAGTTTCAAGGCTCCACACCTGAGGGGGGCGATGAACCGGATTACAGATACAATTGGGAAAACAGCACTGACCTGGAAAACTGGCATCCTGCAGGCGACAACAATGAGGAGGTGAATCTTCAATATACCTCCTTAACCGATCCCACATATTTCAGGCGCATTGTGAAATCGGGACCTGACAATGCCTGCATAGATACAAGCAATACGGTGCATGTAGATTTTCACCCCTTTTCAGGTGTTCATATCGAAGAATCAGCCGACACAGTATGCAGCGGTTCAGAAACTGCACTTTCATTCAACTTCTTTGGAGAAGGACCCTGGGAGATTGAATTTACAGACGGTACTCAAACCGAAACAATAAAGGATATATCTGACCACTCACTTGAGGCTACAGCACAACCTGAAACAACAGAACAGTCTGAAGCAATCGAATATATAATTCTTTCCCTTACCGATTCACACGGATGTGAGGCAAGAGAGGAGGATATGACCGGCACGGCAACAGTTACCGTCTATGGCTACCCAACACCGGATGCAGGGGCTGACGGGGAAGCCTGCGGCCCCTCACACGATCTTAATTCCATCCCAAGCTTCGGTGAAGGGTTTTGGAGTTCGGTAAACACGGAGGCTGAATATTCGCCAGATTCAAGCCATTACAATGCAACCGCTACAATAACGGAATACGGAACACACCGTTTCGTGTGGAGGGAAACTAACTGGCAATGCACAGCCTCAGACGAAACAGAAGTTACTTTCTACCGTAAGCCTTCTGCTGCGGATGCCGGAGAAGATCAATCGCTTCAATTTGATTTTCAAACATTTCTTGAAGCAACACCCCCTGAAACCGGAGCGGGCTCATGGGAACTGGTATCGGGGGGAGGTGCTATTGTAAACGAAAACGACCCTTCAACGCAGGTAACAAATCTGGAGCTGGGCGAGAATATATTCAGATGGAGCGTTATCAACGGGGTTTGCCCTGCTGAGACTGATCAGGTAAGTATAAATGTAAGCGATCTTGATGCACCGACCGGTTTTTCGCCGAACAACAGCGGACTGAACGATTATTTTGTGATCAGGGGGCTTGAAAACTCGCAGACAAACAAGCTGGTTGTTTTCAACAGACAGGGAAACGAGGTCTACAGAGAGGTTAATTATCAAAACGACTGGGACGGCAGGAACCATCAAGGCACTCCCCTGCCCAACGACACCTATTATTATATACTGGAGGTGGACAACAAACATGAGTATAAGGGATTTATAATAATAAGACGGTAAATTAAATAGCAGCAAGTGAACAAACTGATTCTCATAATAGGCGCCTTTATATTTTTAAACTGCAATATCAACTCGCAGCACCTTTTTCCTGTATACAGCCAGTACATGCTGAACGGACTGGCCCTGAACCCTGCATATGCAGGAAGCCGCGACGCACTGAACATATCGGCCGGATACCGCAACCAATGGGTGGGGTTTGAAGGCGCTCCCGAAAGCCAGACTTTCAGCATGCACACCCCCCTGAGAAACCAGAAAGTTGCTCTTGGACTCCTGATATTCAATGAGCAGGTAGATGTTAGAAACAATATAAGCATATTTTCCAACTACGCCTGGCGGTTCAACACCGGCAGCGGAAGGCTTGCATTGGGTTTAAAGGGAGGGTTGACCATAAGAAACGCAAACTGGAACAAGGTAAGGGTGCATGATCCGGGGGACATCTCCTTTACTGAGTCTTCCCAGGATATTATACCCAATTTCGGGTTCGGGGTATACTACCACACAAACCATTTCTTTACTGGAGCTTCAATACCGTTGTTCCTGAGCGACAGTTTAAGCAACGGAAATGTAAAGGTATACCACGACCATAATAATTACAATTACCTTTTTACCTCCGGAGTAGTTATAGGAAGGGGGGGATTTAAAGCGAAACCTTCCATACTTGTTAAATATGATGTGCAAAATCCTGTTCAGCTTGATGCCAACCTCTCCTTTATTTTCGGAGATTTCCTCTGGATTGGCGGCTCTTACAGAATTGAAGACACGCTGGTTGGGCTGCTGAAATTCCAGGTAAACGAGCGTCTCAGAATTGGCTATACATACGACTATTCTACCGGTGCACTGAACAAGTACAACAACGGGTCACATGAAATAATGATTATATATGACTTTATTTACCGTTCAAGGGCGGTTAACCCCAGATATTTTTAATAAGATGGGCAAAAGAATAACACTTACAGCAGCCATACTTCTCTGTACCTGCGCGGCAATAAGCCAGGAATTCTACAGTATCGAGCGCTTGCCGGTAAGCAGTGACCGTTTTGATGATTTTTCACCGGTTTTTTACAAAAACGGCATAGTTTTTACATCCAACCGCACGAGAAACTTCATGATTTCAAGACTTACAATGGAAGGGGAAAATTTTTTCAATATTTACCATGCCGGCAAAGAAGAAGAAGAGAAATGGTCCTCCCCAAAACTGCTTTCACGTAACCTGTCGAGCAATTATCATGACGGACCGGTAAGCTTTTCCCCCGACGGAAACACGATCTACTTCACACGTAATATTCCGGCAAATGATGGTGAACAGGCACGCCTGGGCATATTCATCTCCAGATATATCAACGGAAGCTGGAGTGAGGCAAAGCCTTTCCCCTATAACAGCGCTGACTATAATGTAGGGCACCCCAGCATAAGCGACGACGGAAGTGAACTTTACTTTGTAAGCGATATGCCCAGAGGGCAAGGCGGACTCGACATATACGTTTGCTCCGTAGATGGCGATGCATGGGGGCCGCCGGTTAATCTTGGCGAAACGGTCAATTCACCCGGCAACGAGAAGTTCCCCTTTATTCATCCCGCGGGAAGGCTCTATTTTTCAACAGACCATAATGAAAAAGGAAACCTTGACATATATTACACCGAGCGCAGAAATAACAGGTGGATAAACCCCATTGCCCTTCCCGGGCCCTTTAATTCAGAATACGACGATTTCGGTTATGTAGCAAGCGACAATTTTGATGAAGGATATTTTTCTTCAAACAGGGATGAGGTTGACAACATCTACTCCTTTTTTTCAACATTTCCTGTTTTCAGCAACTGCGACAGTCTCCAACTGAATGACTACTGTTTTGTTTTTTACGAAGAGAGGGGGGATGTTGATACTGCAAGCTTCTATTTTGAATGGGATATGGGAGACGGTACAAAAATTGATGGACTGGAGGCTGAGCATTGCTTTGACACCACAGGAACATACCTTGTCAGGCTAAACGTAATTGACAAGCTGACCGGCGAGGTAATGGCAAACAAGGCTTCCTACAATTTCCTGCTGGAAAATATTGAACAACCCTACATTACATCGGTTGACACGGCCTTTGCAGGTGAAACCGTGAGGTTTGACAGTAAATACACATTCCTGAAAAACTTTCAGATAGATGAATATTACTGGGATATGGGAGACGGTACAAAAGCTTCCGGTGAAGTGACTGAACACATCTATGAATACCCGGGAATTTATGATGTAACCCTTGGAGTAAAATCGGTGCCCGATCCGACATTCGGCACCCGAAAAGAATGTGTTTACAAAACAATTGTAATAATTGAAGAAAAATAAGTCTGTTATAATACCGTAAAAAATGAAAAAAATTATTTTAATCTCACTCTTCCTTGCCGCCCTGATAGGGCACACACCCGCCCAGCCGGTACCAACCGAGGAGGAAAACATACCCTACCTGGTCACTTTTGGCGGCGATGCCTGTCCTTCCTGGGGAGATGACAATTTCACACAAACATTTTTTTTCCTTGTTCCCGAAGAACATACCGATCCTGTATATATCAGGGTATTTAATCCGGGAACGGGAAGCAGTATAGATGAAATCAACGGGGTATGGAACACAAGGGTCAATTTTTCCATTTACGGAGGAAACGAAGCGTGGTCTCACCCGGATGCACAGGAAACGGAGCCTGTGGGTAATTACCGGAGCGGCAATCAAATGGCATCCAAAACTTTCGGCAGCGAACCGGAATATCTCGAAACCTGGTACACATTCGGTCCGTTCAACCCTATGGAAGGGGAGTATGTTGAAAAATTCGGCGGACATATATTCAAAGTAATTGCCCAGGGAGTTGAAGGTGATGACGGTAATCTTTACAGATATTACTTGTCAACCGATCCGGATGAGAATATACCGGTGGAAGGAGGCAACGCCTTTGCCTACAGTTATACTTTTCGCCTTTGGAACGACCCTCAGCAGGTTTCCCACATCTACCCCTTCATAGATGAAGAAACCGTATCACTCAAGGTCTCTAACTTCGACTGGGATTACGACGGAGAAATAAGGGTAGCGTCAACAGTTCGTCAGGGAAAATTACTTACAGTCTCAGGTGATGATGACTGGGTGGTAGACGAATTTGAAATATTTCCCGAAGAGCAGGGTGCAACCCTGGATATTCAGTTTCATAAGCAGGAATCTCCCCTTATAAGAAACAACAACGCAGTAATAAACATCAGGAACCAGTACGGCGATCTGCAGCCGTTCTTTGTCGTACCGATAGGAGGAGTCCCGCAGTATAAATACAGCATCGGGGTAAAAAGAAGGGAATAATATAGTGTTATATCAAATCGTGAAGCTTGCTGACATTGTAACACTGGGTTTTAGCCGTAAAATTAGAATAGTAATCATTAAAATAATATGCAGGAAAAATTGAACAGATTTTTATTATTGCTAACACTTATCTCAGTTTTAAATGCCACCGGCAAAGCTGAAACCGGACTGCTCAATTTCAGAAACTACGGACCTGCAGAAGGGCTGAACAATACTTTTGTCTATTCTGTAAACCAGGATCCATCGGGTTTTATGTGGTTTGGTGCAGGCGCCGGCCTTTCCCGCTTCGACGGATTTAATTTCAAAATTGATGAGTTTGAAGGGCAAATACCCGCTGATCTGGCAACTGCAACATATACAGACAAAGATGAAAGGATGTGGTTCGGTTTCAACAACGGACAAATAGTCGTTTATGAGGGAAAAGATTTCAGAATATTGGAGGCTGAAAATGTTGGCAGCACCATAGCCGGTTTTGAGGAAGATGGTCAGGGAAATATTCTTGCCGCAAGTCATGGCGACGGACTTATAAGGATTAACAATGACATGGAAATTGAGGTTTTTAAAGAGCAGTTCAGCGGCATGCTGCTTTCCTCAATCTCTTTTTCTGCTGAAAACAGGCTTCTGGCGGGCACAGTTGACGGACTTTACCTTTATAAATATAAGCATGGGGAGGCTCCTGAAATAATAAAAAAAATCGATGCAATACCCTCTGCCAAAATACAGGCAATCGAATATATGGAAAACTCGGGTACACTGCTGGCAGGTACAGAAAACATGGGTGTATACAGCCTGCTGCCCGAAATAAGTTCAACCGATTCGTTCCATGTTGTTAATACCGGGGAGAAATGGGGACTTTCAGATGCAAATGTGCAGCATATTTTCTCAGATAATGAAAATAATATCTGGATAAGCACTTTCGGCGAAGGGGTCTTTAAAATAACCACCACCAACGGTGAAACAAAAAAAGTAACCCGGCTGAACGAACAAAACGGCCTTGCAAGTAACATGATCAGACAGGTGTTTCAGGACAATGAAGAGAGGTATTGGTTCGCATCGTACGGGGGCGGCATATCTATGCTAACTGACGAGTCCCTGAGAATTTACCCTGAACCGGACGCAAGATTCGGGAAAAATATTCTCTCATTAACACATAGCGAAGATTCTTACTGGCTTGGAGGTGAAAAAGGTATTCTTAAAATGAATCCCGGTAAAACGGGAAAAAGCGAATTTTTCACCTCAGCACACGGGTTGCCGGCCGACCGCATAACCGCACTCACACCGGGAGAAAAAGGTGTTCTGTGGGCAGGAACACATGAAAGCGGATTATACAGGATCGATACTCAAAAAAAACGGGCCACCCTTTTTTTCTCATCAAGAAACACTCCGGAAAACTCTGTCAACTCAATCCTTTTTGACAAGCAAAACAATAAGCTCTGGATCGGAACAAACGGCGGGGCATTCAGTTTCAACCCGGATACAGGCGAAAGAAAACGATTCGGCACTGATCAGGGGCTCCCGCACAATTTCATACGTTACCTCTACAAAGACAGCGAAAATAACATATGGGCAGCAACAAGAAGCAGGAGCCTTGTAAACCTGACAACACAAAGAGATATAAACCTGGCCGACAGGGAGCTGAATTTTACATCGCTGACCGAAGATGTGAACGGAGATTTGTGGGCCGGCACCGAGGGAAACGGGATCATAAAAATATACTCCGATACCATCAGGCATTTTACAACAGACGAGGGGCTTTTAAGCAATTACTGCTACGGTATTACAGCCGATTCAAAGGGTTATGTATGGGTGGGACACAGGCAGGGTATAAGCCGTATAAACACCGATAATAATTTTATCAGATTATACGGCACTGACAATGGGATAAGAGGCAATGCAAACTACAACAGTTTCTTCGGCAACGGGGAAGAAAAATTGCTGTTCGGGACAACCGAAGGATTGATAATATTTGACGGCTCAAAAGAAAAAAAACCGGAAAGCCCTCCAAAACTAAATATAACCGGTATGCAGATATCGGATGAGGAGACCGATTATGCCCAAACGGTAAGCCTTCCCTACGGCAGCTACAAATTGAACATTGATTTCATCGGACTGGACTATACTAATCCGCAACAGGTCAAATACAGCTATAAACTTGAGGGATACGATTTCGACTGGTCTGAAAAATCAACTAATCAGTTTGCTTATTACCCGAGAATAGATGATGGAGATTACACATTTCTTCTCAGGGCATACAATTCTGACGGGCTATACAACGAGATCCCCCTCGCGATAGACCTTACCATAAGCAAGCCTATCTGGAAAAAATGGTATATCTACCTGGCACTTATAGTTTTTACAGGCTCTCTCTTTTGGACCTACATAAAAATAAGGGAAAGCAAGCTGAAAAAAGAGAAAGAACGCATAGAGCATGAGCTGGCAAAAAGAACAAAAGAGGTCAGGAAACAAAAAGATGAAATTGAAACCAAGAACCGCGATATAACTGACAGCATAAATTACGCCCAACGTATCCAGGCAAGCATTCTGCCCTCTTTTGAAAAACTGAGGGAAAATTTCAGTTCATCGTTTGTCTTTTACCAGCCAAGAGATATTGTAAGCGGTGATTTTTACTGGTTTGACATGGTAAACCGTGATAAATTCATTATCGTATGTGCAGATTCAACAGGCCACGGTGTTCCGGGAGCTTTTATGTCAATGATAGGAACCACGCTGATAAAAGACATCTGCATGCGCAAAGAAGTCAACTCCCCGGCCGACGTTCTTCAAACACTCGACAGGGAGGTAACCAGTACATTGAACCAGAATATTGAATCAGACATGAACTCTATTGACGGGATGGACATAACTGTATGCGAAATTGATGTCAATACCAAAGTTATGCGCTTTGCCTCGGCAATGCGTCCAATTTTAATCCTCCACAACGGTGAGCTTATCTACATAAGGGGAAGCAGGAATTCGATAGGGGGATTCATGATTGAAAATAAAACCTTTGATAACCAGGTATTCAACCTAAATGCTGATGATATTGTCTATATGTTCTCAGACGGGTTCCCCGACCAGTTTGGCGGGCCTTACGGAAAAAAATTTAAAATGGTGCGCCTCAGGAATCTTCTGGCAGACATTTGTGAAAAACCTCTGGAGGAACAGCATAAATACATTAAAAACAATTTTTATCTGTGGAAAGGGAAGAACGAACAGGTTGACGATGTTTTGTTCATGGGAATAAAGGTCTGAGCGACAAAAAGAGAAAAAGGGTTTACTTATTTATGAGAATAAAGATTTAACGGGGAAAAACACCTGTCTTTGGGTATAAGGTTTGCCTGTAGCAGTAACAGAGGCTTATCTGTTTATCTCTTCAATGTTTACAATATTATTTAAAATGGCATAGACGGTCAATCCGGAAACCGTCTTTATTCCGAGCTTTCGGGTTATGTTCCTGCGGTGGGTAACAACCGTGTGAGAGCTGATGAAAAGCTTGTCGGCTATCTCCTTGTTGGTTAACCCAAGTGCCACATATTTGACTATAAGTTTTTCGCGCCCGGTAATTTCAGGACTACTCCCGGTATTCGAATAATTTTCCCCCTTGCACCGGGTAATTAGAGATTTTATTTTTTCCAGAATATTGCTTTTGGTGTCATTCAAAGCGATAAATTCGGGGAAAACCGGATTTTCCGGCAAATCAGGGCAGGAGTAAAGACCAATGGCACACTTTCGTAATCTTGCAGGAATGTCGGTATAAAAAAAGTTTTCCGTGCCAAAAACCTGCGGGTTTACGATCAAAAAATCAGGTTCAAAGTAATCAAGATGCCTGCGAAATCCTTCGATTCCGTCAACTTCCTTAATCTCCACATTCTCCCCCAGTTCTTCCAAAACCCTCAGAAGGCCTTTGCGGATAATGTATGAGTTCTCACAAATTAAAAAGGAAATACCGGACATACAACAAATTTTTTAAATAACTGAAGCTATAGCTTTTTCCATCTCCACCACTTTTGGAACCATTATTTTGTCTTCTATCCTCGAATGGTCGTTTAGATCCTTTTCAAGGCTGAAAAGATCGAACAAAATATGATTTACAAGCGCGTGATCATCAACCGGAGGTGTATACTTTATCAATATATTCTTCAGGTCATAAAGCTTATCTTCAATATTTTCATGTTCTTTGCTAAACTTTTTCATTGAAAATTTTTTTACTATTGAAGGTACCTCCAAAACCTCACCCCTTTCCCTTAACCTTTTATAAAATGCTTCAACTTCCAGGGCGTATGGAAAGACAAGCTCGTCCTCGTGCCTTATGTGTGCAGCAAGTTCATGCCTGTATTGACCGAAAAAATCTCTGACAAGGTCAAGACTCCTGCCCTCCTGTTTCAGTATCATTTTATCAATAAGCTCCTCAATTTCAGGAACTTTTTCATTCAGATAGTAATTATGTGTGGTTTTCAGATAATCCACTATCTGTTTCACCGAATAGGTTTGAAGCTGTTTTTGCGGAAAATAATCCTTGTCGTGAAAAGCATTTGCTATTTCAAGAAAAAAACCGGTGTCCACTCCCTCTTCATCACAAACCTGCCTGACGCTTTTTTCGCCAAATCCCAGCTTAATGCCGAACCTGTTTATAACCGAAAGCAAAAGGTAATTGGCATGAATCAAATCGGCCATTTTTGTGTTTTCCGTAAAAATCATAATGACTATTTTTTTTTCTAATTTTCTCTGCCCAAGTCTGATTGGGTTAATATTCTAAAGCCTTCCCTGAACGCCCGTCATTTTTTCCTGAAATACAAACGCAGGGGAACACCTGTAAAATCAAAGCTCTCACGAATACGCCGTTCCAGGTACCTTTTGTAAGATTCCCTTATGTACTGGGGGGAGTTGCAAAAAATGGCAAAAGAGGGTGAACGTGAAGGCAATTGGGTTGCATACTTAATCTTGACATACCTGCCTTTTACCGACGGAGGAGGATAATGTTCAACAGCTTCTGAAACCATCCTGTTAAGTGCTGAAGTAGAGATCCGCCGGGTATAGTTTTCATAAACACGCGCTGCCGATTCCAAAACTTTATACACACGCTGCTTGTTAACCGCAGAGATAAAAAGAATGGGAACATCCTCAAAAGGGGCAATACGTTTTCTTAAATATTTTTCAAAATCCCTGGCCGTGTTGGTCTCTTTTTCAACAAGATCCCATTTGTTTATCAGCAGGACCAACCCTTTAGCGTTTCTTCTGATCAGATGGAATATATTAATATCCTGTGCTTCAACCCCCTGTACCGCATCTATAAGTAAAAGACAAACATCGGAATTCTCAATAGCTTTAACCGAACGCATCACGCAATAGAACTCAACATTGTCCCTGACCCTCGTCTTTTTTCGCAACCCGGCGGTATCTACAAGATTGAAATCATATTTGAACTTATTAAACCTTGTATAAATCGAATCACGTGTTGTTCCCGAAACGGAAGTGACAATATTCCTCTCCTCTCCCAGCATTGCATTGACAAGCGAAGACTTGCCCACATTGGGCCTGCCCACTATGGCAAGACGGGGAATATCCGGCTCATCGGGCATCCCTGTTTCACCTGCAAATTCCTCAACAACAGCATCGAGGAGATCACCGGTACCGCTGCCGCTAATTGCTGAAACGGGATATATCTCTCCCAGGCCGAGACGATAGAATACACTCGCCTCGAACATCCTCTGTGAATTGTCCACTTTGTTGACCACCGGGATAACTTTTTTGCTCTTTTTCCTCAACACTTCTGCAAATAACTCATCAAGATCCGTTATCCCACTGGTAACATCAATAACAAACATCACAACATCTGCCTCATCTATTGCTATGGATATCTGTTTTCTGATCTCCTCATCAAAGGTGTTTGCCGAACCTGTCATATACCCGCCCGTATCGATAATGGAAAACTCCTGTCCGTTCCATTCGGCTTTCCCGTAATGCCTGTCCCTTGTAACACCCGGTTCACTGTCAACCACAGCCTTCCTGCCGCCGGTAAGGCGGTTGAACAAAGTTGATTTGCCCACATTGGGCCTGCCCACTATGGCAACTATTCTTCCCATTGAATATTTTATAATTTATTTATAACCAAACCCCTTCAGCTTAACATCCTTATCCCGCCAATCTTTTGAAACTTTTACAAACAATTCCAAAAACACTTTTTTTCCGAAAAACTTTTCCAAATCAACCCTGGCCTGAGTGCCTGTTTTCTTAAGGTCTGCCCCCTTGTTACCTATTATTATTACTTTTTGTGTCTCCCTGAGAACATGGATAACCGCCCTTATGCGGATAATATCTTCATCCTCTTTGAACTCTTCGGTTTCAACCTCAACCGAATAAGGTATCTCCTTGTGATAATTCACAAAAATCTTTTCCCTTACTATCTCGGAGGCAAAAAACCTCTCCGGCTTATCAGTAAGCGCGTCTTTGGGAAAGTAAGGCGGCGACTGGGGCAGCAGCTCCAGGATCTTATTAAAAACAGGTTCCAGGTTAAACTTTTCCGTGGCTGAAACGGGGATTATCTTTGCGCCGGGGAGTATTTCCTCCCATTGCGAATAAAGCTCCTCAACCTTTTCCTGGGTACCAAGGTCTATCTTGTTGATAAGCAGTATTACCGGTATTGACGTTTTTTTTATCTTTTCCACATACTCGATATTTTTCTCCGGCTCCTGACCTACCTCGGTTACATACAAAATTATATCAGCATCGGCTATAGCCCGTCCGACAAACTTCATCATAGCATCGTGAAGCTTGTAATTGGGTCTTATTATACCCGGTGTATCGGAATAGATTATCTGAAAACCCTCTCCGTTGAAAATACCCATAATACGATGGCGCGTAGTCTGGGCTTTGGAAGTTATAATGGAAATTTTCTCTCCCACCAGCTCATTCATAATCGTTGATTTCCCTACATTCGGGTTTCCCAGTATATTTACAAATCCTGCTTTGTGTTCCATTTTTAAATTTGATCAAAGATTCATGCTAAAAGTAAGCTTAAATGCAAAATTGTCAGCCGTTTCGCTAAGTGAATGGGGACCGTACCTGTAAAAAACCCCAATTCCATAGCCGGCAAAAAGATGCCTGTACAGGTTGTTGATCAATATCCCAGACTCATAGTACCCCTTTTCGGGTGCTTTGACATTCAGGTTCAGATGATTATCCTTATCTCTCAGCTTTCCGAAACCGGCGTTTGATATAAAAACTATCTCGGGACGGAAATTGCCCTTTCTGAAAAGAAGACTCTCAAAATTATGTCTGAAAAAGAGCGAAACAAACTCACCTGAGAAAAATTCCCCCATTCTCATAGTAGCAAAACTGTTGGCCGCCTCAAGTGACAGGTTCCTGTAGCTGCCATTTCCGCTATAGAGCCGCTGAAGAGGCACTTCACCGTGAACCTTTCCCCCCTCAACAGTTAAAGTGGTTTTACCGAGACTTTTAGTAATAAAGCTCTGTTGAACCCTGGCTTCCATTCTTCTGTAAAGGTACTCTCCGTCAAACATATCCACTCCCCTGCCGTAATTAAACCACAGTACCGGATAATCGGTTCCCATTGATATCAGATTCCCCCGTGGAGTCTGCATGAACTTTTCGCCATATGCAAAGCGAAACTGCGCTCCCGCCTCCGAAAACCGAAAGGAACCGGCCTCGGTCCCCTCATTCAAAAACAGGTAACTATCACCCGGAGTCACACTGCTTGCAGACATATACAACCTGCTTTTCAGGTATCCAAGGCGGGCAGAAAGGGATGTTTCATATTTTTCTGTATAATCCATCCTTCCAACCATGAAACGCCTGTAATTTTCAGAGGAAAAAGGGGAATATGCCTGCAGAAACCCGTGCCGGCCGGTCTCTTTCACATCATTAAGATATGAAAAGTCCATTTTCAATTCACCAGGCCTGTAAATGTTAACAGCTGCCTCACCTCCGTATTTTAAGCGTTTGTCCTTTGTACCCCATGCTGCATGCCCTCCCAGGGAAAAAATTGAAGAAAGACGCTCATTGGTTATTGCGCGTATACCCGGGCGTACACCCTCAAAATAATTGCAGTCAAGAAGGGAAGTGTAGTCAATGTTGAAAACTCCCCATGGGATATAACCCACTGCAAGAGTTTCAAAAATTTTCAGTACCCGGTCAAAACCAGCCTCCTTTCCGATACTATCGAGCACATGATATGTCTCCCTCTCCTTTTCATCAAGGGGTGCAATCCTGAAATCGTCCCAGAATTCCTCCCCCTTACTGTGAGCATTGGGGTCTATCACAAGATCAACGTGGCTGAATGACCTTCTGCTCAGCTCAGGTTCGATTTCTATTCCTGAAATATAAGAATTGCCAATTCCCATAAGGGTATAGTTGTCACCGTTTTCTGAAACATTCCCTCCTGCTAGTATTATTTCCGTATTAAGCTGATCGGGAAACCACTGTTTGTTGTCAACAAAACTGTAATTCTGCTGAATACGGACAGTGAAAAAACCCTGCGGCTTGTAAGGCTCAGCAATCACATTCTGTACGGCATAACCCTGAGAGTTGATGTAAACCACCCCTTTAAGTCCGTCGAAATTACGACCCTGATAAGGCCTGAAAGAAATAACAAACAAAGTGTCATTCTGCTGGGTCAGCATACTGTCTTCGAGAACAAACGAATATCTTGAAGTGCTTCCCCTGCTTATGGGATTCAGGTATTTTTTATCAAAAATAGATATGAAATCCTCATAAAAAGAAAAAGACTGGATCTGTGTTGCAATCAAAGAAAAGGAGGGATCACGGAAGCCGCTGACCCTTGATGCAATAACACGTTCATTATCCCTGCCCGAACGCATATACTGCCTCTCACTCACCGACTCCATAAGAAACAGGTGCTGTTTTTCCCAAAACTCTTTTTCAGCCGTATCGGGCTTTTCCGCCTCCACTTCTGCAACACCCGGCTTTTCTGCTCCGGGCAGCTGCCCCTCTTCTTCAGCCTCTGCACCCGCGGGAAACGTAAACCTTACCGACACATCAGGGGAACCCGGCAGAGCGGTTCCGGTCATTAAACTGTCAGGTATCAAAGTGAAGAAAAGTTTATTATAAGATGTATACCTGAAGGAAGAGAGCATTTCGGGATTATTAAAAGTACGGTTAGCAACAGCCTTGTTGATTATACGATGAGCCGGATTAACCCCGGGTACTATTCTGACCTCTTCCAGCCTGTAGGATGTTCTTTTCATTGTCAGAACAAGGGGAGATGAAAGATCAAGCTCAGATGTGTAAAATGTTACCGGCTCGTAACCCACATAGCTTAATTTTAAAAAACCGGGAAGTTCAGAAGCTTCAATTTGAAATTGCCCGTCAAGTCCGCTTGTAGTGCCGGTTCCCTTTTTATTGTAAACAATATTTACAAAAACAAGAGGATCTTTAGTCTCCTCATCAACAATGCGGCCCGAGATCACCGGCTGTCCATCAAGAGGTTGGTGAAAAATTGCCGCAAGGGAAAAAAACAAAAAAAGGAAGGAAAATTTTTGCATGATAAATAAACTAAAAACTTCTTATTTAAATATGTTCCTCTTAAGCATACTCACCTCTTTTTTAGTCAAATGTCGCCATTTTCCCCTTGAAACATTCCCTTTTGTGAGACCCGCAAAGCAAACCCTGTCCAGCTTATTAACCTTGTAACCGAAATGTTCGAAAATACGCCTGACTATCCTGTTCCGGCCAGAATGGATTTGCAGTCCCACCTGCGACTTGTCGGATTCATCAATGTGGGCGATTTCATCAACTTCAACCTTTCCGTCCACGAGCTCCGCACCAGCTGCAATTTTGCTCATATCATCCCCGGTAAGAGGTTTATCAAGTACAGCATGGTATATTTTGGCAACTTTGTATGCCGGATGAGTCAGTTTTTTTGCCAGATCCCCGTCATTGGTAAAAAGCAAAACACCCGTTGTATGGCGGTCCAGGCGGCCCACCGGGTATATACGCTCCCTGCAGGCATCTCTTACCAGATCCATTACGGTCTTTTTGGCATAAGGATCATCGACGGTTGTTATCACATCTTTCGGTTTGTTAAGTACAAGATAAACCTTCTTCTCCGGAGTAAGCCTTTTGCCTTTAAAACGAACATCCGCGTCTGGGGTGACTTTAGTTCCCAGCTCTTTGACAAGCTCACCGTCAACGGTTACATAGCCTGCAAGAATATATTCATCGGCTTCCCTGCGTGAGCATATGCCTGCATTGGCAATAAAACGGTTCAGCCGCAGAGGCTCCCGTAAATTTTTGTTTTTTCTTCCTGTATTATTTTTACTTTGTCTTTCTCTTCCCATTAAATATGACTTATACATTACAAATTACCTCGGGTGTATAAACAACCTGTAAATTTGCCAATTATTGTGACCTGTAAAGTTAATAAATTAGATCCAACCTAACACCTGCCTTTGAGATACAAAAGTTTATACCACTCAACAAAAACCGGGTAAGCTTGCAAAGTGCAAACTAACCGCTGAATAAACCTTCCGGGTTAAAAAACCAAACAGATCAGGCGGGTAATTTGCTTTTTTTTCCCCAATTTTACCTTCGCAAATCTAAAAAATAAAAAAACATGACCCTGATCAAATCTGTATCCGGCATCCGCGGGATTATTGGAAGCTCCCCCGGTGAAGGGCTAACCCCGATTGATATTGTTAAATTCGTCTCGGCATATTCTGTTTTGCTCAAACGCAAAGAGAGTAAAAACAAACCCCTGGTTGTTGTGGGCCGGGATGCAAGGGTATCCGGCGAGATGGTAAACAGGGTCGTTTGCGGAACACTAATGGGTATGGGCATTGATGTAACCGACCTGGGCATGGCGGCCACTCCTACAGTAGAAATTGCAGTAACAGGGGAAAAAGCAAGCGGGGGGATTGTCATATCAGCCAGTCATAATCCCCAAAAATGGAACGCTTTAAAGCTTTTAAATGAAAAGGGTGAATTTCTTCCCGGCCCGGAAGGTGAAAAATTACTTGAGATAGCCGGGAGTGAAAACTTTAAATATTCAGGCATAAAATATCTGGGGGTGTACAATTACGATGACACCTATAATTCAAAGCACATAAACTCTGTAGTAAACCTTCCCCTGGTAGATGTTGAGGCAATAAAAAAGGCAAAATTCCGCATAGCGATTGACTGTGTCAATTCAGTCGGAGGCATCGTTATCCCGTCCTTGCTCACGGAATTAGGGGTGAAAGAAGTTGTGGAACTATACTGTACCCCTGACGGCCGTTTTCCCCATGATCCGGAACCGTTGCCGGGACATCTTACCAGCCTTTCAGAATGTGTTGTAAGAGAAAAGGCAGACCTGGGGTTTGCGGTTGACCCCGATGTAGACAGGCTGGCAATTGTTAACGAAGATGGCACTATGTTCGGCGAAGAATATACTCTGGTTGCCGTTGCCGATTACGTGCTGAAGCACAAAAAGGGAAACACAGTATCAAACCTCTCCTCCACCCGGGCACTTGAAGATATAACCGTCAAACACGGGGGAAATTATTATGCATCGGCAGTAGGTGAGGTAAACGTAGTTGAGGAAATGAAAAGAACCGGTGCGGTAATAGGGGGAGAAGGTAACGGAGGTGTGATATACCCTCCTTCCCATTACGGGCGGGATGCATTGGTCGGAATTGCCCTTTTCCTTTCACATCTTGCAACAACTATGACTCCCACCTCCCGGCTAAGATCAAAATACCCCGATTATGTGATGTCAAAAAACAAGATCTCACTTAAACCTCAAACCGACATAAAAACTCTTATGGAAAAGATCAAAAAAGAATATTCATCTTTTCCTATCAGGGATAATGACGGATTGCGGATTGACTTCCCTCAAGGGTGGGTCCATATGAGGAAATCGAACACGGAACCGGTTATAAGGATCTATTCCGAAGGAAGGAGCAAAAAAGAGGCCGAAGAGCTTGCAAGGAAAATGATAGAAGAAATAAACAAACTGGATAAGTAGCAATCTGAAAAATCTGAAAAATCTGAAAAATCTGAAAAATCTGAAAAATCTGAAAAATCTGAAAAATAAGTAAAAATAAGTAAAAAAAATCAGCTTAACGATTTATTTTTTTACAAAACTCAACTCCCCGTTTAAACCTTTGCAAAACATCATTGTCTCACTTAAAATTATTTGACTGTTGTTTTTTTTACATTTTTAGTAAAAAAAATAAAAATGTCGGATAAGCAATATTATATTGGATTTTTTTGTTTTCTTTAAACATTTTTTAAACAAAACCACATTACCATTCAATATCACATACAAAAAAATGAACAAGAACACCATTGTCACTTTAAGCATTATCTCGGTCATTATTTTGAGCATCGTAATTTATGCCGTAGCAGAGGACAGTGATCACGGGAGGCTTTTAGATGTGGAGGCAAAAAACGGAAGGTTTGAGATCCTTGTCACCACAACCGGGGAGCTGCAGGCTGAGAACTTTGAGCTGATAGAGGGACCTGTTGAGCTGAGAAGCAGGAATATCAGAATATCTAATGTCCGTATACAGGATCTTATCCCCGAAGGTACTTTAGTGAATCAAGGCGACTGGGTTGCCACACTTGACAGGTCTGAAGCAGACAATACACTGAAAGACATGGAAGATGCCGTTCAAAGGGAAGAGGCAGCATATGTAAAAACACAGCTGGATACGACCCTTGCATTAAGCAGCCTGCGAGATGATCTTATAAACCTTGAGTTTACCCTGGAGGAAAGAAGACTCACACTTGAACAATCCAAATTCGAACCGCCGGCAACCATAAGACAGGCAGAGATCAACCTTGACAGAGCAGAACGTGCACTTGAGCAGGCAAGACAAAATTACAGGCTGAGGCTTCAGCAGTCAGAGGAAAATATGACCGAGGCCAGGTTAAGTCTTGAAAGGCAAAGAAGGCGTTATGAAGAGCTAAGTGAAGTACTGGACAAATTTGTAATAACAGCTCCAAGTGACGGAATGGTAATTTATCACAGGGAATGGGGCGGCCAGAAAAGAACCGTTGGCTCTTACATAACTCCAAGGGACCTGACAGTTGCCACCCTGCCCGATCTCAGCTCAATGATATCGAGAACTTATGTCAATGAAATAGATATCAGCAAGGTGAACCCCGGACAACAGGTAAGGATCGGCGTTGATGCATTCCCGGATAAAAGCTATACCGGAGAAGTTATACAGGTTGCCAACGTAGGTCAGCAACTACCAAATACCGATGCAAGGGTGTTTGAAGTAACAATACGACTTGGGGAAAATGATGAAATACTCAGGCCTGCAATGACAACAAGCAATATTATTATTACAAAGAGATTTGAAAATGTAACCTATCTTCCCCTTGAAACAATCCATGTAACAGACAGTATCCCATATGTTTATAAAAAGGACGGGGCAAGGCAGATAGTGGTACTGGGCGAATCGAACGACAACAACGTAATAGTCGAACACGGTATTGAACCCGGGGAAAAGGTTTATCTTTCAATGCCCGAAGACATGGAAAGATTTCGCCTTACCGGGGAGGAGCTTGTTGACATAATCGAGGAAAAGAAGGAAAAGGAAAGACTCGAACAAGAGCAAAGGCGCAAAGAGGAAGAAAAACGCCAGCAAGAGCGCGAGGAAAGGATGCGGCAGCTAAGACCTACCTCCGGAGCTGAAGGATCAGGCCCCCAAAGGCGATAACTGAGAAATTATCTGAAGCATGAGAAAATATTTCCACGATATAATAATCGCCATGGAGTCTATCATGGCAAACAAGCTCAAATCAGTGCTTACCGCGCTCGGGATAATATTCGGAGTGGCATCGGTTATAAGTATGCTGGCAATAGGAAACGGTGCACAGCAGGAAATACTCGAGCAGATTGAGATGGTGGGGGTTAACAATATAATGATAACTCCCATTGTGCAGGAGGAAGGAGAAAATGATGAGGAGGAGGGAGAGAGCGAACGCAGGAAATTCTCAAGGGGTCTGACAATGCTGGATGCTGAAGCTATAAGAACCACCATTCCGTCTGTTATACGCATAAGCCCGGAAATAGCACTTAACTCACATGCAGTTTATGGCGGCAAGAGAGAAGCCGCCAAAATTATTGGTGTTTCGTCCGATTATTTCGAGCTTTTCAACCTTGGTTTTGAATCCGGGTCATATTTCAACAGTCACCAGCAGGAACACGGGCTTGCCGTATGTGTAATAGGAGCAAATATAAAATCGCAGTTCTTCCCCGATGTCAATCCGGTGGGAAGGTATATAAAATTCGGGAACGTATGGCTCCAGATAATAGGTGTGCTGGAGAGAACTGACGTATCTGTTTCGGCATTTGAAAATGTGGGGATAAATGTCTACAATGACAATATCTATGTACCTGTTCAGACTATGTTGCTCAGGTTTCAGAACAGGGCGGTTATTAACAACCCCAATCCCGGGATAATTTCAATGCGTGGCGGAGGAGGCATGAGAGCAAGAATAATAAGCTCCATTCCCCGGCAAAATGTCAGCAGCAATTACCACCAGCTGGACAAAATGGTTATACAGGTTGAAGAAACCGAAGATCTTTCTCCCAGTGCTGAAATCATAGGCCGTATGCTTCTGCGAAGGCATTCCGGTGTAAAAGACTTTGAGGTAACTATCCCTGAGCTTCTGCTCAAACAACAACAGCGAACCACACACATTTTCAATATAGTTTTGGGTGCAATTGCAGGTATTTCGCTTTTGGTTGGCGGGATAGGAATTATGAATATTATGTTCGCCTCGGTAATGGAGCGGATAAAGGAAATCGGTACAAGGCAGGCAATTGGTGCCACTAAAACCGACATTGTAGTGCAATTCCTCTCCGAAGCTGTTCTTATAAGTGTAACCGGCGGACTTATCGGGGTGGTGCTGGGAATTCTACTCTCAAGACTTATCTCTCATTTTGCGGATATCCTGACAATCGTTACATTTTCTTCGGTAATAATTGCCTTTTTTGTTTCGGCATCAGTCGGTATAATATTTGGCTATTCACCCGCCAAACGCGCATCCCAAAAAGACCCGATAGAATCGTTAAGATATGAATAATACCTTTCAAAATATCCGCAACCCTAAGCCCGGACAATCAAACATTCCCGAAAAATTAACCGCTTAAACAATTAATAATATTTTATCACAATGAAGTACAGTCATTTTTTATTATTACTATTATTGTTGTTAGTTTCTGCACCTGTACATGCTTCGGAAACTGCAACGAGAACGATCAGGCTTTCACTTGAAGAAGTCATTGAAATCGCCAAAGAGCAATCACCCGACGCTATTCTGGCAAGACACCGCTACCGTGGGAATTACTGGCAGTTCCGGACCTATCAGGCCGAATTCCTGCCAAACCTGAGCCTGCGGGGAACTCTGCCCGACCTGAACCGTTCAATAACACCTTATACCTTACCTGACGGCACGGAACGCTTCATAGAAAGAAACATTATCAATTCCCTTGCAAGTTTATCGCTGAACCAAAACATAGGATTAACCGGGGGGCAGATATTTTTAAGCAGCGAACTTCAGCGTATTGACAACCTGGCAATGGACAGCGCATCCTACCGCACAACTCCGGTTAACATTGGATTCAGGCAGCCACTATTCGGGTTTAACCCCTATAAATGGCAAAGAAAGATTGAGCCGCTCCGGTACGAAGAAGCAAGGAAAAATTATATAGAAGCCATGGAAAATGTTGCATCCCGGACTGTCAACCTCTTTTTCGACCTTGCCCTGGCACAGATAAACATGGAAATTGCCGAATTCAATCATGCCAACACCGATACGCTTTACCAGATAGCAAAAGGACGATACAATATAGGAACAATAGCCGAAAACCAGCTTTTGCAAATGGAGCTCAGCTATCTGAACGCAGGCAGCGCTCTGAATGAGGCGATTTTGGATTTGGAGCTGAGAAAATTCCAGCTCCGCTCTTTCCTTGGATACAATGAGACTGTTGACCTGGAACTGAATATCTCCCCGCAGGTGCCGGACCTCACTGTTGATGTTCAGGAAGCCGTGGCCCTGGCTGAAGCAAACAATCCACAAACGCTTTCATTTGAACGCCAGTTAATCGAAGCTGAAAGGGAGGTAGCACGGGCAAGGTCTCAGCGTGGATTTCAGGCAGACCTGTTTGCCGTTTACGGTCTAACAAATTCTTCCGACCAGTTTAGCGCCGCATACAGCGATCCGCAGGTTTCGCAAAGATTGCAGGTTGGAATAGAAATACCCATACTGGATTGGGGCCTGGGAAGGGGGCGCTACCGTATGGCACAATCAAGTCAGGAAGTTACACGTACGCAGGTCGAGCAATCAAGAACTGACTTCGAACAAAATGTTTTTTTGCAAATCATGCAGTTCAACATGCAGGAAAATCAGCTGGATATTGCCTCCAAAGCTGACACCATAGCGCAACTGCGTTACGATGTTACAAGGGAAAGGTTTTTAATTGGAAGAATAGATGTTTTGGATCTGAATGATGCACAAACACAAAGGGATGTGGCAAGACGCGGCTTTATAACCGCGTTGAGAAACTACTGGAGGCTCTACTACAATGTGAGAAGAATGACTCTTTACGATTTTATAAAAAATGAACCACTTGATGAAGATTTTGAGCAAATGCTGCTATAAGAAAATATAAGTCTTTCTTACTATAACCCCGCGGAAATTTTTTCACGGGGTTTTTATTTAACCCTGAATTTCAATTTTCAGACTATTATACCAATATGAGTTATTATTCAGTTCTATTACAGAACCTTCAAAAGATATATAATTTTAAAATTTTTAATATCTTTGCACGTTAAATTCATAGCGGTAAAAAGAAAGAACTACACTAAAATAGAACAAATGCAGAACAAAGGACTCATTAAATTACTTGCTATCGCTCTGGCACTGGTAAGTCTGTACCAGTTAAGCTTTACTTATGTAACGCGTAGCGTGGAAAGAGATGCTGCAGAATACGCACAGGGAGACCTGCAAAAAGAGGCTGAATACCTCGATTCTATTGCCGGGGAAGAGGTTTACAACCTGCTTGGACTTCGTAAATATACCTTCAGGGAATGTAAGGCAAGAGAGCTGAATCTCGGACTGGATTTGCGAGGGGGAATGAATGTCACCCTAGAAGTATCCTCGCGGGAAATTCTGGAAGCCCTGTCAAACTACAGTGAAGATGAGACATTCCGGGAAGCGCTTAGCCTTGCCTCCGAATACCAGCAAACCACCGGGGATGATTATATAACTGCTTTCGGACGGGCATTTGAGGAAGTTGGCCCCGATGCACGTCTTGCTGCAATTTTCAGCACGCCGGAGCTGCGTGATAAAATCACCCATAATTCGACCAACAGTGAGGTGATGAGTGTTCTGCGAGAGGAAACCGAACGTGCCATTGACAATTCCTTCAATATACTCAGAACAAGAATCGACCGTTTCGGGGTAACCCAGCCCAATATACAGAGACTTGAGACGCACGGGCGAATACTTATCGAGCTGCCCGGAATCACAGACCACGAACGCGTAAGAGACTTGCTTCAGGGTACGGCTAACCTTGAATTCTGGGAAACATATGATAACAGTGATATTTATCCTCATCTTATGGAGGCCAACAATCTCCTTAAAGAGATGGAGGATGAGATAAGGGATGAAGATCTGGAAGAGATTGTCACCGAAACTGAAGCAGAGCAAGAGGAAGATCCTGCTTTAACAGAGGAGGAGGAAGCAGAGGATACCCTGCTGGATATGATTGAGAGGGATACAACCGAAGCGGAAATGGAAGACCCTGATCAACTGGCCGATTATCCGCTTTTCAGCATTTTGACCCCCAGCTCGACGCCGGACGGACAGCTGATGCCTGGGCCGGTTGTAGGACTTGCTCACCACAGGGATACATCGAAGGTGAACCAAATACTCAACATGGAGCAGATCCGCCAGGTTTTTCCAAGAGACGTAAAATTCTTCTGGGGTGTTAATCCGCCCAGGTACGATGAAAGCGAAAACTATCACGAATTGTATGCCATAAGGGTGACCAGCAGGGACGGCAGGCCGCCTCTTGACGGTGACGCCATAACAAACGCACGTGCTGATTTCGGGGAACATCAGGCCACCGCTGAAGTAAACATGACCAAGAGCTCCGAGGGGGCCAGAACATGGGCCAGGCTCACAAGGGACAATATAGGAAATCACATTGCAATTGTGCTCGACGGCTATGTATACTCGGCACCAAGAGTCAACCAGGAAATAACCGGGGGAAGATCCCAGATAACCGGAGATTTTTCAATAGGTGAAGCCCAGGACCTTGCTAACATATTGAGGTCCGGAAGGCTGCCTGCTTCGGCAAATATAATACAGGAGGCCATAGTAGGCCCCTCTCTTGGTGAAGAAGCGGTTTCCGCCGGCCTTATATCGTTTTTGCTTGCATTTGTGGTGGTATTGCTTTATATGGTCTTCTACTACAGCAGAAGAGCCGGGCTAGTTGCCGATATAGCCCTGGTTGTCAACATGTTCTTCATACTCGGCGTACTTGCCTCGCTGGGTGCTGTCCTTACATTGCCCGGTATAGCAGGGATTGTACTGATAATAGGTATGTCGGTTGATGCCAACGTTCTCATATATGAACGAATACGAGAGGAGCTGAAAGCAGGTAAAGGGGTGAGGCTTGCCGTATCTGACGGGTATAAAAATGCTTACTCGGCAATAGTGGATGCAAACGTAACCACACTGCTGACAGGTATTATCCTCTATATATTCGGCACCGGACCGATCAAGGGTTTTGCCACAACCCTGATAATAGGAATAATTACATCGCTGTTTTGCGCTATATTCATAACAAGGCTTATATTCTCATGGTTCCTGGATAAAAACAAGAAGCTAACATTTGCTACAAAAATAACTGATAACGCTTTTAAAAACCTTAAGATAAAATTTATCGAAAAGCGTAAAATAGGGTATGTCATTTCCGGGCTGATTATACTGATCGGAATATCGGGGCTTTTTTCACGCGGACTTAACCAGGGGATAGACTTTACTGGCGGCAGGAACTACATTGTACGTTTTGAGGAACCGGTTAGCACAGCTGAAATACAATCCCTTCTACATGATCAGTTTGATGATTATCCCGATGTAATAACATTTGGGGCTGACAACCAGGTGCGTATTTCCACAAATTACCGGATAGAGGAGACCGGTCCTGATGTTGACGAAGAAATAGAACGACTTGTTTACCAGGGGTTGACGCCCATTATAGGTGATGATGTGACATTTGAGGAGTTCATGAGTGAATACCGGCAGCGTTCGGAAAGGGTAGGCCCGGCCATAGCTCACGACATTAAAGTGCAGGCAGTCTGGGCGATCACCTTTGCCTTTGTAATCATGTTCCTTTATATATTCCTGCGATTCAAGAACTGGCGCTTCGGTGTAGGTGCGGTAACTGCGGTAGTCCACGATGTTCTTGTAGTTCTGGGAATATTCGCGCTGCTGCACGGGGTTATGCCTTTCTCAATGGAGATTGACCAGGCATTTATTGCTGCAATACTAACGGTAGTGGGTTATTCCATAAACGACACGGTTGTTGTTTTCGACCGTATCAGGGAATATTTCAAGCTCTATCCGAAACGACTGCGCACCGATGTATACAACCTGGCACTCAACAGCACAATTAGCCGTACATTCAGCACTTCATTGAGTACATTCCTTGTGCTGCTGGCTATATTCCTCTTCGGCGGCGAAGTGATCAGAGGGTTCACTTTTGCACTTCTGATAGGTATTATAGTGGGAACCTACTCATCACTGTTCATATCGACCCCTGTGATGTTCGAGCTTTTCGGTATGTCAAAGCAGGAGAAGATGAAGCAGGAAAACTTTAAGAAAAAAGATAAAAAGGATATGTCAATGAGAAAGACCGCTTCGTTTTTTTAATAGCATCTTCATATATTATTTAGCAACTTAAGCAGTACAAGCTTTTTACTCTAAAAAAAGGACAATATGACAAGCATGCTCTTTATTAGCGGTTCGGAAGTTTTCATAATTCTGCTGGTAATCCTCCTGCTGTTCGGCTCCAAAAAGATCCCGGAGCTGGCCAGGGGACTGGGTAAAGGTATGCATGAATTCAGAAAGGCTACCGATGATATAAAAAAGGAAATAAATGAAAGCTCTTCGGAAATCTCCAAAGACATTGACGAGATTAAAAAAAATGTGGAATAACCAGCCAGGTTATTTCCAAAGAGCTTTCAGATGGAATATATATTTCTAATCCTCGGTTTTGCATTGCTCTTTACAGGCGGTGATCTTCTCGTTAAAGCGGGTGTTTCCCTGGCAACTCATTTTAGAATATCTACTTTGGCTATAGGTGTTACCGTCGTTTCTTTCGGCACCTCGGCCCCGGAGCTGATAGTTAGCATAAGCGCCACCCTGAAGGGACACCCTGATATAGCACTTGGCAATATTATTGGTTCAAATATCTCCAACATAGCGATGGTGCTTGGAGTTATGGCAGTTATTTTGCCTCTGCCGGTTGAGAGAAACCTTATCCGGATCGACTGGCCTTTTATGATGCTTGCCTCCCTTATATTTTACCTTTTTACTCTCAACGGAACAATTTCATATATCGAAGGCATTATTTTAACCGGTATGCTTGCTGTCTATCTCTATATGAGTGTTCACAATTCGCGGACACAAGTGATCAAAGCTGGTTATAGGTTTCCAAAAGCCCGATACGGTCTGATTAAGTCCCTGTTTATATTTATTTTAGCATCCGCGGGTTTGTATTTTGGGGCAGACTTTCTTGTTGACAGCGCGGGAAAAATAGCGCTTAACCTGGGAGTAAGTGAACGGGTAATAGCTGTAACCATTATCGCATTCGGTACCAGCGTGCCCGAACTTGCAACATCTGTTGCAGCCGTTGTAAAAAAAGAAACGGGAATTACAACAGGAAATATTATTGGTTCAAACATTTTCAACATCCTGGCAGTGCCCGGCATAACAAGCATAATTAAAACTGTTTCGGTAAGCAGGGAAATATTACCCGATATTTACAGCATGCTGGGAATATCGGTTGCGCTTCTGCTTCTTATGGTTTTCGGTAATAAAGTGCTTACCCGTAACCGGGGTGTGTTGCTTTTATTATTATATGGATTATATATTGCAATGGTGCTTTCGGTATAAAACATGGGACCTGGTCCTCAGTGGATATCACATGTAAGCAAACCGATAATCTTAGATAACTAACTGCATATTTAGCAAACAAAAAATACATTTGCACGGGTTAAAAATCAATCTGTTTAACATATATTTATACACTTCATTTGGAAAAAACTGCTAAAAATGACTATGATAAAAGCGGAAAGCATTACAAAGTCCTTCGGGAGCTTAAAGGTGCTCAAAGGTATTAATATAAAAGTTCAAAAGGGCGAGGTCGTTTCAATTGTGGGAACAAGCGGGGCCGGTAAGACCACCCTGCTGCAGATACTGGGAACTCTGAGCAAACCTGACACCGGGGAGGTTATTATCAATAACACAAATTTTTCAAATCTGAATGACAAACAACTGGCGGGTTTCAGAAACCGCAATATAGGTTTTGTATTTCAGTTTCACCATTTGCTGCCTGAATTCACTGCTATTGAAAATGTCTGCATACCTGCCTTTATTGCAAAAACTCCAAAACAAAAAGCTGAAACCAAGGCACTTGAGATACTCTCCTTTCTCGGGCTCGGCAACCGCCTTGGCCATAAGCCAAAAGAGCTTTCCGGAGGTGAGCTTCAGCGCGTGGCAGTAGCCCGCGCAATAATTAACGACCCCGCGGTAATACTTGCAGATGAGCCTTCGGGCAATCTCGATTCTAAAAACAAAGAGGAGCTTCACAGACTTTTCTTCTCTTTAAGGGATGAATTTGAGCAAACTATAATAATTGTAACACACGACAACTTTCTTGCCCGCATGGCCGACAGACAGCTGACTATGCACGACGGACTGATAACAGATGAAAAAGAACTGCAAAATAATACATACCCGGAAAGATGATTTTTCACTACAGGCCGGTGTGCCTGTTAGTATTAAATAAAAGAGTAACTAAAAAAATTAACGATTATGAAAAAAGTCTTGATATTGGGCGCCGGATTGATTGCTAAACCCATTGTTTCTTATCTTCTGGACAAAGGCTATCGTGTTACGGTGGCAGATCGCATCAAATCCAAAGCGAAAGATATGACACGCGGACACGTAAACGGAACCGCCGTGGAGTGGACTACTGACGATACAGAAACGCTCGACAAGATGGTTGAAGATCACGATCTCAGCGTAAGCCTTCTTCCGTATGCTCACCACCCGCTTGTTGCAAAACACTGCCTAAAGCACGGGAAAAACATGATAACAACATCCTATGTAAAACCTGAAATGCAGGCCCTTGACAAGGAAGCAAAAAACAAGGGAATAATAATCCTCAATGAGCTGGGCCTTGATCCGGGAATAGACCATATGTCGGCTATGCGGATTATAAACCATGTTCACAACAACAACGGGAGAATCGAAGAATTCTATTCCATCTGCGGCGCACTCCCCTCCCCTGAATCACTTGACAATCCATTCAGGTACAAATTTTCCTGGAGTCCCAAGGGAGTGCTCATGGCAAGCAACAATCCCGGAAAATACCTCAAAAAAGGAAAAGAGGTTAATGTTTCAGGAGAAAAATTGTTTGAAGACAGGTTCTCAGTTGAATTTCCCCGGATCGGGGAGCTGGAGGTTTACCCTAACCGCGACTCCATGTCATATATTGACCTTTACGGTATACCTGAAACACAAACCATGTATCGCGGAACTTTCCGCCATCCCGGATGGTGCGAATCAATAGATGCAATGAAGAAGCTCAAGTTGCTCGATTATGAGAAAAGAGATTTTTCGGGTAAAACTTATGCAGAATTTATGGCAATAATGGCGGAATGCGAGAGCAAGGAAAATATAAAAAGCAAAGTTGCCTCAGCTTTAAGCTTAAACGAATACGCTCATGCCCTCAAGGCAATGGAATGGCTGGGGTTATTTGAAGAGAGGCCGATGAACAGGGAAACCGATTCACCGTTTGAGATAGTTTCGGATCTTATGATGGAAAAAATGATGACCGGCAAAAATGAAAGGGACATGGTAGTGATGCAGCATGTATTTGTAGCATCCTACCCGGAAGGCAAAAAAGAAGTTATCAAATCTTCACTGCTGGATTTCGGTACACCGGGTGGCGACACTGCAGTTGCCAAAACCGTTGCCCTGCCGGCGGCAATTGCTGTTGAGATGATCCTGGATGGTAAAATAAACAGCACGGGAGTACATATACCTGTAATACCTGATATATATAACCCCATACTTGACCGGCTTGAAAAAATGGATATTAAGATGCACGAGGAATACGGACTTCCAATGAGCGAACACATTGACAAGTAAGTCAACAGGCTTAATCAAGCAGAAGGAAATAGAGTTGTAAAAAAAAAAAGGCCGCCAGGTGGGCGGCCTTTTTAATCTGAGGACATTTTCGCCTATTCTTCGTCAGGCACGATATTCAGGCGGAAAAACTTGTAGTTTTCGCTTGGTTCAAGATCCCTTTCCTCAAGAACAATGAACAGCTCAACATCTTCTGTAGGTGTCAGCTCCATATTTATTTCACCGAAGCTGCTGTTGGCCGGGATGGTGGCAACTCCGCCATCCTGAATG
>Ga0207421_10000082_pt1 | contig 102198 bp, 115 predicted proteins | sample SodLakKL_010_SED_4_FD_187542 | JGI IMG/M metagenome (GOLD analysis project Ga0207421, IMG submission 187542) | Alkaline sediment microbial communities from Lake Tanatar, Kulunda Steppe, Russia - 8KL_010_SED (SPAdes) (version 2) | ecosystem: Environmental > Aquatic > Non-marine Saline and... | reverse complement strand
GTTTGCCGGAGCCCTATATACTTATACGCTCGAAGCGATGATGCAGGACGGAAAGGCTCTTCAATTTGCCACCTCTCATAATCTCGGTGATAATTTTGCCAAAGCTTTTGATGTTTCCTTTTTGGGAAGAAAAGGAGAAAAAGAGTATGGTTGGCAAACAAGCTGGGGTCTTTCTACAAGAACCATTGGAGGGCTAATAATGGCCCACAGCGACGACAGGGGGCTGGTGCTTCCTCCTCGCATAGCCCCTCTTCAGGTGATTATCACCACTATTCCGTATAACGAAGGAATGGATGTGGTCAATAAGAAAGCTGAAGAGATAAGAGATGAATTAATCAAGGGAGGTGTTTCCGCTCAAATAGATGATAGGAATATTCACGCAGGAGAAAAGTTTTACGAGTGGGAGAGAAAGGGTATACCGATCCGTATTGAGCTTGGCCCTAAGGATGTAGAAAAAGAAAAGGTTATTGTGGTTCGCCGTGACACGGGAAATAAAAAAGAAGTTGGTATCGAGAATATAAGTGGTGAAGCAAAGAGATCCTTGGAAGAGATGCAAACTTCTTTATATGAAAATGCGCTCAAAAGAAAAACGGATAAAACCAAAAAAGTTGATACGTGGGATGATTTTGTAAGGGAGATAAAAGAAGACAACTTTGTCCTTGCTCATTGGTGCGGAGAGACGGAAGTGGAAGAGCAGATCCAGAAAGAAACGGGGGCAACAATACGCTGTATTCCATTTGATCAACCCGAAGAGAAAGGAGAGTGCATTAAAAGTGGCAAAGCCTCAAAAAAAAGAGTGATTTTTGCCAGAGCCTACTAAAAACAAAACACCGGCCATCTAAAAGGCCGGTGTTTTTATATAAAAACGAGGTAAATTACTTTACCAGGTCTTTAAGTGCCTTACCAGGCTTGAATTTCGGAACTTTTGTAGCGGGAATCTTGATCTTTTCCTGAGTCTTGGGATTGATTCCTTGTCTTGCTTTCCTTTTGGTGACGGAAAAAGTACCGAAACCGGTAAGAGTTACATCCTTTCCTTTCTTAAGGGAAGCACTTATTTCATCGAGAACCACGCCCAGTGCTTCTCGTGCCTCGTTTTTGGAAGACTTTGTCTTTTTGGCAATTTTTTCGACAAGTTCTTCTTTTTTCATAAGATTATTTGTTATTGTTTAATCTTTTATAAAAGGTCGACCTTTGTACGTTTTTCTACTGAAAAGTTAACATCTTTTTTTTAATAAGGCAATAGTTTGCCGTTATAAAAAGGGGTTTTTGTTTATTATTTTATTTATGGTATAATAAAAACAGCTCTTTACATTTAGAAAGGAGGTGAGAGGATGCCCTTGGGCAGGTGGATTGACAGATTTGACGTTTTTCTGTGGATAAGCGTTTTATCGTTTTTTCTGCTTTTTTCATTTTTTAGAAAAGGGGATATTCTTCTTACGATATTTTCTTCACTGGGAATAATATTTCTAATGCTTATTATCGCGGTATCAATTGAAATCATAATTGATATCTTGCAGAGCGTTAGGGGCATTGGAACAGTACTTGGCTTTATTACCAATGGACCGGAAGCAGTGGTTCTAGTAGTGGGGATGTTTGCAAGGGATGTGATGTTCGGTGTCAGTACACCGCTCGGCTCAACTGTTATAAATCCTTTTATGATAGTAATAGCGGCCTTGATTGCGGGAATCTCGCCTAAATTGCTGGGCACAAAGTTTGGGGTGTTCTCCCTTTTGTTTACAGTCGGGCTTTCCGTGGTATTTTATTTCCTGGGGGAGGAGTATTATCTCTTTTGGGCATTAACCGCTTTAATAGGAACTGTTTTCTTTTTTTTGTTGCGTCCGGAAGAGAGTGTAAGGGATGAAGGCAAAGCAGAATTTCACAGATATTTTCTTTGGCTTGCAGTAGGAGCTTTGATTGTCTCCGGATACTATCTTGATCCCGTAGTGGAGCTTGCCAAAGAAAGCTCGGGAGTGCCAAAAGGAGTTATCGGGTTTCTGGTACTTGCTCTGCTATCAAGCTTTCCCGAGCTCAAAAGTTTCCTTTCTCTTTTTAAAAAAGGGTATCTGCGGGCTGCCATAATCAATGTACTAATAAGTAATGTCACCAATATATGGCTTGCTGTTTTCGGGGTTATGGCTTATGTCTTTTTTTACCCGTAAAAAGGGGAGTCTGGTTTTTGTACTACTCCCCGTTTTTATTTGTTTGATAAAAAAGATACATGAAGTATAATTAATCCATTAAAAATAACTTTGAAGACATGAAAAGAGATGATTTTTTAAAATTAGCTATTTCTCTCGCTCTACCTCTCTTGGCGGGTTTTATCGGCTCTTATTTCACTACTCCTGCAATACCAGAATGGTATGCCGGGCTCGAAAAACCGGCAATTAATCCCCCAAGCTGGGTCTTTGCGCCCGCCTGGACCACGCTTTATGTTCTTATGGGAGTTGCCTTTTTCCTGGTATGGAAAAAGAAAGACGAGATTAAAGATTTTTTTGCACTAGTTTTGGTTTTTATAGCCCAACTTTTTTTAAATGCTACGTGGTCTTTCTTCTTTTTCGGGATACGAAGTCCTGAGCTTGCCGGTGTAAACATTCTTCTCCTCCTTGTGGCCATCTTTCTTATGATGATCTTGTTTTTCAGAGTTAATAAGGTGTCCGGTTATTTGCTTTTACCCTATTTCTTGTGGACGGTTTTCGCAACATACCTAAATTTTCAAATAATAATTTTAAACTAAGCGACTATGAAACGTGAAAAGATTATAGGTTACGGGCTGCTTACAGTAGGAGTAGGTGTAATAATGTGGACACTTGTCTCTTCTTTTGTGATGATCAGAGGGGAGGGGAGAGCTCCTTCTTTTTTTGAGCTTGATGATATTGCGGTGCAAGATCAAGAAGAAGCGTTTGAAAATGAAATGGAAAAAGTAATGGAAGAACAGCTTACCGCCATGCTTCCTTCCGATACCTTTCCTCGCATGTTAAACCTGGGAGCCTGGTCCATACTATCTTTTATTCTTATTTTCGGCGGTAGTCACCTGTCGGGTATTGGTGTAAAAATGATCAAAGAGTAAGGTAAAGAGTAAAAATTGCTTTAAAATATCGGAATGTAAGTAACTATGACAGGTATCAAACTTTCTTTTTTAGTGGCGTTACTTTTTTTTCCATCTTTCCTTTTTGCAAAAACAGAAGTTGATTATCCTGCATTATTAAGGTCAATTCCCCCTCAAGACATTATTCAAGAAGCATCTTCGCAGCAGGAGATGTTTTCTCTTTTTGCGAGTTATGTCTTCGAGCTTCTCTTGATTATCTCCGTGTTTCTTTTGGTAGTATCAATCATGGTGGGTGGTTTTTTGTACTTATTTTCTTCCGGTGATATTACAAAGAGGAGGGAAGCAAAAGAAAAAATAAAAAGTGCCCTACAGGGGGGCCTTATAATAGCGACATCTTTTCTTCTTCTTTATACAATAAACCAGCAACTGGTGCTATTTCATCAGGAAGAGTTGGAAAAGAGTAGGGAGGTTGTAGAGGAAGATTATGATGAGTGGGAGGTGATTGACAGGTATTTCCAAATACCTTCCGGCCTTCTCATCGAAGATGCTATCTTAAACAGTGTCGCGCAAAACAAGCTACATGATGTGGCAAGCGCAACTCAGAGAGCTGAAGAGAGTGCGACAAACATAAAAGAAGGAAGTAGTGAACTTTTAAAAATAGTGAGAAGTTGCCCTCAGAGGGAGCCCTGTTGTGGCATTGTTGAGAAAAAAGAAGCCGGAGAGATGTGGGATTCGATAATACAAGAGCATGGAAAAATGGACGAAAGAGAGCAGTGGCTGGGAATGGCAGAGGAGGCTCTAAAGGAGCAAAAAAAACAAAAAGAAAAGCTTTCTCCGGAAAAAAAAGCACAGCTGGAAGAGTATGAACAATTAATCAAAGAAGAAAGGGAGAGTATAAAGAAAGACAAGAAGCACTTAGAGGATGCTACTGAGTATATAAAAGAAGAAACAGGAGAGAAGCTACCTACTCCCCCTACGGGTGGCGTAGATGAAGATGCGCTTATAGAAGCAATATTAGAGGCGGAAAAGAGACTTACAGAGTTAAATGCAGATCCTGACTATCTACACAATCCTGAACTTCGTGAAGAAGGGAGTGGTTTGCGAGGAAAAATGAATTTATGGGAAGAGGAGCTCATGAAACTTGGGTACTCCGCTGAGGAAATAGAAGAGATTAAAGATGACCATGTGAAAGATGTACAGCTCGCGGAAGAAGATTTCTCTCCGGAAAAATCACCGCTTGCTATAGGCGATGTACACGAAAGAGCTGAAAATATATCGGAGATACTCAAAGAAGACACGCAAAAAAAGTGGGATGCTAAAAGTGAAAGAGAAAAAGAATTCTGGAGGAGTGTTTACAGAAATATGGATTTAGGTGTCTATGGATTAATGAGCACACTTCTTCCGGGAGATATAGTTGATTGGGATGAAAAACTCGGGTCCGAAATGATGTTTGGTGAAGATTACGATTGGAGGCCGGATGGATTTTGGGAGAACGCTCTTGTGACTACCGGCAATATAGCTGGTTATGGAGTTTTTACGGTTGTAAGTGGAGGCACGGGACCCATTGCCTCTCTTAAGGTAGGGGGAGCGAATTATCTTGTAAGAGCGGGAGCCTCTAGGACTGCTGCTAATCTTGCTGCAGGTTTTGGTGCCAACTTTACGGTGGATTTTTTGAGGGATGCAGGTATTTATAGTTATCACGAAGCCATGAGTAGGCCTGAAGACAGGACTTTTATTGAAAGTGCGGGGATAGTTTTGAGAGATGCTGCTATCTCGGGTGCGGTGAGCGGAGTGCTCTCAGAAGGAGTTGCGGGAGTAAGGGCGTTGAGAGGCTTGGATGAGACGACTCCTCGTTTTGCTTCCCCTGATTATACTGAAACACGGCTGGCAAAAATTGAGGAATATTATGGAAGGGGACATACTGCCCACTTTGAGGCCATTCTGAGATCAGAAGACCACCACATAAGACAGGAAGCTATCACGATGGTCGAAGAACGGCTTCGCGAGGCTGTGGGCAAAAACGTACGCGTGAGAACCTTGTATCCTAATATAAAAAGGTCTGAGGGGGCGATGTTTCTAAACGCTCTTTACGAAAGAACCCCTAAGAGGATAATGGACACCAAGCCCGACGCAATTTTAGTAGGTCACGGAGAAGGCGGTTTTAGATCCGGTCAGGAGTGGGTAACGGGAACCAGTAGTAACAGGGTCCCAGTACTTAAAAGAGTTGAGGAGATGACATCACCTGGAGAAAGAGCTCTTGTTGTTTCTTGTCAAACGGGTAATCCTGATCAATTTCGTCACCCGAGGGGAGTTTTAGTTGAAAATACGGGGGATGGTACTAAAAAAGTATCTGAGGTTGTCAAAATTTTTTCTCCTGAAAAGCGGTCCTTATTTCAACCAAGAACCTCCGTAGAAGATGGAATAGAAATAGATCTTAGAAGTCCTCAGTGGATTGAGTATCATTATTATCAAAGACTAGAATCACTTCCCTTTGTTCAAAATAATATTTTCCTCGTATCGGCCTATGACCAATACTTGCGAAAAACAAAAAAAGAACATTCAAATTTTGGAAATGATAAAAACAATCCCTCCCCGATAAACGATTCTTTTTTTGATATTTTCCAAGTTAGAAAGGCGGAGGCAAACACTGCTATTTCTTGTAATTGGTACATGCCTGATGCAAGGCCTAGTGGGGCGGTACACTCCCCCGACAGTGATTGTGTCGCTTCAAGAACGGTACCCATGTACGAGTGTTACTGTTTTATTGCGCCGGAAGAAGAAATTATTGAAGAAGAAGAGGAGGAAGAGGAGGAGGAAGAGACCATTGAAGAGGAGGAGGAAGAAAAAGAGCGGGAGTGCCCCCCTTGCCCAGACATTACCCCTCAAGTACAAGCAAAAATTGAAGAAATAGAGAATGATATGGGAGACTTTGAAGAAAGATTAGAAGTACTTCTCTCAACGAAAGAGCCTATTGAAGAAGACCTTTATCATCTTTATAAAATGATGATGCTTAAAAGCCTTGGTCACCGACAAGTTATAGGATATAATTCTCTTTTACTTGAAAGAAGATATCGTGAAAAAGAGGAAGTTGTTATCGATACTTATATGGAGCAAAACCAAATAGGGGACTATATATGGGATTGGAGTCAGTGGATTGATAATATTCTTTACAAAATAGAGACTGAAGAAGGTATAATAGAGGAGAACGACCCCACTACATTTTACCTAAGAAGACCGGAAGGAAATCAAATAATAGAAGATGCTTATGTACTTGCACAAGAAATAAAGAAAGAGGGGGTTCAGGGAATAGAAAAGGAGTGGGGAAGTGAAAATATCTCGTTAAAGCAGAAGCACTCTGGGAATTTTTTTGCAACCATATTGAGAGAAATCTTGAATGCCTCTTTATTTGATGGGATATTTGTTCGAGCTGATGAAGAAACTCTAAGTCTTCCGGGAAAAAAGGATATTGATCCGGAAGAATTAACGCCCGAAGCAATGGAGGAGATTCTTAAAGAACTTGATAGTGATATTATCTCGCAAGAAGCCGGTGACTATCTGTCTTGCGGAACAGAAATTCCGATAGGAGAGGTTTTTGAATTAACATGGGATCATCTTATGGAGATCTTGGATTTAATTGATGAATATGAAGAAGAAGGAAGAAGGCTTATTGAACAACAAGCAAAAATGAACGATTTGGCATCGCCTTGTTCTTGTGATTGTCGAAGAGACTTCTGCCCTTCCTTTTGTGGACAATGTGATTTAACATGTAACCTGGGAGCAATTGAGTCGGCGCATCAAGATGTACTGGAAACCCGTCAAAAATTACTAGAGATTGCTGAAAGTATTGAGCTACTGACAGTTGGGCATTTCAATAGTTCTACCGAAGATATATGTGACTCTTTAAACAAAGACGTAAGAAACGAGGAAGAGAAAGTTTTATGTTATAATGAGGGAGGTGAATATATTACCAAACACGAGTTGATTAGTAGAAAGCTTAATTATTCGAGGTTTCAGTTTGATGAGTGCATTACTCGACCTGATCACTTAGAAGATTTTTTGGAAGGAAGAAGGACAGGAAAAGCGTCTATTTTTGGCCCACTTGCCGAAGAAGAAGATTTGTCCCGATACACAAAAACAGAAAAGGAAGGAGTGCTTGTAAATACTAGTGAGTTTAATTGGTTTTGCTGTTCCGGGCCGGAATAAGACAGGTAATTATAAAATATTTTTTGATCATGTTTAACAATCTTTTTCACCTTGGTTATCAAAGAAACGCAAAAGAAGCATTTGGTTTCTTTATTGCTTATGCGTTTTTCTTTTTTCTGTTTTATTTATTGACAGGTTTGATCCTTGGGATTATATCCGAAATTTATTGGTATACGCCAAGTGAATTAATAGTAGGAATTGGAACAGCCCTGGGAGTTTTATTAGAAAGGATTGTAAGTATTTTTTTTCTATTTATTTTTTTTAATAAGAAAAAGATGCCAGGCACGAGAGGAGTTATTTTTACGGGTATTTTTTTGGGACTCGTCGGTTTGCTCTTTGGATTTCTTCCTTTATTGGTTCCTGTTTCCTATTTGACTACAGTTCCCGAGGGAAAAATAAAAGAACCGAAAAAGGAGGAAGAAAAAAAAGACAAAGAAAAATTGATTAAGAACGATAGGATAGCAAAGATCTTTCTGGTGCTATTTGTCTTGTTTTCCGTTATTTTCCTTTTCCTTTTCTATCATTTTATTGTTACACTGGACAGGATTTTGGTTGAGATATTGTAAGTTCTGAGAGGAAGTATTTTGTGATGTTTTTAGAAAAATGATTAAGATTTGCAAATTATAAAAATAACAAAAGTACTATGAGTGTTTCTGAAAAAATAGAAGAGCTTTCCGAAGAAGTAAGGAGTACTAAAAAATACATAGCTTACAAAGAGGCTAAAAAAAGATTTGACGAGGATAAGGAAGCAAGAGAGCTCCTTGAGCGCTTTCAAAAGATAAAAGGAGAGATTGCCATTCTTGAGGAGCAAAGCCTTGAAGGGCTAACGGAGAAGAAAAAAGAAGAAGAAAGGATTTCCGGAGAGGTGCTGAGAAACAAAACCATCCAAGACTACATGAAGGCGAGAAAAAGTTATCAAGAGATGGTTGAAGGTTTGGCAGTAGCACTTAGCTCTCAGATAAATTTCCCGATAAAGCTTCCCGAGAAGAAGTCTTGTTGCGGAAGATAGGAGGCGCTAAATATTGCAAAAATGAAAAAAGAGGAACAGTTCATAATGGCGGTGAAAAGAGCAAAGCTTTTTAATAAAGACTCTTTTCATGGCTTCTTACCTGCAGAGAATAAAGATTTCGAAAAGGAGATTTTGAGAAATTTTGAATACATAAGGAGGGGTGACGCCGAAATTGATGAGCACTATAAGCAGCCCATAGGTTATGGCGTATTAATGGATATCCGAGAAAATAAAGTATTTGCCTATAAAAGAGCAGAGAAAGATGAGGACTATAAAGAAAAAAGATTACAAGGAAATTGGTCTTGGGGAGTGGGAGGGCATGTTGATGAATCGGAAAGACATAAAAAAAACCCCGTCACAGCAAGTCTTTTGCGTGAGATAGAAGAAGAGGTGCTGGTAGAGGGGAGTATAGATAGATTAAGGATTATGGGGTACATTAACGACGATTCCGATCCGGTAGGAAGAGTACACTTTGGAATACTTTATTTGGTGGAGATATCAGGTGGCGTTTCTCCAAAGGCATCCGAGATGAGTGAAGGCGAGATGAGAAAAGTAGAAGAGCTCAGAGAGATCAGCAAGAAAGAAAAAGTTGAAAAGTGGTCGGAGATTGCCCTGGAAAGGTTGAAGCATACGATATAAAACGATTATTAAGAAGATACAAAATATGATTTTAAAGTTATTTTTCTCGGGTGTGGTTATATTGCTCCTGGCATTAGCTTTTAATCTGCTGGCAACTTATCTCAATATAAGTACCTGGTACGACCTTGTAAAGGAGTTTGGCAACCAAGGAGTTCTTTCTACACTTAAAAGTCAAAAAGTAACAGACCTCTTGTCGCTTTTTGTTTTCTATCCTCTTGTTTTGGGATTTGGCGGATATTTGGGGTTGTGGATTCTTGAAAAACTTATATAGCTATGAAACTGACCGATTTTAAAAAGATAAACCGGTTTACTTTTGAAATTCCCCGGTCAGCAAGAGAGGAAATGAAGGTTTCCGGAAGAATATATGCTTCCGAAGAGATGCTGAAGGATATTTTGCGTGACAGATCCGTTTACCAACTCATGGAAGGGGCATCACTTCCGGGAGCCTTATCTCCGGTGATTGCTATGCCTGATTGTCATGAAGGATACTCCGTTCCTATTGGTTTTGTGGGGGCGTTTAGTCTAAGTGAGGGTGTTGTTTCGCCGGGAGCGGTGGGCTTTGATATAAATTGCGGTGTGCGAGTCTTAAGGACAAGTATTAAAAGCGAAGAGATAGAAAGTAAACTGGAGGAGTTATCTCGGGAAATTTACAAAACAATTCCTTCCGGACTCGGGAAAGGGAACAAGGTAAAGATTAAGAAAAAAGAGCTGGAAGGTGTTTTAAAAGGAGGTGCTGCCTATCTGGTAAAGCAGGGTTATGGAGAGAAAGAAGATGTAGAGCATTGCGAATCCGAAGGAAGGTTGGTTGATGCGGATCCCGAGGAGGTATCTTTGCGTGCGAAAAGTAGGGGAGAGGGACAACTTGGAACTCTCGGTTCCGGAAATCACTTTCTTGAATTACAACAAGTGGAAGAAGTTTTTGATAAAGATATTGGTGATGCTTTTGGACTCTTTAAAGGTCAAGTGCTTATAATGATTCATTGCGGCTCAAGAGGTCTTGGTCATCAGGTTTGCAGTGATTATCTGAGGGAGTTCAAACCGCTTATGACCGGTAAATACAATCTTCCTATAAAGAACTTCGAGTTCGCATGTGTCCCTTTTAATTCTCAGGAGGGAAAGAGGTACTTTAGGGCGATGAACGCTTCCGCCAACTACGCGTTTGCCAACAGACAGATGATAACTTACTTTTTAAGAAAAGCTTGGAGGAAGGTGTTAAATGAAAAGAGCGACCCTCTCACATTATTGTATGATGTTGCACACAATATTATTAAAAAAGAGTCCCACCTTATAAACGGAAAGAAAAAGGAAGTGGCGGTTTACAGAAAAGGAGCAACAAGAGCTTTTCCTCCCGGTCACCCGGAAGTGCCTCTCAGATACAGAGATTACGGCCAACCCGTTCTTCTTCCGGGGACAATGGGAACCGCCTCTTATATAATGTCCGGCACAAAGGAGGGAGGTGATTCTTTTTACTCTACCAGCCACGGAGCGGGAAGAACTATGTCGCGGAGAGCGGCTATTAAAAGATTTTCCGGAGAAAGCATAAAAAAGACACTGAAAGAGGAAAAAGTAATCGTAAAGTGTCAAAATGAAAGAGGTCTTGCCGAAGAGGCACCTCTTGCCTATAAAGATATCGAAGGGGTGGTGGAGGTTATATCCAAAGCTAATCTCTCGAAGAAAGTGGCAAAAGTAAAACCCATCATGGTAATAAAAGGAGAGTAAGTCAGTTTTTTTATGACGGGAGCATTATATGCAATTTTGGCGGGCGTATTTATCTCTATACGCGCAGCACTTGAAAAGCACATCTTGAAACAGGTGGATGAGTTTGCTCTTGCGTGGTATCTAAGAGTTTTTGGCGGATTGTTTACATGGATTTTTATTGTTTTTTCCGGATATACTTTTTCTATTAAAGGAGAGGTTTTTTGGATAGCTCTGATAGTGGGAGGAGTTTTGGGAAGCGCTTCTTTTGTATTGGCGCTTAAAGCACTAAAAGTCACAGATCTTTCACTGCTTGCTCCCATAAGCACTATTACTCCGATATTTGTCCTGATTACTGCTCCTTTTATCATCGGAGAGCTTCCCACAATAGGGGGTCTGATAGGAGTTTTGTGTATTGTTAGCGGAGCATACACTCTAAATATAAAAGAAAGAAAAAGAGGTTATTTTGAGCCTTTTCGAGCTTTAATAAACAATAAGGGGGTGTGGTATATGCTGGGAGCTACTTTTTTGTGGAGCGTGGGAACCAGTATCAGTAAAATAGGGATAGAGGTCTCGTCACCCCTTTTTTGGTCGGCCTCTCTGCAGATTGCCAGCGCCCTTGTCTTGACTCCGGTGGTTTTGTGGAGAAGTAGTTTTTCAAGTAAAAAAACCGGAAAAAAAGGCCTAATGCTTCTTCCTCTTATGGGTATGATAGCCGCGCTTGCTTCTATAGTTTATGCTTATGCAATAAGCATGATACTCGTGGTATACGCTTCTTCGCTAAAAAGAATGAATGTTATTTTTGAGGTTATACTGGGTCGGGTTGTTTTTCGAGAAGAGGGTTTTGTAGAAAGAATTATCGGGGTTTTAATAATGCTTCTTGGAGGCATTCTAATAACATTTTCATGAAATTTAGAGACAGAGTATATCGAGTCGTATCAAAAATACCAAGGGGGAAGACCTTAACCTATAAAGAGGTGGCCGAAAAGATTGGAAATCCTAAAGCATACAGAGCCGTAGGTAACGCCTTAAGTAAAAATAGAGATCTAATATTCCTTGTCACAGAGTAATTAGGTCAAATGGCTCAATAGGAGGATACAGAGAAGGGAAACAGAAAAAAAGAGACTGCTTGAGATAGAGGGTTTATAGAAAGGGTCACCTTATGATAAACTATTTATCACTGAAGAAAATTTATGCGCAAACTATTAATACCACCCTTTCTCTTGCTTACTTTTATTACACTTGCTTTTTTAATAAGTAAAATCGAACCTATGCCTGAAAATAGCGAAAAAAATATGGAGAAAGATACTACAATCTCTCTGTCTCGGCCCGAGAAAGAGGGAGAAACCTCGCTCGAGGAAGCAATTGAAAAGAGGCGGTCGGTAAGAAGTTTTTCCCAAGACTCGCTTAGCCTTGAAGCTGTTTCGCAAATATTGTGGGCTGCTCAGGGAATAACCAGCAAGGAAAGAGGCCTTAGAGCTGCACCTTCCGCGGGCGCTCTGTATCCGCTGACTATATATGTCTCCGTAAGGAGTGTTGAGAGGCTTTCTCCCGGAGTTTATGAATATCTGCCAAAAGAACACACGCTGAAACTTATAAAAGAAGGTGATGTTACCGAGAATATATATGAAAGCGCGTTGAGACAAGAACCGATAATGGAGGGCAAGGTAACACTTATCATTGTTGCCGATTATGATATTACAAGAGCAAGATATGGAGAAAGAGCGGAAAGATATGTATACATGGAAGCGGGGCATGTAGGTCAGAACATATATTTGCAAGCGGAAACACTAAATATCGGAACAGTGGCGATTGGTGCCTTTGATGACGGCGGCGTGGAAAGGGCGGCAGGAATTAGAGAAGAAGAGAGTGTTCTGTATCTCTTCCCGCTAGGCAAGAAATAGGAAAACTGATCCATGAAAGGGAATAAAGAAGATTTTGATTTTTATGAGGATGAAGAGCCTTTGGAGGAAGAAGGGGGTCTTTTTCGCTCTACTCCTCTAAAGATAATTGTTGCTCTTTTACTTATTTTTGCTCTCGTATATATGTCTGGACTGAGAGAGTTTTTCTTTTTTCAAAGAACTCCGCTTTATACCCGATTTGTCGCTCCGGAAATTGCGCTTGAAGGAGAAGAAATAACTATTCCTACAGCTGTATTCGTATTGAGAGAGGGGGATTTTGAATCGAAAAGAAACAAAGAGGAGATTGATCATATATTGAAGAACGGCTTTCAAATATTTAGAAAAGCAAATATCGGATTTGAGAAAGAGACCTTTGCTGAGCTCCATATAGAAAGTGATAATTTTTTAAGTGACCATTCGGACTTTTTGAGAAGAATTGAGAATGAGAAAAAATCGGAGATAAATATTTTTTTAACGGGGCACTTGGAAGGAAAAAACGGCATCGCCTTCACTGGCCTTAATTCACTTGCTGTAGCCGATTACGTAACTTCCCACGATTACAGGGTATTGGCTCACGAGATAGGGCACCTCCTGGGGCTTGGACACAGCAACAATCCCGGAGCGGTAATGTATCAAGGCTCTTACGGGACACGTTTCTCAGAGGAGGAGATTTATATAATGAGAGATTATGCTAAAGAACTGGTAGAAGAAGAGTAGAAAACAGAATCAAACTGCTCCCAAGATAATTGCTGACCTTTATCGGTTAGCGCACCGGCGGGATTTGGGTGCACTTCTACCATTGTTCCGTCAAAGTTGTAATTGCTTGCCCTTTTAACCACCTCCTTTACATTTACAACACTACCCCCTATATGAGAAGGGTCAATTATCATGGGTAAGCCTGTTTCGTTTTTTATTTTCATGGCCATCTTATAGTCCGGAATATTTCTATAATTTTCCAAGTTTTCTCCGCCTGGGAAGAATCCTCGGTGACAAAGAAGTAGTCTTTTATTCTCAAAGCCCGTCTCTCTGATGTGTGCAATTACTCCTAGGAAATGATCTTTGCTGGGCCATGGCTGGTTTTTTACAAGAAGCTTGGCTTTTTTATTTCTGGCGGTTATCCGAGCAATTTCTTTTTGGACAAAGTGATTTTGATTGCGCGCGCCTATCCAAATCAAGATTTCGGAATCGGGAATGGTATCAATCACCATTTTTGCATGCTCGGGAGTAATTGCTTCTATGGCGGGGGAAAGGCCCTCGTTTTTTACTTTTCGGAGATACCCTAAACCTCTCTTTGCCATCCCGTCAAACCCGGGTTTTGTTCTCGGTTTCCATAAAGGAGTGCGGAGAAAATCTATTTTTCTTTTTTTAACTTCTTTTATTGATATTTTTAATTGCTTTTCCGATTCTATGGCACATGGGCCGGCAATTAATATTTGTTTTTGTCTGCTTTTCATATGATTTAATGTAATTGGTAGTAATCTTTCTATCAAAAAGTGTTTATGGTATGATGGCAGGAAAGCAAACAATAATCAAGAAAATGAAAAGCGATCACCAGGAAAAATTAAGAGTTCATATTTTTATTTCCGGAGTGGTTCAAGGAGTTTTCTTTAGAGAGAGCACCAGAGAGGTGGCAGAGAGGCTGAGTATTTCCGGATGGGTGAGAAATCTGTCGGACGGACGCGTAGAAGCTGTATTCGAAGGAGAAAAGGGGAGAGTGGAAAAGCTTTTAAGGTGGGTAGAGAAAGGTCCCTCTCAAGCTCAGGTGGATAAAGTGGATACGAAATATGAAAAATACCGAGGAGACCTACAAGACTTTCAAGTCATTCATTAATTAGAAGATTTTTTTGCATGGAATGTAAAGAAAAAAGGAATATTGAGAATTGTCCATGTGCTTATCCCGGTTGTCCGAGAAAAGGAACTTGTTGTGATTGTATAAAACATCACCGGGAAAAAGGAGAGTTACCTGCTTGCTATTTTTCTATAGAAGAAGAGTCTACGTATGACCGTAGCCTCAATAATTTTTTCACTCTATGGAAAAAGAAATAGAGAGAGACAGCTTAATTGGTGTTTTTGATTCAGGGTTCGGAGGGCTGACTATTATGAAGAGGGTCTCTGAGGAGCTTCCCGAATACAGTTATATGTATCTAGGGGATAATGCAAGAGCGCCTTATGGTTCCCGGTCACATGAGGTCGTATACAATTTCACCAGAGAAGCTGTAGAGTTTCTTTTCTCCCAAGGATGCAGCTTGGTTATTCTGGCTTGCAACACTGCCTCTTCTCATGCACTTAAGAGAATCCAAAAGGAGTATCTTCCTTTTTATCATCCCGAGAAAAGAGTGTTGGGTGTAATCATTCCAACTGTTGAGGATATAATAGAGAGTAACTCGGCAAAAAGAGTGGGAGTAATGGCTACTGAAGGAACTGTTTCTTCCAATGCCTATAATATAGAGATAAAAAAAGTTGATCCCCATATAGAGGTTTTTCAAAAAGCGTGCCCCTTGCTCGTTCCCATACTGGAGTCCGGTGAGAAAAATTCTAAAGTAACGGAGATAGTGCTTAGAAAATATCTAGAGCCACTTCTTAAAAAGAGAATTGACAGTCTTGTTCTCGGATGCACTCATTACGGACTTTTGGAAGACAAGATAGAGGAAGTATTGAGAGGAAAGGGGATTAGAGTAGTGGTGGAGGACAGGATTGTCGCCTCCAAGCTAAAAGATTACTTAAAAAGGCATCCCGAAATAGAACAACGTCTCAGGAGAAGGCCGGAAATAAAATTCTTCAGTACGGATCTTACTGAAAAATTTACACTTCTCGGAAGTGATTTTTTCGGCAAATCGATCAAGGTACAAAAAATTAGCTTTTAAAAAAGTAGGTATGGATAATCCCTCCATTTGTGACGGAGTCATTAGAGAGATAAAAGATAGTAAGTTGGTTGTGATGGACAATAACTCAACCTCGGAAACTTTTTTATTGGACAAAGAAACGGAGTTTCTTCAAGTTATCTTTTCAAAAGAGGAGCAAAAACCGATTTCGGAAATGAAAATAGAAAAAGGAGATGTAAGGGAGGGAGATATTGTGAGTGTTTTTTATAAAAATGAGGGTGGTAAAAAGAAAAGCGCTGCCGTTAAAAAGATAGTTAATAAGAAAAGTTTGATGGAGAAGGCTTCTGAAATGCAGATGGACTACATAGAAATAGTAGCTCTTTTGAGCAACATAAAGCCTTTATTTTACGAAATTGTTCAAGACGGAAAGATAGATGAAATTAAAGATTTTTTTGAAGAAAGAAGGTTGATTTGTGATTTTAGTAAAGAAAGATGTGAAGACCTGGGGAAGGACGGCCTAATTGACAGAAACAAAGAGAGCTTTCTTTTTGTGTCAAAGGATCGAAGAAAAATAAAAAATTTCAAAAAAACATATCTTGGGAGTAGTGATAGAGAGAAAAATGCCGAAATCGGTATTCTTTTAGGTTATCCGAAGTGTTGTGCCGATAATTTCATAAAGGAAACTATAGAGAGGTACTCTGACTATGATCTAGAAGACAGATCGAAGTATCATTATTTTCGAATGTCTTCTTTGTCAAAAACTTTCTCTCCACTAGCTAACCCTCTTTTCTGTTTTTACGGAAGAGTCGATAAGAGTTCCCGGGAAAAAATTGAAATTTTGAACGAAAATATAATAAAAAACACCTCCCTTTCTACTCCCTATTTATACTTAACCTCTCATGTCCCATGCTCTTTCGATTGCAAAGAAACTATCGAGTACGCAAGAAAGGTTTATTTCGCAATAAAGGAAGAAAACGAGAGTGTGGCGGAAGAGTTGTTAGAAACACTTTCCAAGCCCGTACTTTTTTTTAGTGTATTTGAGTTCGTTGTTTTTGAGGGAGAGGGGAGTAGGAACGAGCTATACTACGAAAAAATTGCTAAACCCCACTCTCTGGTTGATGACGAAATTATAAAAAAGATTGAAAAAGGGAACAGATTAACGGTTTCTGATGACAAGATAGGGATATATAGAGACGGGGTCAAAGTAGATACTATTAAGAAGAAAAGTAAAGAAGACGGATTTCTAATTCCTTTTTCAAATAAAGTAATTTAATCTGCAATAAACCGGGATATAATGCTTGGCAAAGAGATAATTACAGAAAACAAAAAAAGAAAGATCGTTCTTTCTCCTCACTTTGATGACTTTGCAATCTCTTTGGGAGGGACGGCTTTGATATGGAATGACAAAAAAAGGGATGTTGAAGACTGGGTTGTCTTTTCTAAAAGCAACTATCTTCCAAACGATGAGAGCGGCAAGAAAAATAATTTACAGAACCCGGTAAAATATATTTCTTCAGTAAGATACAAAGAAGAACTAAGAGCGGCAAAAAAACTCGGCGCGCACAAAGTGAAGCTCTTAGGCGGAAAAGAAGTTCCGGTAAGAGAGACCGTGTCGACTCTAAAGTTTCACAAGCACGGCTTTCCTTACGGATTTGATAAAGAGAGAGATGAGTCAACATTAAAAGAAATAAAAGAAAAGATAGAGTATATTTTCTGGGAGGATGTGCAAATATATATTCCACTTGCTATACAGGATCACACAGATCACCTTATTACCAGAAGAGCGGCAAGCACTTTTCTTTTGAAAAAGAAAAGGCGCTCACAGATCTTTTTTTACGAGGATATTCCTTATGCTATTCAAGCTAGCAAGGAAGAAAAGAAAATGACCGAGGCGTTTATTGAGAGTTACGGCCTGATACCTGTAAATATTCCTATTGATATTGAAAAGAAAGTAGAAATTTTTAACTGTTATACCTCTCAAAATCCGGAAAGATACAAAGTAAATACTTCGAGACGAGCTTGGGAAATAGGAAAGAGCGAGCCTTGCGAAAGACTTTATTATATGCCAGAATATGATAACGAATAAAAAATTAATAAGTGAAATTATGGAAGAAAAGGAAAATCAGAGAAAAGTAAAAATAAAGGTTCCGGAGAAATCACAAACTCCTCTCTTTTCTAACATGGCGAGGGTCAATGCTTCGTCCAGAGAGGTCATTATAGATTTTTCCTTTGTCCAACCCAACACCGATGAGGGCATTGTAGCTACCCGAGTCGCACTGACTCCCGGTCACGCAAAAGCTCTTCGGGATGCACTGGATAATACCCTGAAACATTACGAAAACCGGGAGTAGTTTTGATCTTTATCAAATTGAGAAAGGAGGGTTTTATTTGTTCTGGGGCAGATTTTATCGCAAAATCGCGCCTGACGGTACGGTTGTTCTTCCTCGCAACCTTCATCCGGGAAAAGTTATTCCGGAGGAGGGACGTCTCTTGGTAATTCCTACGATAAGGGGGCGAGAAATTGTTCTTTCTCAAGACAAGCTTGCTTACGCCCAAATTGAGAAAGAGGTAGTGCTTGTTGGTCGAGGATTCTACTATGAAGTGTGGAATCCGAAAAACCTTACCTACGCAGAAGGCTTAAGAAAAGAAAGGAGGTGGAGGAAGTGACTAGTTATACTCATTACCGCTTAAATGATGGTCATTGGAATACCATGCTTCCCAAAAAGAAAGATAGACTTCTTGACGGAATAAGGGAGGGGAAGATAACGGCAATAAGTGAAAACGGAATAAGCGAAAAGGAAAAGAGAGAGATAGGGGAAGAGGGTTTTGCTCTTTCTTCCGGGGAGATAAAAATACCGAAAGGAGGTTATAGAAGGCAAGAGCAAAAAATGAGAATACTAACAATTACAAGAGAGGGATAAAACCCTCTCTATTTCTTAAAGATGAAAAAAATACTCGGAGTATCTCTTTTTATACTTTTTTTCACCGGTATCGGTTATTACTTTTTTAATTACGAGAGAAGCTCTTATGCGGAGATATGTTTCACACAAAAATGCTTCGAGGTAGAGATGGCTCGTACTCCGGAAGAGAGAAAAAGAGGCCTAATGTTTCGTGATGATTTGCCTGAAAAAAGGGGAATGCTTTTTGATTTCAGAAAAGAAGGGTTTCACAGTATATGGATGAAAAACACCTTCCTTAACCTTGATATAGTGTGGCTTGATGAAGACTTAAAAATAGTTTACATAAAAAGAGATACTCCTCCTTGCCTGGAAGGGGAGTGTCCTGTTTACAAAAACACTGCTCCGGCAAGATTTGTTCTGGAAATAAATGCCGGTAAAGCGGATACTTTAAGTTCGGGCGAATATGGAGTATTATACTAGAAAGAAAAATTTATGAATAAAAAAAAGCAACTGGGAATAATCGCTGTCTCTGTTTTTCTTATCTTGATTTCCGTGTTCTTCCTGAGGCCGGAAAATAGAGAAGCTGTCGTAACAGATGACTTTATAAAGTGCCTAGAGGAGGAGGGAGTTGTTATCTATGGAAGATCTACATGTCCGGTATGTGTGGAGCTTGTTCAGGAGTATGGAGGAAAAGAAGCTATTGATCCTATATACGTAGACTGTGATGATGGAGAGGAGCATGATCGGTGCGATCAAGAAATAAAAACCGGCTATGTGCCGGAGATTCATGTAGAGGGAGTTATTTTCGAGGAGTGGGGGACTCCCGAAAACTTAGCACGAGAAACCGGATGCGAGCTATAATTTATTATGAAGGAAGTTCTTCTTTATAAAAAAACTACCCAAAAAAAGGTGCAATGTCATACCTGTGCGCACCATTGCATTATTGAACCGGACAAGAGAGGGTTTTGTAAAATAAGAAAAAATGAAGGAGGTGTGCTTTATGTAGAAAATTACGGAAAGGCTGTCGCATATGGTATTGATGCTATTGAAAAAAAACCTCTTTTTCATTTTTTCCCGGGAGAGAAAACATTTTCATTTTCCGCTAGCGGATGTAATTTTAGATGTAAGAGTTGTCAAAATTTTCAAATTTCACAAGATTGCGGTACGGGAAAAGGATTTTTCGGGGAAGAGCTTGCCCCTGAAAAAATAGTAAATACTACTCTGGAAAACAACCTACGGATTATATCCTATACCTATACGGAGCCAACAATCTTTTTGGAATACGCTCTGGAAACGATGCACTTGGCAAAGAAGAGAGCTCTAAAAAATGTCTGGGTTTCCAACGGGTTCTTGTCTCACGAAACTACAAAAGAGATTATTCCATATCTTGACGGAATAAATATAGATATCAAAAGCTTCTCGGATGATTTTTATAAGGAAAATTGTGAAGGGCGACTTTTGCCGGTTCTTGAAACAGCGCAAACTCTAAAAGAGAAGGGAATATGGGTAGAAATTACCACTCTTGTTATTCCGGGCTTAACAGATGATAGGGAAAACTTAAAATTGATAGCAAATTTTATCAGTGATAAACTGGGAAAAGAGACTCCCTGGCATTTGAGCCGTTTTTCCGGGTATCACTCTTGGAAATTATCACACCTTCCTCAGACTTCGTTAAATAAAATAGAAGAAGGTCTTGATATAGGAAAGAAAGAGGGGTTAAAATATGTATATGCTGGTAATGTTAAGGACTATCATCTGACAAGTACATTTTGCCCGTGTTGCGGGGAACCGGTAATAAAGAGAAGCGGGTATGATGTCTTACGCTGCGATAAAAAGGGCAAATGTCATAACTGTGGTGAAGATCTTAATTTAATAGAGAAGTAGTATGCCTGTCTCTTTTGCTATTATAGCACCACATCCGCCACTTCTTCTTCCCTCCGTAGGAAAAAAAGAAGATAGAGAGAAAGTGGAAAAAACAATAAAGAGTCTGCAGCGAGCCGGTAAAGAGCTCCAGGAGAGTCGCGTGGAGAAGATTTTAATATCTTCTCCTCATCCCGATTGGGGTTTTGATGTTCCTTTGTATTTTCTTGCACAGGATTTCCGCGGAGAAATAGAAAAAATATTAACAAAAACGGATTCCCCTAAAAAGCATTTTCAAAAAGGGGAGGAATTCTATTTTTCGCAAATAGCTAACCTTAATCGGAAAATAGGGATTATTGCCAGTGGCGACCTTTCTCATTGTTTGGACCGAGAGGGTCCTTATGGCTTTCATTCTGACGGACCTTCTTTTGATAGGGAACTCGTTACACTACTGAAAGAAAAGAACATTCCGGAGATATGGAATTTAGAAAGTAAGTATCCGGATGCGGGAGAGTGTGGGTTGCGTTCAATATGCTTTTTGCTTGGCATATTGGAGGCGCGACAAAAGGATGTCGGAAAAGGTTATGAGATAAGTAACCTTTCTTACGAAGGACCATTCGGAGTCGGTTATTTAGTGACAACATTTAGATTGTGATGCATATGGATTTACATGTAAAATTAGCTCGGCAAGCTGTTGAAGCATATATTAGAGAGAGGGAAAAAATCTCTCCTCCAAGTAATTTTCCTCAAGACCTTTCCGAGAAAAAAGCGGGTGTCTTTGTGACTATCTCCGATGAAGATGGAAAAATAAGGGGGTGTATCGGAACCTATCAGCCAACAAAAAACAGTGTAGCAGAAGAGATCATAGATAACGCTATTTCCGCTGCTACGAAAGATTCACGATTCAAACCGCTTACCGAAAGCGAGTTGAATCGTATTACTTACTGTATATACGTTTTAAGTGCACTCGAAAAAGTCAAAAATCTATCAGATCTAAATCCCGAACGTTACGGAATTCTGCTTAAAGCTTTTTCCGGAAAGAGCGCCCTTTTGCTACCTGGCCTTCCGGGTATAGAAAACGCTAAAGAACAGTTTCTGGTTGCCTGCCAAAAAGGGGGGATTGATCCCGATGAAAAAATATCCATCTATCGCTTCAAGGCGCAAAAATATGAGTGATTCCTCGCGCGATACAAAAAAAATCAGAAGGAGAAAGGGAATTGTAAGAATTGTAGTTTTTGCTTTGATGCTTGGAATGATTTTATCAACAATTCTTTACAGATTACGTTTTTATAAAATTGACTGGTGAATATATGGTTGAACTTGCCTCTTTTTTTATAATACTTCTTACGGCGCTTGTTTTTTCTCAAGTCTTTGGTCGTTTTCATGTGCCATGGATAATCACTCTTATTGTTGGAGGAATGATCGTCGGCCCACACGGACTGGGAGTGGTAACTCCGGATACAACCCTTGAATTCTTTAAAGATCTAGGGCTTGTTTTTCTGATGTTTATGGCCGGTCTTCATATCCGATTTTCAGGAATGAAGATTGTTCTAAAAGAGTCGCTTATCATAGCGGGTGTTGCCGGTACAATAACTTTCTTGACGGGTATTACCATTGGTATGCTACTTGGATACGATATCGGCGTTTCAATTATCTTGGGAATAATTTTCATCTCTTCTTCAATTGCTGTTCTTATTCCTTTTCTTGAAAAAAGAGGGCTTCTTCACTCGCGTATCGGACAAACAGCTATCTCGGCAATAATGATACAAGATATCGCCAGCCTTGTGTTTTTAGCTATAGCCTTGCAGTATCTATTTGCAACTACCACGCTTCCGTTTCCGATATATATAATAATCTTTATTCTCACTATTCTTGTAGTAGGTATAGTAAAGTGGGGGATACCGCACCTTAAGAAAGTTCTTGCGCTGCCAAGCGAAAAGAAAAAAGATATTTTTGAAAGAGATCTTCGCCTTATTTTTGCAGTACTGCTTGGTATGGTTATAATATCCGAAGCTCTGGGCCTTCACTCCATAATTGGGGCCTTTTTTGCTGGAATTATTCTATCAGAAGTTATCAACAGAAACTCACTGAAAGAAAAGATTCATGTTTTAGCATACGGCTTATTTATCCCTATTTTTTTCGTGGTTATCGGAACGCAAACCGATCCCTTGGTATTTCTTAGAACTGACACCGGCTTTCTATTACTCATCTTTATTGTATTAGCTTCAATCATCTCTAAGATTGTGGGTGGGTGGTTTGCTTCCCGATTAGCCGGATTTACATCCTCGCAAGGTCTTTTCCTTGGAACGTGCGGTATCCCTCAGCTATCGACAACCTTGGCGGTAGTAGCGGTTGGGCAAGATTTGGGAATAATAGGCGACGAGCTGATAACCGCATTTATCCTTCTCAGTGTTGTAACAACTTTTACCGGACCGCTTCTTTCCGGATATATTTTCCGAAGAGTAAAAAAAGACGATTTAGCAGGAGATTTAAAGATGTATTTTTCCAAAGATGTAAGTCGAAGATTTGCCAGGCATGAGCAGAATGAAAAGAATTTTAAGGTAGCCGAAGCCGTAGATAGGGTAGTTATAGAAAAATCCATGAAATTTTCCGACCCTCTCTATGTTGCAGAGCTGGGAGGCGGTGCTCATCCCGACAGATATCACGAGCTTTTCAGCAGGCTCCTTAAAGAACCTAAAGGACATATCGACTGGGTTGATGCCTCCTCACATATGCTAAAGCTCGCTCACGAATACATCTCCACCCCCGAGTACAAAAAAAGAAAAAGCGTTATCTCATTCAGGCATAATGAGGTAACTAGTTATCTTTACTCTCTTAAAGACGAAACGATAGATGTTGCCATTATGAAATATGTAATCGATCATATAGAAGACTTAAATGAGCTATTTACTTTACTTTCCTTAAAGCTAAAGAAAGGAGGTTTTTTCGTAGCAACGATAAATACCGATCCTCATCTTAAAAGTCACTCTACTAATGCCCGTTATTTCTATAAAGGCGAATCTTTTCCCGAAGATGAGACAAGGAAGCTAAAAGACGGGGATAGTTATACCATTCGGTTTTTTAAGGAATCGGGAAATCCCGGCTCGGGATACATAACGGGCGCGGAAACAAGAAAATATTTTCACTCAAAAGAGAAAATTGAAAGGTTAGCCCATGATTACGGTTTTGATATATTTCTCGGAGATTGGAAGGATTGTGTTTCCGAGAAAGACCATAAAGATATTATTGATCTTATGCAGGAGATCTTAATTCTAACGAAAAAATAATAAAGAAGAGAAGCTATTGACTAAATTATATTTTTATGTTCTAATTAGAGCATAGTACTCTAAACAATTTTCTAAAAGGAGGGTTTTTCATGACAAAAAAAATATTTTTTGTCATATTGTTTCTTCTTATGCTATTTCCTATAGCATGTGAAGAAGAGGAGAGCGAAAAGGGGGAGGAAGTTACTGAGGAAAAAGCAGAAGAGGAGGTGGAAGAGAAAGAAAAAACTCCGGCTGAAAGCACTGAAGAACTTGTGAAAGATTGGATCAGTGCGACTACCACCTTTGTTGAGCGGAAGGGAAAAGATTTAGAAATTAACGAAGTTACGGAAAAAGAAGAAGGAGTATATGAAGTATCTGCCACTTTTCTGACAGAGTTTGTCGGATACGGAGAAATGGAGAACGAAATTGCTACGGCACCAAAGGAAACAATGCACGAGATTCTGGTTGTTGTCGAAGAGGAAGAGGTGGTTCAGGCTACCCTCAATGAAGAGTTTGATGAAATAAAAGGAAAGAGGGTTGTAGAGATTCATCAGTCGGATCTTGATTGGAGAAAAGAAGTTGTAAATCGTAGCTTAGAAAGACAAGAAAAAAATCCTCTGGAAGGCGAGATGCTGCTGGAAGTTGCGAAAGACAGGCAGCTTCGTCATGAGATTGCCGGTCTTCTTTTTGATGAGTGGGAAATTAACATCTCCCAGGAAGAGATTGAAAACGAGATACTTGATCTCATCGAGGAGGATGGATGGCAAGGATCGGGAATCGATGATCTGGAAACCTTTTTTCAGTTCCAAGAGGAGGTACGAAATTACGATTCCAGGGAGATTATCGAGGACATAGAGTTTGAGCTAAGCCTAAAAGAGCTCTACGAGAAAATTGACAGCAATATGGATGTCGAAGAAGAAACACTTAAAGCAGCATACGAGGATTACGTAGAAGAAACTAGCGAAGATATTTCCTTCGAAGAAGCGGAAGAAATGCTTCGCCAGGAACTATTCAGCGAAAAGATTACTGACAATATAGTCAGTGAATTGGAGAGAAAGCGCGAAAAAGCAGATGTTGTAATAGTGGAGGAAGAAGAAAAGATAAGAGGAAGATTAGTAGATGATTTTGAGGATCTTCTTCCCAATGATGAGTAAGTTGCTCTCTTAAAAGGTGCCCGCTGTGGCACCTTTTTTATTTGTCATTCTTCTTTTTTTATGATATCTTTTTTTTGATGCTTGGAAAAAATATAAAAACATTTCTTTTGGTAATTCTTTTCGGAGCAATAACTTTTGCTTCCGGTTTTTATTTAAGAGGACCTGAAGAAGTGATTATTGATCCAACGGGAGATATAGATCTTTCTCTTTTTTACGAAGCTTATTATGTTTTGGAAGAAAAGTTTCCCGGTTTCAAAGAGGTTGATGAGGAAATAATAGTACACGGCGCCATAAGAGGAATGATAGATTCACTCGGAGATCCTCACACTGCTTTTTTTAACAAAGAAGAGAGTAAGTATTTCCTGGAGGATGTCGCCGGAGAGTTCGAAGGTGTTGGAATAGAAATTGGAATCCGTGAAGAAAGGTTGCAAGTTATATCTCCTCTAAAGGGAACGCCCGCCTACAAAGCCGGAATAAAGTCTCAAGACTTAATTACCGAAATTGACGGCGAGAGTACGGAAGGAATTACCGTCGAAGAGGCTGTTTCCAAAATACGAGGACCTCGAGGAGAGCTTGTCGTGCTGGAAGTGGTGCGCAACGGAGATACTTATGAGTTTGAAATAGTTCGAGATAGAATTGAGATTCCTTCCTTGGAATGGGAAATAATAGAAGAAGATATTGCACATCTTCAACTTTTCCACTTTAATGAGAATATTACCAGTGAGTTTACAAAGGTAGCTAGAGAGATTATCGGAAGTAATGCAAACGGAATAATTTTGGATCTTAGAAATAATCCGGGAGGAACTTTTGCCGGAGCAATCGGAGTTGCCAGTCGCTTTCTGGAGGTTGGGGAAACGGTGGTTATTAAAACAGGAGCAGATAATAATAGGGAAGAGCACCTGGAAGCTATAGCCGCCCCTCCTTACCTTTTAGAATATCCGGTCGTTATTCTTGTTAATGAAGGAACCGCTTCCGCAGCGGAGATTCTCGCAGGAGCTCTTAGAGACCAAAAAGATGCCCCCGTAGTAGGTATAAATACTTTCGGAAAAGGATCTATTCAGGGACTCCATTTTCTCAGTGATGAATCTACCCTAAAAATAACCGAAGAATATTTCCTTACTCCGAAAAAAGAGATTATTGACAAGAAAGGAATAAAACCTGATTTTGAAGTAGAGATTACTAAGGAGGACTTAGAAGAAGAGAGGGACCCACAGCTTAAAAAAGCAATCGAGATAATAAAAAATAAGCACTAAAAATATGAAAGTTATACTACTTGAGAATGTAAAGAATCTGGGTAAAAAGTACGATGTCAAGGAGGTTTCCGATGGTTATGGGAGAAACTTTCTCCTAAGAAACAATCTGGCAAAAATTGCTACCAAGAAAGACATCGAAATGGCGAAGCAAAAAGCTGAAAAAGAGAAAGAAAAACAAGAAAAAGACCTAGAAGATGTAAAAAGTTTGGCCGAAAAGATAAGAGGCCAAAAAGTGGAAATCGATGTAAAAGTAGGAGAGAAGGATCAACTATTTGAATCCGTGGGAGCACAAAAGATATCGGAAAAACTCAATGAAATGGGATTTAAGATAAAAGAAGAAGATGTGCAACTGGAGACTCCAATAAAAGAACTTGGAGAATATGAGGTCACCCTCAAACTCAAATACGACATTCAGTCTTCGGTAAAAGTTATTATCACTAAAGAAAAATGAGAAGAAAATACATCTTTGTGACTGGAGGTGTAATGTCCGGCATTGGAAAGGGTGTTACTACCGCTTCGATACTTAAAATACTGCAGGCAAAAGGTCACAAGGCAACGGCGATGAAGATAGATCCTTACGTGAATGTGGATGCGGGTACTATGAATCCGGTGGAGCACGGAGAAGTGTTTGTGACTGATGATGGGGCAGAGTGTGATCAGGATATTGGTAACTATGAGCGATTTTCCGGACAAGACCTAACTAAAAATAATTATTTGACTACGGGTAAGGTTTATCAAACGGTCATAGAAAGAGAAAGAAATCTCGAGTATGACGGAAAATGCGTGGAAGTTGTTCCTCATATCCCTAATGAAGTTATTTATCGAATTAAAAAAGCCGGGTCCGTTACAGGATCCGATTTTGTTTTGGTGGAGATAGGGGGTACGGTAGGGGAGTATCAAAATCTTCTTTTTCTGGAAGCAGCCCGTATGATGAGGCTTAAGTATCCGGGGGATGTACTTACCGTTCTGGTAAGTTATCTGCCGATTCCCGATATGATAGGTGAAATGAAGACCAAACCGACTCAGAGTGCCAGCAAGCTTCTCAATGAAGCCGGAATTCAGCCGGATATTATTGTGGGAAGATCTTCGGCTCCGATTGATGAAGTTAGAAAAAAGAAGATATCGACTTTTTGTAATATCGCTCCGGAAGATGTTATCTCAGCTCCGGACATCGATTCTATCTATGAGGTTCCTCTTAATTTTGATAAGGACAAAATAGGAGAGAGGATACTAGCCAAACTAAAAGTCAGAAAAAAGAAAGCTACCGATCTCTCTAAGTGGAAAAAGTTTGTCCAGCGCACAAAAAAGGATAAGAAACAGGTTAAGATCGCTATTGTTGGTAAATATTTTGAAACAGGAGATTTTACACTCACTGACTCTTATATCTCCGTTATTGAAGCTATTAAACACGCTTGTGCTAGTCATGGATACAAAGAAGATATTGTCTGGCTTTCTTCCGAGAAATACGAAAAAGATAAACGAAAAACCAAAGAGCTTTCAGAATATGACGGAGTAATTGTCCCGGGAGGTTTTGGAAAGAGGGGAGTGGAAGGAAAAATAAATGTTATCGAGTACTGTCGCAGGAATAACGTTCCCTTTTTTGGCCTTTGTCTTGGAATGCAACTTGCCGTAATAGAGTACGCAAGAAATGTTTGTAAAATGAAAGATGCCTCTTCCTCGGAAATAAAAGCGAGTTGCAAAACCCCTGTTATCGATGTAATGGCCGAACAAAAAGGGCATATGAAAAATAAAGAGTATGGGGGGACAATGCGGCTCGGAGCCTACGATTGTCATCTGGAAAAAGGAACTAAAAGCCACAAAGCATACAGAAAAACAAAAATAAGCGAAAGACATAGGCACCGTTTTGAGGTAAATAACGATTACAGGGAAGAGATGGAACGGAAGGGTCTTGTCATCGCCGGCATAAACAAAAAACGAGATCTGGTGGAGATAATTGAAATAAAAAAACACCCCTTTTTCGTTGGGGTGCAGTTTCATCCGGAGTTCAAATCAAGACCACTTTCGGGTCATCCGCTCTTCAAGGCCTTTATAAAAGCCTCTACAGAACGTTAACAACCTTAGCTTTTCTTTTTCTACCGTCAAAGTTTTTTTTGCTTGTAGTCTTAAAATCGACTAAGCCTTCTTTAACGGCATAAAGAGTATCATCTCTACCTTTTCTAACATTTTTTCCTGCCAAAAATTTCGTTCCGCGCTGACGTATAATAACGTCACCGACTTTAACTTTTTGTCCGGCATACACCTTAACGCCTAAATATTTAGGCTTCGAATCTCTTCCCGTTTTAACTGTACCTGCTGATTTTGTTGTGGCCATACTTCTGTATTTTCAGAGTAAATAGATAATATAACAACGCGACCATGTTAGCAAAAATAAAGGATTTTGTCAAAAGGAACACCTCGGAAATTGTCTTTCTTGTTGCTATTACCCTCATTGCTACTTTCTCGTTTTCGATCGGAATAATAACGTGCAAAATAGAAGGTGAGCAAAAGGACAATCTCTATTTCGAAATGACAGAGTTTTAGTTTATTAAACAATTATTTAGTGTATTGTGTCAAGAGAAAGGTTTAGGGAGGTACCGAGTAGGGAAGTGGCAAAAAATTATTCCTTCATTTCTTTTCCGCTGTGATATTTATGATGAATATTTTTCAGTTTTTGACTGGTTATGTGAGTGTATATCTGTGTTGTGGCTATATTCCGATGCCCCAAAAACTCCTGAATTACTCTTAAATCAACTCCTTGAGCGAGAAGATCGGTAGCATAAGAGTGTCGAAGAGTGTGTGGTGTTGTCATAAGGGGGATGCCGGCTTTTTTGACATACTTCTTGACGATACCTTCTACGGATCTGGGAGTCAGACGCTTTGACGCCGACTTAGGACCCTTATATCTTATAAAAAGCGGTTTTTCTTTATCTCTACGCGTTTTTAAATAGTTGCGAAGAGCGTTTACAGCTCTTTCGGACAGGTAAACGGTTCGCGGATGACCACCTTTACCGATTATTGATAACTCCAGGGTTTGAGTATCGGAAGTAATTTTTATTTGCTCTCTATCCAAGGAAACAAGTTCCGCAACACGCATTCCGCTGGAAAAAAGAGTCTCCAGCATAGCTCTGTCACGTAAGCCGGATTTGGTTTTTGTGTCCGGAGAAAGAAGAAGTTTCTCGAGTTGTTTTAGGTCTAAAAACTTTACCGTTCTTTCTTTATTCTCTTTGGTAAGTTTTACTTTTTCCGCCGGAAGTGAGGAGATATTACGATCGGCGAAATAGTTTAATAGCCCTCGGAGAGCAATAAGATAATAGTTACGAGTTTTTTTGGAGATGGGGGTCTTGGTTTGGGGGTTAACGCGGCGAGAGAGGTAGACTCGATAATTCCAAATATGTTCGTCGTTTAACTCGTGAGGTTTAAGTTTTTCCAGATTATTTTTTTCAAGCCAAGTGAGAAAACTTTTTAAAAAGCGAGAGTAGGTTTCTTGTGTCTTATTAGAGACACCCTTTTCAATATCCAGATACTCAAAAAAGCGTGGAATGTGCTGAGGTATAGGAGTATTGCTATTTTCCATAAAACTTTATCTTAAACTTCGGTAAAGTTATCTTATACGAAGTATAGTCAATATTACTCCCTATGTCAATATCTCACTTTTTTTTCTCCCTGTCTTCCTCTTTATCATTTTCATTTCCGGTAAAAAGGGAATCCACTAATCTTTCCCAAAGACTCTTCCCTGTTTCTCTTACGCCCTCCCTTACTTCTTCCTTTATCTGCTCTTTCTCTCTTTCCGCTTCTTCTCTTACGATCTCCTTTCTTTCTTCTACCATACCTTCGAGTTGCTCTTTGAAGGGCCAATTATACCGGTAAAGACGTTCGCCTATCTCCCCTATCTTACTGCCGGATATCGAAAAATAAGCAAAAATAGCTATAAATAGAACGATAAAGAATAATAATAAGTTCTTAAGCATCGCTAAGCCTTTGTTTTGCCGTTTTAAGGCGTTTTATGGTGTCTTTGTGTCCTAGAACCCATGCAATGTCAAAAGGGCTCGCAGAAGCCTTTTTTCCGCTTAAAGCGACTCTTACTGGCCAAAGAAGGCGGCCTTTGTCCCTGTTTTTACTTGCCCTCTCTACAAGTTTCTCTTTTATAGTCTCTGCTTCCCAATTTTTTATTTCCGAAAAGGCTTTAATGCCCTCCTCTAAAGAATTTTCAATTTCCTCTTTTGTCATATCTTTCCAAAATAGAATCTCTTTATCGTAATCAATATCATCCTTGAAGAAATAATCGGTGAGCTGTACTACCTCCGAGAGTACTTTCATCCTCTCTCTGTAGAGAGAAATTATTTGCTTTAGTTTTTCAAACTCATAAAATGTATCTTTTTCCGGAACATAGTAGCCGGCCCTCGCTTGCGTTCCCCCGTACGCGGGAGGATAGCGACTTTCTTTAAATTTTAAAGTTATCAGGCCGGTATCGAGTAAATAAGGAATACAAAGTGTTACCAGTTCTTCCAAGTCCTTATTTCTTATGTAGTATCCGTTTATAAAATTAAGTTTGTCTATATTAAAGACAGCTCCCGACTTTTGACACTTGTCAAAGGAAAATAGCTCAGTTATCTCTTTTAGTGAATATATTTCCCTTTCTCCTCCCGGATTCCAACCAAGGAAAGAGATGAAGTTGACCACCCCTTCCGGAAGATAGCCTTTTTCCTTGTATTCATACATAGAAACCGCTGCATGTCTTTTGCTTAACTTATTTTTATCCGGACCCAAAATAAGTGGAAGGTGGGCATATTTTGGAGAAGTTACTCCAAGAGCTCTTTGAATAAGGATTTGCTTTGGGGTGTTGGAGATATGATCTTCTCCTCTTATTACATGCGTTATTTGCATCTCATAATCATCTACACTGCAAGCAAGGTTATAAAGAGGAGAGAAATCGCTCTTAGCAATTACAAAATCGCCACCGATATCATTGGCGTTGAAAACAACTTTTCCTTTTACCATATCCTCAAACTCAATGATGTCGTTTTGCGGAAGATGAAGTCTTACAACATACTCGCGCCCCTCTTCTAGTAATTTTTTTCTTTCTTTCGGGTCAAGATTAAAACAATCGCCTTCGTAACGTGGCGGCTGCTTTTTTCGTTTTTGTTCTTCTCTCGACTTTTCCAATTTCTCTTTACTACAAAAGCAATAATAGGCCTCTCCCTTGGAAAGAAGCTTTTCGACATACCTCTTGTATATTTGCCCTCTCTTGCTTTGTCTGTAGGGTCCGTAAGAACCTTTTTCTTCTTTTTCAAAAACACCTTCGTCCCAAGCAAGACCCAGCCATTCTAAACTTCGCATAATATCATTCTCATATTCCTCCCTTGACCTCTCTCTATCGGTATCCTCTATTCGTAAAACAAAAGAACCGTTGTTTTTTCGGGCATAAAGATAGTTAAAGAGTGCTGTTCTTGCCGAGCCTATGTGAAAATTTCCCGTAGGTGACGGCGCGAAACGAACTCTTATTTTCTCTTTTTTCTCTTCTTCCATATTTTTTCTATTTAGTTTTTTTGTCTTGGGTTAAATATTCCTTCAGATAAGAGGCGATCACATGTGCTGCACGCGGACGAGAAAAGGACCGAGCATTCTCTTCCATATTTTTTATCTGTTTGATGGGAGAAAAAAGTTCATTTACTTTTCCCTGAAAGAAGTGGGCAGTAAGATTTTCTTCCTCAAGTACGGTAGAAGCTCTCCAGGAAGCATACTGATACGCATTCTTTACTTGATGATCTTGTGCGGCTTCCGGAAGAGGCAAAAGAATACTTGCTCTTCCGTTTATCGCAATCTCAAAGATACTTCCCGAGCCTGCTCTGCTTATTACCAAATCCGCTGCCGCATAAGAGCTTCGTAATTTCTCTTCATCAAGGAACGGATAAAGATGATATCTTTTTTTTAACTCTTCATCGGTAACCACGGCGCTTATTTCATTCTTGACTGCTTTGTGATTGTTCTCTCCACACTGATGTATTACTTCAAAATCACGAAGAATACCGGTAATAGAGGTAAGAAGAAGTTCGTTTATTCTTTCACTTCCCTGAGATCCTCCAAGAACAAGAAGTACGCGACTATCACTACCTATGCCGAGCTTATTTCTACCCTCTTCTCTCCCCTCCCCTATCACCTCCCTGCGTACCGGATTCCCTACTACAATCATTTTTTCAGGATCCGCTCCTTGGGTTCTGGAAAAAGAAAGAAAAACCTCGGAAAAAAACTTCTTAAGAAGAGAATTGGTTGCCCCCAAAACGGCATCCGATTCATGTAAAAACATTGGTACCTGAAAAAGCCTCCCGGTTAATATTACAGGAAACGATCCGTACCCCCCCTTGCTGAAAATAAGATCGGGAGAGAGGAAAAATAGATAGAAAAAAGACTGCACCACTCCCAAGGGAACTCGAAACCCGATATCTAAGATATTTTGCAAAGTTGCCTTGGATCCCTTGTATCTGCGGACTTTTCCCGTAGAGATATACTTTACGGAAACCCCTTCTTTCTTTATGTAGTCTTGGGATAGCTGGTCCTTGGGGCCGATGTAGTACACATCTAAAAGATCTTTCGGAATTATTTTTTTGAGTTCTCGGATAACAGCTACCAGCGGGAAAATATGTCCGCCCGTACCCCCTCCGGTGAAAATAACTCTGTATTTCTTTGTACTCATAACATTTGTATTATATCATTTTCTCGCAAAGCGAGAAGCATTAAGCAAGATCCCCATCGCCGCAAGTTCTGCAATAAGATGTGATTTTCCATAGCTTATAAAAGGAAGAGGAATCCCCGTTACGGGAAAAATCCCCGTCACCACTCCAATATTTATTGCTGCTTGAATAAATATCCAGCTACAAATACCTATACTCATCAGTCTGGCAAAACCACTCCTGTTGTTCTTTGCGATAACAAAACCTCTCCAGAAAAAAGCAAGAAAAAGAACTACCAAGGTGATGGCACCCACAAAACCCATCTCCTCTGCAAGTATGGCGAAAACGGAATCTGTAGCCGGAAAAGGAAGGAAGCCAAACTTTTGCTGGCTCATTCCGAGACCGAGACCAAAAATTCCTCCCGATCCGATAGCAATAAGCGCTTGTCTGACGTGATAGGTTATACCCAAGGGATCAACTTCCGGATTAAGAAATCCTGTTATTCTGCTAAGTCTGTAAGGAGCCATTTGAATGAGGAGTAAAAAAGAACCTCCTCCCGCAAGGAGAAGCACTATGCTATGCCATAGCGGTGTTTTTCCACTAAAGTAAACAATGAAACCGGTGAAAAGGATAATACCCAGTGTACTTAGATCACGCTGAGCAAGAAGCAGGCTTCCAATAAGCACACATACCACCAAAAACGGAAGGAGGGTTTTTGCGAAAGAGGTCGAATCTCTTTTCTTTTCTTTCTCCTTTTTTGTTATAAGCCAGCTGGCAATATATAAAACAAAAGTAAGTTTTAAAAATTCAGCCGGCTGAAAGGATAACGGTCCCAATTCCAGCCATCTGGTGGCCCCTCCTCTCGTTATTCCTATAAAAGGAATAAAGACCATGGCGAGTAAGAAAAAATTTGCAAACAAGGCGTGCGGAGACCATTTTTGAATAATTTCGAGAGGTGTTTTAAAAAGGACGATACCCAGTAAAACTCCGGGAATAAAGCCGAGAACCAGTTGCTCGAGAACTCTGGTCTCGGAACCTACCGAGGCGGCGCTAGCCAACGCAAATATTCCCAGAAAAATTATGAGCGACAAAATTACAAGAAGAATGTAGTCAAATCCTTTGTTTTTCATGTGTAATTGCGGATATATCCTTTGAAAAGCTCGCCCCTTTCTTTGTAATTTTTAAACATATTAAAGCTGGCAAAACCGGGAGAAAGAAGGCAGGCGTTCCCCCGACCAGTATTATTAAAGCAGTGTTCTACGGCCTCTTGCATATCGGAAGCAGGAAAAACCAATTTATCCGAGTTTTCAAAAAAATCCGCTATTTCATTCGACGTTCCTTTGAAAATAATAATGTTCCTAATCTCCTTTTTTCTCTCTATTTCTTCCAGCATCTTTTTATAATCCCCTCCCTTGTCGACACCACCCAAAATAAGTGTCTGTACATTCTTTAGAGTTGTTATAGCACTAACCGTAGCTTCCGGAATTGTGGCTGCCGAATCATTGTAAAAGTCAATACCTTTATATCGTCCGAGGTATTCTATTCTATGCGGAAGACCCTTAAAGTTCCTTAGTACTTCGTCAAGTACTTTTTCTTCGATGCCGAATATATTCATTAGCTTCACTACAGGATCAAGATATGCAGAAGCGTTCTCCATTTTTCTTTTAGGAGAAAAAGGAATCTTTTTCGCCTTGGTGTTATCGGCAATTTCGCAAACTCTTGCATCCTCCTTATTGTAAATAAATAAGTCATCTTCTTTTTGAAAAGCCGTTATTTTTCTCTTAGAATTTACATACGCGTCCATCGATTCGTGCTTATCGAGATGATCGGGGAAAATATTTAACATAACGGATATCTTCGGGCTGACACTTACCGTTTCCAATTGAAAGCTTGATAGTTCATATACGTAAAGTGTGTTATTTTTCTTTTTAGAGAGAAAAGAAAGAGCGGGTGTTCCGATATTTCCCACAAGTTCCGCTGAATAACCGGCTCGCAGTAACAGATCATGTAAAAGCAGACAAGTTGTGCTCTTTCCTTTGGTACCTGTTACACCTATTACTCTGTCTCTGCAATAAGAAAGAAAAATATCGCTTTGAGAGGTTATCTCTTGCCCTTTCTTAAGCTCGATAATCGAAGAAGGAATTCCCGGGGATTTTATAATAATGTCGTAGTTTTTAACGGCCCGAAGATAATCTTCTCCGAGATGGAGATTTACATCCTCTTTTAATTGTCTTTTTGCTCCCACTCCAAACTCGTTATAAGATAAAGCATCAGCGACTCCAATTTTCTTACAGGAAGCATTTTCTCTTAAAAAAGTCAGCGTGTCCATTCCCTCTTCCCCAAAACCCAGAACAAGAATTTTTTTATTTTCAAATCTTGAAATCATTTAGAAACTCAAGGTCTTATTCCCATTTAATTAAGAAGCGGTGTATCCTATCCTCTCCTCCCTCAAACATACACTTTTCCTCTCGACAAATAGCCTTTCTACCAGTAACAAAGAAAACAAGTTGACTAAAATAGCCTTCCAGATACCGACAGTGAACAGGATGTCCGACAAAATCAGTGAGCTCTCCTACGGCTTTTTTTTCTTTCATATCAAGATCTTTCACGACAAGAGTGCCTTCGTCATAGTATTTTCGCCATCCGCTATTTGCATGCTTGCCAAGCATTTCCATGGAAACAAGAAAGCTACTTGCGAATCGTAAAAGAAAAGAGCGCTTGGCAGAATCTTTTCCGATTCGTCGTATGCCTTCATCATCAAGCCTGAATAGTTCTTTTTCAATAATAAGAAAGGTCATATAGAAAGAAGCCGGTATCTTTTCTCCTTCTTTTATTTGAGATATTTGAATATCGCAGCCAAGACTATCTACTTCTTTCTGTATCTTTTCTTCCACATTATCACCAAAGCTTCTACGCAAAACATAAAGGTGGTCGAGTACTCCTCGCGCGGCGAACCCTCCCTTAGTAGCAGCGATATGTTTTTTATCTTCTTCGGAGAGACTTATCATGATAAAAGATGAATTACTACCCCTATGATACCCGCCACAGCACCGATTATCCAAAAACGCATAGTAACTTTATAGGGTGGCCATCCTTGCGCTTCAAAATGATGATGCAAAGGGGCGGCTAAAAATATCTTCTTTTTTCTAAATTTTTTAGAAAGCAATTGAATTATCACCGAAAATGAAGTAACAACAAGCAGGATAGCGATTATGGGAAGAACAGCCACCGCTCCCGTCAAAAAAGCTACTACAGTGAGTACTGCTGTTAGTCCGATTATTCCTGTTTCTCCCATATAGAAGCGGGCCGGAGGAATGTTGAACCACAAAAAAGCAAGTACGCTTCCGACCACCGCCAAACAAAAAGCGGCAAGGTTGATCTGCCCCTGTGAAAGAGCAATCACCGTATATGCCGTAAAAATAGAGGCAAAGACTCCTCCCGAAAGTCCATCGATCCCATCAATGACTCCCCCACTATACACGGCAATCATTACGACAATAAAGAAGGGAATATAAAAGACTCCCAGAAAAACCTCTCCAAAACCCGGAACGTAGATTCCCGACTCTCCCAGCTTAAAATAAAACCAAATTGCTCCGATAGCTCCAATAACCCCTACAAGAAATATACGCCAGCGTAAACTTAGACCATTGCTGAAGAAATCTCTTACTTTGGTTGACTTAAACGGGTTTTCAGCAACCTGGAGGATGTCATCGATTAAACCGACAAGAGAGGCGGCAACCAGTGTAAAGAGCGGGAGCCATGTTTGATCTCTACTCAGAAAATTAATCTTTTCCGTCCAAAAGAAATCAAAAATGTGTGATACGAAAAGAAAGAAAAAAGCAACAAAAACAACGGTTATCCACACAAGAATTCCTCCCAGTCGCGGAGTTTGCAGTTCCCCTTTTTCGTGATGTTTTTTAAAATAATCCGCACTCTTTCCATCAATAGTCTTTTCTTTTACCTTCTTTTTCCACAATTTGTGCTTATATAAAAAATCAGCAAAACAAGGTGTTATTAAAAAGGCCAATAAAAAAGAGGCTATGCCGGCTAGAAAGACTTTTATTACGCTGGTTGTAATCGCTATATCGTGCATAGAAATATATTAGAATTCATAAGCGACATGGACATAATCAACCAACTTTTCCATTTCGAGAAATCGATCCTCGGCGCCCAAAATGACATTAATAATGTAACCGTCTTCCTCCGGCGCTTCCAGTACAAGTAAAAGACAACCAAAAGCGGCATGTGTCCACCCAGTCTTTCCTCCTACAATACTGTCCCACTTTGGGCTACTTGTGTGAAGAAAATCATTGGTGTTTACTGACTCATAATAAACCATTCTATCCGGTGAAAACAGTCTGTACGAAGGCTTTTGGGAGATCTCAAAAATCTCCGTTTCTGTGAGAAGATATTTCGAAAAATCAATTATCTCTCGAGCAGTGGAAAGATTGTACGATCCTCGTCCGTCAAGACCACTAGGATTTATAAACTTTGTCTCTTTTAACCCTATATTGCGGGCTTTTCTGTTCATCTTATTTACAAAGCTTTTCACGGGGTCTTCATCGGTTTCTTCTAAAAACCTGTCACTTATGAGGGCTAATGCAAAAGCGGCACTATTGTTGGATTCAATCACCATCGGATAAATCATCTCCCCAATTTTTGTTTCGTAAAAAGCCCTAAAGTCACGAAACTCGCTACGGGTGACGACATCTTCTTCCGTTATTAAAACGGGTTCATCCATGTCGTAATTCTCCTTAACTACCAACGCTGTCATCAGCTTACTGATACTCGCTATCGGAAGCAAATCATCTTCATTTTCTTTGTAGAGCATTTTTTCTCGTTCTCCGTCCCAGTAGAAAGATGCGGCTGCAGCCACGTCTAGATTGGGACTCTCGCCGTCGTTAACAAGTACCGGATAAAGAGTCACCTCTTCACCTTTCGACTTTCCCTCCTCAACACTTCCCTTCTCCGGAGTAATCGCCCTAATAACAAAAAAACCTCCCAGAAGAAATAGTAAAAGGCTCGTAAATATCCATAATTTTTTTTGGTGACGCAACTCTCTTTTTCTGTTTCGAATGGCTTTCATTGCTTTTTTTCTTTTTTACTTAGACCTAGCTCGTTAAGTTGCTTATTATCAATCTCTGATGAGGGAGCACCCATCATAAGATCTCTTCCATCTCCGGTTTTTGGGAAGGCAATAACCTCTCTAATACTCTCTTCACCAAGGAGCACCATTAAAAATCTCTCAAGGCCGAAAGCAATCCCTCCATGCGGAGGCACTCCATAAGAAAAGGCCTCAAAAAGATGGCCAAATCGCTTTTCGGATTCTTCCTTGGTATACCCAAGAACACTGAAAACCGCCTCAAGTATTTCCGGCTTGTGTGACCTCAAACTTCCTCCGGCTATTTCGTTTCCGTTCAGCACAAGATCGTATTGCATTCCTTTTAGATCTTCCGGGTTCTCGGTTATTTTCCGAGGGTCGTCTTCCGTTGGCATGGTAAAGGGGTGATGAGCAGCACTCCACTTACCCTCTTTGGTTTTTTCGAACATAGGAAAGTCGGTAACAAATGCAAAGGCCATCTCATCCTTGTCTTCCTTGTTTTCTCTAAGATCGGGCCTATCGGTTCCCCACTCCTCCATCGCCTGACTATAGCTGATTCTAGGAAAGGGCTTTTCTTTTATTTTCTTCTCCGGAAAAAGAACTCCGATCATTTCAGTCACCATCTCTTCTATTAAGGAAAGAATATCTTCTTTCTCTACAAAGGAAAGCTCCATATCAAGTTGTGTGAACTCCGCCTGTCTGTCCGCCCGTAAATCCTCGTCACGGAAACATCGTGCAAACTGAAAATATTTCTCTATTCCGGCTACCATCAAAAGTTGCTTGTACTGCTGAGGGCTTTGAGGCAATGCATAGAAGCTACCCGATTGCTTTCTGGAGGGGACCAGAAAATCTCGCGCACCCTCCGGCGTAGACTTTGTTAGAACGGGGGTTTCGATCTCTATAAAGCCTTTGTTACTCAGAAAATTCCTTAAATGAAGAACCGAGCTATGGCGCATCTCCATATTTTTCTTTAGTCTTTCTCGACGAAGATCAAGGTACCTATAACGCATTCTTAGCTCTTCCCCCACCTCATATCCGTACGTACTCGTCTCGAAAGGAACAGTTTTTGCCCGAGAGAGTATTTTTAAGTGGCTTATTTCAATCTCCACATCTCCCGTTTGACTATCCTTGTTTTTCATTTTTTCCGGCCTTTCCTTTACCATTCCCACAATCTCCACTACCCACTCAGCTCTTATTTCTTTTGCTGCTTTAAAATTCTCGTTTTGTGAAGTAATCACGGCCTGCACCTTCCCCGAAAAATCACGAAGATCCAGGAATAAGACGCTTCCATGAAGACGAATGCTATCGACGAACCCGGAAATCTTAATTTCCTCTCCGATACTTGATATTGAGCTTGCTATCGAGACTCTTTCCATATAATCCTTTTTTAATATTTTTCTAATCTTCTAGATGCTTTTTCACTATCCCCAATACCTCTTTAGGGGTGTAGTCCGTCTTAATGAGATACTCTCTGGCACCGAACTTCTTTGCTCTCTCTCTGGATATCGCATCATCATAATTAGAATATGCAATAACTTTGGTAGAGGATACTTCACTGTCAGATCTGAGTCTTTCCAGGAAATCGATTCCGCTGGCTTGGGGAAGAAGAATATCGAGAATAATTAAGTCTGGCCGTATTTCTCTTGCTTTTTCTATTCCCTCTTCGGCATCTACCACCCAGTAAACATCAAAACCTTCCTTGCTGAATCTGTCTCTATACATTTCGGCAAGCATCTGCTCGTCTTCAATAATGAGAATCTTTTTCATTTTACGAAAATGAATTACTTTCTATATATCTTCAATCGAGAGAACACGAAAGACTTTTTGATTTTTAATCACGTCGTGAACATATGACCTCATTCTTTGTAAATTTTCTTCCTTTTCCTCTTCTTTATTTCTTCCAGTCGCTCTGAAGTGCTTATCCACTTCACTTTCAATCTCCTCAGGAGTAACCTGAATATCTTCCTTTTGACTTATCGTGTGTAAGATAAGAGCATATCCCACATTTTCCTGTGCTTTTTTCTTCCATTCTTCTCTTAGTTCTTCCTCCGATTTTCCTATCTCTTTTAAGTAGTCCTCGAAAGATCCGCCTCTCTGGGTAACTTGATTTTTAGTATTTTCCACCATATTGTCAAGCTCCTTTTCAATAAGCACCTCGGGAACCTCAAAAGAAGTTTTCTTTTTAATATTTTCCAAGACTTTAACCTTTATTCTTTCGTTCTCCTTGTTGCTTTTCTCTTTTTTTACACCTTCTTTTATTTTGTCCTTAAGTTGGTCAAGGTTTTCAATGTTAGGTATAGAACCGGCAAGCTCATCGTCAAGCTCCGGTAACTCTTTCTCCATCACCGATACCATTTCCACATTAAAATCAATCTCCTGCTTATCACCACTCTGATCACCTCCTCCCATCTGCGGAGCTTTTACGGAAAAACTCTTACTCTCCCCCTCTTTCATTCCCAGGAGATTTTCTTCGAATCCCTCGAGCATGGCAAGTTCATTATTTCCAAGATTTACTCGAAAATCTTTTTCCTCAACTTTTTTGCTTTCATCACCTCCGAAGGTACTTTCAAAGTTAATATTCACCACATCACCACTTTTCGCCTCTCTTTCCACTTTCTGTAGCTTAGCCTTTTCTTCTCTTATTCTGTTTAATGTATCCTCTATTTCTTTATCTTCCACTTTTACTTCTTTTTTCTCCTTTTTTACCGTGTCTTCAGCTATTTTTTTATAATCCGGAAGATCTATTTCCGGCATCACATAAACGACAGCCTTGTAGACCACCTCATTCCCGGGTGCACACTTAACTATATCTACATGAGGATTAGCAACTGCGTATAACTTCTTTTCTTCAATTATCTTGGGATATGTTTCCTGAATGGCTTCTCTAGCCGCCTCCTCGTAAAGCTTTTCTTTTCCTACCGTATTTTCCACTACCTCCTGAGGAACGTTTCCCGGACGAAAGCCTTTGATATTCATTTCCGAAGAAAGTTTTTGTGCGGTTTTTTCCGTGTAACCTTTCATTTCTTCAGCGGAGAGAGTCACCTCCAACTCTTTTTTTGTTTCCGAAACGTCGTTTACTTTTACATCCATAATAATTTATTTTATTTTCCAATTTTTAATCTCGTCATAATCTATTCTATCATCAAAGTTTTTTTCTTACAAAAACAAAAGAAACCGCCGACAAGTAGTATCGGCGATTTCTTTTTGAAAAAAATTTACTTAAAAATCGTCTTCCTCGTCATCCTCTTCCTGGCCCTCTTCTTCGTCGTCTTCTTTGTCGGAAACGCCTTCTTGCTTTCTTTCCTCTTCCTCTACCTCTTCTCCTTCTTCCTCTGTCTCCATCTCCTCTTCCGCGTCTTCCTCCTGAGTTTCCACTTGCTCATCTTCATTGCCGGCAACCTCTTCGTCCTCGGTAATCTCTTGGTTGAACTCTTCCTCGGGATTTACCGCTCCTTTCCCTTCCTTCTTCTCCCTCTGCATTTGCATCATATACCAAACAATACCGGCACCGACCACGATGACCACTACATATAACCAGTTATCAAGCATGATATGATTTTATTTAAAAACTATTATTAGACCTTTTTGATGTATCCTCCTAAGTTATATACATCACCTGCGCCCATTATAATCAAAATCTCTCCTCCGTGCAAGTTTTTAAGAAGAGTTTCGGCGGTTTTTTCTAAATCACCTGTGTACTCTACTTTTTCAAGGTTTTCGGCAAGCATCTTGCTATTTACTTTTTGCAAAACTTCCTCCGACTCCCTTCCTTTAACCGTATAAATATCGGTTACAAGCAAACGATAAACATCGGCACCGGCAAGCACTTTTCTAAAATAAGAAAAAAGTCTGTGAGTTCTTTCATATTGATGAGGCTGAAAGACGGCGATTATTTTTTCTTGAGGATACTTCTCTTTAACAGCTTCCAGAGTTACTTCTACGGCCGTGGGGTGATGGGCATAATCATTGATTAGCTTTATTTTTTTTCCGTTTTGAAGATAAACTTCTTCCTCGTCAAATCTTCTCCAAGTACCCCGAAACTCCTTGAGGCCCTGCAAGACATCTTTTTTCTCAATTCCCAGACGCTCCCCTGCTTTGTACGCTCCGAGGGCATTTTGAAGATTGTGCTTTCCGGGAATCGAGAGCTCTATTTCTTTAACCAGACTCTCTTTTAGTGAATATTCAATAATTTCTTTATCCATCACCGCTTTCTTTATTTTTTTACACCCCTTATCGTCCATATTTATTATCAACGTTCTCTTTACATTATTTCGCATATATTCACGAAAAGTGGAGAGAATGTGGTTGAGATCTCTATAGTAATCAAGATGATCCTCTTCTATGTTTGTTATAATAGCTATTTGGGGAGAGTAGTTAAGAAAAGACGCCTTATATTCATCCGCCTCTATGACAAGATATTTTGAAGACCCTTTCCGGTAATTTGTACCACCAAACTCATTCATTTTCGTGCCGATAATAACCGTCGGATCAAGTCCTCCTCTTATCATAACAAGCGAAACCATGCCCGTAGTCGTACTTTTGCCATGAGTTCCGGAGACGGCAACCGTAAAATAATTCTCGGTCATCTCGCCCAGTGCTTCAGGATAACTACGTAATTCTTTCTCCATTTCGGTAGCCTTTTTTAATTCCGGATTATCCGGAGAGACGGCAGGACTGTAAATAACTTTTTTTACGTCTCGAGAAATGTTTTGCTCACTATGTCCCTTAAAAACAGTGATCCCCTCTTTTTTTAAATCTTCGCACAAGTTCTCGTCCGAACCGGTCACCATCCATCCATGTGCAAGGTAGTGTCTCGCAAGGGCAGAAACACCTATCCCTCCCACTCCTACAAAATGTACCTTTTTAGTCATCTAACTTATATTCTTCTATTAAATTATATTCAGGCCCGTCTTTTTTTAATTTACTCTCTACAAGACTAAAACTTTCAGCAATAAATTTAGAAGAAAGATCTTCGTTTATTTCCGGAATAGATAGTAAAGACATCTTTTTTAACTCCCATTTTCTTATTCTTCCTAGTGTAATATGCGGCTTAAACTCCTTTTCTTCACTTAAATCGTACTCCCTTACCGTATCTTCTATTTTTCCTTGAAGAAGTGAGAGATCTTTGCTTTGGCCGCGTGCCCAAATAAGCTTGGCGTTCTTTTTCGAAGGGGGGTGGTATACTACTTTATCCATAAAAATGAGGGGTTTTTTCGCCTTTATTTTCCTGAGCTTTTTTCGAACTTCCTCTATCTTTTCCTCCTTAATCGCTCCGAGAAAAAGCAAAGTTATATGCAAATTTTCTTTTTCGACCCATTTCACGGCCTTTTCGTTAAAAAAGCCTTCCATCTCTTTCCTTATTAAAGAAAGCTCTTCTTTGACGTTGTTTGGTAAGTTTAAGGCTATAAACACTCTCTTTATCATACGCCCACATTATGGCAAAATATAGGACAACAGACAAGTTTTGTGGTAGAATGAATTCCATGAAAATAAAGATAGACAATTTCGAAGGAAATATTCACGATACCCTAAGAAGAGCCGGTTATCATCCCGATAAATGGCAACGTGGTAGCGAGATGTCTTACTCTCGATCTATTTCCGGAGGAAGGTATCCCCGTTTTCATATTTATTGGAACAGTGATAGAGCCATTTTAAATCTACACCTGGATCAAAAACCCGCTACATACAAATCGTCTCCCGATCACGGAGCAGAGTACGACAGCCCACTCGTAAAAGAAGAAGCGCAACGGATAATGTCTTTTTTCTAAACGATGACAAAGAGAAACCCGAAGAATAAACAACTCCTTTCCTATCTTGACTCCTTTCTGAGAAAGGTAAGAGAAAGTGGTCTTGCACCTTCCGGAATAGAGCAAAAAGAAAGAGATGCTAAATTTTTTAGAGAGTGGCTCTTTTTCAAAGGCTTATCAGACATCTTTCCCGAACAACTGGAAAAAAAACATCTCGAAGAATACAAAAAACATTTAAAGGAAAGAGGATTAAAAGAAAGTACCGTAAAAAGGTACTTGAAAACAGTCTACGATTTGCTAGAATACCTCGAAGAAATAGGGGCCGCCCCTCCCTTGGTTCGTAAAGAAGAGGAGACGGACATCCAGAAAATAGTAAATTACTATTTCGAGACGAAAGGTTTTTCCTTGGAAGAGATAAAAAGAAACGCCAAGAAAAAACGGATTATTTACTCGCGATACACTAAACCGGCCAAAGACCTTTTAGACCTGACCGGATCGGTTAAAGAAGCTAAAAGAGCTATAAACAGAGTCGCCGAGTGGGCAAAATCAAGAGATTTGGATTACGCTATTGAAACAGTATTTAAAAAATGGCCAGAGATAGAGAAGCTAGAACCCAAAAAAAAGAAAATAAAGCCTTATTTTCGTGGAGATCCTATGGTTTGGTCGGAAGCAAAAAAGAAATGGTTCGTTATTTGCAGTAAAACCGGAGACTGGCTTGAATTTGCCGGTGACAAGAAGGACATCTATTGGCAAGAAGAGTAGTTTTTATTAATTCTTACAATAATTCACGGTCCACCATGAACAAAATAGTTTTTGCAGGTTCCGGAAGATTTTCTTTCTTGACCCTTAAGGAAATATTGGAAAAAGGAATAAAACCTTCTTTGATTCTCGTAACCAAAGATAACAGAACGGAAAGAGAAAAAAGAAAAAAACCTCTCGAGATCAAGGGGTTGGCAACCGAATACGACATCCCCATAGAAGAAACGGAAACCAAGGAGGATTTGGAAGAAAAAATTGAAAAAGAGAGCCCGAGTATTGTTCTTACAGTCGCTTTTGGAATAATAATATCTCCAAAAATTTTAAATCTTAGTAAGTTTGTAAACTTACACCCATCCCTTCTTCCAAAGTATCGTGGCCCAAGCCCCATTCAGACCGCCATTTTGAATAAGGAAAAAGAGAGTGGCGTTACCCTCTTTATGATGAACGAGAAAATAGACGAGGGTCCGATATATGCAAGCAGTAAAGTCCCCTTCCATTCACAAATAACTTACTGTGAGGCAGAGGAAATGCTTGCTAAGGAAGGAGGGAAACTTATCGCTGAAAATATAAGCAACATTCTGGAAGAGAAAATAACACCCGAAAAACAAAACGAAAAGGAGGCCACTTACACTAATCTTTTGAAAAAAGAAGATGGAAAAATAAATTGGAATGAACCGGCAGAGTTAATCGAAAGAAAAGTAAGAGCCTTTAATCCGTGGCCCGGAACCTATGGCAAAATGGGCGAGAAATACTTTAAGGTGCTGGAAGCTGAGGTTCAAGAACAGACCGGTAATGGTCCTTTTGGAGCCCCTGGTAAGGTTTACCTTGGAACCAATCACACTATCGCCGTGCAAACCGGAAAAGATTTTCTACTTATAAAGAGCCTGCAGATAGAAGGCAAAAAATCAACCAGCTCCAAAGATTTCCTGCAGGGAAACATGAGCTCTATGGGGATTGTTCTTTCCTAAGAAGTCTCTCCCTCTTCCCGAAGGTATCTCTTAAGTTCGTCTTTTATATCGTCCCTCAAAAGTGCAAACTTGTAAGAAGTTTTTAGATAGTTAAGCGGATCTCCCGTGGTATGCCACTCCCCCTCAATTGGAAGGGCTATTACTTTCTTTCCACCCCTTGCCAAAGAGTTTATGATATCCATTACCCACAACTCCCCATCCTTGCCAGTGGGAGTTTTTGTCGCTTTCTTAACTACATCGTAAGAGAAAACAAATCTCCCGAAAACAGCACTTCTGGAAGGAGCCTTTTCCGGAGGAAACTTTTCACATGCCTCCTTTATCTCGTACCTACTCTTCCCTCTTTTCTTGTATCTTACCGTTCCGTACTTGTGAACTTCCTCTCTTGGTACCTCTTGTACTCCTAGGGCTGCTGAGGGATTTTCTTTGTAGAATGCATCAAGAAGCTGTTTTGTTACCGGCTTCCTAGAGATAGTTAAGTCATCACCGAACATATATACAAAAGGCTCTTCCGGATCCAGTACTGGAAGTGCGGAAAGAAGCGGTGTTGCATTTCCGTAAGGAAGATCGCTCTTTTGCCTCACGTAAATAAAGTTCGCCATCTTGGGAATTTCTTTAATTTGCTTTAAGCGATCCATCTTCCCGTTATTCTTTAGTTCGGCTTCCAGCTCCCGGTGAGAGTCAAAATAATCTTCCAAACAGGTGTGCCCACATCTAGTTACCAGTATAATATCCTCTATTCCCGAATTTACCGCCTCTTCTACCAGATAATGTATAATGGGCTTATCGATTATAGGGAGCATCTCTTTGGGCTGATTTTTTGTCGCTGGAAGAAATCTCGTTCCGTACCCCGCGGCAGCAATTACCGCTTTTTTTATTTTTTTCATATTTCTTGATTAAATGAATAATTAACGGCGAGCATACTATTTACCTTCTTGTCTCTCCGAAAAGAGTAATACCTCTCTTTCTCGCAGTATGTGCACTCTTGAGAGACGTTCACATTATAAGCCCCCACACGTTCTAATTTTCTTTTGGCAACTCCTTTGAGGTTCATAAAACTCTTCCCCTCTCTTTCTTTTATAAACTCCTCAAACCCTTTAAAAGCTTTTATCACATCATCCTTTATTTCAAAGTGGCACGATCCTATTCCCGGCCCGATATCCGCGGACAGATTTCCCGGCTCTTCCCCGATAGCAACTATTCTTCTAAAAGCCTCTTCGATTATACCTTTTTCCAGGCCCTTCCAACCTGCATGGAGAAGTCCTCTAACTTTTTTCGAATAAAGAGATATCGGCAAACAATCCGCCACGGTTATTCCCATAACAATGTCTTTACTAGTCGTTAAAAACCCGTCCACACTCTCTATTACTTTCCCTCTGTTATCTTTACCCACTATCGCAACATCTTTTCCGTGAACTTGTTTTGCAAGTACGAGATCTTCAATCCTTAAATTATTTTCCTTTAGAAAAGCCTTCCTGTTTTCTTTTTTTTGCATCGGCCCGTCTTTTTTTCTGGATATGATCATGAAAAGAATATCTTATAAGTTTCGATAACTGCCGCTACGCCTAAAAGAGGAAGAATAATATACACAAAAGTGTTTACAGCAAGTGACACTTTTTCTTTTATCTTTTTCTCTCCTTTCCTAAGTTCCTTAAACAGGGAATAGCCTATCCAAAAACCTATCGATGTTCCGATAAAAAGAGCTGTTAATTCGAAAATACCGTGAAAAAAGAGTGAGAAAAAGAGACCACTCAGTCCTATGGACGGATAAACCGTTCCGGAGACATAACCGAGCACCCACCCGTTTACAACAAGGAAAAAGAGAGTAGGAAGCGCGAAAAGAACACCAAACAGCATAAAGAGAAGTATCTTTATGGAGTTATTAAAAAAAATAAAAAGCGCCATCCATACGGGGTCCAGATCGAAAAGATAAGAGAAAGCGCCTTGTAATTCACGCATTCCTTCCTGTGCCAAATCGGGATACTGAGTGGCAAAAAGAAAACCTAATCCGAAAAAAAGCGTAAAAATAGCTACCGAAAACGGAAAATATTTTTTTATTATTTCTCCTAATTTAGATAAATCAACTCTCTTCATGTTTCTCTTTTTAGAAAATCAACCTCTCTTTTTTTTCTGTCACCAATGTCTTTTATTTCCAAATTATGGTCAATAATCTCCCCCAGATATTTTCCTGACAATAGATGCGGTAAAAGTACGTAATCAGCTCCTTTCTCATAAAGAGTGACACCCTCCTCATCGCTTTCGGCACGAACCACCACTTTAATATTTTCGTCAATATCTTTTATTCTTCGAATAAGAACAACATTATCTTCCATGTGAGGGCTGGTAGAAACAACTAGCTTTGTTTGCTCTAAATTAAGCTCTTCAAAGAGGTGCGGATCCTTAAGATCGGCAAAAACGTGCGCAACACCTTTTTTCTTCAGAAGATCGGTTATCATAGGGTCAAAATCGATCACCAGCACCATACTTTGATCAACATAATTCATTATTCCTCTCCCGATTCTGTTTGCCCCTATTAAGACAAGTGGCTTAGACACTCCGTAATCACCTTCTTCTTCGTAAGCATTTTTCCTTTCAAAAATCGAAAGAAATTTTTCTAGATACGGAAAAATTTTCTCCGCATAAAGTATGAGATATGTGGAAAGAGTTATGGTGATTACCCCTACGGCAACAATAAGCGCAAAAACTTGGTTTGTGATATGCCCCAACGAAAGACCTAGCGTAGCAAATATCAAACTAAACTCGGAAATCTGAGCTACAGTAGTCCCGGTAAGAAAACTTGTTCTTTTCTTGTAACGCATAAGTCCCATAATAATCATTACGATAATAGGGTTTCCTATAAGTACAAAAAGAGAAAAAATAACTGCCGGTAGTAACATTCCTTCAAAATCGGAGATAACCATAAGAGAGCCAAGATAAACAAAAAATATTAAAATAAAAAAGTCTCTCAGCGGTCTTATTTTGTTGGCAATATGATACTTTTCCGAAGAGTTTGCCAGCGCCACTCCTCCCAGGAAACCGGCAATTTCCACTGAAAACCCTATCTGCTCGACAATCACCGCAAAAGCAAGAAGCCAAGAGAGACTTACAAGAAAAAGAAGCTCTTGGGAGTTGGCAATTTTACGAAAAAGATAAGGAAAAACGCTCCCACCAAGAAAAAGCATCAAAGCGAAGAGACCGACACCCGTTACTACCGTTTTAGCAAGAGAGAAAAATCCAACACCCTCCCCTATTTCAATCGCATTCAGTACAATAAGAATGAGAATAACTACCAGATCCTGAACGAGCAAAAGCCCGATAGCCGCTCTGCCGTGCAAAGTAGTAAGACTCCCCTTGTCCGAAAGTAGTTTTACAATAATAACCGTACTGGAAAAAGTAAGAGCTACCGCAATGTAAACGGATGCCAGAAGATCGAATCCGAAAAGAAGATATCCGACTAAAAATCCTCCCGTTGCCGTGAAAACAACCTGCCCAAGTCCGATAGCTAGAGATAATTTTCCCGTCTTTTTTATCGACGTATAGTCCATTTCCATACCAACCAAAAAAAGGAGAAACATTATTCCCAATGTAGAGAAGAGTTCTATAAAATCTCCATTATCAAGACTCACAAAGCCAACGGTTCCTATAACAATACCGGTAATCAGGTATGCCAGTACCAGGGGTTGCTTTAGGAATCGAAAAACAATTCCAAAAAAAGCCGCTGCTGCCAATAATATAGCAAGCTCCACTTGCGAAGTAATTTCAACGCCCTCCAAGAATTGCAAAAAAGCGTTCCAGATCTCCATAACAGAACTACTTTACCGAATTTCCGGTAAGATGAATAGTCTTGGTGGGATACGCGAACTCGATCCCCTCTTTCTCGAATGCTCTTTTTATTTCCAGCAATATTTTTTCGTTAACATCCATAAAAACCATATAATCGGGAGACTTTATGTGGTAGATCAAGTGGTAATCCAATGAAAAGTCTCCAAAATTAAAAAAGTGGATTCGGGTAAACTCCGCCATCTCTTCTTTCTCCACAATCTCTTTTACAATCTCCGGTATTTTTTCCATCTTTTCGGTAGGAGTCTCATAGACTACCCCCAAAGTAAATTCAGCCCTCCTTTTTTCCATTTTTCTGTAATTATGCACTTGCGCCGAAGTAAGCTCCTTATTGGAAAAAACAATCTCCTCTCCTTGAAGAGACCTTAGTCGAGTACTCTTTATCCCGATTCTCTCTACAGTACCCCACTTTCCACCAACCACAATAAGATCCCCTTCCAGGAAGGGCTTATCAAAATAGATGGAAAAGGAGCTAAAAAGATCCGATAATATATTTTGAAGTGCAAAAGCTACCGCAACACCGCCAATACCCATACCGGCGACAATACCAGTAATATTAACCCCAAAAACGGAAAGAACTGCAAGAAGGATAAATGACCAGAGAATGATCTTTACGATAAGTGCCACCGTCCTCAACATCGCGTCATTTTTCTCCTGAGTTTTTTCTCGGTAAGCTTCTTTACCAAAATCAACAATCTTTCCGATAATCAAAGCTATATGTTGCGCGGCCCACAATATAAGCAAAATTCCAGCCAAAATTTTTAGAATTTCGGGTACCTCTATCAAAAAAAGACTCAGGTAAAAGGATAGAAAAATATAAAATGAAGATCTGAAAGCTCCTACGATATCCGTTAGAAGTCCAACAACTTTCTTATCACCAAATCGACGAGATATCTTTCTAAAAAGCAACAACTTAAAACCGAAAATTACCCCTGAGAGAAGAACAAAAACAAGAAAGAAAATTAGGTAATCAAGAAGAGTGTTATTGAAATACTCCACTTGCCATAAAGGATTTGTCAATAAGTTTTCAAGCATTTTTTACGTTTGTTTTAGATTAATACAATCTTTTAATATAAAATCCCCTACTCGAGTTCGCACAAGATATTGAAGGTAAGCCCCACCTACCAAAAGACAACCTATATCGCGAGCAAGAGACCGAATATAAACTCCCGAACCAGTTACCACCCTTATTTTTAAAAGAGGATACTGGTAGTCAAGAAGCTCTATTTCTTTTATTTCCACCTTTCTTTCTTTATGCTCCACAGAGACTCCCTTACGAGCCAGTTTGTATGATTCATATCCATTCACTTTGACAGCCGAATAAAGTGGTGGAATTTGACTAATCTCTCCTACATAGCTCTCGCAGACTTTCTTCACTTCTTTAATTTTAGGGTGTCTTTTTACGGAGACTTTTTCTTTTTCTCCTTCACTGTCATCGGTAGTACTCGTTTCTCCCAATTTTATAACAGCGATATATTCTTTTTCCTCAAAAAGACTTGTGTGGAGTTTTTTTGTATCCTCTCTTCCGGAAGCGACAATAAGAATTCCTGCTGCAAGAGGGTCCAGAGTTCCCGCATGTCCCGTTTTCTTTACTCTTGTTACGGCCTTTACCTTATTTACTACATCCCTGGAAGTCTCTCCCCTTTTCTTGTAAAGAACAAAAAACATTTCTCTATACTAGCACTTTTGTTACGCTAAAGAAAGATTGTTCTTGACGACTGCAAAATCTCCTACCAGGCTATCTTTTTTTGAAGGATTATATACTCCAACAGCAGGATGAAGCATCGGAATAATCTTTATATTCCCATAATCCGTTTTGGCCGTAAACACCCGTCCCCGCAAAGTGCTTATCGGAGCAAGCTCTTTTTCCAAGCCAAACTTACTTAATATATATTCTGAAGAAAATCTTCCAAGGCACACAATGATCTCGGGCGATATAATTCTAATCTGCCTATCCAAAAAAGGAGAGTATACCTCTATCTCTTCGGGTAAAGGATCTCTGTTTTTCGGAGGTCTGTCCTTTAGGATGTTGGTAATATAAACTTCTTCACGCTCTATACCCGACTTCTCCAGACACCAGTCAAGAACCTTTCCAGCACTTCCGCAAAATGGCCTTCCGGTCGCCGCCTCCCTTGCTCCCGGAGCCTCTCCGATAAACATCACTTTCGCGTCATGACTACCCTCCCCAATAACCGGAAAAACTCCGTTCTTTATCCTCTGACTATAAAGTGGCGACCGTTTAAGATTAACAACTTCCTCTTTTATTTGTTTGAGTTTTTCTGTTTTATCCATTTTCTCTGAGAAGCTCGACTACGGTTTTCAGTTCACCTGATGTGAGATTTTTTTTAAGTTTCTCTTTTATCGTAAGTACCGTTTCCTTATCGGCCTTCATTCCATTATTCACCTTCTTCCCAATTCTTTCTTCAAAAAGATTCTTTTCCTTTGAAGACAAAAAGCTTTTTTCAAGAATTTTCTCCACCACTTCTTGTCGATCAAGAGTCAGAAAAAGATCTTTTTTTCTTTGAGTGTCACTTCCCACCATCTCCGCTTGTCCTGCAAAAAGTTTCTCATACTCCCCACAGGCAAAACATTTTCCGTTATACCTACACGGGAAGTGGTCCTTTTTAATGGCCTCCCTTACGGCAAGCGCTTTTTCTTTTATGGATTCCAGGTGGCGATCGAGATTACCCACTTCTTGAGGCTCCGGCTCATCGTCATGCTGTAAATACCAATAACTCACCTTCTCAACACTCATGGAAAGATTCTCTTTCGCTAGAATAGTATAAATCGGAAGCTGCAGGGAGCCGTTAACCTCCTTGTTATTCCCGGTCTTAAAGTCGATGATGTGAGCCCCTCCTCCAGGAAGAATCTCTATCCAGTCCACGCTCCCCACCAGCTTCACCTCGTCTCCAATAAGATCAACTTTAGGAAAATTGCTTTCCATTTTAGTGGAAGGCTTCTCGAGAAAATTAGATTTCTCTACTCGCTCTACCATTTTAAGCCCCCTAGAAAAAAATTCTTCCTCCTTGCTTTCTAAGACAAAACCGCCAACTTTACCCTTATAGGAGTTAAATATTTTTTTAAATCGTTCTTTGAGGGATATTTTTTCTCTTTCTTTGTCCGGGATATCCGCAAGACCCTCAATAGTCTCATGAACCGCCGATCCTAAAGAAAGATAAGGATTTACTATCTGAATTCTGTTTCCCGTCTTGGGGTTTCGATATACGTACTCGTAATAATACAGTTTAGGACATCGCGCATAGGCTGACAGAGCCGAGTGAGATATCCATAAAATATTCCTGAAATCCATTTAATAAATTAATTAATCCAAAATGATCACCTCAACTGCCTCCCTTCTTTCTTCCAAGTTATTGATCATTTCCGCGGTTATTTTTTGCTCTTTTAAAATTTCTTTTATTTCTTCTTTCATGTCTTCAAGTTCCCTCGGTGACTCATCTTCTTCTAAAAAATCGAGGTAACTTTGATACATCCCCTCTATCTCTTCTTCCGTGATTTCTATTTGTTCTTCGTGCATCTCGATAAGTTTTTTTATTCCCCTCGCTACTCGAACCTCTTTTTCTATCTCTTCATAAAAATACCCCCTCTTTATTTGATAGTCTATAAACTCTTCCACCGTTTCCACTCCCGGAGTTTCTCCGGCGAGATATCTCATCTGTTTTTTCACCCCTTCATCGGTAACCGTTATACCCGAATCTTCCAGATATTCCTCCAGTACCACCCTTCTAACAATTCTATTTATAGCCTCCTCTTCTATTTCTTCCTGAGACATGTCGCCATCCCCTTCCCTTAAATCTTCACGAGCCACCATTCTCCGGTAAAGATCTAAATCCTCGCCACTAAACTCCCTTCCGTTTATGATAAGCGCAACATCTTCTTCCACCTCCCTTTCTTCACCTAAAAAGAAGAAAACAAAGATTAGAAAAGCTGCCGCTATCAGAGCAGCTACAAAGAGGAGACCAAAAAAAGAAAGGTATTTTTTCATTTCTTTCAAAACTCTTCAATAATACTTTTCTCCCTGAACTCGCTTAGTTCAAGATCAATACGCTTCGCAACTTTCTCGTGCAAAGCAAACTCTTTTAACTCCTCCTCCATTTCTTCAAAGGAAATTACTTCTATTTCTTCACCTGGCTCACCCGTCTCCTTCATCCAAGATATGTAGTCGTCATAAGCCTTGCGCATCTCTTCCGCACTTACCTGAGCTTCTTTGGTATATTTATTAAAAAGCTTCTCATACTTTATGGCAAAAAGAACTTGCTCTTTTATATCCTCTCTCGTAATACCTTCCCCCTCCCATGCTCTATAAAAATCCTCCTTTGTTTCCATGGCTTCTTCCTGAGATAGTAATAGTTCATAAAAATCATCTATCTCTTTTTCCGTCACATCCAAGTTTTTTTCTTTTACATAACTAAGAAAAAGAAGTTCCTCAATAACCGCTCTTCTGGTTTCTTCTTCTACCTCTTCGTCTGTAGGATTCATCCCCCTAAGGACCATTCCTTTCTCTGTCTGTTCTTTAATGTTTTCAAATTCGGACATAGTCACCGTTTCTTCATTTACGCGGATAGCTATTTCATCTTCCACACCTCGAAAATCCGCTCCCCAGAAAAAAATTCCGATAGAAACTATCAGGGCTACAACAATTATCCATAACCATGTTTCTCTAATAACTTTCATAGCACATTTACTAATTTACCGTAAGGTCAGTCTATCAGATTTCACCCCTACTGACAATAATTAGAAATACTCCCAGCCGTCATCATCAATATCTTCATCAACCTCTTCAATCAAGTGATCTTCACCTTTAATCTCTCTGAGAAAAATTGAGGGATAGGAAAAGTTTTTATCCTTGGCATCATACCTCGGGTAAGTTAGAAAAAGCTCTTTCTTGCAACGCGTAATAGCTACATACAGAAGGCGCCTTTCTTCTTCTAGCATTCCTTCTTCCAGAGATTTATTGTGCGGAAAATTACCCTCCCTGAGAGAGATAATAAAAACGGTTTCCCATTCCAACCCTTTCGCTTGATGAATACTGCTCAGAGTGACCACCCCACTTTCCTCCTCCCTATAATCTTCACTAAGAGAAAAATCATCTAACATCTCTTCGATAGTCGAGTAACTATCCGCCAACTCCCGTATTCTTTTTAAGTCACTCTTTCTTTCTTTGGCATTCTCAAAATTATACTCCAGATACTTCGAGTAAAAATCATCCATGAAAGTGGCGATACTGTCTTCTATCTTCTCCTTGTCTACTTTCTCCAGAGCATCCAGAAAAGCAAGAAGCCCTTGAGCGGGTACTCGGGAAAGAGAATCGGATATTTTCTTTTTCTGCAAAAAAATTTCTTCAAGATTATTATATCTGGAAAGAGTTTCTATAATTTTTCTTGCATGAACATCTCCCACTCCCTCTAATCTGGTAAGTAACCTATACCACGATGCCTCATCTCGATAGTTTAAGGCAACTCGCAAAAAAGCAAGTAAGTCCTTTACATGAAATTTCTCGAAAAACCGCGGCCCGCCTCGCAAAGCATAAGGCACTCCTCTTTTTACAAGTTCCATCTCAAGTTCAATCGCTTGATAGTGCGCGCGAAAAAGAACCGCTACCTGGGAAGGGTCTCTTCTTTCGACCATATCAACAACAAAACGAGCCTGCTCATAGGGAGTAGAAAAATCTCTTATCGCTGGTTCCTTACCCGGGGATAAAGCAGGTCTCAGTTTTTTTTCCAACTTTTCCGTATTATTTACGATAAGTCTGTTAGCAGCTTCCAATATTTCAGGAGTACTACGATAATTAGTTTCCAGTTTGAATATTTTTACCCCCTCGTATTTTTTTGGAAAATCGAGAATATTTCTTATATTTGCCGCCCTAAAAGAGTAAATACTTTGAGCATCATCCCCCACTACCATAATATTCCGATTAACAGCGCTAAGCTTTTCTACAATCTTATCTTGCAAGAGATTCGTATCCTGATATTCGTCAACTAGAATATAGGAAAAATCGGAAGAAATCTTCTTCCCAATTTCAGAAAGAGAAAGAATTTCATTCCATTTTAAAAGAAGGTCGTCATAATCGACAACGTTACACTTCTTTTTTCTCTTCTCATATTCCCTTGCTATCTCTTCGGTTAGCTCTTTTACCCCTTCATCCAGATAGGGAAAGAACTCGTCCAAGGTCTCTTCTATCGTCGTCTGAGAATTTACTGAAAGAGAGATGATTTTTTGCACCACCGGTGCCTTGACGAGCCCCGATCTCCCTTTTTCTTTTAAAATAATGGAAAGAAGATTTCTCGAATCCTCTTCATCAAAAATAACAAATCCCGGAGAGTAACCCACTTCTTTCGCATATTCTTTTAGGTAGAGATTTCCTACATGGTGAAAGGTGCCCCCACAGACTCTCTCCCCTTCTCGACCGGCAAGAAGCTTTATTCTGGAAAGCATCTCTTTGGCCGCTTTTTTAGTAAAGGTAAGTAAAAGTATCTTGGAGGGAGGCACTCCTTTTTTTATAAGATATGCTGCCCGATAAACAAGAGTTTTTGTTTTTCCCGATCCGGGACCACTCAAAACAAGACAAGGCCCTTCCCCTTCATAAACGACCTTGAGTTGCTCTTTGCTTAATTCTCTCTCGGGATTAAGCATTTTCTTACTCCTCCTCGTCAAACTCTTTCTTCACCTCCTCAAACTCATTTTCTATCTCTTGGAGTCTTTTTTTACTTTCTTTTATTATCTTTGAGGCTTCTTTCACCTTCTTAAGTCCCTCTTCAATGTCTACCTCCTCCCTTTCTTCAAACCAGCGAGATATTTCCGACAACTTTTCCAGGTTATTACTGAGGTTGTTATTTTTTTTGGTCATATTTTTTTTTACTTATTTCTTTTATTTCCGAAGATATTTTACCGTCAATAAAGGTAGTTTCCATAATCTCTCCCTCTTTAACTCTATCAGTATTCCTAATAAGCCGGCCCTCTTTTCTTACTATAGCATATCCCAGTTTAAGTTGTCTTTCGGGATCACTCGCACGAACTATCTGTGAAAAGCCGCTTATCTTCTCTTTTGTTTGATGTACTAAAGATCCGAAATGACCGGTAATATCCTCACCCATAGAGCTAAGTTTATCTTTTTTATTGCGGATACCGCTTTCCATATAAAGAACACTTCTTCGAGTCTTTTCTTCCACTCTCTTGTACCTTTCCAGAATATCTTTAAAGAAATAAACGATCTCCTCAAAGAGCGAAAGAAATTCTCTTTTACTCCTGTAAAGAGCATTGTCATAGTTTCTTTTTATCGATCTCTGGTGAGATAAAAGATTGTCACGAGCTCTCTGGTATCCCCTTGTCAGATAACTTGCCGCCGCTGTAGGAGTGGAAAGAGCTTTGTCGGCAACGAGAGCACTCAAGGTTATGTCGTCATGGTGCCCGATACCGGCTATCACGGGAACCGGAAAATCCGCTATCTCTCGAACGAGCATCTCGTTGTCAAAAGCAAGTAGTGACTGCAGAGAGCCTCCCCCTCGGGCAATAACAAGAACATCTATTTTCTTTTTTCTCATCACTTTTACTGATTTTAAAAGATCCTCAACCGCCTCCTGCCCTTCAACTCTCGAGTCACAAATAAATACCTTTAGTCCGAATTTTTCAAGATTGTTGATAAAATCATGTATCGCCGCTCCCTTTTTAGAGGTTATAAGGCCCACTCTTTCCGGAAATTCGGGAACCTCTCTTTTTCTCTCTTCCTTAAAAAAGCCTTCTTTGGATAATTTTTCTTTAAGCTCATCATAAGCTTTTTTAAGAGCTCCCTCCCCTACCAGCTCTACCGTTCTAACCTTAAAAGTAAGAGTACCTCTCGCTCTATAGATATCCGCCACTCCCGAAACCACTACTTGCATCCCCTCTTCCAATTCCACACCGCACATTTTATATACGGAGCTCCAAATGGCACAATTTATCACATCTCCGGTTTCCTCGTCTTTTAAAGAGAAATAAAGGTGTCCACTCGAGGCCTTTTTAAGCTCGCTGACTTCTCCTACGATTTTTACCTCTATGCGCCTCAAAAGTTCATTTACCAAAGAAATATAATCCGTAACGGATATCGGCTCTTTGGAAGTTATTTTTTTGGGTATACCGGAACTCATCCTCTCTTTTTTTCTAGATTTAACAGTGCGGTAGTTAGGGCCGCCTTGGTGAAGGTTTCTCCGTCGCCCTGGTAGGTCTTGCGGAAGCTTTCTTTTATTTTATCGGCAATAAACGCAAACACTTCTTCTTTTCGATATTTTTTGCCATCGATGGGCTGTCGCCATTCAAGGTATGAAGCTACCACCCCTCCCGAGCTTGCCAGAATATCGGGAACCACAATCTTCCCTTTCTTAGAAAGAATCTTCTCCGCCTTTCTCGTAACCGGCCCGTTGGCAATACAGATTATGTGTTTGGCCTTAACCTTGTCGGCATTTTCTTTGGTGATTACATTCTCCACCGCCGCCAAAACAAGAACATCCGCTTCCATGGCAAGAAGCTCCTCATTACTTATTTTTTGAGCAGTACTGTCTTCAATCTGTTTATTTTTTCTTTTACATTCCAAGAGACCTTTTACATCAATCCCTTCCTCATTTTTCAATCCCCCCCAGTGCTCGGACACTCCCACTATAGAATATCCTTTCTGCCTGGAGAAATCCGCGAAGTGAGAGCCGACATTTCCAAACCCTTGCAAAGCTATCCTCGGATTACATATCTCCTTTATCTTGCAAAGCTCTTCAAGTACCGAAAACCCCCCGTATCCTGTCGCTTCCGTCCTTCCTTCCAACCCCCCTTTTTCAACAGGTTTTCCGGTAAAAGCATTGGGAACGTCTTTACCCGTAAGCCTGCCAAACTCTTCTCTCATTATATCCATTGTCTCCGCACCGGTATTTATGTCGGGAGCGGGTATATCTTTTTCCGGACCCAAGATGTCGGCAGCACCTCGGACAAATTCTCTGCTTAGTTTCTCTTTTTCTTTCTCGGAGAGATTTCGAGGATTGATTTTTATTCCTCCTTTACCCCCTCCAAAAGGAATATCGACAAGTGCGCATTTCAGTGTCATTAAAACAGAAAGCGCCTCCACTTCGTCCCGAGTGACCTCACTGCTGAAACGAATACCTCCCTTATAAGGTCCCATTATATTTGAATGCTGAGAGCGATAAGCTGGATAAACCTCTTTCCCGACCCTAACCTTAAACTCGAGCAACCTATCGGACAAAAGGAGATCGTTTAAGAGATCTTCTTTTACTCCCCCATCCTTTCCGGCCTTTTTTATCAATTTTTTAGTATTCTTCAACAATTTTTCCATATTTTTTCAGTTAAACTGAGTCAGTATATAATAATGACATAAAAACTTCAAAAAACCCTCTCTATCCGTAAAGAGTTACCCTGAATCCTATTAAACGTACCTTTTTATTGCTTTGCGTGAGAAACTTAAGCAGAAGAGGTGTTCCTTTTTTAATTAAGAACCTCTCATCATATTCTCCAGCGGGAAAAGATGTTTGCTTTGTATGAGTCTCAAAATCTTCATAGCGACAAGTAACGGTAACGCCTTTCACCTTTCTTCCTTTGGCTTGCCGATAAACATCTCCAATAAGCTGCTTAAAAATACTGGTTATCTTGCGGGGATTTTTTGTGTCTTGCTGAAAAGTGTGCTCTTTTCCTATAGTTTTTACTTCCCTCTCTTCTTTAACGGGAGAACTGTCTTTACCTCGGAACTTCTCATAAAACTCTCCTCCTCTTTTTCCAAAAAAATTTATAAGCTCCTCTTTGGAAAATATCTGAGCGTCCCTGACTTTTGGATCCCTCTTTTTAAGTTTTTTTCTTAGCTTATCTTTTGTTTTTGGACCTATTCCCGGAACAACCTCTACTCCCATTTCAGAAATAATACCGACTACTTTTTCCGGTGTTATAACCCTTATTCCTTTGGGCTTGGCAAGCTCACAAGCAATCTTGGCCATCATTTTGTTTTTGGATATCCCTATGCTGCAGGTAAGATTTTCTTTTTCAAATATCTTCTCTTTAATTTTTTTGCCAATATTTTCAGCCTCCTTAAAGCTACCTACTTTTTTACTAAGATCCAGATAAGCCTCGTCCAAAGAGATTCTTTCTATTTTCGAAGAAAACTCTTTAACAGTACCGAAAATTCGCTCGGAAACCTTCTTGTAAAGATCCATATTCACCGGGAGAAATATCGCGTCCGGGCACAGCTTGTAGCTCCGTGATATGGGCATACCCGATTTTATTCCGTACTCACGAGCTTCGTAATTGGAAGTAGAAACAACGCCCCTTCCCTTTCCTTTTTTAGGGTCAGCTCCCACCACCAAAGGCTTTCCTCTGAATTGCGGGTTTTCTCTTTCTTCAATTTGAGCGAAAAAATAATCCATATCAATATGAAGGATTACCCTTTCCCCCTTTTTATTTTTTCTTTTCGAGGAGGTCATTTTCAAACCTTCTAATCTCTTTTACTGTTTTCTTTTTGTAGTCGCGAACATCGGGAAAATCCATATTTTTTACTTTTTTACCGACTATTTTAATAAGCTCCTTTAGTCTCTTTTCCTCTTCTTCTTCTATTTCAAGATATAAAGAGATCGGCTTGCCACTCTTACTTGGTTTTAAAAATTCCAAAAAACCCCTTTTAACCGAATCTCCTCCTCTAAACTCCCTGGAATTCTCTACAAGAATCTTGTAAAAAATAAGTTGGTTTTTATATTTCCACGCATTTATTTTCTCGTGCTGACTACCTTTTTCCCAATCACTGATAGGCTCTCCCGTCTTAAAGTCAGCCACTTCAAGTCCGTCCTCCGCCCTTACTATTTTATCAATCTTCCCAGTCATCTCCACACCGTCAAGAGCGCAATCCTCCTTTTCAAAATTTTTCTCAACTATATGCTCCGGAGAAAAGCTATCTTTTTTTTCCCTATAAAAGAAAGATAGCTCCTCCCTTCCTTTTTTCAAATATTTTTCGAAATCTCTTCGCGAAAGCCTCTCTTTTTTTAGATAGCTCTCAAATAACTCCATTACTTTCTTTTCACGCGGAAGTTTTCCTTCTTTTTTTAAAAGAGCATAGATCTCCTTTATTACCCCGTGCACAGCGGTTCCGTAAGAAAGCGGAGGCATCTTTTTTCTTGGGAAACGGAGAAGATTTTCTTCTAAAAAGCCTTGTGGGCCTCCATCCGTAACGTTCAAGAATTTGTTTAAGCCTGTCACGCTAAGTTTGTATTTTTTAACAAGCATAAAAAGAAAATCGCGCTCTTTTCTGCGTAGCGGAGCTCTCTGAGGAGAAAAATATGATGCTTTAATATCTTCCGGATTAACCTCCTGCTTTAGTCTTTTCTCTTTTATGCCACTTAAATAAGGAAGGGGTGTCACCTCTCTTCCGTCTTCCTTGTTTGTATAAGAGACAAGCTGAAGGCTTGTTTTTGCTCTGGTGAGGGTGACATAGAAAAGTCTTAATCTATCATCATCCTCTTCTCCGACTTTCTTAGAGGGGAGATTGGCCGGCAGAGTCATTTTTGCTCCCCGTCTGGAAGAGCCCCATTCTTCTTTTTGACAGTTTAAGACAAAAACCGTCTCAAATTCACGACCCTTGGTTCCGTGAGCGGTAATAAGTGAAACAGCGCCATCTTGAACAACAAGAGGATCTTTGTTTATAATCGGTATTCCATTCTTCTCATGAATATCCAGAAACTCTATCATATCTCCTACCTTGGTATAGCTCCCCGCCTTATACCTTCTAACCGCTTCGATAAAACATCTGAGCGAAGAAAGAAGATCCAGATATTCACTTTTTCTATCCAACAGTTTCTTCTTGGGAAAGTAATGTTCTTTAAAAGGACTCTTTGGTTTGTCTGTTTCTCTTCCAATAGCAATATCAACAACCTCCTCTAAAGATTTATTCTTTGCCATACGAGAAAGGTAAAGTAGAAAATCCGTTACGAAAAAAACTTCTTTATCTTTTCTGGCAACCGAAAACCACGACTTCCTCTCCATATAAGCCCTGGTCGCTATTTCAAAAATCTTTTCTCTTTTTATTCCCCAAAAAGAAAAGCTGAGTATTTCGGGAAAAATCTCTTCGGCATCCTCCCTTTCTTTTCTTAGAAAAAAATAAGCAAATTTTATAAGGGTAATTATCTGCCGCACGTGGTCCTTTTCGAGAATATTGTCTTTTCTTTCCGAATATATCGGAACATCTAAAGAACCGAAAAAGGGTTCTGTTTCTTTCAGGATTTTGTGGGTTCTCCCGACAACAGCTATTTCTTCAGGATTTTTTCCCGAGTCAATCATTTGTTTTATTTTGCGAGCTACAAAACTGTATTCCTCTTCCTTGGTATCAAAGGTGCATAACAGCACCTCTTCTCCTTTTCCTGATTGAGATTTGAGATCTTTACTTACCTCATCTAAAACATTCTCCAATCTCCTTTCTCCTTTTACAATAACCTTTCTCGCCCTATCTATTATCTTTTGCGTGGATCGATAATTCTTTAAAAGGGTTATTACTTTCGTTGTAGGATATCTGTCCTTGAAATCAAGAATATTGGATATCTCAGCACCTTGAAAACGGTATATCGCCTGGTCATCGTCTCCCACCACGCAGATATTCGGTCTATTATCTTCTCTATCTTCAGTCAAGAGATTTAAAATACGCATCTGAATACCGCTAGTGTCCTGAAATTCGTCTACCATAAAATAAAGATACTTCTCCTGAAGCTCGCTTCTTAAAGACTCGCTTTCTTCCATTTTTGTTGCCACATCAAGAAGCATATCAAGAAATTCGTAATAGCCCTCACTGTACATTTTTTCCGTATACTCTTTATATATCTCCCCCAACTTCTCCATTCTTTCAATAGCAAATCTATCTTTAAGAACCCTTTTTCCTTCTTCATCTTTTTTGGTCCATTTTCTTTTCCATTCCGAAAGTTCTCGTGTTTCTCCTTTCTCTAGTGCCAGTTCCAAGGAATTGATTACCACGTCGGAAAGAGATTTTGCGTGTCCGAAAAAAGATTTGTCTTTTCTTTTTTTAAGTTTTTCCAGTAAATGTTTTATCTGCTCACCGGTTTCACTGCTTATCCTTTTACTGAAAACCTCATCAAAGTCTTCTTCCGTTTCAATAAGAAACTTCTTATTTTCTAAAATCAGTTTTTCAAACTCTCGCGCCTTTAGTCCGCTCTCCTTAATCTGAGTAATAGCCTCTTTAATTCCGTCCAGATGAATATATCCTTTTTGAGGATGGAAAGCTCCTAAAGGATTGTCGTGGTTCAATTTTTTCAGTATCTGCTCCAAAATCCCCGACTTGGTAGCATCATCGGCAACATCGAAAAAAGCCCCCTTAAAAAAATATTCGGGGTAACTTTCCATTATCCCCTTACATAGTCCGTGAAAGGTGTGGGTAGGTATCTTATGACCATCCTCACCCAGAAGATCAATAAGCCTCTCTTTCATATTGGATGAGGCCGCATCGGTATAAGTAAGGCAAAGAACACTCTCGGGAGGGGTGTCTGTTTTTTGAAGAATACGTCCTGCCCTAATTCCTAAGAGTTCTGTTTTCCCCGATCCAGGACCGGCAACAACAAGAAGCGGTCCTTCCGTGTGATCAACGGCCTTCTTCTGCTCCCTATTTAATTTACCGTATCTTTCCTCAAACCTCATTTTCTTCTTCAGTGGCTGAGGGAATCTTTACGGTAAAAATCGTCCCCTTGTTGAATCTTGGATTAGGAGATTGAAGGTCAATACTCCCCCCCAGCTTTTTAATGAGAGATTTTATGAGATACAGATCGAGTCCTGTTCCGTAGGCCTTCTCTTCTTTTGCTCTTTGAGAGCGATAGAATTTACTAAATATTTTTCTTTTGTCTTTATCGGAAACTCCGCATCCGCTATCTCCCACTTTAATAACCACACCTCCCTTTTCCTTTTTTGCATAAATTTCCACATTCCCCTGTTTCGGTGTATACTCGATTGCATTAGAGATAAGACCTCTCAAAATTATCTTCAAAACTCTCTCATCTGTTTCTATAAAAAGAGAGTCCTCGCAAGCAGTTTCCATTTCAATTTCCTTTTTCCCGGCAACTTCCTTAAAGCCTTTCACCACCTCTTCTACGGTATTTGACACGTCAAGATGCTTGTGTCTAAAAGCAAACATCTCTAAGTCAAGCATAGTCGTATTAAGAAAAGCATCGGTTATCCGAATAAGGTTTCTTGCCGAATCATACATCTTTTCCAAGTAATCTCTTTGCTCCTCCGACAACTCTCCCGCATCTCCTTTAAGAAGTGAAAGAGCACACCAGTTAATTATCGATAGTGGAGAGCGAAGTTGATGAGTAGTAATGGAGATAAACTCGGATTTTGCCTGATCTATCTCCTTTATTTCAGTGATATCTCTGGTAATACTGAGTACCGAATTAACGGTACCGTCACTGAAAAACTCTGGAACAAAAATCGTGTAATAATATTTCTTTTTGCCGTCACGAATCGCTTGACTGTAAAAGTTTTTCTTTTCCTTGGTCTCAAAAACCGACCTGATAGCTTCACGAAAAATCTTCGCTCTTTCGTCATCAATACCGAGATCTTTATCCGTTTTCCAGAAAAAATCCTTTCTCGGAATACCGAACTCTCTCTCAGCAGCTGAATTGACGTATACATATCTCCCCTCCTCATCGAAGCGAGCAATTATATCGGGCGTGTGATCGGTTACGGCACGAAACCTTACTTCTTGTCTTCGTAACACTTCCTCCGTTTTTTTTCTTGCTTTTACATTTCTTATAACAGCAAGATCCGCCGGTTTTCCTTCATAACTTACCCTATGGGCATGAATCTCCCCTGAAAGAAGATCCCCGTTTTTTGTTTTTATTTTTGCCTCATACAGTGTTGATTCTTCTCCTCTTATTGTTTTTTGATAGTTCCTTAAAACCTCCTCTTTGCTTTCTTGAGCGATCAGATCTAGAAACTTCATTCCTTTTACTTCTTTTTCTTCATATCCCAAAACTTCCTCCACATAGGGATTGGCATATTTTACCATCTCGTCCTGAATGAGAACTATCCCATCTCTTGCGTTATCAACAATTAATTTATAAATATCATCCATGTTTCTTTCCGCTTAGACGAGCAGACTTTATTTTCCCGATAATAAAGGAGCGCAAACTCCCTTCTTTTTCATCGACAAGGTAAGCATTAAATATATGACCGGGACTCAGCCTGTCTTTCTCATAGACAAGAACTTCTCCGTCCGGAGGAATATCGGTAGTAAGGCTGTGAGGAATAACCTCTCGCCAACCCTCCATCGAGTTTTCCGTTTCCGGGTAATAAATCTCCACTGTTTCCTTTTTTTCTACGGCTTTCGCGATTACCTTCAAGATATCACGAAAGTCCATAATTTCTTCCATAGTTATTAGAGGACGTTTCCCTCTTTATCAATTTCTCCACTCCTTATCCTGGAAGAGGAAACAGGCTTTCCGTCTTCGGCTCTTACAAGGTCTACCTCCACTATTTCAATCTCGGGTTTTTCCATCTCCTTTCTTTCGTTATTTATCCTTTCTGCTCGTGGTCTTGTTTCTTCGGAGACAACAATATAATCGAAGTCCTCATAGAGCGCAAAACCCAAAGGATCGTCTATCTTCTCTATCTCCGCTTCCGGAAGAAACTCCAAGAGATTTTTTTTACGCTCTTCATAGCCTTCTACTTCTACACCTTTGGTTCTTCTGGCCATTTCATCGGAAGTAAGCCCCACCTTCACCTTTCCAAGCGCAGAAGCTTCAGAAAGAAATTCTCGATGACCCTTATGTAAATTATCAAAAGTTCCTCCTACAACCACTTTTTGCATAACTTTTTTTGCTTAACTTAGTAATTATCTGCTACTCATTCTATACTCAAAAAGACGATAAATCAAATTATCTTTCTAGTGTTTAATTCACTTCCTCTCTTATTTTCTTCAAGACATCGACATTCTCTTTATCCGGCCCTTTTCCATCAAAGCCCGGAACCTCCAGAATCCACGGAACCTCCTTTCCTTTTGGATTTTTCATTAAATTCACAAAACCCTCTCTTTTGATGTGCCCGTAACCGATATTTTCGTGCCTGTCATGTTGGGAGCCGGCTTCCGTCCGCGAATCATTGACATGCAAAAGAGCAATATTTTTCGCTCCTACTTCTTTCTCCCACTCAGAAAACCATGCTTCCGTTTCTTCGATACTAAAGCTACTAATATTCCCCGATTCCAGTGAGTGAGCGGTATCCAGACATACCTTAAGGCGGGAAGAGTTAACTTTTTCAAGAATATAACCCACCTCCTTCGGATCGGTTCCGATTTTTTTTACTCCGGCGGTATTTTCCACGACAAGAGCGGTGTCTTGAGGAGTTTCTTGTAAAATTTCCTTTATGCTCCTTGCCTCTCTTTCTATAGCATCTTTTTTTATCCCTCCTTTAGGAGATCCCGGGTGGTAAATTACGCCCTTTAGCTGTAACCGATATGCGAGATGAAGAGAGTCTCGGAGACTTTTCAAGGATTTTTTACGTATACGCTCATCTTCCGATGCAAGATTAAGCAGGTAGCTTGCATGAAAATAAATCGGATATATCTCCCCTTTTTTAAGTAAATTTTGAAAATCACTCTCTTCTTTCTCAGAAAGCGAAAAAGTTTCGTATCTTCGAGGACTCCCCGGAAAGATTTGCATACATTCGAGACCCATCTCGCGAGCCCTCTCCACAGCTTTGCAAATTCCTCCCGCTATTGATACGTGTGCACCTATTCTTGGGTTTTTCATATATTTTCATTATACAAAAAAGCAACGACACGTGAAAGTGCGTCGCTGCTCTTTTTATATCATCATTGCTTACGGCTGTAAGATATCTTCCGTTTCCCCTTCAATACTTATCTCTACTTCATTTATCGTCTCAAACTGAGTAAGGGTCATTGTTATCTGATCTCTGATACTTGTAACCATTGCCGAACCACCGTCAACTTCCAACTCCTCACTAAAGTCGGCATAAGCCACTCCATTCTCTATGGAAAGAGAAAGAAGCTCCGTTCCTTCGCTTATTGCAGTCGAATAACCTTCTTGCTCTTCTTCTTGCGTAGGTCCCTCCAGTAGGTTTTCAAGTGCTACTCGTCCCACTTCCTGGGTATACGCAACTTCTCTCTCCACAGGTACCACTTCCTCCTGACCGTCTTCAACAAGAATAAAATAAACATTAAAGGAAATGGTCTCCTCGAGATCATCTTCATCCTCAATCATGCTTTCTTGGATTTCATCAAACTCCCCATTGGTTATAGCACTAACCACCTCGCCATCCTCAACAACAATAACTATGGTGTGTTCAGTGATAACTTGAGCAGCTATCTCGTCTTCCCCCACCTTTCCGTATCCCGCAAAATCAGCTTCAAAAGTAAATTCGACCTCATGCACTCCCTCTTCCATTTCCACTTCACGCACAAGTGTCAAATTGGATCCGCCTCTCTCTGTAAATGTCGGTGAGTTTTCTCGAATCCAATTTTCCGCAATTACGCTCGGCTCTTCCTCTTCAGGCCCAGGAACTTCCAGGGTAGAAATAAAAAAGCCAACAAGAGCAACAATAATAAAGATCACCACTACGGCACCTATTTTATTAATCATATCTCATTTTCTTAACAACTTTTAATAAATCGACCTTTGGTAACTCTACTGCCACACATTTACTTCGAGTATGGCATTCAGTTTATCTTTAGTATGTTCATCCACAACTCCGGTGCTAAGTGTAAGGCCGGCCGGCTCTAATACCTCCTCTGCATATTTTCTCTGAAAACTCATCAAACTTTCCGTTGTAGCGGGTCCGAAAAACTCCGTTTCTTCACCCGGAGATCCCGGTCCTCTCTCCGCTATTTTAGTATCGGGATCCGCATTTAAAATAATCTGAAGGTATTTTACATCTTCTCCTTCCAAGCCCTCTTCCAGGTATCTTTCAAATTGAAAATCTTCAGGTATCCCTTCTATATCCAGTATCACGACCTCCTCTCTTCCCGGCTCCTCAAGGTTATCTATCGTATCAAATTGGGTAACCGTTCTTTCTATTTGCTCTCTCGCTAAAGAGGGAAGGTTTGCAAGTCTTGTACTAAGCTCGACATAAGCTGTTCTCTGCTCTACTCGGAAAGAATATATCTGCAAGTCATCGCTTATTTCCGTTACATACCCCTCCTCCATTTCCTCTTCGGAGGGACCCTCTAAAAGATAACTTAGAACATCTCTCTCCATTTCCTGAGTTTCCGGAACAACTCTCTCTGTCGAAGTAACGCTTTTTTCCTCCGCGTCTTCTGTTATGAAATAAAGTAAGGCGGTTGTTTCCTTTTCTATATACTCCCCACTTATCTCGTCAAAAGTCTCATTGGTTATCGCTTCTATTACTTCGGTATCTCTTGTTTGCAAATACATTTCGTTTTTTCTATGTCCGTACTCCGGGTCATCGGTAATAAAAGAGAAGATAAATTCATAACTCCCCCTTTCCAGCTCCCCGCTTTCTATCATTTCCAGCTCCTTTCCGTATAGAGGATAAGAGGTGGAAAAGTTCTTGATCCAGCTCTTGGCAATAATGGAAGCCTCCCTCATCGTAACCGTTTCCTCTCGGGGAAAGTATCTATTTCCCAAATCTATAAAGAGCCACACAAAAAGCGCTAGTCCAAGAATCACACCCCCTATTACCACTACTTTATACTTAGTAGACATTCTATATTTATATCACATCTCATCCCCAATATCAATATAATATTTAAAACAAAACCCCTTTTCCGAAAAGGAAAAGGGGTTTGAATATCTTCCCAATTTAAAAGAGATGTTTTATTCCTCGTCTTCTTCTTCCTCTTCTTCTTCCTCTACATCTTCTTCATCATCATCTTCTTCCTCATCTTCTTCCTCTACATCTTCTTCATCATCTTCTTCCTCTTCTTCGAAGTCAAAGGGATCCTCGTCAAGAAGCTCTTCGTCCTCTTCAAAGTCAAACTCAGCAGGCTCACTCATAAGCGAGAAAGCAGCGACAATTACAACTATAGCCAAAACTATCGCGATGACGATAAGTATCTTTTTGGTATCCATGTCAGTTTTGTTTAACGTATAACTCGACCTTTTTACCTTCAGTCATTATAGATAAATCTTTTAAATTATGCAAGTGTTTTATCCACAGAAACCAAACTGTTCGAGATTTTTATTTTTCAAAGATTTTCTATATAATGTGATTAATATGAAACTAAAAGAAGTAACCATAAACCACTACAAGAGCATCAAGGATCCCGTACATCTTCGGGAGTTTTCTAATTTTCAAATTCTCGTGGGTCCCAATAATGCGGGAAAGACCAATATTCTGGACGCCATACATCTTTTCTTCGAGGAGGGGCTAGGGGAAGAACGATTTTTTGACAAGGATGCGGATCTCGAAATTGTAGTTTCCTTGAAAAATAAAAAACACACCCTTTCTTTTAAAGGAGGAAATCTTTTGAACCCCGAAGGGGTTGATTTAAGTAGCTCCTTTGTGCGAATAGGCGATAAGATAAACTATAGCGAGATTGCAGGGAAACTGAAAGATTTTAAAGCTAACCACCCTAAAGAATACAAGTCCTTCTCTTTAACTATTCAAAATTATTTCAAGGAAATGGAGATAAACGAAGATCTTTTCGTTTTTAATATCTACGCGGATAAGAAGGAAAGATCTTCAAAAAGAATCGGCGAAGGATTTAAGAGGCTTTTTGTTATTCTTTTTCATATCTTCCATCCCCAGTATGAGATAATTCTAATTGATGAACCGGAAACCCATCTCCACCCATCAGTAATAAAGAAATTTCTGTACGTCTTGGAAGAGAGATGTCAAAAGCAAGTCTTTTTTACCACGCATCACCCATCTTTCGTGCAAGCAAAGTATCTCCCCTATACCTGGAGGATAACCAGAAATGAAAACCATAGTACATGCGTACACGGTTTTTATAAGAAAGATATCGATCTTGACCGATTCGTTCAGGAAATAAATGACGATAACTCCGGTATGCTTTTTGCGGATAAAGTTCTCCTGGTAGAAGGGATTTCCGACCGCATTTTCATGCGCGAAATGATCAACCGATTTTACAGAAAAGATAAAGATATAAAAGTTGTTTATACCAGTGGAAAAGGGTCTGTTGATATTTATGCGACTCTTTGTGAGGTTTTTAATATCCCCTACGCAGTTATGCTCGACAGAGATGCGCTAAACTCTTCTTCTCTGCAAAAAGTAGGAAACTTCCCAAAACTAAAAAGAAGAATATCACTTCGTGAAAAACTCAAAGCGTTGAGAGAAAGAGAAATCTTTATTCTTGAGAAAGATCTGGAACACACTTATCCTCCACAGTACAAAAGCAAAGACAACAAGCCACTGGCTGCTCTCCATGTGTCTCAAAAAATAACCCAAAATGATTTAGAGAGAAAGCAGATGAGAGTCATAAAAGAGATAATCGAGAAAATATAGACTATATCTCCCCTATCTCCCTTTTTGCTTCCAAGTACATCGCACTACTCCAAGCTTGATTGACACATCCCTCGCTCCTTAGCTCTTCGGCCGAACTGACCTCGGCGTGAACGCCTATAGCACCCATAGATAGAATCTCTTTCTTGCTTGCTTCCATTATCTGCCCGATGTAATCGGCATATCTTCTCTTGTCCGTGCGATACAAGACTAGTGCCGCTAAATTATTTAAATAAAACCAGCTATCCCCCTGATGGTAGCTATCGGGATTCTCTCCCGTGTGTACAGTTCTGAAATTTTCATTTTTCTTGTCGAGTGTCGATAAGCCTCCCCATGGCAACCATAAGCAAGAGAGAGCATTATCAAAGCATTTTATCCATTCCTTTTTTGAAAGAAGATCCGGATAAATGTAAGCGGCTATAAAAATATTCGGCCTGATTACCTTTTCGGTTACCTTGCGGTAAGGATAATAGCCGTCATAAAGGTTTTCACCGTCAAAAAAAGCATCCCTAACTTTTTTCTTTAAATCCTTCTCCATCCTTTTGTAAAACACTTTCTCGCTTCTCTTTTTAGCCAAAGAGGCGGCCAAACGATACATATTGAGTCTCATTGCCTGAATCTCAATTCTCGCACCTTCTCTATTCAAGCTATCCATCCATGTCTCTTTCGGTCTATTTGTAGCGAAACCCTCTTTGGTAAAGGCCCACAAAAGCTCCTCTATATGCTTTTTCAGACCCCTTCTTATCATCTCCCTTTCTTTACTGGTAGCAAGCGGAATAAGATCTTCCGCTCTCTTAAAGACCCATCCGGTCGCATCAATATTCAATGCTCCTCCCGGGCCTTTCTTCATTGCATCTCTAATGAGGCGAAAAAACACTTCCTTTCCCCTTCTCTCATCAATACTTAAAAAAGATTTGAGAGATATTGCTTCATCACGTGGCCAAAATTGAAAGAACCAGGGAAGACCTGCATAAATCCCCTCCTCCCCAGGGACAAAAAGATTAGAAAGGGCTGTTCTAGCACACTGCATATCAACCTCCTTTTCTTTACTATCCAAAATACTCCTTACAAACATCCTGCTGGCATTTTCAAACGCCTCCCTTTTGCTTTTGGCTACGGCAAAGACGAACCTCTTTCCGGAAAGTCGCACGCCCTTACGAACATCTCTGTAAAAAGGTGGGGAATTTCTTTTTTTATCATAGTCATAGTGCCGATTAACAAATCCCCCTAATTCTTGGCTATCTCCTCCTCGAATAGCAAGGACAATTCCGTTTGCAAATACCACGAGAGTCACCTCCCCTCTTTTTTCTATGGTATAATCCGCTCCTCCTTCTTGCGAATAAGAATGCCTCACGTCCAGAAAAAGCTCTATTTCCTTTTCTTTATCCAGCTCATACACCATAGCGTGAAGCATGGGAACAAGATAAATGATCTCACTTACCTTTTCTCGTTTTCTGTGGTAGTAGGTGAATCCGTTCTCTATCTCGAGCACCTCCCCCCCTTCTTTAACATCAATAAATTCAAGAATTCGAAAAACTTCTCTGTCAATCCTACAAAACCAGCCCTCATATCGGCTTTCGGGAATCCCCTTACCCAACCAAAGATAATCTCCCTTTCTGCTGGAAAGAAAGATACTTACTTTATCACTCTCCAAAGATTCTTTTTTAGTTTTGTCTAAAATGTGAGTAATTTTCACCATTATTTCTTAGTAGCGTTATGAGCTTCTATATAGTGCAAGACAAAACTACGCCAATCCGCTTTAGCCGCAATCTTCCTTGCCTCAATCTTATTTTCAACCCTTTCTTTTCTTGTTGTTCTCATAAAGCGATAAAGAAACGCATAAAGATCCTCAACAATCTCCTCGTCTCCTTTCTTTTCCCTTTCCAGTATATAGATACCCGGTTTCTCTTCATTAGTCTCTAGGTTTTTTCTGAATTTACCAAAGCCCGCAAGGTCGGTCGTTACCGACGATACTCCAAGAGCCGCCGCTTCCAGAGGGGTGTAGCCCCAGGGTTCGTAAAAACTGGGAAATACTCCAAGGTGGCAAGCTTCGAGGGCCTCCTCATAACTTAAATTAGAAAGTCCATCGTGTCCCGTAAGATAAACCGGATAATATATTACTTTCACTCTGTCTTCTTCTCTGTTTAAAAGGTCTGCTTCTTTGAGTCTGTTTATTGTTTCATCATGAAGCGAGCTTAAATGATGAGTGGATAGAGAAGGATTCTCCCCTTCTCGTCGCATTCGATGAAGTTTTTTTTCAATTTCGAAGAGATAGTCTTCACTTATCAGATTAGCCCTACTAAGCTCTTTTCCTCTTAAGATATGGTAAGTTATGCGCTCTTCAATCTCGGGGAAAGTTCCTTCGAGTGTGTCTTGAAGGTCACGAAAGTATTCGATATTTTCCAGTAGCGAAGGACTAACTCCTCTTACATCAGCGGGAATAAAAAGAAAAGCAACAATGTTTTTATCGCTCCCCTCTTCACGCATCTTCTTGTTGAGTTTTCCGAGAGAATCAATAAAAACATCTACTCCTTTAGCTCTAAACTCATTTCGTCCGATAATAAAATAAAAGAGTGTTTTTTCGAGATCAAAAGTATAATAAGGGAAAAAGTAAGAAGCTACAAAGTTTCGCAATCTCCTTCGCTGCAATCTGTGTTTTACGACTATATCCTCAAAACTCAGAAATTTTTCGATATCAAGTCCGTTGGGCAAAATGTAATCAGGCTTTCTCCCTAGAAAATTCTCCGTTTCCATGCCGGTTATCTCACTTACTGTGGTAAAGATGTCGCACGCATTTGCTGCCGCTTTTTCCACGGCATGCTTAGCGAAAACGTTATATTTTCTAGCCTCCTTGTCCGGTTCAATATTTTGTATATCGGCATAAAAATTAATACTGTGAAAAGCAAGAGTTCTTCCCAGGCTTGTAGCATGAGTAGTAAAAACCGTTCCGAGATCAGCCTTGGTGCTACTTAAATAAAGAAGAGCCGGTCCGGAGAGCCATTCGTGGAAATGCGCCACCACTTTATCCTCTTTATATACGGAGCACAGTTCGCGAATAAGCCTTCCGGCCGCATAAGACCAGCAAGTAGGCTCGTTAAAGTCATATCCGGTATCCAAAGAATCAACTCCGTAACTATCCCACATTTCTTTCTTTATATCGTCCACCTTATAGAAATAATCGCTAAAATCGATAAGAATGGACAGGGGCTTGCCTTTAATAAGCCATCTGCCGTAATGACATCTAATCCCTTCCTTTTCCAGATTTTGGAAAACCTTTTTCATCTCGGGAGGAGCAGCCTCCTCTCTAAACTCCCCTTTGGCTTTCTCTTTGTAATAAGGACCAATAAGGAAATAGCTCTCTCCGTAGTGATGCATCATTTTCTCCGCCTTGGACTCGAGTACTCGATAAATTCCGCCAACCCTATTGGCTACCTCAAAAGAAACCTCGAAAAGTTTATCACACCGCGGCCTTATCTCTTTTAACATAAGTTTTTTGTTTATCTTTTATTCTTAATTTAAAATCACTCAAGGCGTTAATAAAGTATATGAAAGCATCATAAGGTGAGCCGTAGGGGCTGAAATAATTATGTACCGTTCCGTCTCCCATACCCTTAGTGCACATATAGTATACCTGGTCGGAAGTCTGAAATCTTCTCCAGCAATCAATTATTTCTTTGTTTTTCGTGGCGAGCACTTCTTCCTCTAGCTGATAAAGTTTACTGAGAGCATCCCTCTGCATTTCGTTTCCGATCCAGGCGGATAGATCCCTTTCGAGGTCTGCCCACGAAGTCACATGCGGAACATCAATCTCGTCTCTTACGGGATAGGTTTTCTCAGCCTCGGAAAGTGTCAGAAAATTGTTATCTTTATTTCTGAGAATCTCTCTCGGAAGTGCGCGCAAAAAGTCGAAAATACCGGTTTCTTCCCATTGGTGCTCACCAAACGTTTCATAATCCATAAACAGGTTAACTATTTCCCCGTTACCGTTTACTTGGGACACCCAGTTGGCAAACTTTTCGGCGGTTAGAGGATATTCCTTCCAAGTACTCTCCGAAAATCGGAAAGCTATATCATCGGAAAGGCGATAATTCTTAAGAAAGAGCTTAATATCCGCTCCTTTGGATTTATAAAGAAAGTTGGGGCTACGCCATCCGAGCACCGAATCAACTCCTTCTCCCAAAATCCCCTTAAACCCCATTTTTTCAGCTTCTTTGGCAATTTCGTTACTATAGGCAAGCTCCGTGCAACGAAAGATACGCGGTTTCACGGAAAAAATCTCCTCTATTTTTTTACGATTCATAAGAACTTGCTTTCTGAACTCCTCTTTGGAATAAAGAAAAGCAAGTGAATGATAGTAGGTTTCTCCAAGTACTTCCGCTCTTCCCGTTTTAACAAGGTCTTGGAACGTTTCAAGAGCCTCAGGCGCATACTTTTCCATTTGCTCTAGAGCCACCCCGGAAAAAGAAAAGGTAACTTTTAATTCGGGGTGCTTTTCCATTAACTCTAAAAGAAGTCTGTTTGTCGGGATATAAGATTTACGCGCCACTTTTTGCATTATAAAGCGGTTATCGAGATCCCCTCCGCCCTCTTCATTAAAGTAAGAGGGGTCATTTCCGATATCAAAAAAACTGTACCTCTTTATCCTGTAGGGTTGGTGCACTTGGAAGTAAAAGCAAACGGAGGGCATAATTAAGTATTAAAGATAAAAATGACTAAGGTTAATAAATTACCTATACTTTTTCGTAAATATTGTTGCATCTTTCCGCCGCCCTATCCCAGGTTATCTCCCGAACTTCTTTTTTTCCGTTATCTCTAAGACAAGAGCCGAGGGAGCTATAACTCAGAGCACAAACAATTTTACTTGCCATCTCATCAACATCCCAAAAGTCAACCTTTAGTGCGTGGGAAACTACTTCCGATACTCCGGATTGCTTTGATATAAGCACCGGCGTACCGTTTATAAGCGACTCAAGGGGTGTAATGCCGAAGGGTTCAGATACCGAGGGCATCACAAAAAGATCGGCCATTTTATACATCTCCCTTAATTTCTTTCCTCTCAAAAACCCCGTAAAAAGAACCCTGTCCGATATTCCCAGTCTAGCTACCTCCGTCATAAGCTTCTTTTCCATATCTCCCGAGCCGGAAACAACAAAAAAGGCATCGTTATTAAAATCGCACACTCTTTTGGCGGAATAAATGAAATAATCCGGCCCTTTTTGAAGAGTTAATCTTCCTACGAAAAGAACTATCTTCTTTCCCGCTTCTTTTAATTTGTGTAAACTCCCTACCACATCATTCTCCGCTGATAAATCAACTCCGTTATGAACAACCTCTACTTTTTCTTCGGAAATACCGTAATTTTGAACGATGATATTTTTAGTAAATCCGCTTACCGCGATAACTCTGTCTGCTTCTTCCATCCCTCGTCTTTCAATGTCATACACTCTTTGATCGACATTACCTCCTCCTCCCCTATCGAATTCCGTGGCGTGTACGTGAACAATCAGCGGCTTACCCGTTTTTTCTTTTGCTCTTACTCCCGCACCAAAAGAAAGCCAGTCATGCGCATGAATAATATCAAACGATTCCCTTTCCGATATTATCTCTCCAAAAGAAGCATACCGAGAAACTTCCTCAAAAAGATCTCTTCCGTAAATCTTCCCGCCCTTGGAAAAAATCTCCGAAACATAATTTTCTTCGTTTAAGTAAGGGGTTAAGGGAGAGTCAAAACTATACTTTTTAGCATAAGAAGCGTCAGGAGAAGTTATCCTTAAAAAGCTCTCATCCATTCCTTTTAGTTTTTTAGGGAGTACAAAAATAATCTCCGTCCCTTTCTTTGTCAACGCTTTTGTAAGACCGTAGCAGGCTGTTCCCAGTCCCCCGCTGTTATGAGGAGGAAACTCCCACCCGAACATAAGCACTTTTTTTCCCATAAAGCCCCTAGCTAGATAACTATTTATAAAACTACTAAGAAAGGTCTAGTAAATCCTCCGGCCTTTCTACTAAAAAATCGGGCTTCGCCTTTTGCAGTGCCTTCTTTGAGCTAAGCCCCCAGGATACCGCTATCGTCTTTACTCTGGCCCTCCTACCGGCTTTCACATCCCTTGTCTCGTCTCCAATATAAAAAAACTCCCTCCCCTTTTCTTTTAATCTTCTTATTTCTCTCTCTTTGCCAAGCAATCCCGCCGTTTTAACAAAGTCAAAATATTCAAAATCCTTGTCCTTTAGAAAAGCTATCACATTTTCTTCCGAATTGGAAGTAAGGATTCCCACTCGCGCACCTTTTTTCTTTAAGTTTTTTACCACCTCTCTCATTCCTTCGTTTATTTCAACATCTTTCACCCCACTATTCATCTCTTTTTTTATCTTGAAATAGAGCAGAAACAACCTGTATAAAGGAATTTTTGCCTCTCTAAAAACATCCTCTATCCCATCCTCTCTTATCTTGCGCAAAAACTCATCGCTGATTTCCTCACCACTGGCTTTCTTAAATAACCTGTTAGCCGTCCCTATAACAAGCGGTAAAGTGTCAGCAAAAGTTCCGTCAAAATCAAAACAAAAAGTTCTTTTCATGGCACACTTACACCATTATATAGCATAATGTTTTTAACGCAAATCACCCTCATTACGCTTGACTATTTTGTATACCTCGTCTCTTTTCCTTACCCTCGAATCAACTTTAATCCCTACTTCCTCCCCTTTTCCAGCACTATTTACTTTCTTTTTATCCACCTCCATTTCGCTCACCTCCTTCTCAAGAGCTCCGGTCTTTTGTCCAATAAAAACTATTCTCTCTCCCTTAGAGATATTTCCGCTAAGCTTTACAAGAGCGACTCCGATTTTTGGATAAAAGTGGATGACTTTTCCCAAGACCTCCTTTCGCATAGTAGCAGCAGAATTTTCCACCTCGGCAAAATCTTCCGGCATCGGTTTTCCCAGATAAAATCCCGTAGAAAAACCTCGGTTATAAACACTTCCGAGTTCTTCCATGAGCTCTTTTGTTTCCTTTTTATCGAGCCCTTTGCTATCTATTGCCTTTCTATATGCTTTCACCACCACGCTTACATACCTAGCATCCCTGTTTCTTCCTTCTATTTTAAAAGATTTAACCCCCGCTTTCTTTAATTTTTCCACAAAGGGAAGTGTGCAAAGATCCTTTGCCGACAATACCGTTCCGCCATCAAGATTAAGCTCATAACCCTTTTCCTTGTCTTTTACGGTATAAGACCTCCTACAAGGATGGAGGCACTTCCCGCGATTAGCGGAGCTATCAAAAAGAAACTGGCTCATAAAGCACCTTCCCGAATAAGAAACACACATCGCGCCGTGCACGAAAACTTCAATCTCCAGTCCGGTTATTTTGGCAATCCGCGCGATATGTTTTAAGCTTAACTCCCTTGCTAAAACTATCCTTCTTGCTCCGAGATCCCTATAAAAACGGGCGGCCCTAACATTAGCTACAGAGCTTTGGGTCGAAATAAAGAAAGGTATTTCGTGTCTCCGACAAGCATCAATTACCGCCTGATCCCAGCAAATAACCGCGTCCACTTTATTTTTGATTTTTTTTATAACCCCCTCCAATTTTTTCATCTCCTCATCATAAATAATAGTATTCAAGGTGAGGTACATCCTGGGCTTCCTCGGGTATTTATCGCAAATCTCCCGAATTTTTTCGAGATCAGAGATCTTGAAATTTTTCTTTCCTGTCCTCATGGAAAAATCGTCCACACCAAAATAGACGGCATCAGCACCGGCCTCACAAGCAGCCGTAAGAGTGGAAAAGTCACCCGACGGAGCCATTAGTTCAAAGTTTTTTTCGACGTTTCTTTTTTGCATATTACGAGAAAAGGGGCAAAATACTTTCTTGCCCCTCTTTAAAGGTCTTGTGTGTAAAATTTTCCCCTGTTTGAAAAAATTGTCGCCATAACGACTATTGAAAATGACAGATATGGCCCCAGACAGAAAAGAGCTTTTCTTTCCGGAGGCATTTTCCTCCAAAAAGCCTCCACAAAAGAATTTTTTGTTCTTCCCCACTCCACTTTCGGTGGACGTTTTAGGATTGCACCATCTCCGTCTGCAGAGAGAAGAACTATCCGGCTGTTTTCAAAGTCACTCTCTTCCTTTCCTTCATAGCTTATCCATACATGTGAGGTAGAAAGATACAGGCTGTAAGGAATTTCCAGATTCTCAAAGGCAGAGGCCGCTACTATGAATCTTGATTTACAATCCCCTCTTCCGCTGGTAAGAACTTCTTCTGTGGTAGGAAAATACCAAGGCATTCCATACACTTCCCAGTCATAAGCATAGGGAATTTCTGAAAGTATAATCCTTTCTATCTCCGAAGGAGTTTCCCCGGAAACCTCTTGTGTAATTTCCAGAATTCCCACTTCTTTCGGTCCGATCGGATGATGAAAAAGACGATAAACGCTTCTTCCCAGATCGATCGGCCGCGGATAAAGAACAAAGAGTGTCCAAAAAAGAAGAAAGCATATTGCAAAAATACAAGACCTCTTTTTCATCACCAAACCCCCCTTTCAATTTAACCCTTTGTCTGATTTTCAAAGACCTTCGGTCATTATAGTCCCCCTCCTACTTTTAGGCAAGTCTTTTTTTGACATGAAAAAAAATATATTTTACAATATAGCAGATCATTAAAAAAGAAAGGAGGTAATACCTTGGGTGAGATCGTAAACTTCCGCAATCTGCGGGGTCAAAGCGTAGAAGAAAATCTATCGGAGCTAATAAAGAGAGCGAAAAAAATGCAGGGGGAAGAAGGAATGAGTGATAATAAGGAAGCTATCGTAAAATCAACTTTCGAGAAGATGCAGAGAATGATTTATAAAGACATCTCCAATACCATCTTCAAGAAAGCACACGTTAACGGAGAATATTTTCTGTGCGGAGAGTATATTGCCGAAATGGTAACCAGGACAGCGAAAGAACCGCCGGAAACCCTCTATGTCATCGATCACCTTGCTAAAGTAGAAGACGAGAAAGACTACTGGAACTGGCAAAAAGCCGCTGACCTAGCTTTCTTAATATGCACTCTCTTTCGAGAAAGAGCGGATCACCGAATGATGAGGTATGAGGACTACGTGAAGATGGGAAAAAGCCTTTATGTCACCTTCTATAACAAATACTCCAAACGAACAGGAGGAGATGATATCGGCATTGGTTATCTTATGAGCAAGAACTACGAGACAATGGCCAGAATAACGAGAGATGCTCTGGTAATATAACACCCTGGTCTTTTTTAAGCCCTCTCTAGACGAGAGGGTTTTCCTTTTCCTCAAATTTTTCGATAAGGTCCTGGTAGTCCTTATAAAGAATAACGGTCATCCCGATATCCCTAGCTCCTTCAATATTTCTCGGCGAATCATCTATAAAAAGAGCTTCTTGAGGAATCACTCCCAGTTTTTGCAATATGAGAAGATACGCCTCTCTACCGGGTTTTTCGAGTCCCGTTTCGCCGGATAGGTGTATCTCAGAAAAGACTTCATAAAAACCTTCGTTTTTAAGATCTTTTACATATTCGGCAGACAAATTGGATAAAATTCCCAGCCTGTATCTTTCTTTTAAGGATCTTGCAAAATCAAACACCTCTCTCTTGACTTTCATGCTTTCTTGGGGTTCAACAAGAACCCCTACAAGATCAAAAATAACGGCCTTTTTCATGTTTATTTTTTATCCTTATCTTCTCCCGTTTTCTTGGCAATTTTCTCTAATATTGACGAAAAGCCAAAAACTGCCAGATGGGGTAGTGTTTTCAAAAACCCCCACAAGCCTTTTCCTATAGCCTTCATGATTCCGCCCGTCGCTTTCGCAACTCTCCCGGGGATAGTTCTGCTCATAAGATCCTTTTTCATCTCTTTTTCCGCCTCTTTGTGTTGCTCGGAGGTTACCTTAAACATCTCTCTCCCTCTATGTTCTCCATACTCCGCTCCTTCTTCCAGCATCTCTCCCTCTTTTTCCAGCCTCTTTTCCGTTTGTTTTTTAATTTTCTCTGTTTCCTCCCTCTTGTTGTCCGGAATTATCTCCACCTCGCTCTCGTCTTTCGGAAATGTCCATTCCACAAGACTCTCTATGTCCACTTCCTTCTTTTCCTTGTGCCTACTATCAGAATCTTCCGGTTTGCCGTGATCAATCTTTCCGACTCTAACCTTTCCATCACCAATGTCTTCTATAATCTCCCACCCCTCTTCCAATTTCCCGGGTTCTTTTTCCACTCTTACCTGCTTACCTTTTGTCGGATTTTCTCGAAGGTCTTTTCTGTTTAAATCCAAATTCATCTCCTTTTTTATTTCTTCTGAAGAGACCTGGAATACCCCCGCTTCGTCAACCTCCGCCTTCCCTTCTCTTACAAAGGTACTGTCACTTATTTTTCTTTCTTTTTCCGCCTTTCTTACTTTACGCCTATATATTTCATCATAAATTTTTTCAGCTGCTTCTCTATTTAAACCTTCACCATTCATTAACTCTACAAACTTTTCTTTTCTTTCTCTTGCTTCCTCTCTTAATTGTTCTCTTTTTTCTTTACCTTCCTGTATTGCCTTTATTTCTTTCTCCAATCTCTTTTTATCTTTTTCCAACTCCCCTAATTCATTTTTGGCAGCCTTTTCTTTCTTCTTGCCCTCTTTTATTTCTTTTAATATCTCTTCTTCCCTCCTCTCTTTCTCCTCTTTCTCTTTTTCTTTACCTTCCTTAATTTCATCAATTCGAGGATCACCTTCTTTAACAACCTCTTCATCACCGAGCTTTGCCAACCTTTTCATCGTCTCGCCGGAAGATGAACTATCGAGATCCTCAAGGATACTCGAAAGGTATTCTTTTCTCTTTTTTTCCAATTTTTCCGCCTCCTCTTTTTCTCCTTGAGAGTACTTGTCCTGAACCTCTTCAGCTGACGGCAGATTCTCTATTCTCTCTCTATTCTCATCGGAAAAAACCTTTTCTTCTGAAAAACCCTCCCTCCCTTTATCCTCCTTGCCTTCACTGTTGGGATCTTTCTCGTATTTGCTCATAAATGATTATCTTATAACTTTGCTCTTTGCAAGATATCGGCTTCCACTATTTCTCTGGGCTTTCCGTACTTAAGCTTTGAAGCCTCCTTGGCGCTCCTGGCTATCTCTTCATTTCCTTTAGCCGGCTTGGGAGCATTTACTTTAAACGGGGAAGTTACTTTTCCGTCTATCATCATTCGAGTAATATATTGAAAATTATCCAAGTTGGTAAGATCAAACTTGGAAAACTCCGGCTGAAAGTGCTTCTCAAAAAACTCGGCATCGGAAGTCCCGATTCTGTAGGATATCATTGTACCCACGTTTCCTATTACGGCATCCCTTATCTCTTCTTTCAGCTGGGGCATATACTGATGGGCTATTGTGAGGTTGAGCCTGTATTTACGCGCTTCCGAAAGAATGGTGGCAACGCTGTCAGTGGTAAAGTTCTGAAATTCATCGACATACAGATAGAAATCGTTCCTTTTCTCTTCGGGCACCCTAGCTCGTCTCAGGGCGGCTATCTGCATCTTGGATACAAGGATAAGACCGAGAAGCGAACTATTTACCTCTCCCGTAAGTCCTTTGGAAAGGTTTGCCAAAAATATCTTCTTACCGTCCATTATTTTGTTTAGATCGAACCCCGATTTTTGTTGGCCTACAATATTTCTCATCATTTCATCGGTAATAAACCTGCCTATCTTGGAAACCACATACCCCAACATATCCGACCTTGTCTGTCCCGTTGTCTGCTTCCATTCTCTAAGCCAAAAGTTTCTCACCATATGATCACTAACCTTGCCGAGCTTCTCTTCCATAAACTTGTCATCGGTAAAAATACGTGGAATTTCCGCTATTGTCCCGGGATTATCCTTGTCGGCCATAATAGCCAGCATTGCATTTCTCATATAGTACTCGAACATGGGTCCGATTATCTCGGAAGGAAAAAGATGCGAAAAAATAGTTACCATTTCCGAGACGGCAAAATCACGTTGCTCGGGGGTATCCCACTCAAGCATATTAAGGCCGCAAGGTCTCTCTCTGTCAAAAGGTTCAAAGAGAACAACGTCATCGATTCTATCCGGAGGAATGTTCTTTAAGGTGTCCTCCACAAGATCCCCGTGAGGGTCTACCACCCCCACTCCTTCTCCCTTTTCCATATCCTGCCTTATCATTTCTCTCATTACCGTGGTTTTACCTACACCCGTCTGACCTATAATATAAAAATGCCTGCTCCTGTCTTCGCGGGTGGCAACTTTTACTTCCCTTCTTTCGCCCCTGTATACCGCTTCCCCCAAAGAAACAAGTCCCTTCTCGGGTAATTGGGAAGGTGGTGGTGCTTCCTTGGTCTTTACCCACTTTATATACGGACTCTCGATATGAGAAAGTGGAAAGTGAAAAATGCTCGTCAACTCCGTGCTGTTTAGAGTCATTTTTTGTTCTTTTCTAAACTCTCGAAAACTGAAGTCATACACCATTCGCTTAAGCTTTTTTCCTTTCTTTACTTTTTTAAACTCAAAGCCATTAAGGCCTGACATGAACTGCGAAAAGCTTCCTTCCATGTTTCTCAATATCTCCTGCGCCCTCCTTCTTTCTTTGGCCACACCCAGTAAACGCACATTAACTTCAAAGCCCGGCTTCCCTATCTTCTTTCTTATCATTTGGACAGTTGCTTCATCCACCTTGGGGCCCTTTTTTTCCCGGTTCTCATCTTTCTTACTCCCCCCTCCGAACATATCTTTTAGCTCTCTAAAGATTTTATTTAAGCCTCCCGCACAAACATACTTAGTAGCTTCACCAAACTTCATTCCGTCGTTAATAATTTTATCCAAGAGCTTCTCTCCTTTTTTATTTAGATTAAAGGTGGTCGGTCTCACCACTATCTGAATACCCGACCCCTCATCAGGTTTTATTTTTCCCACGGAATTGACTACCGCCTCCAAGGGGTCTCTGCCGAGATCTTCGTATGTATTAACCGGTAGGAAAAAGTTCTTTTTCTGCTTCAGATAAGCAGCGGCTATCTCCCCTTCCGGCTCAAAAATAGTGTAGTCATCCGGTACCTTTTCTACGACAGCTCCGGGGTAAACTCCTTGTATATATTTATTGATAGAGTTTTCGTACTGTGAGGGAATGCCCACGTAAAACGAGATATCTCCGTAACCGGTTTCCGAAGCTATTTCAAAAACAACTCGAGGAACCCCTTCTAAAAGCCTCTTAAAAAAAGTTTCTCCTTTATCCAAATAAAGAAAATTGGAGTAAAACTGCTCCATGACCGAAATAAGCTCTCTCTCTTCTTGCTTTCTGTTAGGGTTTCCATTTTCTTGATTTTCGTACCGAGGGAGCTTTACGAGAAAAAGGGACATGTCGAAACTACGGGCCAAGTGACCTTTTCTTCTTTTTCTAAAAAAAATAATCGCTCCAAAAATTACAAAAGAGAAGATCAGAAGTGCAATTACTAGTTCCAGAGAAACAGTCATGTTATTTTTTTAGCAGTTTTTTATACGCCCCGTCCTTAGCCAAAACATCGTGATACACATCAAGAAGAAAGGGATCGTTTTCTTTTCTTGCTTCCTTTATGGAATACTCAAGACCCTTCTCCTCTCCCAGCTTTATAAGATAATGGATTTTCTTCTTTACTAGAAGCTTTTTCTCCTCTTCTCTTTTTTTTATTTCCTCCTCTTCTTCCTCATCCATATGAGAAGAAGGAGCGGAAAAAACGGGTTCTTTTTCTTGCCCCTCCGAGCTTTCTACTTCTTTTTTCTCCACTTCTTCCGGAGATATCCCTTTTTCCTTATACCACTCGCTTAATATCTCTTTACTTATCCCCTGTTTTTCGATGTTTTTTGGACCTTCTTCCATAAATATCTTTATCTGTTTTTTTTATTATAAAGAAGAAATTAAAAAAATAAACCCTTTTCGGGGTTTTTCTTGCTTGCTTCTTCTTGCTTATTTTCCCACTATCTGCAGTTGCACCTCTCTTTCTCTGGCACTGTCAAGCTCCACCATCATTAAACTCTGCCACCTGCCTAGCTGAAGCTTGCCTCTCCTTATATTCAAAGTAACTGTAGAGGGAAGAGATATGGCGTTACAGTGTGAGTGGCCATTCCTACATTCGTCATTACAAACATTAACCGTTCTTACCGAAAGATCATCGTGTCGGTAATCCTTGTCTCGAGGAGCATTCTTTTCCAGCTTTTCTTTGATATCTTCAAGAAGTAGCGGTTCGTTCTCGTTTAATATAAGGCCGGCAGAAGTATTCATAATCTGCACATTCAAGAGACCCTCCTCTATCTCCTTTTCCTTTACGAATCCTTTCACCTCCTCGGTGAAATCTATAAAATCAAAGATTCCCTTTGTTTTAAAATTTAGTGTTTTGCTTTCTATCTTCATACTTTGCGTATCTTATCACAAAACAGAAAACTGGCAAAAAAATATGTCTTGACATAATAGAGGTTTTCATGATACTAAAAAGCATCACTCACAAAAAGGAGGTTTTGTCACATGGATCCCGTACAAGCTATCCTAATACTTGGAAAGGATCACCCGGCCAAAGAAAAAGCTTGGCTGGAAGTTCTCAAAAATCCGACAAGAGAAAGACTGGAAGCCGTAATCTGCGCTCCCGAGTGGGAGTTTCGCGCAATAGCCAATATACTCATAGATACAGCAAAATAAATACCCAAAAGTCGGATTCTCAAAAAGAGCGGACAACAGTCCGCTCCTTTTTATTTTGCAACCTGTATTGCTCTTCCCTCAACTACCGCCAAAGATACTTTTTCGTGTGCCAGGGAAAGTATCCGTTGAAAAGTGCTCTGCGAAGTATTCATTTTTCGAGCACACTCCTTTTGATCCAACCCATCTATATTTTTCAGTTTTAGAGCTTGAACTTCCTCAAGATTAAGTTCAACCACCTCGAGTTCCTTTAAAGGAACTCCCCTTGGCTTAAAATAGTAAACATTTGGAGAAAAACATATTCTTTTCCTTGATCTTGGTCTGGGCATAAAAGTATTGAAAATAACAGGAAATTTAACTAGTATATAAGAAGAAGGAGGCCTCCCCGTCCCCGCTTTAAAACGAGGACGGTCCCAAGGCCTTCTTTTTATTTTTGGCCCTCCAGTTCGGAAAGTCTTTCTTTGACAGCCTGAAGCTCATTTTCAAGATCTTTCATTTCCTCCTTTAGCATCTCTGCTTCCTCCCCTTTCGAAATAAACTTTCTTCCGTACCAACCTCTTCCTCCCCCGAAAAAGCAAGGTCCCATTCCTCTTCCTGTTCCGGATCCGTAACCGAGAGGGCCTGTTCCATCAAATCTGGGCATGGTATTTAATATTGGTGAGTATACGACCTTTTCTGTTTTAAATATATACCCATAACTATCTTTTGTCAAGTTTTAATCGTTTTGCAAACAAAAAAAAGCCCTTTCGGGCTTTTCTGATAATAGAGTTACTACCCTCTAGTCTATTAGCTTTCTCACCTTAGCGACAAGCTCGTTAAGCTCTATATTCGATTTTATAAAATAATATGAGGGTCTGTACTGATTAACCGCTCCGAGAATATAGTCACTCGTATTCATATTGGTAAGCATTACAACAGGCACCTCATTTCCCCACTCGTCGCTCTCCCTTATTTCTTTAAGAATCTCCGTCCCCTCTTTTTTGGGAAGCAGTATATCCAAAATAATAAGATCAGGCTTTTCTTCAAAGGCTTTCTTTAGTCCTTCTTCACCCTCCTCTGCCACTAGAACCTCGAATCCTTCGTGCTCAAACTTATCTCTATACATATCAACGAGCATCTTCTCATCCTCTACTACCAGAATTCTTTTTTTGTTGTCCTTTTTTTTGAGCATATAACTATCAAATTGCTTACACAGGTAGCATAGATAAAAAACTTGAGATTGTCAAAGAATGTTCGCCACCTTCTTTAGCTCCTTTACTTTTTTCCTCATTACCTTCTCTCCTTCCTCTATTTTGCTTTTTCCTTTGGTAAAACTATACCACCTCTTTTCCTTTACATCTACATCAATCTTGATATCAGCCTCTTTCATGTTACTAAGCGCCAAGTTACGATACAAGATGGAAATAGAGTTGTTGGCGATATCATACCATCCCGGATCCTTTTTCTCTTCATCAGAGTAATTTTTCAGATTAACGCCCAGCACAATATCGGCTCCCATGTTTTTCACTTCTTTGGTAGGTACGGGGGCAGAAAGACCTCCGTCTACCAAAATTCTTCCCGCTCTTTTTACCGGTCGAAAAAAAAGAGGAATGGAAATACTGGCCATTATGGCATTGACCAGTTTACCATTGCTGATTTCCACAACATCTCCTGTCTCAAGATCGGTAGCTGTGGCTAAAAAAGGAATTCGGCAATCCTCTATTTTGTCGGCAACAATGTGCTTTTCAATAAATTTTCTTACCTTCTTTCCCTCAACTAACCCCTTTTTAAATCGAGGGTCCAGCATGGAGAGTACGCGCCTCCAGTCAGTGTCTACTATAACCTTTTCAATCTTTTTAACACTTGTTCCCGAGGCGTAAATACCTCCTACCAAGGCACCAATACTGGTCCCTGCAATATAGCTTGGAGAGATATTATGATCTTCAAGACACTTTAGCACTCCGACGTGCGCCAATCCCCTACCTCCCCCACCTCCAAGAGCTACTCCGATTTTATTTTTACCTTTTTCTTTCATGAGCCTTATTATACTACAAAATAATAAAAGAGCGGCAATGCGCCGCCCCTTTTAAAAACATATCTATTTCACTTCGAAAACATGATTAATAAGCCCACTGCTTGTTTTTGTTCTTATCCCTATGGGGACGAGCTTGTTGGGCGGAGATTTTTCGATTACCTCACCTGTCTCCACTTGCAGAAACTTCTTCTTCTCAATGGTAGCATTAACGTTAACGGCTAAAAACATCTTTTCTCCGTTTTCTGTCTCGAGAACATAGAGAGGCTGTGCTCCTCGGGGAAGTTTAAGAAAAAAATAACCTCTTTCTTCGGGAATACTGCAAGATATCACCTTTCTCAATTCTGCGCTGCCTCCTTTTTTGGAAATAGATAGGCGGAGCGCTAATAGCGCTCCGCTTTTAAAAGAACTAAGAGCCCCCGCAACAGTTAGCTGTACGAGGAATCATAAACCTTGTGATTTTCGCAAAGTTCTCCCTCATCTTTTCCACCTCCTCCTTGAAGTGATTCGGAAAAAAAGACTCACCTCCTTGTCGCGTATTATATCACAAATTGCATCCTTGAAAAGAATGCTCTCGATTAAAAAAGCGCTCATAAGAGCGCTCTACGGAAGTACAGGGTTGAGGCGTGAAAGAACAAACACCTCGTGATCGCTTCCTATCTCCATTAAAACAATCTCTGTCTCTCTTCTCCACTGCTCCTTCTTTCTACAACCGGTACTTTTGAAAAGATGAAAGCATTCACGAGCCTTTTCTTTTTCGAAAAATAAAGCTATTACCGGCGACGTTCTCTTTTTAACATCCTCCCTTCTGACGGCATAAGGATCCGGCCTTCGCAGTCCGCCTTGAGTGCGGTAGAGACTTATTCCCTCTCTGGCTATACCGATAAATTTTCCCTCGGTAAACCTCTTTTTCGCCAAAAGATCAACAAATACTGGAGATCCGTGGCTATCCTTTTTACTTTTTGCGAGATACAAAGAGTCAATAGTTACCGCATAAAATTGAGAAGCCAAAACTCAAACACCTCATTTCTTTTTGTTCTGTAATTCCTTGCCGTATTATACCACAAAAGGAAGTTTTTTTGGCAAGTCGTCAAAAATTACTTTTTTATCTTTTTCTCATAATTTACTAGTTCCCCTTTCTCCCTTTTTAAAAGATCTTCCGTCTTCGGCAATTTGCATAGCACTACCTCCCCATCCAAAAAATTAGAGTAAGCGAGATATTTCCCACTCCGGTTAATATCAAGTCCCGTGGGCTGGTTTCCTCCCAGCAAGACATCGACCAGCTCTCCACTCTCGGTATTAAAAAGAAGAACCGTTCCCCACTCGGGCCCGGGAATATAGTAGTTACCGGAAGGATGGTTAACACCTCTATTGGAGACAGCAAGAATTTTTTTGTCAGGAGTAAGTGTAATGGTGTTGGGGTTATTCTCCGTCTTGGAAAGCTTTTCTACTTTTTTCGTTTCCAGATTCATTTTATAAACCGCCCCCTTGGCCATATCGGAAAAGTATATAACTTTATTTTCTTTGTCACCCACTATATGCCTTAACGCTCCTCCGCTTGTAAAAAGAATTTCGTTATCTCCTCTTTCCGGGTCTATTTTTTGTAACTGACCGTTTCCGAAACCGGCCACATAAAGAGCATCACTGTCGGGAGAAAAATAAACTCCTCTCGGGGTACCTACCGAAGGAAGAGTCTTTTCCGTTACCCCCGTTTCCAGATTAACCACAGAAATATCGTTCCTCGTCCAATTGGAGGCATACAGATAGTTTTCTTCCGGAGAAAGAGTCATAACCTTGGTCCAAGAGCTTTGCATATCGAAAGTACGAACTATGATCTTTTTTGAGACGTCAATTTCAAACACCCTTCCTGTTTCCATCTGACTAACATAGGCAAACGACCCCTCTCTATTAAAGATAACCTCCACACCCCCACCACCGGGCAATACAATATCCTTCACATGCTCTCCTGTTTGCGTATCAAAGACAACTATTCCCCTTCTTTGGTTCATAAGAGAAGTTACCCAAAGCTCTTTTCCGGAAGGCGAAAACGCCACTCCTTTGGGTGAGGAAACTCCCTCTATAGTATAAAGACACCGGGTCATCTGGCCGGAAAGTTTTTCGGGAGGACTACTCGTTTCGGAGTGAGGCTCTACTGATAATACCTCTTTTTCTCTTTCTTCCTTTTCAGGATATTTTTCAATGACAAGAATCTCTTTTGTGGTACTCCTTTCTTGCCAGGCAAAAATTATTCCAAAAACAGCACCTACGAAAAGAAGAATAATAATCAATCCTACAAAGGTATTTATTTTCTTTTTAAAAATATGATTTTTCATCTTTAAGGTATTTTACAATCATTAAGAATTAAAAAAAGAGTCCTGCTCTCAGGACTCTTAAAGCTCCTCCTCGGAGATTACTTTAATACCGCTCTCTCTCAAAAGTTCGGTAGTAACTCCTTCTCCGGAAACAAGGTGACGAGAATAAAGGCTTTCGTAAATGGCTTTGGATCCGCAAGAAGGGCTTCTTTCTTTAAGTATCGCCTCTCTTACTCCAAAAACCTTGGCAATAAGAAGTGTCTCTTCCGCTCCTTTTCTAAACTTTTTGGTGACATCCTCCCCTGAAGCCGTTACAACTTTGTCGCCAACACGTATTGCCGGCTCTCGAGGAGTAGAAAGACCTCCAAGCTGTTCGGGACAGATCGGTATCAGAAACTCCTTTCTTGCTAGCTCTATTACTTTCCAACTAGCCTTTTTCTTTCCGTCCCATGTGCAACTTGATCCCAAAAGACAAGCGCTACAAATTCTTCTTTTCATTAAGAAACACCCTTTCTTAAATTACAGTCCGTGCCTGCGCAAAATATCCTCTATCCTCTGTCTTTCTATGGGGCACAAGAGAAGCATTTCCTTTTTGGCAATATCCCTAACCACATCCTCTATCACCTTCCCCACGCCATCCGATATTTCTACAAGTTCCTCCTGAAGACATGCTTCCACCACTTTTTCGTTCCGATAATTAAGATCTGATAGCAATAATCCTTTTTCCCTTTCAATCTCTCTCCGCAAAGATACCAGTGACTGACCTGTGCGGTTCTCTACTTTTTCAATGCTCGCTAAAATAGCATACAAGAAGTTGTCCACCTCGTATTCGAACAAGTTTTATCCCTCCTTATGTAAAAGAACGCGGTGTTTATTATACAACAAATTAGAAGAAATGTACAATCTTCATAATTTCCGCTATTGCGAGGAAAGGCTAAAAGTTTACCCGGTATCTTGTCTTGCCCCCTTCTTCAGCCTCATATACTTTTTCCGAATAGAGTGTTCTTTCTTCGGGAGAGTAAATAATGCTTTTTTCTTTTAGAAAAGGATCTTTCGGCACCTCTGATAGATATTCAGGAACAAGTTGCTCCAGGTTGTCGGGCAGCTCCCCCTTCTCTCTTTCATGGGATTGCAAAATAAGAGAAATTCCCGTTGCCCTGTTTTTAAAATTTGCCTCCCTTATCGCTTTAAGTTGGGAAGCGGGATAAATTGAGATCAGTGTTTCCGATAATAGAACCCTACCCACCACATTATCCTGCAAAAGTCCCGACAATAATGGGGACCTTGTCGGATCACCTATTTCTTCCCGAACATCTTCAAGTTGCGAAAACTTTTCCTCCTCCAGGTTTATCATGGGAGAGTAAGCATCGGCGAGCTTCTTTTTTGTTTTTTCCGGATTCCAAAAAAAACTTAATCCTCTTAATGACCAGAAAGGCAGCTCATCAACACCATCATGAATCTTATCTTCCAGCTCATCTATGATATTTGCCGTGATCATATACTCCACATTAAAGGTTCTAGCAAAATCTTCCTCACTTAACTCAAGATCCGCGATTCTTTTAGCATGCGAAGATGCACTTTCTAGAGAAATATTTACTTTTCTCGGGTAGCGGTAATATGCCTCTAGCCCGATTTGATGAATTCCGATTCCTACAAACGATTCAAGCATATACGGCCTAGGAGCTTCGGTGATCAAAGTACCCACTTTCATTATTTTCGTAATGCGTTCGAAAGCCTCCTCTTGGCGATCTTGGTGGAGAAGGTACGAACTTTTAAAGCTATTTGCTCTGGCCATCTCAAGAAGCTGCCCCGGCACTCTAATTGATTCCGGATCCCACATATCTATTTTTCCGGAATGAGTATAATGAGTTTTCTCGGACATCTCGTCAAAGCATCGATAAGCCTCCTTGTTAATTTCCACCAGCTCCCTTGATCTCTCCGGATACTCTTCAATAAATTGATAATAGGTTTGATGCTCTCTAGCCCCTCCTTCCGAGAACCTTATCATGAAGCTCGCCGGATCGACCGCTTCTACGGAACCACACAATCCCTCCTCGGTAGGCTTGTCAGAGTGAAGATGACCAATAAGCCCCTCTTCCTCAAAAAATGTATATAGATTTCCCTCTTCCACTACTTCCACCTCTTCAAGTACAAGATGGCTATCGTCAAAAGGAGTATCATCTCCCCTGAATAGTAAAAAGTAAAACAAGCCGGTTACCAGTAATAAAAATAGGAAAAAGAGTAATATCTGCAGCGTTTTTTTATTCATTTCTTTGTTGTTATTTTATAAATTATCGTGATTATCTCCGCAAAAATACTTCCGGAATTAGACCTTTTTTTCTATTCCGAAAGAACCTTAAGCGATAAAATAGCCTTTTTTACATATTTTTCATTTTTACTTATATAGTCCTTCCGAAGATCTATTTCTTGCCCGTTATCAAAGTAAAATCCACTAGGCGTTTCCGCAGCGGCAATCGGAATATAAAATCTAAATACGTAATCACCGTAAGCAAAGACATAGTATTTTCTCACCTCCCCTTCTCCTCTTTCATACACTCCCACTTTTTTGTCATCTACTTCGATGATTTTTCTACTGAGACCCCACTTTTCTGCGAGACTAGCTATCTCTTCAAAACCTTCTCCGGAAATAATTTTCTCTTTCATTTCTTTGTAAGTGTATCCTGTGTTTCCCTCCTCTGCCAGGTGCCTGAACATGTACTCTATATTGGGATCTTTCAGTTGGTCAAGTAGCATCAGCGCCTCCCCTTCCAGATTATGAGGATTGTCGGAAAAACTTACCACAAACCGAAACGGAAATTTTTCTCCCTTCTCATCCAGCACCTTCTCACCTCCGGGATCTTTATAGCCATATCCACTTGTTAGAATATTTGCGTCAAAACCCATGGCTACCTCCCACTCTTTTTTTTCCCACTCCTCAGGGTAACTTATTTCGTAATCAAGCCTATAAACATCTTCCTTTGACCTTGTCTCTATAACTCTCTTCACTACCCTTTTCTCGGAATTCGATATATCCTCTCTAGCAGTCAAAATCATTCCTGCAACCAAAGTTCCGGCAAAAAAAATAAACAAAAGCACAAGATAAAAGTTGGCTCCAAACTGTTTTTCTTTCATATTTTAATTGTTACGAATTTATTGATTATAACTTACGGCTGTCATAAGTCCATTGCAGAACAGCCTGCCTTTGTTTTTTCCTGCAATTTACATCCTTCTTTCTGCAGTTTTTTGTTATTTGACCGATATGTCTTCTTATCTGCTTCCATCTTTTTATTTGCCTTTCATCGTCCTCATGTCTCCTACCTCTGTAATACCTACAGTACCACTGAAACCACCCTCTGGGGTCATCCTCATGTATCCATCCTTTTTCTCTCCAGACGGAAAGAGGTTGGCTGGCATTTATCTTAAAGTAGTTTATTTCCGCCAAATGTTTTTTTGTTTCTTGAGGGGCAAATTTTGCTTTCTTAAACCAATCATCCGGAAACTCTTTCTTGCAGTCGCGCATATAAACCCCTCCGAAAACTCCCATCTCCAGCATCTCTTTCGGGGTAAGTTCCGGAGAAAAATCAAAATGAAAACCTCTTCCCTCCGGCCTGGAAAGCTTATAAACATACCCTGTCTGCATTAGGTCATTGACCGTTACTTTTTCTTCCATTTCAAAAGAAGATAAAAGGAATCGTGGCGGCAATCGCCACTATAATAATCTCTACCAACAACTCTCCTCCACTTTTTTCGGGACGAAAGCCCATTTTCTCTTTATCTTTTTTAAACTGACGATAGAACTTGTACCAACCATAAAAGAAAATACCCAACGTAACTACCGTAAAGAAAGATAAGAACAAAAGCTCTTCCAGTCGGCTACCATCCCCGATAACGTAATCCCCTGGACTGGTAAAGAAATAATGCAGTATTAACAGCATGGGTCCGGTCACCATAGCCATCATATCTGGAAAATATCTGTAAATTTCCTTTTTATTCTTGAAATTGCGAACAGGGATATGCATTATATTAATCTCTTAAATGTATTACTCTCTCAATCACCTTTTTATTTGTAAAAAGCGAACTTCATTAGCAATTTAAACGCTGAGCCAACAGGAAGAGGCTTGTTTTGTAATATATCCAGTCCATGGTCAAGCCACTCGCGCCTACCTTCGTTATATATCTTTTGAAACCTTCCGAAAGGCGGAGCTTTCAGATTATCTCTGATAAGTTTTTGTATTATCAGTCCGTAACCGTATCCAAAGAGCGGCTTCCTTTTGCAAGAGTCGGAATAAGATTTTAAACTTTTCTTACTGTAATCACCACTCTTAACAGATTTAATAATCGTCTCGGCGGCCATCTCTCCGTAATAAAGTCCCGTCCTGAGACCTTCACCGGTTATAGGAGAGCCTTGACCAGCCGCGTCTCCGACAATAACTAGATTGTCATCGTAAATAACCTTTCGCGGAGAAACTCTGATACCGCTATAAAACTTCTTTTCAAAGTTAATCTCCACTCCTTTCTTGATAAGACCTTCCTTCTGAAAAAAATGCCAAAGATTTATTAGTTGCTCTTTGAGTACAGTCTGCATCTCTCCCGTGTCCTTTCCCGATCTCAAATAATTGGCAACACCAATATCGAAAAAGTCTTTGGAGTTGGGATATAATGCTCCTGCCGTGCCAACGAGATTAGCCTTATCCCCTCCGTGAGAAAATATTACGCAATTTTGGTCATCAAGTGCTTCCTTTTTGTAGATACGCAAAAAATAGCACATAAAAAACCAAAAATCCTCTTGGGGGGTCATTAAGTCTCTTGCCACCACCGAATAGCTGCCGCTGGCGTCGACAATTACTTTTCCCGTAAAAAAACCTTTACTCGTTTCCACCTCCACCTGGTCCCCTTTTCTCTTCGTCTCCAGATAAAAGGTTTTCTCCAAAATCTGGCAATTACTATTTTTCTCTATCTCTTTTTTGTAAACCTTGTTTAACGCCGCTTGCTCAATGAAATAACCCTTCTTTGAGGTGTTCCCGGAATCAAAAAGCCCTCTCGAGCCATAAAATTTCAAGCGGTTAACCGTATTGGTAGTTGCATCTTTTAGTAAAGGGTAGTTTTCCAGAGCGCTTTGGAGGGTAATCCAAGAGTTTTCACTTTCGGAAAAATCACTTTCCTCAATAAGTAAAACGGACAGTCCGGCCTTAGAACACTCAAGACTAACAGAAAGGCCGGCAGGACCTGCACCAACCACAATTATATCATATTGATTTTCCATACCCGGTAACCATTTTTTATTATTTAAAAACTATTTCTCGCTCTTCCACTCGCCAAAGAACTCTCGAAGAAAAGTTTTCATAAATTCATGCCTTTCCTCGGCCATTCTTCTTGCCGTTTCCGTATTCATATCTTCTTTCAGTTTTAAAAGTTTACTGTAAAAGTGGTGTATAACCGAGGGATCTCTTTCGGACTCATCATATCCTTCTTTTTGCAAAGGTTTTTCGGGAATCCACATTGCGCCTCCCCTTGCGCCATGGAACATAAAAGTTCTACCTATGCCAATCGCCCCCATAGCATCCAGATTATCCGCATCTTGCACGATAAGCGTCTCGATATCGTCTACGGTCTTTCCGTTCTTGGAAAAGCCGTACTCTTCATGATGCTCAATACAGTGAAGAATTTTCTTCTTTTGCTCCTCGCTTAATCCGGTTTTATCGAGAATCTCTCTAACTTTCGGGAGCGACTCCTTGGGAGAAATAAAATTATCCGTTTCTTTTTCAAGAATTCTGTGGATATCGTGCAGAAAGGCAGAAACCGCAATAATCAACTCATCCCCTCCCTCACTCTCCTGAATCTTTAAGGCATTATTTAGTGTGCGCTTTAAGTGGTAGATATCGTGACCACTACTTTCTTTGTGAAAAAGACCTTCTACTTCTCTTTCAAGTTGATAAATTAAGTCTTCCATTTTCATAAGAATTAGAAAGCTGTAAAAAAATGACCGCCCTTTTGAAGGACGATCATCTTCATTACTCCTTGTAAATAATTTTCATATAACTACTAGTACTCCTCACACTTGAGCTCGTAATATCCTTTCGGGTGGTCACAAGAAGGGCAAATCTCCGGAGGAGCTTCACCAAGTACTTGATATCCGCATTCACGACAAACCCACCATACTTTCTCCTCTTTTTGAAAAAGAGTGTTTTCTTTTAGTCCTTCCAATAGTTTCTTATATCTCTCTTCGTGATGTTCTTCCGCTTTGGCAATCGATCTAAGGCGATTGGCAACCTTGGAAAAGCCTTCCTCTTCCGCGATGTCGGCAAACTCTGGATACATTTCCGTGTATTCGTAATTTTCACCGTTAATTGCCGCTTGCAAGTTTTCCTTCGTTTCTCCAAAGGAAAACGGTGCTTCCGCCTCCACGGTAGCCTGCTTCACCTCTTCTCCCTTTATTTCATTTATCATTCTCAGGAGCCACTTAGCGTGCTGCTTTTCCTGCTCTGCAGTAACGGAAAACACTTCCGCAATTTTTTCGTAACCTTCTTTTTTTGCCTGCTTGGCGTAAAAGTCATAGCGGTTCCTTGCCTGACTTTCACCGATAAACGCCTTGGAAAGATTTTCAATTGTTTTTTGCATATTTTTTTATTATTTTTTAATCTACCAAGAGTATACACTCTCCTCTATTTTTTTCAAAGCCTGTACAAATACTCCTCAAGCACCAAAATCGTCTCTCTTTTACGAAAAATAAGAAGCGGTATTTCCTGATTGCTCTAAAAAGCGCCTAAAATCTTTGGTGCTAATAACAACCGTTGCCGTATTTTTGTTGGGATGAAAGCCGATCTTATTTTCCTTTAAAAGCTTTTCGTTAACGAGAACTTTTACTTTTGCCTTTTCGTCGTTAATAAGTCCGAAAGGAGAAACCGATCCTGGTTCCAGGCCCAGATAAAGTTTCAGTTTTTCTGACGAACCGAAGCTTAGCTTCTTTTCATTCAGCTTTCCGGCCAACTTTTTTAAGTCCGCCCTCTCTTCTGCCGGCAAAATTACCAGATAATAATTTTTTCCTTTTTGGTCTCGCAAGAAAAGATTTTTGGTATCGGCCGCATCGATATTACGCATATATTCATCCGCCTCCTCTGTTGTGTAAACAGGAGGGTGCTCGTGCTTCTCATAAGGGATACCTATTTTTTCCAGCGTCTCATAAACTTCTTTCATAGTTTCTTAAAGTGTTTTTCAATGAACATATCTTTTTTTTCTTTGTACTTCTTCATGCTTACGCCATTAAGCTCCCGTTTTAATTTATCATACTTTTCGGCAAACTCCGGATCACCAATAAGACGCTCCTTAAAAGAAACCAGCCTTTTGTGTTCTTTGCTATCCCTCGCCACAATATGAATGTGAACTCCTCCGCGCCCCGTGTCCTCGGGCTCCTTACTTACAAACCTTCTTTCATTTTCTCTTTCATGAATATGTATGTATCCGATCTCCTTTAATTTTTTTATAAGCTCTTCTTCTTTGTCCCAACTATCTATTATTATGAGCATATCAACTATCCCCTTTCCTCCCATTCCCGGAATGGCCGTACTTCCTATATGGCAGATCTCACAATCACTAAAAACCTGCTCTATTTCTTTTTTCTTTTTTGAGAAAATAGCGGGGAAATCATTGCTATATGGAAAGAATTTGGATATTTTCATTTTGCTCTAAGGTTTTCCAAGCTCTTTACTATATCTCCCCGTATCCGGGAAAATAGTCGTGCTTTATGAGTTTCTTATTAATTCCCGCCTGAACAAGTTTCTCGCTCGTGTCGCGAACCATCGGTTCGGGCCCGGAAACGTAAAAGATAAAGTCACCAGCATCTTTTGCATATTTTTTTACCATATCTCCGTCTATATACCCCGATTCTCCTTGCCACCCTATTGGCGGATTTTTTATAACATAAACCATTTCAAAATCTAAAAACTCCCCTGCTTCTCTAAAAAGATCATTAAAAACCGTCTCCTCCAGCAAGTTCACGCCGTAAAAAAGCGTAATGCTTCTTTTTTCTTTTTTATCCAGTAAATATTTTAAAATACTTCTAAACGGCGTAAGCCCGATTCCTCCGGCAATAAAAGCAAGTCTTTTTTCTTTGTCTTCGGGAAGAATAAAGTCTCCATAAGGGCCCTCCGCTACAATCTCATCACCCTCCTCAAGACTCTTAAGAGACTTTTTAAAGGAGCTGGAGTTCTCAATAATCTTGGTAACTAGAAGTATACCCTCTTCTGTTGGTGAAGAGGCAATAGTAAAAAATCTCTTCTCTCCCCGACTATCGGGATTTTTATGTTCCAAAGTCCATTCTAAAAACTGCCCCGGTTTAAAGCGAAGTTCCTCCTCGCTCTTAAACCAAAACCCGTAAACATCTTCGGAAAATTCCTCTTTTTTGTTTAGTAGTAGTTTGAATTTCATCTTAGATTTTGGACTTAGGGTCTTTTCCCGTTTCACAGTAATAATAATTGTAGAAGCGATTAATTTTCCAAACAAAGCACTGTGAGCAGATACAACCCTGCTTTTTTATCTCCATATTACTTTTCCCAAACTCACAATAAGTTACAGAATCTTTTTCCTTGGGGTAGCTGGGACATTTCTTGCAAGCGCAAAAAAGAGATATAAATGCTCGTAATATTTTTTTAACCATCTTTGCAAATGCACTAACTTATTAAAGACATTACGATTTGAGCAAGGATTGTTCCTATTATGTACGAGATAACCGTTTTAACGGTAGGAAGTCCATATACCGCCCTAACGGCCTTAATATCCAGAGAAATCACCCATACCAAAGTGCTCAGAGCACTAATAATAATGAGAAAAATATAATTCTCTAAATTTACCATTCCTGTTAATCCCAAGTCAGTGGCAATTACAATCGCCCAAAAAGACAATAAAAATACCGACGGGATAAGTGTAAAAAACCAGCAAGCGAGTAAAGACGAGTAATTGCTTTTTATCTTGTAGATGCCTTTAGCCACATAGTCGATAAAAAACACCGTAACAAATATTCTCGCCAAAGTTCCAAACAAGGCCATAAATACCCCGACTCCGGAAAAAGTATATTCCTCCGTTGCTTCCGAAATAAAAAGCAAAAAGAGAGAGACTAAAATAAGTTGCGGAACCAAGACAAGTGAACCAATAAAAAAAGGTTTTTCCTCTTTTATTCTGTCAAATGCCTTGTTCGGAGAGACGATAACCTCCCAATAGGTACTTAAGGCGTTTCTCAAGTTACTCATAATTTTTATCTTACGGTGAATACTTCTATTTGTTTTACAACAAATACGCCGTAAAAGAAAGTGGAAACCGCTTTTATCACTTTTTGAAAACCCAAAACAGCGCAAACTGTATTGCGTTTAAAAAGCTTCATCGATTAAGACATATCTCTTTAGTTCTCCAGCTGCAGGTCTGCACCTTCCTTACCAATAGACCAGTTAGCACGGCCGTTTTCGGGGTCTTCGGAGGTAAAGTAAAGTCTGTCTTCCGTCCACTCCAAGTCCTGGAATACGGGCATAAACTGACCGGTTTCTACCATCTCCTCTTCAGGATCTAAAACTTCCAAGAGTTCCTCTTCGCTTAGCATAAAACCTCTTTCAAAGGTAATCATATCATCCACCGAGAGAAAGTCTCCCGCCGCTCTGGCTGTTCCCAAAGTATAAGCAACCATCTCACTGTCTTCCGCCCAGGAGAAATCTTCAATGTTTCCCGGAGCCGGCTCACTGACCATATTCATTTCTCCCGATTCAATATCGGCAACAATAACAAAAGACACGGTAGTCGCCACTGCATAATCGGAAACGGAGAAAATCATCTTGCGGTTGTCATGAGAAATAGATGCGGCTCTGTCAAAAAACCCAAAGGCGCTCGAATCAACCGCTCTTCCCCCCACCTCCGGCTCTTCCTCGAAAACGTTCCAGTTATCTTGGGTCCATTGGTTGAGCTCGTCAATTGTAAGCTGAAACATTATCTCATCTTCCTCATTTACCACTCTTATTTCCTGCGACTCTATCCCCTCTTCAGGAATAAATTCTACTCGCAGATCCATCTCCGCAAGTCCATTTTCCGGGTCTGTTTCCTCCTCCACCGTCATATAATACCAGCTTCCGGCTAGCACGATGAGAGCAACAAATAAAACGATATATACTGTTTTCATAACTCAAATAAATCGATTGTTTTAATTACGACCTTTATGAGTTAATTTTCGCTCAGCGCCGCCTATTTGTCAATAAAAATTAATCTTAGCCAGTTAATTAAAAGCTTCATTAAGAAGCAGCAGATCTCTTTCGGTTATATAGTTATAGTACAGATTATTTGACTCTTTATTGCTTCTGATTTTCTCTTTCGCTTTCTCCGGATCAGACCAATCAATCAAAAACTCTTCACTTGCCTCGCTTTCCTTGAAGCTGGGAGCTCCTTTTTCCCCTGTCACCTCTGCAAGATAAGCCAAAGACTCTTTTACTGTTTCCTTTTTAGCTCTAACTTCAAGAGTTTTTCCAATTTCTCGAACAATCTTCACATCACAGCCCGTTTCCTCTTTCGACTCCCTGATAGCGGCTTCCTTGGGAGCCTCTCTTTTTTCGATACCTCCGCCGGGTATCACATAGAAGTCCCCTCTTTGAGAGTAAAGGAGGGCTATTTTTCCTCTCTTATCACTGATAATAACACGCACCGAACTTTCTTTTTGATAATCTCTTATCTTTTCTTCGGCAATCCCCTCTCTGTTAAATGTTTTTAGTAGTTTCATATATCCTCCGAGTTGTACCATATAATCAAAATCACAAGTCAGCCATTTTTAACAGATCTTTAGCGCTTTTATTAACAAGAGCCTCCTGCTTTATGTCAGGATAATTTTTTTGGATCCGGCGCACAAAATACACTCCCAGTTTGTACCCCAATTGAAACGGCTTTCCCTTGGCACCAAAAAACCATTCGTCGTGAGAATAGCCGGTTTTGTGCTTTTCTTTTTCAACATCGGGAAGCCACTTATCAAGCATTTTTTTTGAATACTTGCTCCACTTAGGGACATATTCCGGAACCTGTTCCAGAGCAAAAACAGTTGCTGATCCCTCCACAAAAAGAGATTCAAGAAGAGATATCTTCTCCGCATAACCAACATATCCCCTCTTTACGTGGTGCATTTCGTGATACACGGTACTCCTCAAATAATCTTCACTAAAGCCCTTTCGAGGGATGCTGATGTTGATAAAATCTTTAGCCTGAGCGAAGCCTCCTACGTAGTTCTTGTTAAAAGGATAAATCGTAAAGTTAATCACGGGTTCTTTGATTCCTAGCAGCTTCGCGGTATCCTTGCAACCACCTCTAACAATGTCTCTTATCTTCTGTTTTTGTTTCTTGGTAAAATCTTTTTCCGATTTTAGAAATACAATATTGATTTTCATCTTTTTATTTCTTTAGCCAGCAGTACACGTGCCCCAAAAGACCGAGAAAAATACCTATAATTATGTATAAAAAGTCGTGCATCCATAGCCCGTAACCCACGAATACAAAAGCAAGAACCGACAAAGCGCAGTTTACCGGATTACCGTGCTCGAGAGCCATTTTTTCAAGAAAGGTAGGCTTCTCCCCTTTTTTATAAGCTTCAATTCTTTTATCTACCCAGCTCATAATATTAATTAAAAAATTATCTAATAATTTACTTTAAAAAAATTAACTCCGTCATAATCACTCTCCTCCAAGAATTCAAGAAAATCAGCTCTGGACACTTTTTCACTCTCAAGAGAGGCATGAATAAGTTCTTCCCCCTTGAAAAGGAAACCTTCGTGTCTTACATCAAGGCCTATCTCCTCATCTCCATCCATGAGAAAGGCTACTCCCACTTCTTCGGGCAACTCGAAAACAACTTCCGGAGCATCTTCGGCCTTCACGTAAGGAATAATTGTCTCCTCTTCCCAGTCGATATCAATAAGCCTCCCCTCCTCCTTTCTCTCTTTATTTAGGACAACTTCCTTTTCTTTATGTATTTCCGGTGCTACCTCTTCGGTGATGTCCTCAAAAAACTCGGACACCTTGTTTCTGTAAGTGGAAAAGTGAAGTCTCGTCTCATAAGAAACTTCTCCCGGAGGAAAATAGTTTACTTCCTTTATCATCTCTTCCGGAGAAAGGTCATTGGAGTGCAGCCTGGAGACGGAAACAAGAACTAGCGTTGTACAATCAAACGCATCCTCTCTATAAAGCTCCTCGTCATCACCTTCTCCCAGTGGCCCTCTTTCGTAAGGAGCTCCTATGAAGCCCTCCACTATTTCTTTTAAGTCTTTCTTTTCTTCTTCCTCTACATCTTCTTCAACAACTTCTTTTTTCTCTTTTTGATTTAAAACAAAAACGCCGGCCACAACCACAATCGCCAGTAAAGAAAATAAGAGTATTTTTTTCATTTTTCTATTGGGTTAACTTCGCTAATTTCACTTCAGAAAAAACGCTCCTTATTTTTTAGTCAGTTTTCAATCTTTTTAGGAAATATGCGCACTAAAGATACCTCCTGACCTTCAACGGCAGCATAAATAGCTCCGTCATGCTCGCTGGCTATCACATCTCTCACTCTCCAACCTTCTTCTTTTAATAGCGGGTCCTGCTCTTCAAGCTCGCCGTTAGTTAGTTTGAAGTGAGCCAAGTACTGACTTGCAAGACCACCCACGAAAAGATCTCCCTGCCACTCGTGGAACCCTTCCGCATCGTAAAACGTCATTCCCGCAGGCGGAAAACCGCCGGTATTACATTCCCAGTAATAAATAGGATCTACAATATCTTCTCTATCCCAGGGCAAGTCCCCAATATCCCTGCCGGTTACATAGTCACAACCGGTATGAGTCTCCGGCCAGCCGTAATTACCACCGGCCTCTATGATATTAATTTCATCACCATCCCTCTCCCCGTGTTCGCTCTGCCACAAATCTCCCGTTTCAGGGTGCAATGTCATTCCCTGGACATTTCTGTGCCCGTATGAATATATCTCGTCAAGCACATTTCCATCGCCCACAAAAGGATTGTCATCGGGAATACTTCCGTCACGCATTAATCGCAAAGTGGTTCCGAGAACATTACTCGTATCTTGCGACACGTGATCGTCAAAATCCTTATCTCCCCTATCACCAAACGTCACAAAGAGATAATCTTCATCCACGACAACCCTTGAACCGTAATGACTTGTTCCTCCTTGAAAAGGTTCGGCAATATAAAGCACTTCTCTATCTCTTAGAGTAAACTCTTCAATATCAAGCTCCGCTCTTCCCAGGTGTGTTGCGGTACCACCATCACCACTTGCCGAATAAGTAAAAAATATTTTTTTATCATCCTCAAACTCAGGAGAGACGGCGACATCGAGCATCCCCCCTTGTCCCCCACTGTCCACTTCCGGAACTCCTTCTATTTCGAGAACCTCCAGCGACTCCGTATCGACAACAAACAAACCTCCTGAATTTTCCGTAGCTACGAGCTGCGGTGTGCCGGGTATAAAATCCATCCCCCAAATCTGCCCCAGTTCTTCCGCAACTACTTCCAGTACGGGCTCAACTTCATCGTTTTGCCTCTCACTTACCGGCATATCTACTCTACTGAGATCATCCTCCTGCATCAGGCTTTGCCAATAGATTACTCCACTAGCTACAAGCACCAGCCCGATGAAAACTATTATTATGATTTTCTTTTTTCCCATATTTTATTTATTCATGTTTCAAAATCTATCATTTAAAGAGCATATTAAGATTCTTGCTCATGATCATCTACATCAAATTCATTCCAAACATCTTCCAGCTCCCCGCTTACTTTCAAGAATTCAATAAACTCATCCTCTTTTTTTTGCTCTGCTTTCTCTATTAGCTCATCTGCATCGGACACACACTGACAATATCTATCCAGAAGCTTGTATAATTTATCCGCCGTATCAATATCTCCCGATTCT
>Ga0207421_10000081_pt1 | contig 103328 bp, 99 predicted proteins | sample SodLakKL_010_SED_4_FD_187542 | JGI IMG/M metagenome (GOLD analysis project Ga0207421, IMG submission 187542) | Alkaline sediment microbial communities from Lake Tanatar, Kulunda Steppe, Russia - 8KL_010_SED (SPAdes) (version 2) | ecosystem: Environmental > Aquatic > Non-marine Saline and... | reverse complement strand
GCACCCCACCGCCCCGCGCCACCCCGCGGGGCCACACCCCTGCCCACACAACCGCAGCAAGGCCCGCCGATCCGATGGTGACGCCGCGGGTCCGCGGTCGGGTGACGCGGGGGCCGCGCAGCCAGGCGTCGTGCGCGGCTTCGCCACCTCGGTGAGAGCCGGCTGGCGCGAGGGCCGCCGCGGCCTACGCGAGGTGGAGGTGTCGCAGGAGGTCGTCGGGCTCAGCGACGATGCCGGTGACGAAGGGGCCGAAGTCGGCGAAGCGCGCGCTGGCCTCGTCGAAGCGCATCTCGTAGACGACGTCGCGGAGCGCCTTGGGGTCGTCGGCGAAGAGCGTGACCCCCCATTCCCAGTCGTCGAGGCCGACCGACCCGGTGACGAGCTGGGTGACGCTGCCGCGATGGCGTCGGCCGACCGCGGCGTGCTCGGCCATCAGCCGTCGTCGCTCCTCGAAGGGCAGGGCATACCAGTTGTCCTCCGCCGCGCGGCGCTTGCTCATCGGGTAGAAGCACAGGACCTTGCGGCGCGGCAGCGTCGGGTAGAGCCGGTGCTGGGTGTAGGACGCCATGCGCTCGGCGAAGGCCGTCACCGCCTCCTCGAGCTCGTCGCTGTCCTCCGCGAGCCCCTCCTCCTCGACGAGGCGACGACGCTCCTGCTCGGCGGTCGGGGTGTACTCCGAGGTCTCGGTGAGTGACACGTAGCTCGCCGCCGGCAGCAGCGCCTGTCCCAGCGGTGAACCAGCGAGCTCGATGGAGAAGCCGTCGAGTGCGGCGAGGTCCGGTCCTGCGGCCATCACCCCGATGTCGGCCTTCTGACCGAGAACGCTGAAGGCGAGCGCCTGGTAGCCGTCGCGCTCGTCGAAGGCGGCGATCCGCGCGGCGAAGTCCCGCGCCGCGCCCGCTGCGCCCTCGAGCAGCTCACGACGGACGTGGAAGAACAGGTGCAGCACGCCCCAGCCTTCGCTCGGGGTGACCGACGGCATGGTGGGCTCCTCTCGACGTGGAAGACGGCGCCAGGCTACGGCGCTACCGGCCTTGCCACCGGCCACCCTGACCTCAACCCCTAGCGTTCAAAGGTGAATACGACGTAAACTCAGGGCTACGCCGTTGGGGAAAACTCGGGAGGACACCGACACCATGACCGCCATCGCCACTACGCAGGGCATCGCGCCCACCGAGGTTCCCTCGCACCGCAGTCTCGTCGACGTGGTCTTCGAGCGCGCCGAGGCCGGCGATCACCGCCAGGCGCTGCGCTTCCACGACGGCACCGGTTGGCGCGGCCTCACCTGGGCGCAGTTGGCCGACCGCGTCACCGACGTGGCCGCTGGGCTCATCAGCAGCGGTCTCGACCGTGGCGACCGCGTCGCGATCATGAGCAAGACCCGGGTCGAGTGGACCATCGCCGATCTCGCGGTGCTCGCCGCCGGCGGCGTCGTCGTGCCGATCTACGAGACGAGCTCGGTCGAGCAGTGCGAGTGGATCCTCAGCGACTCCCGCACCCGCTTCGCCTTCGCCGGTGACGCCGACACCGCCAAGGCCATCGATGCGGCACGTCCGCAGGCGCCCTCGGTCGGCGAGCTCTTCGTCTTCGACGACGGCGGGCTCGACGCCATCGCGGACCGCGCGACCGACGACAGCCGCGCAGCGGTGCGGGAGCGCACCGAAGCCACCGGCACCGGCGACCTCTTCAGCCTCATCTACACCTCGGGCACGACCGGCAACCCCAAGGGCTGCATGCTCACCCACGGCAACATGCTGTGGACCGCCGAGCAGGCCGGGGTGGTCCTCGAGAAGATCCTCAGCGACGAGGACTCGAGCCTGCTGTTCCTGCCGTTGGCCCACGTCTTCGCGCGTCTCGTGCAGTACCTCTGCATCGGCGCGAACGTCACGCTCGGGTTCTCCCGCGGCGTGGAGCACCTCAGCGAGGACCTCGTCGACTTCCGCCCCACGTTCATCCTCGCGGTGCCGCGGGTCTTCGAGAAGGTCTTCAACGGGGCGCGCCGCAAGGCCACCGGGCCGAAGCGCAAGATCTTCGATGCCGCCGTGCAGACCGCCTACGCGTGGTCGGAGGCCGTCGACGCCGATCGCAGTCCCGGGCTGGTGACGAGCTTCAAGCACGGGCTCTTCGACAAGCTCGTCTACAGCAAGCTGCGCGACGCGATGGGTGGGCGCATCAGCTACTGCGTCTCCGGCGGCGCGCCGCTGGCCCCGCACCTCGCGCACTTCTTCCACGCCGCGGGCATCACGATCCTCGAGGGCTACGGCCTCACCGAGACCACCGCGCCGGCCACGGTGAACAACCCCGACCGCATGCGCATCGGCACCGTCGGGGTGCCGCTGCCCGGCGTCGAGGTCGCGGTCGCCGAGGACGGCGAGGTCCTCATCCGCGGCGGCAACGTCTTCAGCGGCTACTTCGGCGACGACGAGGCCACCGCCGCCGTGCTCACCGACGAGGGCTGGTTCCACTCCGGTGACCTCGGCAAGATCGACGAGGACGGCTACATCGCGATCACCGGCCGCAAGAAGGAGCTCATCGTCACCGCCGGCGGCAAGAACGTCACCCCGGCGATCCTCGAGGAGCGGCTCAAGGCGCACCCGCTCGTCTCACAGGCCATGGTCGTCGGCGACAACCGGCCGTTCATCGGCGCGCTCGTGACCCTCGACGTCGAGGCGCTCGAGGCCTTCGCCATCGAGCACGAGCTCACCGGCGACACCGCCGAGCTCAAGGACGATCCCCGCGTGCAGGCGGAGATCGACCGTGCGGTCGAGCACGCCAACGCGGTGGTGAGCAAGGCCGAGTCGATCCGCAAGACCCGCATCCTCGCCCGCGACTTCACCCAGGACGACGACGAGCTCACGCCTACGCTGAAGCTCATGCGCCGCAACGTCGTCGAGCACTTCGGCGACGAGATCGAAGCCCTCTACGCCGAGTAGGCGGGCTCAGGCCTGGGCGTCGGCCTCCGCGAGGCGGTCGGCGGCGCGCAGCCCCCACAGCGTGGCCGACGTGCCAGCGAGCGTCCCGGCGAGGCGGGTGAGCCTCCGCAGCGTGCACGGCGGGGCGAGCGCCATCGCCGCGACGTCGGCGGCATCGGCGACCGCCCCAGCCTCGACCCAGCCGCGCAGCCCGGGACCGCCGCGGCGCGCGGCGAGTGCCGCGCCGAGGCCCAGGGCGATCTCGCGGCCGGCGAAGAGCCGCAGCGTGACCTGGGCCTGATCCCCGACGTGCTCGCGGAAGAGGAATCGTCCGAGGGCGCGCGGCGCGAGCAGCAGCCCGGCGCCGAGCGCCGCCCGCCCCGCGCCGATGACGAGTGCCTGCCCTGCCGGATCGTCGACGTCCATGCCGCCTCCTCGCTGGACCGCCTTGCACGCGGACGGTCTCGGTCGTCGCTAGCCTTTCCCCGGTGAGCTCGACTGACGCCATCCCCGTCTGCTACCGGCACCCCGACCGACAGACGAGGCTGTCGTGCTCGTCGTGCGGGCGACCCGTCTGCACCGAGTGCGTACGCTCGGCCTCGGTTGGTCAGCTGTGCCCCGACTGCGTCGCCGAGCGCGGTCAGCAGCGGGTGCTGCGGGCCGAGCAGGTGCAGGCCCAGCAGCGGCGGCCCACGCCGGTGACCTTCGGCATCCTCATCACCTGCGTGGCGATCATGGCGGTCAGCATCGTCAGCCCCGCCTTCGAGCAGCTCGCGTTCCTGTTCGGAGCCCAGTTCAACCGCGGCGTCGCCGCGGGGCAGTGGTGGCGGGTCATCACCGCGGGGTTCCTCCACGCCGACCTCGCGCACATCCTCTTCAACATGTGGGCGCTCTACGTGCTCGGCCCGCACCTCGAGCGCCAGGCCGGCAGCGCGGCGTTCGCGAGCCTCTACGGGGCGAGCCTCATCGCCGGCGGCGCGGCGTTCTACCTCCTCAACCCCGAGGGCGTGGCGGTCGGCGCCTCGGGGGCGATCTTCGGGCTCTTCGGAGCCTGGCTCGCCGTGGCCTACCGCAACCGCAACTCCGCCTGGGGTCGCTCCGGGCTCAACCAGCTGCTGCTCCTGCTCGGCATCAACCTCGCCCTGCCGCTGTTCATCCCGCGCATCGCCTGGGAGGCCCACCTCGGCGGTCTGCTCGCGGGGCTGCTCATCGCCACCGCCTGGACGATGCCCGCCCTGCGGGGTCGCCAGCGCCGCAGCGCCCGTATCGCCGTTGGCGTCGCCGTCGGCGTGGTCGCCCTCGCCGCGGTCATCCTCGCCTGAGCGCCGGCCTGGTCGGCGCTGGTCCCCCCGGCGGGCGGATGGCTACGATCCAGACGATGCGGATCCACGCCACCGACGAGGTGTTCGTGCGGGCGACGCGCGCCGACGTGCACGCCTACCTCGCCGACCCCGGCGGCTACGGGGCCTGGTGGCCGGGAGCGCGCAGCCGGGGCGCGCCCGACGGTGCCTGGCTCGAGCTCACCACCGCGACACCGGGTCGGTCCCAGCGCCTGCACCTCGCTGTCGTGGGCGAGCGCCGTGACCTCGGCGTGGCCTTCCGCCTGCGGGGCGACGCCATCGGCAAGGCGGAGTGGTACTACCTCGACGAACCCGACGGCGCGCGGGTCACCTGGCTCATCGACGCGACCGCGACCACGCGGTGGGCGCGCCGCTGGCTCGAGGCCCACCGCGCGGCGGTGCGCCGCGGCCAGCGGGCCCTCAAGGACGTCCTCGAGTCGGGACGCCCCGTCGGCGCCGACCCCGACCCGGCGCTGCTCGAGCGGCAGGATGTCGCGATCGCGCAGTTCGAGGCCGGGGTCGAGCGCTACCTCAAGCGCCGACGATGACCTGCGAGGCCTGCGGGGCGACGAACCCCGACACCGCGCAGTGGTGCAACCAGTGCCTCGCACCCCTCGGAGGCGGGGGCGCCGACCACGACCAGACCCCCGTCGCCGGGGAGACCGCCGTGCAGGCCGGGCCGGGCCCGCCGGCCGAGTCCGAGCCCCCCTCAGGCCCGCCGGCCGAGGCCGAGCCCCCCTCAGGCCCGCCGGCCGGGGTCGAGCCACACGCAGGCGCCGACGAGGGGACCGCAGGGGGTGGGCGAGGCTGGTCGTGCCCGGTCTGCGGCAGCGTGGGCGCCACGCCCGACGCGCCGTGTGCGACCTGCGGGGCCGACCTCGCCGTGCACTACCTGCGGGAGGGTGAGGTCGAGCAGCCGACGCCGCCCTGGGCGCTGGCGCTCGGGCTCTCGGCGCTCGCGCCCGGCGCGGGCCACGTGCTGCTGCGGCGCTACGCCTCGGCGGCGGCACGGCTCCTGCTCTTCCTCGTCTGGGCCCTCGGCGGGATCGCCGTGCTCGGCGGGGGAGCGGGGGCGGCCCTCGTCGCGGGACCCCTGCTGCTCGGTGCGGCGGTGCTGTGGCTCGGCAGCCTGGGCGACGTCGCGCTCGCCTCGCAGGGTGCGGGGCGCGAGCTGCTCAGCGCCCGGGTGCTGCTGTGGCTCGTCGTCGCGGTGACCGGCCTCACGCTGCTCGGTGCCGTGGCGAGCCTCCAGCTCGTCACGACGTGAGCCGCCTTGCGCGCTGCGGTGCCGCCCCCGCGCCGGGCCGTAGGATGCGAGCGAGCCCGTCTCAGTACGACGACTGGAGCCCCCGTGAGTGACGTGGTCCGCGATGCCGTCCGCGTCGAGGCCTCGCCCGAGGACGTCATGGCCGTCATCGCCGACGTCGAGGCCTACCCGAGCTGGCAGGAGGAGATCAAGGAGGCCGAGGTCCTCGAGTCCGACGAGCAGGGCCGCCCGCTGCGCGCGCGGCTCAGCGTCGACGCGAAGCTCTTCACGACGACCTACGTGCTGCGCTACGACTACCCCGAGGGTGAGATGCGCTGGGAGCTCGAGGAGAGCGACCAGCTGCGCGAGCTCACCGGGCGCTACGTCCTCGAGCCCGACGACGGCGGCACGAAGGCGACGTACGAGCTCACCGTCGTGCCGCGGATGCGGGTGCCCGGCCTCATGCGCCGCCAGGCCGCCCGGCGCATCGTCGACGGCGCGCTCGAGTCGATGCGCCGGCGCGTCGAGGGCGGCGCGTAGCGCGTGCGCGTCCTCCTCGTCACCGGCAAGGGCGGGGTCGGCAAGACCTCCGTGGCCGCGGCGACGGCCGCGCACGCCGCCCGCGCGGGCACGCGCACCCTCCTCGTGTCCACCGATCCGGCGCACTCCCTCGCCGATGCGCTCGACGTCGAGGTCGGCGACGCGCCCACCCCCCTGGCCCCGGGGCTCGAGGCCGCGCAGGTCGACGCCCGGCGCCGCCTGGTCGACAGCTGGGACGACATCCGCGCCTACCTCGTCACGCTCCTGCGCTGGGGCGGGCTCGACGAGGTCGCCGCCGAGGAGCTCGCGCTGCTGCCCGGGCTCGACGAGCTCTTCGCCCTCGCCGACATCCGCTCGCACGTCGACGCCGGCGCCGCCGACCTCCTCGTCGTCGACTGCGCGCCCACCGCCGAGACCCTCCGCCTGCTCTCGCTGCCCGACGTCCTCGGCTGGTACCTCGAGCGCGGCTTCGACCTCGAGCGGACCCTCGCCCGGGTCGTCCGACCGATGCTCGGCCGACGCTCGGAGGTGCCGCTGCCCGACGACGCGGTCGTCGGCTCCGTCGGGCGGCTGTACCACGCGCTCGAGCGCGTGCGCGACGTGCTCCTCGACACCGCGACGACGTCGGTCCGACTCGTGTGCACCCCTGAGCGCGTCGTCATCGCCGAGACGCGCAGGACCCACACCGCGCTCGGGCTCTTCGGCTACCACGTCGACGGCGTCGTCGTGAACCGCGTGCTGCCAGAGGAGGCCTCGGGGCCCTACCTCGACACCTGGCGGCAGTCGCAGGCGCGCGGCCTCGCGGCGGTGCGGGAGGGCTTCACCGGCGTGACGCTGCTCACCGCCCCACTGCTCGAGGACGAGCCGATCGGCCTCACCGCGCTCGCCGAGCTCGGCGCGCGCACCTACGAGGGCCTCGACCCGACGACGCGGCTCAGCGACGGCGAGCCGCTGCGCCTGTGGCGCGACGGCGACGAGGCCGAGCTGTCGGTCGCGCTGCCGTTCGCCGAGCGCGACGACGTCGACGTCTTCCGGCGCGCCGACGAGCTCTACGTCGCCGTCGACGGCCATACCCGCTCGATCCTCCTGCCCCAGCAGCTGCGCCGTGCGCGGGTGGTCGCCGCCGGGCTCGCCGACGGTCGCCTCGACGTGCGCTTCGCCGTGCCCGACGCCAGCCGCTGAGGACCAACGGCCATGACCTCGGCCGGGCCCGTTGGGTAGGGTGCGGGCATGGACGACGGCGCCTTCGGCCACGACGAGCACGCGACCTGCGGAGGCTGTCCGGTGTGCCTCGTCCTCGACGCCCTCGAGGGCTCGCGCCCCGAGGTCGCCGACCACCTCCGCGCCGCCGCCCGTGAGCTCGGTCTCGCGCTGCGCGCGGCGGTCGAGGGCATGCCGGCCGCCGAGCCCGCGCCCTCCTCGGGGCTCGAGCGCATCGACCTCGACGACGACGCTGACGCTGACGCTGCAGGATGACGCCCCGCGGTCGCGGCCGCGTGCCGCAGCCGCAGTGCCGATGAGGACCGCGACGAGGCGGACAGGACGACGCCTCGGGACAGAGAGGAGCCCGGCGTGGAGATCACCGCCGCTGCCATCCGTGCGCTCGTCGACGAGGCCGACGGCCCCGAGCCGGTCACGAGCGTCTACCTCGCCACCGACGGGGCGCAGCTGCCCCGGGCTGCGGACGTCGAGGCCCGCCTCGACGGGCTCCTGCGGCAGGTGCGCCGCGAGGCCGACGCCTGGGGCCCCCACGCCGACGGGGTCCGCGCCGACGCCGATACGCTGAGCCGCTGGGTGCGCCACGAGTTCGACCGCGGCGACACCCGGGGTCTCGCGCTGTTCGCCTCCGGTGGGCGCCTGCTCGAGCGTGTCGAGTCCGCGCGGGAGGTCCGCACGCTCGCGCGGGTGGCCACCACCCCCTATGTCGTGCCGCTCGAGGCCCTGCTCGGCCGCCACCACCACATCGCCCTCGCGCTCGTCGCGCGGGACCGGGCGCGGGTCTTCCGCTACCGGCTCGGCCGGCTCGAGGAGCACCGCGAGCTCGTCGCGGAGGTCCATGGGCAGCACGAGCAGGGCGGCTGGGCCCAGGCGCGGTACCAGCGCACGATCGAGGAGGAGAAGCTCGCGCACATGAAGGACGTGGCCGAGAGGCTGCGCGCGCTCCACGACGAGGACCCGCTCGACGTCGTCGTTGTCGCCGGCGCCGACGCCGAGGTGGCGGAGTTCACCCCGTTGCTGCACCCCTACCTCAAGGAGCGGGTCCGCCCGAGCGGGACGCGCCTGTCGCTGCGCGCCGGCCCCGGTGAGGTCCTCGCCGCCCTCGACGGTGTCGAGCAGGAGCTCGTGTCCGAGCGTCGCAGCGCGCTGCTCGAGCGCCTCGCCGCCGCGCAGGGCAGCGGCGCCATCGCCGCACGCGGTCTGCGCCACGTCCTCGAGGCGGCCAACGCCAAGCGCATCGACACGCTCTTCGTCGTCGAAGGCGCCGGTGAGGCGGGCTTCAAGAGCGCGTCGGGTGCCCTGGCCCGCCACGAGCACGAGGCGGCGGCCTACGGCGAGCCCGTGGAGCCGGTCGCCGACCTCCTCGACGAGGTCATCGAGGAGGCGGTGCGCAGCGGCGCGCACATCGAGCTGTTCCGCGAGCCGAGCCGCCTCGACGGGCACCCCGTCGCGGCGCTGCTGCGCTTCTGATGGGCGGCGCAGCGATCGGCATCGACGTCGGCGGCACGAAGATCGCCGGCGGCGTCGTCGACGGGCACGGGCGGGTCCTCACGCGCGAGCAGGTCCCCTCGCCCGTCGGCGACGCCGAGGAGATCGTCGCGGCGATCCTCGACGTCATCACGCGACTCGACGCCGACGGCGAGGCCCTGCCCGTCGGGGTCGGCGCGGCCGGGCTCATCGACCTCGACGGGCAGGTGCGCTACGCGCCGAACCTCTCGTGGCGCGACGTGCCGCTGCGCGCCCTGCTCGAGCGCAGTCTCGGACGCGCGGTCGCCGTCGAGAACGACGGCAACGCCGCGACGTGGGCGGAGTTCGTCGTCGGCGGCGCGATCGACGCCCGCAAGAGCGCGGTCATGCTCACCCTCGGCACCGGCGTCGGTGGTGGCCTCGTGCTCGAGGAGCGCCTCCTGCGCGGGGCCCACGGCCTCGGCGCCGAGCTCGGGCACATGGTGATCGCCGAGGGCGGGCGCCGCTGCAACTGCGGCAACCTCGGCTGCCTCGAGGCCTACGCGAGCGGCAACGCGATCGGCAGCCTCGCCGTCGAGTGGCGCGAGCGTGGCGAGATCCCCGACGGCTCGCCGCTCGACGTCGACGGGGTGAGCGGGCCGACGGTGGCGAGGGCCGCCGCCGACGGCGACCCCACCGCGACCGCGGTGCTCGGCGAGATCGGGCGCTGGCTCGGGGTCGGCATGGCCTCGATCGCCAACGCCGTCGACCCCGAGATCATCGTCGTCGGCGGTGGGGCGTCGGCGGCCGGTGAGCCGCTGCTCGGTCCCGCGCGCGAGGCCATGGCGGCCCGGCTCATGGGGGCGGCCTACCGCCAGCAGCCGGGCGTGCGTCGCGCCGAGCTCGGCGCCGACGCCGGGCTCGTCGGCGCCGCGCTGCTCGCCCGCCCCGAGACCGCGGGTGCGCGACCACCGCAGTAGACTCCGCGATCCCAGGCGACGCGCGAAGGGGGTGGGCAGCACGGTGTCGACGCAGGACGGCGAGGCGGGGCGCGAGCGCGCCCCGCTGCTCTACCGCGTGCTCCACGCCATCGTGCCGGCCGTGCTCAACGCGATGTACCGCCCCGAGGTCGAGGGCCTCGAGCACGTGCCCGAGCGGGGTCCGGCGATCCTTGCCTCGAACCACCTCTCGACCCTCGACGTCCTCATCATGCCGAGCGTGCTCGAGCGGCCCGTCTACTTCCTCGCCAAGAGCGAGTACTTCCGTGGGCCCGCCAAGCCCCTCTTCGAGAACCTCGGCGTCATCCCCGTGCCGCGCACCGGTGGCGACGCCGCCGAGGCCAGCCTCGCCAAGGGCGGGGAGATCCTCGGGCAGGGCCACCTCCTCGGCATCTACCCCGAGGGAACGCGCTCGCCCGACGGCCGCCTCTACCGCGGCAAGACCGGGCCGGTGCGCCTCGCGCTGCGCACCGGGGTGCCGGTCGTGCCGGTGGCGATGCGCGGCACGTTCGAGACGATGCCGCCCGGCGCGCGGCTGCCGCGGCTCAAGCAGGTCGGCGTGCGCTTCGGCGAGCCGCTCGACTTCTCGCGGTACGCCGGCCACGCCGACGACCGCTTCGCGCTGCGCAGCGCCACCGACGAGCTCATGTACGAGCTCATGCTCCTGTCGGGCCAGGAGTACGTCGACGAGTACGCCGCGGCGGTCAAGGCCGCCGGCGGCCGCCCCGAGGCCCTCGACGAGCTCGGCCAGGTCCTCGACGACGACCCCTTCGAGATCCCGCGCGCGAGCTAGCCGCCCTCCGGCCCACGACCAGGGAGCCGCATGATCGACCTGCGCAGCGACACCGTCACGCGCCCGACCCCGGCGATGCGCCAGGCGATGGCCGAGGCCGAGGTCGGCGACGACGTCTACGGCGAGGACCCCACCGTCGTGCGCCTCGAGGAGGCCGCCGCGGCGCGCTTCGGGCGCGAGGCCGCGCTCTACTGCCCCAGCGGCGTGATGTGCAACCAGCTCTGGGTGCGGGTGCTCGGCCGCCCCGGCGACGAGATCCTCTGCGAGGCCGACAGCCACGTCGTGAACTACGAGGCCGGCGCCGGGGCGCTCCTCGGCCAGGCGCAGTTCCGCACGATCCCCGGCGATCGCGGCCGGCTCGACGCCGACGCCGTCACGCAGGCGATCCGCCCCGACGTCTTCCCCCTGACCCCCACGCGCGTCGTGTGGATCGAGCAGACGCACAACCGCCGTGGGGGAGCGGTCACCGAGCTCTCCCGCCTCGAGGCCCTCGCCGCGGTCACCCGTGACGCCGGCGTGGCGCTCTACATGGACGGCGCGCGGGTCTTCAACGCCGCGGTCGCCCACGGTGTCGACCCCGCGGCCTACGGTGCGCTCGTCGACGGGCTGTCGTTCTGCACCTCCAAGGCGCTCGGTGCGCCGATCGGCTCCCTCATGGTCGGCGACGCCGACGCGATCGCCGAGGCCCGGATGTGGCGTCGCCGCTACGGCGGCGCGATGCGCCAGGCCGGCGTCGTCGCCGCCGCCTCGCTGCTCGCGCTCCAGACCCGGGTCGAGCGGCTCGCCGAGGACCACGCCAACGCGCGGCTGCTCGCCTCCGCGGCCGCGGAGGCCCGGCCCGGGGCCATCGACCCCGCCACCGTCGAGACGAACATCGTGAGCATCGAGGGCGTCGACGCTCCCGCCGCGGTGGCCGCGCTCGCCGAGCGCGGCGTGCGCGCCGGCGCGATGGACCCCACGACGCTGCGTCTCGTCACCCACCCCGACGTCTCGACCGAGGACTGCCGCGGCGCCGCGTCGGCCCTCGCCGAGGTCCTCGCCGCCCAGCCCACGCCGGAGGTGTCGGAGGGCTCGTGAGCGCGGCGTGGTGGCGGAGGCAGGCCGGGGCGGCACGATGAGCCGCGACGTCCTCGTGCTCGGCGATCAGCTCGGTCGCGGCAGCGGCGCCCTCGCGCGCGCCGAGCCCGGCCGGGACCGCATCGTCATGGTCGAGGCGCTCGCCAAGCTCCGGGAGCGCCCCTGGCACCGCCAGAAGCTCGCCTTCGTGTGGTCGGCGATGCGCCACCTCGCCGAGGAGCTGCGCGCCGAGGGCTTCGAGGTCGCCACGACCCGGGCGGCGACCCTGCGGGAGGGCCTCGCCGACCTCCGCGCCGACCCCGCGCGCACCGTCGTCATGGCGCCGTCGAGCCACGACCTGCGCGCGACGCTGCGCCGCTGGGGCGTCGAGCAGGTCGCCAACGAGGCCTTCATCGCCGGGGAGCAGGCCTTCGCCGACTGGGCTGGCAGCCGCCGGAGCCTCGGCCTCGAGCCGTTCTACCGCCGCGTGCGCGCCGAGCACGGCTGGCTCATGGACGGCGACGAGCCCATCGGCGGCACCTGGAACCTCGACGCGGAGAACCGTGAGCGCCCTCCCCGCGGCGGCGTCGACGCCCCACCCGTCGAGGCGCCCACCGAGGACGCCATCGACGAGGCGGTGCGGGCCGAGCTCGCCGAGCTCGAGGCGTCGATGGGCCTCGAGCTCCATGGCTCGCCCGGGCCGCGACGCTTCGCCGCGACCCGCGCCGAGGCCGAGCGCGCCCTCACGGCCTTCGTCGACGAGCGTCTCGAGGGCTTCGGGCCGCTCGAGGACGCCGTCGTCGCCGACGAGCCCTACCTCTGGCACTCGCTGCTGTCCGCACCGCTCAACGTCGGGCTCCTGCATCCCGCCGAGGTCTGCGACGCCATCGACGCGGCCTACCGCCAGCGCGCCGCCGACGGCGCCGAGCCGCACCTGCCGAGCTACGAGGGAGCGCTGCGGCAGATCTGCGGCTGGCGGGAGTACGTCTGGGGTCTGTACTGGTGGCGCATGCCGGCGTGGCGGGAGGACAACGCCCTCGGGCAGACCGGTGCGCTGCCGTCGTACTTCTGGGACGGCGAGACCGACATGGCCTGCGTCGCCGGCACGATCGGCGACCTCCTCGAGCGCGCCTGGGTGCACCACATCCCGCGCCTGATGATCCTCGGCAACCACGCGCTGCTCGCCGGCGTCGACCCCCACGTGCTCAACGACTGGTTCCACGGGATGTTCGTCGACGGCTACGAGTGGGTGATGCTGCCCAACGTCGTGGGGATGAGCCAGTGGGCCGACGGCGGCATCATGGCGACGAAGCCCTACGCCTCGGGCGGGCGCTACCTCGATCGCATGACGACGTACTGCGGCGCGTGCCGCTTCGACCCCACCAGGCGCACCGGCGCTGACGCCTGCCCGTTCACGACCCTGTACTGGGATTTCCTCGACCGCCACGAGGAGCCGCTGCGCCGCAACCACCGGATGCGGCCGATGTACGGCACGCTCGAGCGCCTCGGCGATGACGAGCGCGCCGCCGTCCGGGCCCAGGCGGCCGACTGGCGAGCGGCGCCACCGGGCTAGACCGGCGCGGCGCCCGCTAGCATGCAGCGAGACGATCCGAGGAGGGCAGGGCATGGTCGGCGTGCGCCGGGGTGGGCCACACCCCACCCGTCCGGGTCGGCGTCGGGGGACGCGGCGATGAGCTCCCCGCCCGAGGCCGACCCCCGCCTCGTCGCCTGCCCGACCTGCGGGGCGCCGAACGCCGGCAGCCGCACCTCCTGCGGGCGCTGCCATGCCGACCTCGCCGGCGACCCGGCCACCGCGCAGGGCGTGGGGGAGGACGACCCCGGCGCCGAGGGCGAGGCCGAGCGTCCCTCGAGCCTGCTCATCGCCACGACGGTGATCGCCGTGCTCGCCGGGATCGCCGTGCTCGTCGCCCTGCTGTCGGCCCGCGGCGTCGGCCCGTTGGCCACCGACGCGGGCGACGTCCTCGGGGACGCCGAGCTCGCGCCGATCGCCGCGGTGCGGGCCTCCTCGGAGCGGCGGCCGTCCGACGACGTGAGCTACGTCGCCGAGCACGTCGTCGACGGTGACGCCTCGACGGCGTGGGTGGCCGAGGACGGCGGCGAGCCGTGGATCGAGCTCGAGCTCGCCGACGTCGGCGAGGTCACCGGGCTCGTCCTGTGGAACGGCAACCAGGCCGACGACGCCTTCGGCCGCCACGACCGCATCGCCGAGCTGCGCATCGAGACCGACGACCGCGCCTTCGAGGTCGACCTCCTCGACAGTCGTGGCCCGCTCGCCATCGACCTGCCCGAACCGGTGCCCGCGAGCCAGGTGCGCCTCGTCGCCGAGGAGGTCTTCAGCGGCGACGAGGTGCCGGGTCCGGCGCTCTCCCGCGTCGTCGTGCGGGTGCTGCCCGAGGGCTGAGCGCAGCGCCCGATGCCGCCGGCGCGGCCGGGCTAGTCGTCGGTGTAGGTGTAGAGCGTCACCGTCTCCCCCCGGGCGATCGGCTCGCCCGCGGCGGGCAGCTGCTCCTCGACGAGGCCGACGCTGCCGCGCACGAAGGGCCCGAGGGTCGGGCGTGGTGAGGCGTCGACGGCGACCTCGAGGCCACGCGACTCGAGGGCGGCGCGGGCGTCCTCGACGGCGTCGCCGCGTACGTCGGGGGTGTCGATCGTGCGGGGGCCGAGCGACGCGGTCACCGCGACCGCCGAGCCCAGGTCGACCTCCTCGCCCGGTGCGACCGCCTGGTCGATGACCTCGCCCTCGGTGGGCACCTCGTCGCTCCACACCCTCGTGGGCTCCTCGGCGAGCGCGAGGCCGGCGTCGGCGAGGACCCCCTCGACCTCGGAGAGCCGACGGCCCCGCAGGTCGGGGACCTCGACCTGCTCGACGCCGAGGGAGACCACGAGCGCGACCTCGTCGCCCTCGTGCAGCGTGTTGCCGGGCTCGGGGTCCTGCTCGATGACCGTGCCCTGGGCGACGTCGTCGCTGTGCTCCTCGCTGCGCGTGACGACGAGGCGCTCGCCCTCGAGGGCCTCGGCGGCCTCGTCGACCGGCAGGCCGGTGACCTCGGGCATCTCCACCGGCCGTGGGCCGAGCGAGAGGGCGACGGCGACGCGATCGCCGACCCGCCGCTCCTCGCCGTCGGTGGGGTCCTGGCCGAGGACCTCGCCCGGCTCGGTGAGCAGGTCATGGCGCTCACCGGCGACGACGAGCTCGAGGCCGGCCTCCTCCGCGGCGCCCTCGGCCTCGGCCTCGGAGAGCCCGACGAGGTCGGGGACGGCGGTGACGGGGGCGATGACGAAGTTCCAGTAGGCCCAGGCGCCGCCACCGGCGATCCCACCGAGGAGCACGAGGGCGAGCGCGGCGAGGAGCACCCGCCGCCGTCGCCGCCCCGCGCCGCCGCCTGCGTCGTCGTCGGCTCCTGCCTCGTCGACGCCGGCGTCGACGTCGCCGGTCCGGTCGTCCTCGCGCGCGACGGGGTCGGCCCCGGCCGGGCCCGCCGAGGATGGTGCGGGCGCCGGCAGCGGGGGCGTAGCCGGCGCCGAGCGCCTGCCGCCCTCCTCGAGCGCGGCGGTCTCCTGCGAGGCAGCGGGGATGACGAGGGTGTGCTCGACGCCCCCGCGCCCGGCGTGGTGGACGACGACGGGCTCGGCGCCGCCGGGCACCGCGGCGTGCAGCGCGGTGGCGAAGGCGACGAGGTCCCCGAAGCGGTCGGCGGGGTCGTGCTCGGTGGCGCGGCGCACGACGGCGTCGACCTCGGCGGGGGTCTCCGGCGCGACGCTCGACGGGGCCGGCACCCGGTCGCGCGCGTGGCGCAGCGCCACGGCCATCGGGCTGTCGCCGGCGAAGGGCCGCTCGCCGGTGAGCAGCTCGTAGGTCAGCACCGCGAGGGCGTACTGGTCGCTGGCCGGGGTGGCCTCCTGGCCGTCGACGAGCTCGGGCGCCATGTAATGGACGCTGCCGATGAGCGCGCCGGTCTGGGTGTGGCTCGTGCCGGCCACGACGCGGGCGATGCCGAAGTCGGCGACCTTCGGGGTGCCCTCCTCGCCGTCGACGAGGACGTTCTCCGGCTTGATGTCGCGGTGCACGAGCCCGGTGCGGTGGGCACGGTCGAGCGCGGTGGCGACCGGCCCGACGACGGCGAGCGCCTCGGCCGGGGACAGCGGGCCGCGCTCGACGAGCACGTCACGCAGCGAGGGCCCGTCGACGAGCTCCATGACGAGGTAGGGCAGGTCGGCGACGCCCTGGTCGTAGACCCCGACGATGTGGGGGTGGGCGAGCGCGGCGGCGTGGCGGCCTTCGGTGCGGAAGCGCGCCTGGAGCTCGGCGTCGTCGGCGAGGTGGGCGTGCAGGACCTTCACCGCGACGGGCCGCTCGAGGACCTCATCGGTGGCGCGGTAGATCGTCGCCATCCCGCCCGCGCCGATCCTCCGGCCGATGCGGTAGCGCCCACCGAGGATCTCACCGACCCGCACGGGGCCGAGGCCGTACTCCCCACCGCCCGGTCGCTGCACCGAGCCCGGCGGTGTGCGCACCGTCGTGCCCGCGTCGCCGGGGCGCCCGTGGCCGGGGGGCGTCGACGTGGACGCGAGGTCGTCGTCGGCGTCGTCGAAGCTCATCGTGATGGCGATTGTAGGGTTCGGCGCCGCGCGGATCGCGGAACCGTCGTCACGACGTCCGCACCGAGACGCAAGGAGCGTCCATGTCAGGGCCGTCAGGGCCGTCAGGGCCACCCGACCCCGCGGCGTTCACCGCTGCGCTCGAGGAGCTGGGCTTCCTCCTCGTGCAGGAGGACCGCCGCGGCGTGCGCCAGCACGCTCGTGCCCCGAACCGCTTCCTCACCGAGTGGGTGCACGACGACGGCGCCGAGGCGCTGCTGACCTGGGAGGTCGACCTCGGCGACTTCTGCGCGGCGATGGGCTGGCAGATCGGCGCCGCGGAGACCTCGTTTCAGATCCTCTACCCGCAGTACGACGTGCGCCTCGCCCGCGACGTCGAGGCCATCGCCGCCGAGATCGTGCGTCTCGAGGCGCGGCTGTCCCGCCTCGACCTCGTCGACCCGCCACTGTGAGCGCCGCCGAGGCGCGCCTCAGCGCACGAGGCGCACGAGCTCGGCGACGTCCTCGGCGATGAGCGGGCCGTCGACGCGCTCGACGATCGTGCCCTCGCGGTCGATGGCGTAGTACCACGGCTCGGTGGGCAGCCCCCACTCCGTGACGGGCCCGGTGACCGTGGCGGCCTCGTCGGAGTAGATCTCGACGTGGACGAACGCGACGTCGCCCCAGTCCTCACCGGAGGTGCGCACCGCCTCGGCGACGTCGACGGCCGGGGCGCACACCGTCGTCTGGCAGTACGCCGGGGTGGCGAAGGCGAGGAAGACCGGGCGGCCCTCCGCGAGGGCGTCGGCGAGGCTGATCTCGTGCATGCCGCAGTCGGGGTCGCGGGTGCACAGCTCGGCCCACCCGAAGTCGTCGGCGGTCGTCGGGGTGTCGCTCGGGATCGCCGGGGCCCCAGGCCCGGGCAGGATGCTCTCCTCGGCGGCGACGACCTCGATCGCCGCGCGACCGTGCTCCCCGCCGGCGACGGCGTAGAGGAAGACGACGCCGGGGTCGGGCACGTCGACGAAGCCGCGGAACGTCCCGAAGGTCTCCTCGCCCTCCTCGTGGTAGGTCGCCGGGAAGGGCCCGGCGACGATCTCCTCCTGCTCGTCGCCGACCCAGAGCTCGACCTCGTCGACGTCGAGGGTGCGGTTCTCGGCGTCGGTGAGCAGGAAGGCGTAGCGCCGCTCGCTGCCGGCGACGAGCTCGTAGGAGGGGTTGCGCAGGATGAGCGTCGGCTCGCCGTCGGGGACGCCGCTGCGACCCAGCGGACCGCAGGCACCGAGCACGAGCCCCGCGCCGACGCTGGCGCCGATCGCGGTGAGGAAGCGGCGTCGGTCCACTCGCGGTCTCCGGGTCGGCGGGGCGGACGCCGCCAGCGTAGCGACGACGCGGCACACTCGGGACATGCGACGCGTGCGCGACTGGGGCCTCGGCGGCCAGGTGCCGCCCCCGGTGGCGCGGCGGCGTCTCGCCGTGGCCGTCGCCGGGCTCGGGCTCGCGCTCGTGGTGGGCCTCGGGGCCTGTGCCGCCGCCGGCGCCGAGCGCGACGCCATCGTCGTCGGGGCGGGATCGCATCCCGAGCAGGAGGTGCTCGGCGCGATCGTCGCGGCGGCGCTCGAGCGCGACGGCCACGACGTCGAGGTGCGCGGTGACCTCGGTGACACCGTGGGGTTGCGTCGCGAGGCCGTCGGGGAGCGGATCGACGTCTTCGTCGACTACACCGGCGCGGCGTGGGGCCTCGGCCTCGGTGAGCAGGCGCCCCCCGCCGACGGCGAGGAGTCCTGGGAGCGGGTGCGCGAGGCCGACGTCGCCAACGGCCTGCGCTGGCTCACGCCGTCGGAGGCCGACGCGACGCTCGCCCTCGCCGTGCGGGCCGAGGACGCCCCCCCGGAGGGCGAGGCGACGATGAGCTGGCTCGCCGGCGAGCTCTCGGGTGGCGAGCGCTCGCTGTGCGCCGAGGTCGACTTCCTCCTGCGCGAGGGCGGTCTCGATGCGATCGCCCGGGAGTACGGCATCGACCTCGCACGGCTGCCGCGGCGGCCGGCGACCGCGGCCGAGGCGGTCGAGGAGGTCGAGGCGCAGCGCTGCTTCGCGGGGCTCGTCACCGCGACCTCCGGCGCGGCGCGTGCCGCCGGCCTCGTCGTCGTCACCGACGACCTCGACGTGTGGCCGGCCTTCGTCGCCGCCCCGGTCGTGCGCGAGGGCTCCCCGGCCGACGAGCCCGACGTGGCCGAGGCGCTGGCCCCGGCGATGGCCGCGCTCGACACCGCGGCGCTCGCCACGCTCAACGCCGAGCACGCTACCGGGCAGGACCCCGACGACCTCGCTGCCCGCTTCCTCGACGAGGCCGTCGAGGAGGAGGCGTAGCGCCGCGCGCGGACGCGCGCTCGTCGAGGCTTGACAGCGCAGGGGCGGCGACGTACGGTGGCAGCGTCGAACAGGAGTTCGACGACACCGCTCGATCGCGGTCGTGGCTGGGGCGCGAGGGGAAGGCGCGTCCCAGCCACCGACCGGCGAGGGAGGGCTCACCGCGCGGCGATCTCGGAGGCGGCCATGAGCAAGCGCTACCGCGAGGGCGTCGAGATCGTCCGCACCCAGGCCGACGGCCGGACGCCCGAGGGCATCGCCCCCGCGGCGTTCCGCTGGCGCGGCACGCTGCACACCGTGACGAGCGTGCTCGGGCACTGGCGCGAGGACGCCGGCTGGTGGGCCGCGCGGGGCGTGAGCGTGCCCCAGCGCGACCTCTGGCGGGTCGAGGTGCGCTCCGCCGGCGCGCGGTATCCCACGGTGTGCGAGCTCGCCTGCGAGGGGCAGCGCTGGCGTCTCGACCGCGTGTGGGACTGAGCCCGCCGATCCCGCCCGCCGATCCCTGCCCGGACCGGCGGGGCCATGCCGGGACCGTCGGGGCGGCGCCGGGCCGCGGTGACCGCGCTCGTGCCGGCAGGCTAGGGTGGAGGCGCTCCGAGACCGGGCGCGCGACCGTCCCGCGCACGCGTCTCGAGACAGCCGACGACCGCGCGACCGTGTCAGGGAGTAGGGAGCACCGATGAGCGACGACGTCAACCTCCGGGACCAGGTCCTGCTCGACGGGATCCCCACCCAGCTCCCCGACTCCGACGAAGCCGAGACCGCCGAGTGGCTCGCCTCCCTCGACGCCGTCGTCAAGCACCACGGTGGCGAGCGCGCGCGCTACCTGCTGCTGCGCATGCTCAAGCGGCAGAACGCGCTCGGCGTCGGCGTGCCCTCGCTGACCTCGACGGACTACATCAACACGATCCCGCCCGAGGAGGAGCCGGACTTCCCGGGTGACGAGGCGATCGAGAAGCGCATCCGTCGGCTCGTGCGTTGGAACGCCGCGGTCATGGTCACCCGCGCGAACCGCCCCGAGCTCTCCCTCGGTGGGCACATCGCCACCTACGCCTCCTCGGCGTCGCTCTACGAGGCCGGCTTCAACCACTTCTTCCGCGGCAAGGAGCACGGCTCGGGCGACCAGATCTTCTTCCAGGGTCACGCCTCGCCGGGGATGTACGCCCGCGCCTACCTCGCCGGGCGGCTCACCGAGGACCAGCTCGACCTCTTCCGTCAGGAGCAGAAGCCCGGCGGGCTGTCGAGCTACCCCCACCCGCGCAACATGGCCGACTTCTGGGAGTTCCCCACGGTCTCGATGGGGCTCGGCGCGATCGGCTCGATCTACCAGGCGCGCGCGAACCGCTACCTCCACCACCGCGGCTTCGTCGACACCTCCGACTCGCGGGTCTGGGCCTTCCTCGGCGACGGCGAGATGGACGAGCCCGAGTCCCTCGGCGCGCTGCCGGTCGCCGCGCGCGAGGGCCTCGACAACCTCACGTGGGTCGTCAACTGCAACCTCCAGCGACTCGACGGGCCGGTGCGTGGCAACGGCAAGATCATCCAGGAGCTCGAGAGCGTCTTCCGCGGCGCGGGCTGGAACGTCATCAAGGTCGTCTGGGGTCGCAAGTGGGACACCCTGCTGGCCCTCGACGACTCCGGTGCGCTCGTCGACAAGATGAACACCACCCCCGACGGGCAGTTCCAGACCTACACCGCCTCCGACGGCGACTACATCCGCAAGCACTTCTTCAACACCCCGGAGCTCGAGCGGCTCCTCGAGCGCTCGTCGCTGACCGAGGCCGACCTGCCGCTGCTCGACCGCGGCGGGCACGACTACCGCAAGGTCTACGCCGCCTACAAGGCGGCGGTGGAGCACACCGGCAAGCCGACGGTCATCCTCGCCCAGACGATCAAGGGCTGGACGCTCGGCCCCGACTTCGAGTCGCGCAACGCCAGCCACCAGATGAAGAAGCTCGCCTCGCGCGCGCTCAAGGAGTTCCGCGACCGCCTCGAGCTGCCGATCAGCGACGCCGAGCTCGAGGCCGACCTCCCGCCCTACCACCACCCCGGCGAGGACTCCGAGGAGATCACCTACCTCAAGGAGCGTCGTCGCGAGCTCGGCGGCTTCCTGCCGCACCGCAAGGTGACGTTCCAGGGCCTCGACCTGCCCGAGCGCGACGCCTACCAGGGCCTCAAGCAGGGTGCCGGCAAGAACGAGGTCGCGACGACGATGGCCTTCGTGCGCCTCGTGCGTGACCTCATGAAGCACCGCGAGCTCGGCAAGCGCATCGTGCCGATCATCCCCGACGAGGCCCGCACCTTCGGGATGGACTCGATGTTCCCGAGCGCGAAGATCTACAACCCGCTCGGGCAGAACTACGAGTCGGTCGACCGCGACATGCTGCTGTCCTACAACGAGGCGGTCGACGGGCAGATCCTCAACGAGGGGATCACCGAGAGCGGCAGCATGGCCTCGCTCGCGGCAACCGGGTCGAGCTACGCCACCCACGGCGAGGGCCTCCTGCCGATCTACATCTTCTACTCGATGTTCGGCTTCCAGCGCACCGGCGACGCGGTGTGGCAGGCCGCCGACCAGCGCGTGCGCGGCTTCATGGTCGGTGCGACCGCGGGGCGCACGACGCTCAACGGCGAGGGCCTGCAGCACGAGGACGGCCACTCGCTGCTGCTCGCGGCGACGAACCCCGCCGTCGAGGCCTACGACCCGTCCTTCGCCTACGAGCTCGCGGCGATCACCGAGGACGGCATCAACCGCATGCTCGGGGCGGGCGCGAGCGCCGACGGCACCGCGCCGCTCGAGGACGACCCGCTCGGTCGGGCCAACGGCCGTGACGTCCTCTACTACGTCACCGTCTACAACGAGCCGGTGATCCAGCCCGCGCAGCCCGACCACGTCGACGAGCTCGACATCGTCTCGGGGATCTACCGCTACGCCGCCGCGCCCGAGGGCAAGGTCCGACGCGCCCAGGTGCTCGCGAGCGGCTCGGCGATGACGATGGCCCTCGAGGCCGTCGACCTCCTCGCCGAGGAGTGGGACGTCGGCGCCGACCTCTGGAGCGTGCCCGGCTGGGTGGTGCTCCACCGTGACGGCCTCGCCGCCGACCGCCACAACCGGCTGCGTCCCGACGACGAGCAGGTCGTGCCGCGGGTGGCCAAGGCGCTCGAGGGCGTCGAGGGGCCGTTCGTCGCCGTCACCGACTACCAGCAGGCCGTGCCCCGGCTCATCGCCCCGTGGGTGCCCGGACCGCTCACGACGCTCGGCACCGACGGGTTCGGCCGGTCCGACACCCGCGCCGAGCTGCGCCGGCACTTCCAGATCGACGCGGCGAGCGTCGTCGTGGCCGTGCTCGCCGACCTCGCCCGCGACGGCGCGATCGAGCCCGGCGTCGTTGCCGAGGCGATCGCGCGCTACGGCCTCGACCCCGAGGCGACGACCGAGGTGTCGTAGCGGCGCTCAGACGCCCTCGCGGGGGATCGTGCGGTCCCAGGTCTTGGCGAAGACCCGGCGCCCGCACTCGTAGGCGTCGAGGGTGGCGTGGACGTGGAAGGCGTGCTCGCTGCAGGTGAGGTGGGTGCGCGCGACGGTCTCGGCGGACCACTCGCCCCGCGACAGTGCGCGGGTGCTCACGATCTCGCCCTCGACGGAGGTGAAGTCGTCGGCGGTCGAGCGGTACCACTCGTAGGCCTTGCGCCGCACGACGAGCCCGTGCTCGTCGATGCGTACCGCGCCCTGGTCCTCGATGACCTCGAGCTGGGCGAGGTCGGCGGCGAGGTCGCGGGTGACGAGCCAGTTGTGCTCGGCCGGCTCCAGCGTCGTCGTCGCGAGCGCCACGCTGCCCTCGGGGGGCTCGAAGGGCCGCAGGTCGGCGTCGGCGCCCTCCCCGTGGCGGATCGGCAGGTCGAGGGCGCTCTCCTCGGGATGGATGGTGAGCATGACCGGTGCGGGTGGTGGCCAGGCCAGCGGCCAGTACGACGTCGAGATCGCCAGGCGCAGCCGGTGGCCGGCCGGCACGCGCTGGGCGCAGTCGTTGAAGCGCACCCGCACCCGCATGAGCTCGCCGGGCTCGACCGCCATGGGCTGCTCGTGGCTGTAGCGGTGGGTGAGGTTGAGCAGGCCGTAGCTCACGCGCGTGGCCTTGCCGTCGGGAGCGACGTCGATGAGTCGCACCGCGACCATCGCGACGGGCTTGTCGGCCGCGATCGCGAGGTCGGCCTCGGGCGCGCCGAGGAGGTCGAGGGGGGCCTCGAGCGGCTCGGAGTCGAAGATCAGCGCCCCACCGTTCTCCTCGCGCTGGTCGCTCGGCAGGTCCGGTGCGGCGGCGTAGCTGCACCACTTGCCGGCGAAGAGCCCGAGGGACAGCGGTGAGCGGATCTGGCGGGGCTCGACCTCGCCGGCCGTCTCACCCGGGGAGAGGATGCGCCCGCGCGTGAGGGGGTGGCGCTCGCGGGTCACGCTCGGGCTCGGCCAGGCGCGCTCGGCGATCCAGCGCCCCGGGCGGTGGTCGGCGGAGGGCTGGGGCTCGGCGGCGTCCTGGAGGTAGGCCTTGAGCATGGGCTCGTCGTCGATGCCGTTGTCGACCTTCTTCAGCCAGCGGTCGAACCAGCGCACGACCTCCTGGAGGAAGCCGATCGCCGGCTTCGGGCTGCCGAGGTGGGGGTAGACGTGGCTCCACGGTCCGATGAGCCCCGCGCGCGGCCCCTCGAGGCGCTCGAGGAGGCGCAGCACGGCGTTGGAGTAGCCGTCGGCCCAGCCTGAGACCGCCATGACCGGGACGGTGATCGCCGCGTAGTCCTCGCACACCGAGCCGTGCCGCCAGTAGGCGTCGCGCTGCTGGTGGCGCAGCCACGTCTCGAGCCACAGCCCCGAGCCCTCGAGCCGGGCGTGCCACATCGCCCGCCAGCGGTCACCGACGATCTCCGGATCCGGCGGCAGGGCGTTGTAGGCGAACATCGTCGAGGCCCACGAGAGGTTGTCGCCGAGCAGGCAGCCGCCCATGTAGTGGACGTCGTCGGCGTAGCGGTCGTCGGTTGCCGAGGCGGCGATGACCGCCTTGAGCGCCGGAGGCCGGCGGGCGGCGAGCTGCAGCCCGGTGAAGCCGCCCCAGCTGATGCCCATCATCCCGACCGAGCCGTCGCACCAGGGCTGCTCGGCGATCCACGCGAGGACGTCCTCGCCGTCGTCGAGCTCGCCGGGCAGGTACTCGTCGGTGAGCACCCCCTCGCTGTCGCCCGAGCCGCGGATGTCGACGCGCACGCAGGCGTAGCCGCGCGCGGCGAGGTAGGGGTGGGTGACCTGGTCGCGCTTGCGGCTCGAGTCGCGCTTGCGGTACGGGATGTACTCGAGGATCGCCGGCACCGGCTCGTCCTCGGCCCCCTCGGGCCGCCAGATCCGCGCGGCGAGGCGCGTGCCGTCGCGCACGGGGATCCACGTGTGCTCGATCGTCTCGACGGGCTGGGGCGGATGGGCGTCGACGCGCACGGTGAGGGCCTGTCAGTCGTTGGGGTAGGGGTCGGCGACGACGAGGGGCAGCGCCTCGCGCACGTGCTGCCAGCGCTCGAGGAGCTCGCGGTGGGTGCGCGCGCCGAGGTAGACCTCGGCGAGCTCGTAGCTGTAGGCGTCCTGGTCGGTGAGGTCGCGCAGCCGGTCGCCCTCGGCCACGAGGGGGTGGACGACGACGTCGGGGACCTCGCGCGCGAGGTCGGCGAGCTCGGCCTCGGTCGGCACGCGCACGACGACGCCGTCGTCGTAGGCGCGCAGGAAGAGCTTCGCCGCGACGGCGTGGTCACCCTGGCGGTGCGGCAGGTCGGGCCGGCCGCCGAGGGCGAGGTCGACCATGACCTGCAGGTGGCTCACCCCGTCGACGAGCGCGAAGAGCGGCGCGTGGCTCTGCGACAGTCGCGGGTTGATCTCGAGCACGCGGATCGTGTCGCGGCGCGCGTTGTAGAAGAGCTCCATGTTGAACGGGCTTTGGTCGAGGCCGATGCCGCTCATGATGCGCTCGGCGGTCTCGACGATCCGCGCCTGGATCGGCTGCGGCAGCGATGAGGGGTACTGGTAGCGCGCGAACGACGAGCGGTTGGGGGCCCGGACGCTGTCGACGACGCCGTAGACGTGGGGCTGGCCGCCCTGGACGTAGCCTTCGACGGTGCACAGCCGCCCCGAGAGGATCTCCTCGGCGAGCATGAGCTCGGCGCCGGCGCTCGCGACCGGGGCCGGCAGGGCCGCGCGGGCCATGACCCGGCCGAGCGGCTCGGCGAGGCGGGGCAGGTCGTCGCGGATGAGCGGCAGGGCCTCGCGCAGGTCGGCCGCGCTCGTGATGCGGAACCCGAGGTGGCTGCGGAAGGCGTTGAGGGGCTTGACCCACATCGGGAAGTCGACCTCGATGTCGGCGAGCGGGTCGGCGAGGTAGGGGTCGAAGGCGTCGAAGCGCGGCACGGCCTCGGGTGCCGCGGCGCGCTGGAGCTGCCGGCTCCAGTGCTTGTGGTTGCAGGCGAGCACGCCCTCGAGGGAGGGGGAGGGCAGGCCACGGGGTCCGGCGAGCAGCGGCACGAGCTCGGTGGCGGGGAAGTCGATGCACGTCGTGATGGCGTCGACGCTGCCGTCGAAGGCGTCGACGGCGGCGTCGGCCTCGGCGAGGAGGTCGTCGAGGGGGAACGCCTCGACACCGCGCAGGCGGGAGATGTCGAGGAGGGTGTGGAAGCGGCAGTCGCGCGCGGCGGGCAGCGTCTCGAGCAGCTCGCGGTTGGGCTGGTCGAGGCCGACCACGAAGACGTTGCGCATCGATCGGCCTCCGTTGCGCGGCGGGGTCCCGGGCCCGCGACGGCGGGTCAGCGCAGCGTAGCACCGGCGTTCGGGCCCCCTTCCCGCCCGGGCCTGGCGTGGCGGGCAGGTCGGCGCTATCGTGAGCGGCGAACACCTGTTCGAACAGCGGTGCCGCCTTCCCCGCCGCGTGCCCGGAGGCTGCCCGTGCGACCGTTCGCCCACCTCGCCGTCCGCACCGCCTACTCCCTGCGCGACGGGGCCATCCGCCCCGAGGCGCTCGCCGCCGCGGTCGCCGACCGGGGGATGGGGGCCGTCGGCATCGCCGACCATGACGGCCTCTACGGCGCGGTCCGCCTCGCCCGCGCCTGCGCGCGCCACGGGGTGCGCCCGGTCCTCGGGGCGAGCCTCGCCCTCGCCGAGGAGCGCGACCGCCCCGGATGGGCTCATGCGCGCCACGGCCGGGTGCGTCCCGCCGACGCGCCGCGTCCCCGCTCGGGCGCGGCCTGGCTCGAGGGCGACGCCCCGCGGGTCGTGCTCCTCGCCCGCACTGCGGCGGGCTACGCCGCCCTCGCCCGGCTCGTGAGCGCCGCCCACCACGACGGTGGACGCGGCCGCCCCGAGGCGCGCTGGGCACGCCTGGCCGAGGCCGTCGAGGCCGCGCCGGACGGCCTCTTCGCCGTCCTCGGCGACGACGGGCCCGTCGCCCGCCTCCTCGACGCCGGGCGGGCGCAGGCGGCCCGCGCCGAGGTCGAGCGCTGGCGCGAGCTCCTCGGCACCGAGGGCACCCTCGTGGGGCTGACCCACCACCTCGCGCGCGGCGACGACGCGCGCGCCCGGGCGCGCTGCGCCCTCGCCGACGCCGCGGGCCTGCGTCCCGTCGTCCACCAGGACGTGCGCTACCTCGACCCCGACGACGCCGTCGTCGCCGACCTCGTCGACGCGATCCGTGGCCAGGTGCCCCTCGCGGCCCGGCACAGCCAGCGCCGCGGCAACGCCGAGGGCTACCTCGCGACCCCCGAGGTGCTCGCGCGACGCTTCGCCGAGCGCCCCGACGCCCTCGAGGCCACCGCGTGGGTCGCCGAGCGCTGCGAGGTCGACCTCGGCCTGGGCCGCCTGCGCGTGCCCGACCTCGTCGATGCCGGCGAGGCCCCCGGCGGGGCGGCGGTCGAGCTGCGACGGCGCTGCGAGGCGGGGCTCGCCGAGCGCCACCCCGGCGCCGGTGAGGACCTCGCCCGCCGGCTCGACGACGAGCTCGCGATGCTCACCGCCCTCGGGCTCGAGCCGTACTTCCTCACCGTCGCCGGGATCGTCGACCGGATCCGCGCCAAGGGGGTCATGGTCGCCTGCCGCGGCTCGGCGGCCGGCAGCCTCGTCGCGCACTGCCTGCGGATCTCCGACGTCGACCCCGTGCGCCACGACCTCTGCTTCGAGCGCTTCTGCAACCCCTACCGCGACGAGCTGCCCGACATCGACCTCGACGTCGAGTCGGCGCGCCGGGGGGAGATCTACGACGACCTCCTCACCACCTACGGCGGCGAGCGCGTGGCCTGCGTCGCGATGGTCGAGACCTTCAAGGCCCGTATGGCGGTGCGCGAGGTCGGCAAGGCGCTCGGCCTGCCTCCCGCCGAGGTCGACCACGTCGCGCGCGCCCTGCCGCGCATCGGCGCCGCCGACGTGCGCACCGCCATCGACGTCCTGCCCGAGCTCGCCGGCCGCGGGCTCGACCGGCCCCACCTCGCCCAGCTCCTCGACCTCGTCGAGCGCCTCGACGGGCTGCCCCGCCACCTCGCCCTGCACCCCTCCGGGGTGCTGCTCGGCCACGGGCCCGCCGCGGACAGCGCGGGACCGTCGAGCGGCGAGCTCGTCGCCCTGCGCGACCTCGTGCCCGTCGAGCCGAGCGCCGAGGGCTACGCGATGGCGCAGTTCGACAAGGACGACGTCGAGGCGCTCGGGCTCTGCAAGCTCGACGTCCTCAGCGTTCGGATGCTCTCGGCGATGCGTCACGCCGTCGACGAGGCCCAGCGCGTGCGGGGCTCGGAGGTCGACCTCGAGGCGGTCGACGAGGCCGACCCCGCCACCTACGACCTCATCCGCTCCACCCGCACGATCGGGATGTTCCAGATCGAGTCGCCCGGTCAACGCGAGCTCCTCGGGCGGCTGCAGCCCGACCGCGTCGACGACCTCGTCGTCGACATCTCGCTGTTCCGCCCCGGCCCGGTCAAGGGCGACATGATCGGGCCGTTCCTCCTGCGCCGGCTCGGGCAGGCCGAGGCGGTCCTGCCGCATCCGCTGCTCGCGCCCGCGCTCGACGAGACCTTCGGCGTCATCGTCTACCACGAGCAGGTCATGCGCTGCATCGCCGCGCTCACCGGTTGCGACCTCGGCGTCGCCGACCTCGCGCGCCGCCGGCTCGGCGACCCCGACGAGGTCGACGGGCTGCGCCACTGGGTGCTCGCCGGCGCCGCCGAGCGTGGGGTGGGGGAGGCCGAGGCGGCGTCGCTGTGGCGGGCCCTCGAGCAGTTCGCCTCCTTCGGCTTCTGCAAGGCCCACGCCGCAGCCTTCAGCGTGCCGACGCTGCGCTCGGCGTGGCTCAAGGCCCACCACGCCCCCGAGCTCGTCGCCGGGCTGCTCACCCACGACCCGGGGATGTATCCGCGGCGGCTCATCCTCGCCGACGCCCGCGCCCTCGGGATCTGCGTCCTGCCGGTCGACCTCGACCGCTCCGAGCGGGACTACCGCGTCGAGGCGGTGCCCGCAGCCCTGGCCTGGCGCCTGCTCGGCGTCGACGGGCCGGCGCTGCCACCGGGCTGGCGTCGCGGCGGCGACGGCGAGCCCGTGCCACCGGCGGGGCGCGACCTCGGTGCCGACCCCACCGACCCCGCCCGGCGCTTCGGCGTGCGCCTCGCCCTCGGCGACGTCGCCGGCATCGACGGGCGCATGCTCGACGCGCTCGCGCTCGGCCGGCCCTTCCGCGACCTCGCCGACCTGCGGGAGCGCGGCGGGCTCTCCCGCCCGGTCGCCGAGGCCCTGGCCCGCATCGGCGCGTTCGACGACCTCGCCGGCGTCGCGGCGACGCCGCGCTCGCCGACCCGCCGCGACGTCCTCCTCGAGGTCGCCGAGCGCTGGGGCGGCGCGCCGCGGCGCCGGGCGGCGCGCGCCCCTGAGCCCACCCAGCTCGACCTCCTCGGCCCCGCCCCGCCCCCGGGGCTCGCGCCCTACCGCCCCGCCGAGCAGGTGCGCGCCGAGCTCGAGGTCCTCGGCCTCGACGCCTCCGCCCACGTCGTGTCGTTCTACGACGCGCTGCTCGACGCCCTCGGGGTGACCTGGGCCTGCGACCTCCTCGACCGCGTCGACGGCGACCGCGTGCGCCTCGCGGGCGCGAAGGTCGCGACGCAGACCCCGCCGGTGCGCTCCGGGCAGCGGGTGATCTTCCTCTCCCTCGACGACGGCACCGGCGTGAGCGACGCGGCGTTCTTCGAGGACGCCCAACGGCGCTGCGCCGCGACGGTCCTCCACGGCTGGCTGCTCGTCGTCGAGGGCAGGGTGCAGCGGCGCGGGGCCCGCGGCGTGGGGGTCGCCGCCGAGGCCGCCTGGGACCTCACCGCGCTCATGCGCGCCTGGCAGGAGGGCACGCTCGACGGGGCGCTCGGGCCGCGGTCCGTGCGCGCCGGCGGGAGCGGGCACGGCGGTGCCCCGTCCCGCGCCGACGCCGCCGAGCACCACCATCCGGCCTACGACGCCGTGCGCCTCGACCGGGCGGCCGGCCGCCGCCGGCCCCCGCGCCGCGAGGCCGACCTCGCGCGCAGCCTGCCGCGGCTGTGGCACGCCTCGGACGGTTCGGCCGGATGAGCGCCGGCCGCCGGGCCTATGCTCGCGGCGTGCGCCCCTCCCGCCCTGCCGAGCCGATCCTCCACCTCGACATGGACGCCTTCTACGCCTCCGTCGAGGTCCGCAGCGACCCGACCCTCGCCGGGCGGCCCGTCCTCGTCGGGGGCACCGGCGGGCGCGGCGTCGTCGCGAGCGCGTCCTATGAGGCGCGCACCCACGGGGTGCGCTCGGCGATGCCGATGGCCGAGGCCCTGCGCCGCTGCCCCGACGCCGTCGTGCTCGCCCCGGACTTCGCGCGCTACCGCGAGGCCTCCGACGCGCTCATGGCGATCCTGCGCTCGGTCACCCCGCTCGTCGAGCCGCTCTCGCTCGACGAGGCGTTCTGCGACGTCGGCGGGGCGGTGCGTCTGCTCGGCGACCCCCCGGCGATCGCCGAGGGCCTGCGGACGCGCATCCGCGAGGAGCTGTGCCTGCCCGCGAGCGTCGGCATCGCGCCGAACAAGCTCCTCGCGAAGCTCTGCAGCGAGAAGGCCAAGCCCGACGGCCTCCTGCACCTGCCAGCCGCGGAGGTCCGGGCGTTCCTCACCCCCCTCGACGTCCGCGACCTCTGGGGGGTCGGCGCCCAGACCGCGCAGCGCCTCGCCCGCTTCGGCCTCACGACCGTCGGCGACCTCGCCGCCGCCGACCCCGCCACCCTCGTGCGCATCGTCGGGGAGGCCGCGGGCTCGCAGCTCGCGCTGCTCGCGCGCGGTGAGGACCCCCGCCCCGTCGTGCCCCACGAGCCGCCGAAGGGGATGAGCGCCGAGGAGACCTTCGACCACGACGTCGACGACCCCGAGGTCCTGCGCCGCGAGCTCCTGCGCCTCGCCGAGCGCGTCGCCCGCCGCCTGCGCGCCGGTGGGGTCGCCGGGCGCACCGTCGTGCTCAAGCTGCGCTACGCGAGCTTCGAGACGATCACGCGCTCGCGCACCCTGGCCGTGGCCACCGATCAGGCCACCGAGCTGCACCGCGAGGTCGTGGGCCTGCTCGACGAGCTGCGCCTCGAGCGCGTGCGCGTCCGCCTCGTCGGCGTCGGCGCGCACAACCTCGTGCCCGCGGGTGGCACCCGCCAGCTCGACCTCCTCGGCAGCGACCGCTGGGACCGCCTCGAGCGCACCGCCGACCGCGCCCGGGAGCGCTTCGGCGACGCGGCGCTGACCCGCGGGTCCCTGCTCGACGGGGACGATCCGTCCGAGTGGCCCGCTTCCGAGGGCCCTTCGTGAGGCGTATCCTGCGCCAAGGTGCCCAGGGGGGTGCGCAACGCGTTCGCGTGAAGCACAATCGGGGCACAGTCGCAATGACGACGACGAACCGCGGAGCTACGGATGCCACTGTCCGACCGTGAGCAGCAGATCCTGAGCGACATCGAGGCTCGGCTGCGCGCCGACGACCCGAAGTTCGCCAAGACCGTCGGCACGACGACGGTCACGACGAACGTGCGGCGCAAGATCAAGCTCTCCGTCGCGACCTTCATCCTCGGGTTCCTGCTCCTGCTCCTCATCATCGTGAGCCTCTGGTTCGCCGTCTCCGGGTTCGTGCTCATGCTCGCCAGCGCGATCTACGGCGGCACCCAGCTCAAGCGGCTCGGGGCAGACCACAACCGCGATCTCGGAGGGCAGGTGCGCGGCGGCTTCGATCAGTACATGCGCGACAAGCGCGATCGAGGCAAGCCCAGCGAGTAGGCCTCGGGATGCCGGGCCCGGCCCGGCGTCTCCGCTCAGCGTGCCCTGCGCAACGTCCAGGACGTCGCCGCCTGCCGCCCCTCGCGCGCCCAACGGCGCAACTGCCCGGCGAGGCTGCGGGGCGCGGGCACGGCCGCGGTGAGCCCGCTGAGCGCCCGCTCCGCCGCGGCGGCCTCCTCCGCGTCGACCTCGGGAGCGAAGCGCGCCCGTCCGGAGGCCAGGGCGAGCCGCTGGGCCGGGGCGGCCGCGCCCGGGGCGGCGACCGCGGCGATGCGCGCCAGCGCCTCCTGGTCGGTCTCGGAGGGCTGCGGGCGCACGCCCAGGCCCGCGCCGAGGCGCAGCGCGGCCCGGCGACTGCGGCGGATGCGCTCCCGTGGATCCGGCGGTCCCCGGCGCCGCCGTGCGCCCCGCACGAGCCAGCCGGCCACGGCCGCGGCGGCGAGCAGCGCGAGCACCGGCGCCCAGCGCCACCACCCCTCACCGCGGTCCGCGGCCGGGTCGCTCCCGGCCGCACCCGCCTCGGGGCTGTCGCCCTCGACCTCCGGAGCGACGTCGTCGGGGGTGAGCGCCTCGGCGTCGTCCTCGGCGGCGGCAGGCTCGTCCGGCACGGCGGCGAGGTCGCCGGCCGCGGTGTCGCCGGCGAGGAGGTCGCCGCCGGAGGGCACGAGGACGTTGCCGTCGCTGCGGGGCGTCGGCTCGAAGGCGACCCACCCCGCCTCGGGGAAGAGGACCTCGACCCAGGCATGGGCGTTGGCGTCGGAGACCTGCCAGACCCCCTCGTCGGCGTCGACGAGGTCGCCGGGGGTGTAGCCGACCGCTACGCGGCTCGGTACGTCGAGGGTGCGCAGCATGAGCGCCATCGTGGCGGCGAACTGCTCGCAGTAGCCGATGCGGGCCTCGAGGAAGTCGAGGAGCGCCTCGCCGGAGTGCCCGATCGGGGGGTCGAGGGAGTACGTCCAGGTCTGCAGCTCGCGCTGGATCGCGAGCGCCTGGCGCAGCGGGGTGTCGGCACCCGCCGCCGCGGTGATCTCCTCGGCGAGCGTGCCGAGCTCCTCGGGCACCGTGGGGGGCAGGTCGGTGAGCGCGCTGTCGGGCGCGAAGCCCTCGGCGCCGTCGAGCCGCTCGGGGTCGGGGTCGGGCAGCGCCGCGGTGACCTCGTAGGCGTCGCCGGAGCCGAGGCGCTCGCCGCGGTCGAGCGTGAGCGTGCCCGAGCGCGGGTCGTGCTGGAAGGCCTCGGCGCGCGGCCCGTCGACGGCGATCGGCGGGTAGGGCGTCGGCACGAGCACGCCGTCGAGGTCGAGGACGTCGACGGCGACGGTGAGCTGCTCGGCTGACCCAGGGGTGACCTCGGGCTCGATGCCGTCGGCGACCGGGGCGCCCCGGATCCGCCCGGTCGTCCACTGCTCGTCGTCGTAGACGTCGAGCGCGGTCGTGCGCAGGTAGACGGGACGCGGGCTGCGCACCTCGAGCACCGGGCCGGTGTCCTCGGCGGTGAGCGCCGGCCGCAGGCCGACCATCGGGTTCGTCGTCACCGTCGAGCCGCCGCCCCCGCGCACCTCGTAGAGCGGTGGCTCGTCGAAGCCCGGCAGCGTGTCGGCGAGCGTGAGCGCGGCCGCGGTCGCCGCGGCCAGCATCACCGCGCCGGCGGTGAGCGCGGCCGGCCGGGGGCGTGGTGGGCGAGCCCCGCTCCAGCGGCTGAGGTCGAGTGCGCCGGTCGCCGCGAGCACGAGCCCGGAGGCAGCGAGGAGGGGCACGACGAGCCAGGGGCCGCCCGTGTCGACGAGTGGCAGGGGGACGGCGAAGGCCACGAGAGCGATCGCGAGGGTCGCCAGGGGAGCGGCGCGCACGAGCAGGGCCTCGCCGAGGGCGGTCGCGAGCAGCCACACCGCGCTCACCGCGAGCAGGAGCAGCGGGGCGCTCGGCGCGACGGGGGCCACGCCCTCGGCGATCTCGACGGGCAGCGCAGCGAGGAGGTCGCCGCCGGCCGCGAGGGTCTCCCGCGTCGGCACGACCCCGGCGATCGTCGTCGCCGGCGCGAGCAGGGCCGAGGAGAAGCCGGCCCAGCCGGTGAGGGCAACGAGCCACCGCAGCAGGCCGCCGATCGGCAGGCGGCTCGCGGCCCACGCGAGGGCGCTGGCGGCGAGGCCCGCCGCGGCGAGGGGGGCCAGCCACGCCGTGCCCTCGAAGACCTCGCGCAGCGGCGCGGCGCTCGCCGCGACGAGGAGCAGGAGCAGGAGGAGCCGGCCGACGCCGGCCAGCGGCGGCGCCGGCGCCGCCTGCGCTGCGCCCGGCTGCGGCGGGCCGTCGGTGCGCGGAGGATCGGCCAGCGCGGTCACGTCGCCACCCGCCGGCGCCGCGGGGCGGTGAGTGCCTGCCGCCAGCCCTCGGCGACGCCGTCGGCGAGGGAGCCGGCGCGCCACCGCGCGAGGCGCAGCAGCGCGACGAGGTCCTCGGCGCCCTCGCGGGTCTCGCCGTCCGAGGCGGCGCCGACGAGCGCGATCGCCCCGGGCAGGGACCGGCCGGCGCGCAGCAGCGCGGCGACGTCGCGCTCGGCGGTGAGGGCCTCACCGCCGCGCGGCGGCGCGAGCACGGCGACGACGAGGCCAGGGGCGAGCCCGCGGTGCAGCCCGTCGAGGGTCGGGGCGAGGCGGTCGGCGTGGCTCGGCTCGACCTCGGCGAGGCGCTCGAGGTGGGTCGGAGCGCGCGCGGCCGGGCGGAGGGTGCGGTCGTCCTGGAGCACGAGGCGGACCTCGTAGCCGCGGGCCTCGAGGTGGACGCAGGCGCTCGCGGCCGCGCTGACCGCGCGCTCGAACGCCTCCCGCCCCTGCGGCCCGCCGTGCCGGGCGCGGGTGTCGAGGACGACGCTGGCCTGTGCCGCCCAGGGCTGCTCGTGCTGGCGGACCATGAGCTTGGCCCGGCGTGCGGTCGACGGCCAGTGCACCCGGCGAAGGTCGTCGCCGGGGTGGTACTCCCGCATCGTGTGGAACTCGTCACCGACGTCGAGGAGCCGACGCCGCTCGGCCGCGCCGCCGCCGAGGGCGGTGCCCGGCAGCCGTGCCCCGGCGAGGTCGACGAGGCGCGGCCAGACGAGCACCGTCGAGGTCGCGGCGTAGCGACGGCGCTGCTCGGCGAGGCCGAAGGGGTCGCGCACCGCGATCGCCAGCGGACCGACCCGCCAGCGGCCGCGCCCGGGTGGCAGCGCCTCGTAGGAGGCCGTGCGCGTCGCCCCAGCCGCCAGCCCGCTGAGGATCGCCCGCGGTGCCGCGGCGCCGCTCGACCGGCGGGTGGCCAGCGCCGTGGGGCAGGCGTCCTCGACGAGCAGGGTTCCGAGCGGCAGGCGACCGTCGTTGCGCAGGTCGATGGCGACCTCGAAGGGCTCGTCGGGGCCGAGGCGCTCCGGGGAGACCCGCCGGCGCACCGCCACCGAGGCGGTCGAGAGCTGGACCGAGGCGGTTGCGAGGAGCACGAGGGCGGCCGCGGCCACCGCGACGGCGTAGAGCTCGCCGACGCCGAGGATCCGGCCCGCAGCGAGGGCGGCGACCGCGCCGAGGAGCAGGGCGAGCCCCCGTCGGGTCGGCACGGCCTAGCCCCGTCCGGTGGGCACCGGCAGGCTCGCGACGACGTCGGCGAGGACGTCCTCGGCCCCGCGACCGGCGAGCTGGGCCTCGGGACTGAGCACGAGCCGGTGGGACAGGACCGGGCCGACGAGCGCCTTGACGTCGTCGGGCAGCACGTAGCCGCGGCCCTCCCCGCCGCCGGCCAGCGCCCGGGCCCCGCGCAGCAGGGCGAGCGAGGCGCGGGGAGAGGCGCCGAGCTCGACGTCGGGGTGCGCGCGCGTCGCCCGGACGAGCTCGACGACGTAGCGCTGCACGCCCGGCTCGGCGTGCACCGCCTTCACGGTCTCGATGAGCGCCGCGACCCCACGGGCGTCGGCGACCGGCTCGATCGACCCGACGCGGTCCCCGCGGCTGTGGGCCTCGAGCACCTCGAGCTCGGCCTCGATCGAGGGGTAGCCGATCGACAGGCGCATCATGAAGCGGTCGCGCTGGGCCTCGGGCAGGGGGTAGGTCCCCTCGAGCTCGATGGGGTTCTGCGTCGCGATGACCATGAAGGGCACGCCGAGGCCGTGCGAGCGCCCGTCGACGGTGACGGTGCGCTCCTCCATGGCCTCGAGCAGCGCCGACTGCGTCTTCGGGCCGGCGCGGTTGATCTCGTCGCCGAGGACGATGTTCGCGAAGACGGCGCCGGGCTTGAACTCGAAGTCGCCGCGGTCCTGGTGGTACACGGTCACGCCGGTGATGTCGCTCGGCAGGAGGTCGGGGGTGAACTGCACCCGGCGGACGCTGCAGGCGATCGACCGCGCGAGCGCCTTGGCCAGCAGGGTCTTGCCGACGCCGGGCACGTCCTCGAGCAGGAGGTGACCCTCGGCGAGCAGGGTGATGAGCGAGAGCCGCACGACATCGGGCTTGCCCTCGAAGACCTCCGCGACGTTGGCCTCGATCGCCTGGAAGCCGGCGGCGAGCCGCGCGAGGTCGTCCTCGGCGTGGCGATCGGTCAAGGAGAACTCCTCGTCGACGCGCGATGGCTGCGGCGGCGCCACCGACGCCCGTACTGTACCGAGCGCGTGCGCGGGCATCCGCGCGCCGACCTCCTCTACGATGCCCCGGCGATGGTCGACGAGCAGGCCGCACCGCAGCCAGGGCCCCGGGGCGCGCGCACCGCCGCGCGGTTGCGCCGCGCCGCCGAGGAGGCCTTCGGCGAGCTCGGCTGGCAGGGCACGCGGGTGCAGGACATCGTGCGCCGCGCCGGCGTCAGCCACGGGACCTTCTACAACTACTACGACAACCGCGCCGCGGTGCTCGAGGAGCTCGTCGCCGACAGCCACGCGGAGTTCGTCGCGCTCGCCTCCGCGCCCTGGCACGCCGACGACGTCCGCGGCGCGCTCGAGCGGGTCATCGGCGGGTTCCTCGAGCGCTACCGTCGCGACGCCGTCGTCATGGGCACCTGGCTCGAGGCCGCGCAGCACGAGGAGCGCTTCGCCGAGCTCTACCGCCGCTCGCGGGCGCTCTTCGTCGAGCGCGTCGCCGAGCAGGTCGCCTCGGTGCTCGCCGCCTCCCAGCGCGGGACGGGGCCGCCGGCGCACACCGTCGCCGCCTCGCTCGTGGCGATGGTCGAGCACTTCGCCTACTGCTGGGTCGTCCTCGGCGAGCCCCACGAGCACGACGACGCCCTCGCCGCGCTCGTCCTCGTCTGGGGCGGGGCGCTCAACGAGCTCGCGGGCTTCGCGGTGGTCGAGGGGTCGTAGGCGGCGCTAGCATGGCCCCGCCGACGGAGGGCCCACGGGCTCGGTCGCGAACGGCCCTCCGCGGCGGGAGGGCCGCGTGGATGACGTCCCGCCAGCACCACCTCAGCGCCCCGCGAGGTCGCCCGTGGGGGGCGGTCCCACCGCGGCCGTGAGCCCGCACCCCACCCCGGTCCCCAGGGCCCTCGTCCTCAACGCGACGATGGAGCCGCTGTCGGTGGTCACCGCCCGTCGCGCCCTCGTCCTCGTCCTCGCCGAGAAGGTCGACGTGCTCCACGCCAACGGCCACCGCTACCGTTCGGCCGAGCTCGACCTCCCCGCGCCGAGCGTGTTGCGGCTGCGGCGCTACGTCCACGTGCCCTACCGTCCGCACGCGGCGCTCACCCGGCGGGGGGTCTTCCTGCGCGACGGGGGAGCGTGCCAGTACTGCGGTCGGGCCGCCGAGAACGTCGACCACGTCCTGCCGCGCAGCCGCGGCGGCGACCACGCCTGGGAGAACGTCGTCGCCTCGTGTCGCCGCTGCAACAGTCGCAAGGAGGCCCGCACGCCCGAGGAGGCGGGCATGCGGCTGCGCCGGCAGCCCGCTGCGCCACGTGCGGCGTTCTGGCTCGTCGCCTCGGTCGGCGCCCTCGCCCCCGAATGGGAGGCCTACCTCGGCGACGCGCTGCCCGGCGCCTGACGCCCCTCCACCTCGCTCCACCCCCGGTCCCCGCTGGCCCCGCGACGCCCACGCCGCGGGGCCGCTGACGTCCCGAGGGTGCCCCTCGGCCGCCGTCGGGCCGCCCTCGGGGACCGCTGACGGCGCCCGCGCTCACGCATCCCTCCACTTCCCACCACCCGCCTGAGCAGGGACTTCGCCATCCCCCTCTGCCCCCCGGCGCGCACGGGTGGGGCCGGAGCATTGACAAGTGGAGGAGAGTGGTGCAATGTGGAGCGTGTTGGAGGTCGCGGGAGCGCACGGGCCTGAGGTCGGCCACCGATCCCGGTGCGAGGTCCCCGCCGCGGCTGCCAGCGAAGGAGGAGATGGCGATGTTCCTCGGCGAGTACCAGCACACGCTGGACTCGAAGGGGCGCCTCATCCTCCCGTCCGCGTTCCGCGAGCAGCTCGAGGGGGGTCTCGTCATGACCGTGGGCGTCGACCACTGCCTCACCGTCCACCCCCAGCAGGAGTGGGAGGGCGTCCTCGCCGGGCTGCGCAGCCTGCGCTCGACCGACCGCCGCGAGCGCATGTTCGTCCGGATGATGACCTCCTCGGCCCATCCCGAGCAGCCCGACAAGCAGGGTCGGATCACCATCCCGCAGCGCCTGCGCAGCTACGCCTCGCTCGACCGTGAGATCACCGTCGTCGGAGCCGACGAGCGCGTCGAGCTGTGGGACAGCGCGCGGTGGGAGCGCTACCGCGAGGACGCGATGCGCGAGTTCGCCGAGACCGACGCACCGTTCGACCTCGGTGGGTTCTAGGGGCGATGCGACGATGCCGACGTCCGTGCTCCGGTCGACCGGCGGTGACGCCGTGACCGCGCCGGCCGAGCCCCACGCCCCGGTCCTGCGCGAGCGCGTGACCGCGCTGCTCGCCGACGCCGGCCCCGGGCTGCTCATCGACGCCACCGTCGGCGCGGGTGGGCATGCCGCGGCCCTGCTCGAGGCCAGCGGCCCCGAGGTCGCCCTGCTCGGGCTCGACCGCGACCCGCGGGCCCTCGCGCTCGCGACCGAGCGGCTCGCGCCCTTCGGCGAGCGCGCCCGCGTCGTCGCCGCGGCCTTCGACGAGCTCGCGTCGGTGCGCGCGACGAGCCAGCCCGACCTGCCGGTGCGCGCGGTGCTCTACGACCTCGGGGTCTCCTCGATGCAGCTCGACGAGGCCGGCCGGGGGTTCTCCTGGCGCGCCGACGCCCCGCTCGACATGCGCATGGACCCCGCCCAGCAGCGCACCGCCGCCGACGTCGTCAACACGACCCCGCAGGGCGAGCTCACCCGCCTGCTCGCCGCGGGCGGCGAGGACCGCCAGCCGCGGCGCATCGCCCGGGCGATCGTCGCCGCGCGGCCGCTGCACACGACGCTCGAGCTCGCCGAGGTCGTCGCCGCGGCGACCCCGCCGGCGCAGCGCCACGGCCGCACCCACCCCGCGACGCGCACGTTCCAGGCGCTCCGCATCGCCGTCAACGCCGAGCTCGAGCGCTTCCGCGCCTCCCTTCCCCAGGCGCTGGAGCTGCTCGAGCCGGCGACGACGGACCGCCGGGGTGGGCGCGTGGCGGTCCTCGCCTACCACTCGGGCGAGGACCGCCTCGCGAAGCGGCTGCTCGCCGCGGCGGCGCGAGGGTGCATCTGCCCTCCCGGCCTGCCCGTCTGCGGCTGCGGCCGCGAGCCGGCGCTGACCGTGCTCACCCGCGGCGCCGAGCAGCCCTCAGCGGAGGAGACCACGGCGAACCCCCGGGCCCGCAGCGCCCGGCTGCGCGCCGCCGAGCGCACCGCCGCCCCCCTGCCCGGAGACCTCGACGCCGACCACGCCTGACGTCCGCCCACGCATCCAGAGAGGAGCCCCGATGGCCGCGCTTCCTTCCCCCGCGACCCACCGGGCACCGACGCCGCGACCGCAGGAAGGCGCCCCGGCCACCGCCGGGCGCCCCGACCTGCGCGTCGTCGACCGTCCCCGTCACCACCGCCGCTACCTCGCCCTGCTCGTGCTCACCGTCGCCCTCGGGGTATTCGGCGTCGTCTCGCTCCACGCGCTCGCCGCCGAGGCCGCCTTCGAGGCCCGCGCGCTCGAGGCCGAGGTCGACGGGCTGGCCCAGCGCTCGACCGAGCTCGCTGCCGACGTGGCGGCCCTCGAGTCGCCCGACCGCATCCACGCGATCGCGACCGAGGAGCTCGGCATGGTGCCGGCACGCCAGCCCGGCTACCTCGTCCTCGACGAGCCGGCGGCGCCGAGCGCGCCGCCGCGCGACGAGGCCGACGCGCTCGCCCGGGAGGGCTGAGCGGGCGTGGCGGCGACGAGCGGGCTCGCCGGCGCGGTGGGCCGGGCGCGGTCGGGTCGACGCCTCGGCGTCTTCCTGCTCGTCTACCTCCTGCTCACCGCGGCGATCGGTTGGCGCCTCGTCACCGTGCAGGTCGTCTCCGCGGAGGAGTACCGCGCCGCGGCGGAGCAGCAGGCCACCCGCGAGGTGACCCTGCCCGCCGAGCGCGGCGCGATCTACGACCGTGCCGGCGACCCCCTCGCGATCTCCGTGCCGGCGAGCACGGTCTACGCCAACCCGCGCCTGCTCGCGAGCGCCGAGATCGATCCCACCTACGTCGCCGCCGACCTCGAGCCCCTCCTCGACGCCGACCTCGCCACGCTCATGGAGCGCCTCACGCGCGACAGCGGCTTCGTCTACCTCGGGCGGCAGCTGCCCCGGGCGGTCGGCGAGCAGGTCGAGGCGATGCGCCTGCCGGGCATCGGCGTCGTCGAGGAGCCGCGGCGGCGCTACCCCGCGGGGCCACTGGCCGCCCAGGTCGTCGGCTTCGCCGGCCTCGACGGCGAGGGCCTGTCGGGGCTCGAGGGTGGCCTCGAGGCCGAGCTCGCCGGGGAGCCGGGGCTGCTGCGCCAGGAGCGCGCGCCCGGCGGCGTGGAGATCTCGGCCTCGCCGCGCCAGGTCGAGCCTTCGGTGCCCGGGGAGGACGTCGTCCTCACCCTCGACCGGCCGATCCAGGACGCCGCCGAGCGCCTGCTCGCCGAGACCGTCGAGGAGCACGGGGCGATCGGGGCCTCGGCGGTCGTCCTCGACGTCGACACCGGCGAGATCCTCGCGCTGGCCTCCCAGCCCGGCTACGACCCCGCCGGGATCGGCGAGGCCAGCGCCTACGAGCGGCGCAACCGCGCGGTCACCGACGTCTTCGAGCCCGGGAGCGTGAACAAGGCGATCACCCTCGCCGCGGCGATCGAGGAGGGGGTCGTCGACCCCGCCGACACCCTCGAGGTGCCGCCGAGGATCACCATCGGCGACAAGGCCTTCAGCGACGCCAACGCGCGGGCCGGAGGGCCGCTGACCGTCGAGGAGATCATGGCGCAGTCCTCCAACGTCGGGACGATCCAGATCGCCCAGCGCCTCGACGACGAGACCCTCCTCGAGCACCTCGGGTCCTTCGGCCTCGGCGCGCCCTCGGGGGCCGGCTTCCCGGGGGAGTCGGGCGGCATCGTCCCGCCGCTCGAGCGCTGGTACGCCACGACGAAGCCGACGGTGGCCATCGGCCAGGGCGTCTCGGGCACGCTGCTGCAGACCGCCGGGGTGTTCCAGACGATCGCCAACGGCGGCGAGCGCATCGAGCCACGGATCGTGCGTGGCAGCGTCGACGACGGTGCCCTCGTCGCCGCTGCCGACGCACCGCGCCACGACGTCCTCTCGCCGGGCACCGCCGAGGCGGTGCGCGACTTCCTCGTCGCCGCCGTCGAGGACGGCACCGGGCAGGCCGCGGCGGTCCCCGGCTACCGCGTCGCCGGCAAGACCGGGACCGCGCAGAAGGCCTCGACGACCTCGCGCGGCTACGAGCCGGGCGCCTACATCGCGACGTTCGGGGGCTTCGCCCCCGCAGAGGACCCCAGCGTCGCGATCGCCGTCATGGTCGACGAGCCCCAGGAGGAGATCTACGGCGGGGTCGTCGCGGCCCCGCTCTTCGCCGAGCTCATGGACGCCGCGCTCGCCCGTCGCCGGGTGACCCCGACCGACGCCGCCGAGCGCGGCCCCGTGCCGGCCTCCGAGGAGCACGAGGACGCCGGGGACGCGCCGGCCGTGGGGGAGGCCGCCGAGGGCCTCGGTGAGCCCCCGGCCGACGACGGGGGCTGACGATGCGGGCTGGCCCATCGGTCGTCCCCCCTGCGAGGTCGGGGCGGCGCCGGTGCGTATCCTCCATCCCGTCCGCAGCCAGCGACCCCGGAGCGCGCGCCCCCGTGTCCGCCGACCCCCTGTCCGTCACCCTCGCCGACGTCGCCGCCACCACCGGCGGCGCCCTGCGGGGCGAGGCCGCGACCCCGATCCGCGACGTCACCCACGACAGCGCGACCGTCGAGGACGGCACCCTCTTCGCGTGCCGACCCGGCCAGCGCGCCGACGGTCACGACTTCGCCCCCGCCGCCGCGGCCGCGGGAGCCGCGGCCCTGCTCGTCGAGCGCTGGCTCGACGTCGGCCTGCCGCAGGTCGCCGTGCCGTCGGTCGCCGCCGTGCTCGGCCCCGCCGCCGCGCTCGTGCACGGGGCGCCGTCGACGCGGCTGCGCCTGCTCGGGGTGACCGGCACGAACGGCAAGACGACGACGGCCTACCTCCTCGAGGCGATCCTCGCCGCGGCGGGGCACCGCACCGGCCTCGTCGGCACGATCGAGACGCGCATCGCCGGGCACAGCGTCGCCGGGGTCCGCACGACCCCGGAGGCCAGCGACCTCCAGCGCCTCCTGCGCCGCATGCTCGACGAGGGCGTGAGTGCGGCGGCGATGGAGGTCTCGAGCCACGGCCTCGCCCTCGGCCGGGTCGCCGGCACCCGCTTCGCCGCGGTGGGCTTCACGAACCTCAGCCAGGACCACCTCGACTTCCATGGCGACATGGAGTCCTACTTCGCGGCGAAGGCCGGGCTCTTCGACCCCGCCTATGCCGCGGTCGGCGTCGTCGCGGTCGACGACGCCTGGGGCCGACGGCTCGCCGCCGAGGCCGGGATCGACGTCGTCACGCTCTCGGCGCGCGGCGCCGCGGCCGACGTCACCGCGAGCGGGGTCCACGCGGGGCCGCAGGGGGCGCGCTTCACCGCGCACCTGCGCGACGGCGACGTCGCGGTGCGCACCCGTCTCGCCGGCGACTTCAACGTCGACAACGCCCTGCTCGCCCTCGCCCTCGCCGAGGCCGCCGGGATCGACCCCGCCGTCGCCGCCGAGGGCCTCGCCGCCCTTCCCGGCGTCCCGGGCCGTCTCGAGCCCGTCGAGGCCGGCCAGCCCTTCGCCGTCCTCGTCGACTACGCCCACACCCCCGACGCCGTCGCGAGCGTCCTCGCGAGCCTGCAGCGGGCCGCTGGCGGGGGTCGCGTCCTCATCGTGCTCGGCTGCGGTGGCGACCGCGACGAGGACAAGCGCCCGCACATGGGCCATGCCGCCGTCGCCGGCGCCGACCACGCGGTGCTCACGAGCGACAACCCGCGCAGCGAGGACCCCGAGGCGATCCTCGCGGCAATGCGCGTCGGCGCGCGGCAGGCCGGCGGCAGCTTCGAGGAGGTGTCCGACCGGGCCGCGGCGATCGCCCACGCGGTCGCCCTCGCCGCGCCGGGCGACGTCGTGCTCATCGCCGGCAAGGGCCATGAGACCGTCCAGGAGGTCGCCGGTGTGACCCACCCCTTCGACGACCGCGAGGTCGCCGCCGCGGCGCTCGCCGAGGTGCGCGCATGATCCCGCTCTCGCTGGCCCAGGTCGCCGACGTCGTCGGTGGCGCGCTGCTCGCCGACGACCCTGGCGAGACGACGGTGACCCGCGTCGCCATCGACTCCCGCGAGGCGGGGCCCGGCACGCTCTTCGTGCCCCTCGAGGGCAGCCGGGCCGACGGCCACGACTTCATCGGCGACGCGCTCGCGCGCGGGGCGGCGGGCTACCTCTGCGCCGAGGCGCGCTGCGCCGGCGGGTCGCTGCCGGCGGCGCCGCGGGGCGCGGTCGTCGTCGACGATCCCGCCGATGCCCTGCTCGGCCTCGGCGCCTGGCTGCGCGAGGAGGTCGACCCCGTCGTCGTGACGCTCACCGGCTCGCAGGGCAAGACCACGACGAAGGACCTCATCGCCGCCGCGGTCGGGCGCACGCGCAGGGTCGTCGCCAACCGGGGCTCCTACAACAACGAGCTCGGCGTGCCCCTGACCTGCGCCGAGCTCGAGGCCGACAGCGAGGTCCTCGTGAGCGAGATCGGCGCCCGCGGGGTCGGGCACATCGCCCCCCTCGCGGCGCTGCTGCGCGCCGACGTCGCGATCGTCACCGCGGTGTCGGCCGCCCACCTCGAGCTCCTCGGCGACCTCGACACCGTCGCCCGCGCCAAGGCCGAGCTCGTCGAGGCCCTCGAGCCCGACGGCGTCGCGATCCTCAACGCCGACGACCCCCGTGTCGCGGCGATGGCCGGGCGCACGCGGGCGCGGGTCGTGACCTACGGCCTCGAGGCCGCCGCCGACTGGCGCGCGCGCGACGTCGTCCTCGACGGCGAGGCCCGGCCGCGCTTCCGCGCCGAGGGCCCGCACGGGCAGACCGAGGTCGTGCTGCCGCTGCCGGGCCGGCACAACGTCGGCAACGCCCTCGCCGCGCTCGCCGCCGCCCACGCCTGCGGGGTCGACCCCGCCGATGCCGCGGCCGGCCTCGCCGCCGCGCGGGTCTCGCGCTGGCGCATGGAGCTCGGCCGCCGCGACGACGGCACGAGGGTCCTCAACGACGCCTACAACGCCAACCCCGCCTCGACCGCGGCGGCCCTCGAGGCCCTCGTCGCGCTCGACGCGCGGCGGCGCTGGGCGGTGCTCGGGCTCATGGCCGAGCTCGGCGCCGGCAGCGAGGAGGCCCACCGCGCCGTCGGGCGCGCCTGCGCGGCACACGGCCTCGACGGCGTCGTCGTCGTCGGGGAGGCCGCCCCCATCGTCGAGGGCGCGAGGCAGGCCGGCTTCCCCGGCGTCCTCGTGACGGTCGCCGACGCCGAGGAGGCCGCGGTGCGGCTCGCCGCGCTGCTCGAGCCCGGCGACGCGGTGCTCGTCAAGGCGAGCCGCTCGGTCGGCCTCGAGGGTCTGGCCGCCGACCTGCTGGAGGAGCGCCGGTGATCGCCATCCTGCTCGCCGGCGCCCTCGCGCTCGTGCTCTCCCTGCTCGGGACCCCCGTGGTCATCCGCTTCTTCCGGCGGCGGGGGTACGGGCAGTACATCCGCGACGACGGCCCCCAAGCGCACCTCTCCAAGCGCGGCACCCCGACGATGGGCGGCACGGCGATCATCCTCGCCGCGGTCGTGGCCTACCTCGTCGCGACGCTCACCGTCGGCCCGGGGCTCTCCGCGGGGGGCCTGCTCGCGATGGGGGCGTTCGCCGGCATGGGCGCGGTCGGCTTCCTCGACGACTACCTCAAGCTGCGGCGCAACCGCAATCTCGGCTTGAGCTCGACGGCGAAGTTCCTCGGCCAGGCGCTCGTCGCCGTGCTCTTCGCCCTCGGCGCGCAGTACGTCGCGGAGACCTCGACGCGGCTGTCGGTCATCGGCCAGACGGACTTCGACCTCGGCGCGTTCTTCGTGCTGTGGATCTTCCTCGTGCTCGCCGCGACGTCGAACGCCGTGAACCTCACCGACGGGCTCGACGGGCTCGCCGCGGGCACCTCGGTGCTGATCTTCGGCGCCTACACGTTCATCGCCTACTGGATCTTCCGCACCGGTGACGCCGCCGTGCTCGGCAACGTCATCGTGAGCTACGAGGGCGCGTACTCCGTCGAGGCGTGGTTGCACGCCGACGCCGTCGCCGTGGCCGCGGCCGCCGCGGCCGGCGCGGCCCTCGGCTTCCTGTGGTGGAATGCCCCGCCCGCCCAGATCTTCATGGGCGACACCGGCTCGCTCGCGATCGGCGGGATGCTCGCGGCGCTCGCCGTGCTCACCGAGACCGAGATCCTCCTCGTCGTCCTCGCCGGCCTCTACGTCCTCGAGACCGCCTCGGTCATCCTCCAGGTCGGCAGCTTCAAGCTCACCGGCAAGCGCATCTTCAGGATGGCGCCGTTGCACCATCACTTCGAGCTCGGCGGCTGGCAGGAGACGACGGTCATCGTGCGCTTCTGGATGATCGCCGGGCTCTTCGTGCTCGCCGGGGTCGGCCTCTTCTACGCCGACTACCTCGCACGGACGGGGGCGCTGTGACCGGCGCCTGGGAGGGCACCCGCGCGCTCGTCGCCGGCCTCGGCCGCTCCGGGGCCGCGGCGGCCCGCGCGCTCGCCGGGCGCGGCGCGGCGGTCCTCGCCGTCGACGTCGCCGAGGCCCCGGCGGTGGTCGAGGCCGCGGCCGCGCTCGCTGACGCGGGCGTCGACGCCGCGGTCGGGGTGGCCTTCGACGATCCCAGCCTGCTCGATGGCGTCGACCTCGTCGTGCCGAGCCCGGGGATCGCCCCGGCCAACCCGCTGCTCGCCGAGGCCGCCCGGCGCGGGGTGCCGGTGGCCAGCGAGCCCGAGCTCGCGTGGCGCCTGGCCGCCGGAGGCACCCGCCTCGCGGTGGTCACCGGCACGAACGGCAAGACGACGACGACCGAGCTGCTCGCCGCCCTGCTCGACGCGCCGGTGGGCGGCAACATCGGCACCCCGCTCTGCGACCTGCTCGCCGCGGCGAGCCCGCCGCCCCTCGTCGTCGCCGAGCTGTCGAGCTTCCAGCTGCACTACATCAGCGACCTCGCCGCCGAGGTCGTCGTCCTGCTCAACCTCGCACCCGACCACCTCGACTGGCACGGCGACGAGGAGGCCTACGTCGCCGCGAAGGCGCGGGCCTGGCAGTGCGCGGCGCCGGGCGCCACCGTCGTCGTCGGCGATGACGAGGGCGCGCGGCAGGCCCTGCGACGCCACCCCTTCCGAGGCCACCGCATCGACGTCGTCGCCGGTGCGCCGGCTGCCGGCCAGCTCGGGATCGCCGACGGCGCCCTCGCGCTCGCCGACGACACCGGCGCGGTGCAGCGCATCGTCGCCGTCGACGAGCTCGGGGTGCGGGGTCGCCACAACGTCGCCAACGCCGCCGCCGCGGCCGCGGCCGCGGTCGCCGCCGGCGCCGGTCCCGGCACGCTCGCCGAGGCGTTGCGGCGCTACCATCCCGGCCCCCACCGCCTCGAGCCCGTCGCGCACCGGGGCGGGGTCAGCTGGGTCAACGACTCGAAGGCGACCAACCCCCACGCCGCCGCGGCCGCCCTCGAGGCCCATCGCGGCGCCGCGCCGCGGATCGTCTGGATCGCCGGTGGGCTCGCCAAGGGCCTCGAGTTCTCGGCGCTGGCACCGGCGCTGCGCGAGCACGTCCGCGCCGCGATCACGATCGGCACGAGCGGGCCGGAGCTCGCCGCGCTCGCCCGCGCCGAGGGCGTCGAGGCCACCGAGGCCGGCACCCTCGAGCGGGCGGTCGCCCTCGCGGCGGCCACCGCCCGTCCCGGCGACGTCGTCCTGCTCGCGCCGGCCTGCGCCTCGATGGACCAGTTCGTCGACTACGCCGCCCGCGGGGAGGCCTTCCGCCGGGCCGTCACCGCCCTCGGCGAGGAGGTCGGCGCATGAGGGCCTGGCTCGCCACACGGCTGCCGCGGCCACGACCCGCGGCGGGGCGGATGACCCCCGAGGCGGCGATCCTCATCGCCACCGTCGCGGTCCTGCTCCTGCTCGGGCTCGTCATGAGCTTCTCCGCGTCGTTCGTGCGCTCGACGGTGGAGACCGGCGACCCCTTCGGCATCTTCCGCCGCCAGCTCGGCTGGGCGCTCGTCGGACTCGTCCCGCTGCTCCTGCTCGCGCGCAGCGACCCCCAGCAGTGGCGGCGCTTCGCCACGCCCCTGCTCCTGCTCGCCCTGTCGCTGTCGGCGCTCGTGCTCGTGCCGAGCATCGGCCTCGAGGCCTACGGCGCGCGTCGCTGGCTGGCCGTCGGCCCGGTCACGCTGCAGCCCAGTGAGCTCCTCAAGCTCGCCGTGCCGCTCTACCTCGCCCACCTCCTCGCGCGACGCTGGCGCCGTGTGCGCGGCGGGGACCTCCACGCCCTGCTCATGCCGGCGCTGCCGCTGCTGGTCCTCGTCGCGGGGCTCGTCATCGCCGAGCCCGACCTCGAGACCTCGGCGCTGCTCGTGGCCATCGGCGGGCTCGTCCTCTTCACCGCCGGACTGCCGACGCGCCTGCTCGTGCTCGGGGGTGTCGGGCTCGGCGCCTTCGCCGTCGTGGCGATCACCCAGGTGGAGTTCCGGGTCGGGCGCATCGCCGCCTGGCTCGACCCGATGGCCGACCCCTCGAACCTCGGCTACCAGAGCGTCCAGGGCTTCCTCGCGCTGGGCTCGGGCGGCTGGCTGGGCACGGGCCTCGGCCAGGGGCGGGGCAAGTGGCTCTACCTGCCCAACGCCGACACCGACTTCATCTTCGCGATCATCGGCGAGGAGCTCGGCCTCGTCGGCGCCCTCGCGACACTGCTGCTCTACGCCGCCCTCGCCGTCGGCGGGGTGCGCACCGCGCGCCTGGCCGTCGATCCCTTCGGCCGCCTCCTCGCGGTGGGGATCACCGGCTGGCTGCTCATGCAGGCGACGATGAACATCGGCTCGGTCGTCGGCCTGCTGCCGGTGACCGGGGTGACCCTCCCGCTCGTGAGCGTCGGCGGGTCCTCGCTCGTCGTGACGATGGCGGGGGTGGGCGCCCTGCTCGCGATCGCCCGGACGACCCGACAGCCGCTGGCCGCCGCCGAGGAGCCAGCCCGTCGAGATGGAGCGCAGCGATGACGACGCCCGCGATCACCCCAGGCGCCCACGTCCACCTCGTCGGGATCGGCGGGGTCGGCATGAGCGCCCTCGCCCAGCTGCTCCTCGAGCGCGGCCACCCCGTGAGCGGCAGCGACCTGCGCGGAGGGCGCACGACCGTCGGCCTCGAGGCGATGGGCGCGCGCATCCACGTCGGCCACGACGCCGCGCACCTCGCCGACGCCGACGTCGTCGCGATCTCCACGGCGATCCCCGAGCGCAACCCCGAGCTCGCGGCCGCCCGGCAGCGGGGCCTGCCGGTGCTGCGGCGGGCCGAGCTGCTCGCCGCGCTCATCGAGGGGCAGCGCGGGCTGCTCATCGCCGGTACGCACGGCAAGACGACGACGACGGCGATGGTCACCGTCGCGCTGCAGGCCGCCGGTCGCGACCCCTCCTTCGCGATCGGCGGGCGGCTGCACGAGGCGGGGACGAGCGCGCACCACGGCAGCGGTGACGTCTTCGTAGCCGAGGCCGACGAGTCGGACTCCTCGTTCCTCGTCTTCACCCCCGACTGCGCGGTCGTCACGAACGTCGAGCTCGACCACCACGACCACTTCGCCGGGGTCGAGGCGGTCGACGAGGTCTTCCGGGGCTTCCTCGCCCACCGCACCGCCGGCGCCCCGGCGATCGTCTGCCTCGACGACCCGGGGGTCCGCCGTCTCCTCGACGACATCGCCGAGCCGGTGGTGACCTACGGGCGCGACGACGCCGCGGACCTGCGCATCCTCGACGAGGCCTACGGCCGGGAGGGCTCGGCCTTCACCCTGCGCATCGACGGCGAGGAGCTCGGGCCGGTGTCGCTGCGCCTGCCCGGCCCGCACAACGTCGCCAACGCCGCCGCGGCGCTCGGCGCGGCGCGCTGGGCGGGGGCCGACCTCGCCGCCGCCGCCGAGGGCCTCGCGCGCTACGGCGGCACCCAGCGCCGCTTCCAGCGCCTCGGCGAGGCTGCCGGGATCACCGTCGTCGACGACTACGCCCACCACCCCACCGAGCTGCGCGCCACCCTCACCGCCGCCCGTCAGCACCACCCCGGCGGCCGGGTCGTCGCGGTCTTCCAGCCCCACCGCTACTCGCGGACCGCCGCGCTGGGCGAGGCCCTCGGCGAGGCCCTCGCCGCCGCCGACCTCGCGATCGTCGCCGACGTCTACGGCGCGGGGGAGACCCCGGTGGCGGGGGTCACCGGCGGGCTCGTCGCCGACGCCGCAGCCGCCCGGGGCGGCACCGCGCGCTTCGTCAGTGCCGGGGAGTCCCTCCTCGAGGTCGTCGTCGAGGCCGTCGAGCGCGGGGACCTCGTGCTCACCCTCGGCGCGGGGGACATCACCGAGCTCGGCCCCCAGCTGCTGCGGCGCTTCGGTGGTGGGGGATGAGCGCCACCGCGCCGCCACGAGCGCCGATGGACGGCCGCATCGCCGAGCGGCGCGCCGAGGTCGCCGGGTACCGCCGTCGCCGCCGGCGTCGGGGCCTGGCGAGCCTCGCCGTCCTCGCCGTCCTCGCCGCCGGGTCCGGCGCGCTGCTCGCCTCCCCGCTCTTCGGCCTCGAGGAGGTCCGCGTCAGCGGCATCGAGGGGGAGCGGGCCGCGGAGGTCGTCGACGCCGTGGGCCTCGCGTCGGGCACGCACCTCGTCACCGCCGACGTGGCCGGGGCCGCCGAGCGTGTCGCCGCTCTGGCCTGGGTGGGGGAAGTCGAGGTGCGGCGTGCCCCACCCGCGGCGATCGAGGTCGACGTCGTCGCGCGACGGCCCGCCGCCGCCGTCCATCTCGAGGACACGACCTGGACCGTCGACGCCTCCGGGGTCGTCCTCGCGGGCGGGGCGCCCGAGGGGGCGCTGGCCATCGACGCGCCGAACTCCGTGCTGCCCGGACCCGGGGTGCGGGCCTCCGACGCCGCGGTCGTCAACGCGCTCACCTTCCACGCCGCACTGCCCGACGAGGTGGCCGAGCGCGTCGTGCGCTACGAGGCCCGCAGCGGGCGCTCCCTGCGGATGCGCGTAGCCCCCGCCGAGGGCGAGGAGGTCTGGGTGCGCGTCGGCGCTGCCGAGGACGTCGAGCGCAAGGCCCAGGCCCTCGAGCTGCTCCTCGAGCAGGCCGGTGACCGACTCGCCGAAGGCGGCGTCGCCGAGCTCGACGTGCGCGCCCCCGGCAACCCCGTGCTCGTCCCGCTCGACGAGGGGTGAGGGTCGGCCAGGCGCCGGCTCGGTCGCCCGGACGGGTGCGCATGCTTGACGGTCAAGGTCGAGGTGCGTAAGGTCCCACGGATGAAGTTGACATAACTCTAACCCTCTACTTGAGGGTGAGGGATCGCCGGAGCAGCGCTTGCGCCGGCGAGCACCTCGGCGCCGTCGCGCGGTGACGCGGCCCCGGAGGACGGGGGCGTCGCCGCGTCGTCGGACGTCCGACCCGCGCACCACGACCTGGCCCCGCTGCCAGGCGCACCGAGGCGTAAGGAGCAGCCGTGGCGGCACCCCAGAACTACCTCGCGGTCATCAAGGTCGTCGGGATCGGTGGAGGCGGCGTCAACGCCGTCAACCGCATGATCGAGGCAGGCCTCAAGGGCGTCGAGTTCGTCGCGGTCAACACCGACGCGCAGGCGCTGCTCATGTCCGACGCCGACGTCAAGCTCGACGTCGGCCGGGAGCTCACCCGGGGCCTCGGCGCCGGCAGCGACCCCGACGTCGGCCAGAAGGCCGCCGAGGAGCACCGCGACGAGATCGAGGAGGTGCTCAAGGGCGCCGACATGGTCTTCGTCACCGCCGGGGAGGGCGGCGGCACCGGCACCGGCGGGGCCCCGATCATCGCCGAGGTCGCCAAGGGTCTCGGGGCCCTCACGATCGGCGTGGTCACGCGCCCCTTCAGCTTCGAGGGCCGCCGCCGCAGCGTCCAGGCCGAGAAGGGGATCGAGGACCTGCGCGACGCCGTCGACACCCTCATCGTCATCCCCAACGACCGCCTCCTCGAGATCGCCGACGCCGACACGTCGATGCTCGCGGCGTTCCGCCTCGCCGACGACATCCTCCTGCACGGGGTGGCGGGCATCACCGACCTCATCACGACGCCGGGGCTCATCAACACCGACTTCGCCGACGTCTCGGCGATCATGCGCGACGCCGGCAGCGCCCTCATGGGGATCGGTCGCGCCCGCGGCGAGAACCGTGCGCTCGAGGCCGCGCGGATGGCGGTCTCCTCGCCGCTGCTCGAGGCCTCCATCGACGGCGCCCGCGGGGTCCTCCTCACGATCAACGGCGGCAGCGACCTCGGGCTCTACGAGGTCAACGAGTCCGCCGAGGTCATCGCCCAGGCGGCGGATCCGGACGCGAACATCATCTTCGGCACGGTCATCGACGACGCGCTCGGCGACGAGGTCAAGATCACCGTCATCGCCGCCGGCTTCGACGTGAGCCTGTCCTCCTCGGCTCCGGCGTCCGAGCCGGCGCAGCAGCAGCCCCAGCCGCAGCCCTCGCCGCTCGCCGGCTACGGCCTCGACGACGACGAGGAGGACGATGACGACCTCTTCGGGGGCGCCGAGGAGGAGCCCGCCGCCTCGCAGGAGCGTGGCCCGCGCCCGCCACTGCTGCTCGAGGACGACGACGACGATGACGACGACCTCGACATCCCCAGCTTCCTCAAGCAGTGAGCGTCGGTGTCGGCACCGAGCAGCGCCGGGCGGCGGGAGCCCCCGGCGGCCTCGGCGTGCCCGAGGCGCGCGTGGCCTTCGGTGGTCGCCACCCGAGCCTGCCCGGTGAGGGCAACGTCTCGCTCGTCGTCGGTGATGGCGAGCCGCTCGCCGCACGGCGCGCCCTGCTCGCCGAGGTCGGCGCCGGGATCGACGACGCGGTCTTCATGGAGCAGGTCCACGGCGCGGCGGTCGCCAGCGTCGGGCGCGAGGACCGTGGGCGGGGAGCCCACGGGCACGATCAGGCGGTCTCCGGGGTCGACGGCCTCGTGACCTTCGACGACGACGTCGCGCTCGTCGTCATGACCGCCGACTGCGTGCCGGTCCTCGTCGCCGATCCACGCGGTGGCGTCGGCGTGGCGCACGCCGGTCGCGCCGGCGTCCTCGCCGGGGTGGTGCCCGCGCTGCTCGCCGCGCTCGCGCCGCGCGACCCTGCCGCACTCGTCGCCATGCTCGGACCGGCGATCGACGGGTGCTGCTACGAGCTCGACGCCGAGGCCGCCGAGGCCCTGGCCACGGCGCAGCCCGCGGCCGCGGCGCGCACGACGTGGGGCAGCCCGAGCGCGGACCTGCGCAGGGCCGTGGCCGCGCAACTCGCCGCGGCCGGCGTCGCGCGCGTCGAGACCGTCGGCGGCTGCACGCGTTGCACGCATCCCACGCGCTTCAGCCACCGCGCGGAGCCCGGCGCGGGCCGGCAGGGCAGCGTCATCGTGCGCCGGCCCTCCCGGGCGGGCGTCGACGGGGGCGCGCTCGCGGGGCCCGGCCGATGAGCGCGCCGGAGCTCGCGGCGCAGGTGGCCGACCGTCTCGCCGCGGTGCGCGAGCGGGTGCACGAGGCCGCACGGCGCTCCGGGCGCTCCCCCCACGCGCTCACGATCGTCGCGGTGGCCAAGACCTTCCCGCCCGAGGTCGTCGCCGCGCTGCGCGACAGCGGGCACCTCGACATCGGCGAGAGCCGCGCGCAGGAGCTCGTCGCGAAGGTCGACGCCCTCGGTCCCGGGCTGCGCTGGCACTTCGTCGGGCGACTCCAGCGCAACAAGGTCGCCCCGGTCGTGGCCCGCGCGAGCCTCGTGCACTCCGTCGACCGGCTGCCGCTGGCCGAGGCCATCGCCCGGCACGCGCGCGAGCAGGGCAAGGTCCAGCCCGTGCTCGTCCAGGTCAACGTCGGCGAGGATCCCGCCAAGGCCGGCTTCTCCGTCGAGGAGGCCGCCGAGGCCGTGGGGCGGGTGCGAGCCCTCGACGGGCTCGCCTGCCAGGGGCTCATGACCCTGCCGCCGCTCGAGGGCGACCCCCGCGAGCCCTTCGCGCGCCTGCGGGCGCTGCGTGACGACCTGCGGGCGACCTACCCGGAGGTGCAGCACCTCTCGATGGGAATGTCGGCGGACTTCGAGACGGCCATCGAGGAAGGTGCGACGATGGTGCGACTTGGCGAAGCCATCTTCGGACGCCGCGACGCCACGGCCTGAGCCCGACAGGAGGCATGGGAGATGTCGAGCAAGTGGAAGCGCGCACTCGGCTACCTCGGTCTCGTCGAGGAATACGACGACGAGTACGCCGAGGACATCGAGGAGGCGCCGCCGCCCCCACGTCGGGCGCCCGAGCCCGCCCCCGCGCCGGGGCCCGCCGCGAGCCCGCGGCCCGAGCAGACCAACGTGCGGCGCATCGCCCCCGCTCGACCCGAGCGTGGGCCCTCGCTCGCGCCGGCCCCCGAGCCCGAGCCCGCCCCGCAGCCCTCCGCCTCCGGGGCGAAGGTCCACCTCACGAGCCCGACGACGTTCAACGACGTCGAGGAGGTCGGTGACCGCTTCCGCAACGGCATCCCGGTGATCATGAACCTCGCCGGGGCCAGCGAGAGCGTCGCCAAGCGCATGCTCGACTTCGCCTCGGGGCTCATCTTCGGCCTCGACGGGCGCATCGAGCGCGTCGGCGACCGGGTGTTCCTCCTCACGCCGTCAGGCGTCGACGTCTCGAGCGAGGAGCGCCAGCGCCTCGGCGAGCGCGGCTTCTTCAACCAGGCTTGACCCGCGACGAACGGCCCCTGCGACGATGAACCTGAACCCCTTCGGCATCCTCTGCGACCTCGTGCGCATCTACTACCTCATCCTCATCGTGCGGATCATCCTGTCGTGGGTGCGCACCGTGCCCGAGCCCATCCAGCCGCTCGCCAACGGCGTGCGCGCGCTCACCGACCCGGTGCTCAACCCCGTGCGCGGGCTCCTGCCACCGCTGCGCGTCGGCGTCGCCGCGCTCGACCTCTCACCGATCCTCGTGTTCCTGTTCCTGAGCCTCATCGTGCAGCCGATCGTCTGCACCCTGACCGGAGGGGGCCTCTTCCCATGAGCCTGACGGCCAACGACATCGAGAACCAGGTCTTCAACGAGCGGCGCCGCGGCTACGACCCCGACGAGGTCGACGGCTTCCTCGACGAGGTCTCCTCGCGCCTCAGCGCGCTCGAGGCCGAGCGCGACGCCGCCGAGCAGCGGGCCCGCGACGCCGAGGAGCGGGCGCGCGCGGCGGAGGCCGAGCGCGAGGACGCGGCGCGTCGGGCGGCCGACGCCGAGCAGGAGCTCGAGTCCCGGGGCCACGCCTCCGAGGCCGCCTCGGAGACCGAGCAGCTGCTGCGTCGCACGCTCATCAGCGCCGAGCGCACCGCCGAGCAGACCGTCGCCGATGCGCGCACCGAGGCCGAGCAGCTGCGGGAGGAGGCGCGGCTCGAGGCCAGCGAGCTCGTCGAGGGCGCGACCGCGGAGGCCGAGCGTCTGCGCTCGGAGGCCCACCGCGCGGCGACCGCCGAGCGCGACGCCGCTGCCGAGGCCGCCGCACGGGTACGGGAGGCCGTCGCCGACCTGCGCGAGTTCCGCGACGACTACCGCGACCGCGTCGAGGGCGTCGTCGCCGAGCACCTCGCCTACCTCGACCGTGTCGAGCTGCCCGACGTGCCCTCGCACATCGACGACCTCGCGACCCTCGAGGTCGATGGGGGAGCGGCCTCCGAGGACGCCTAGGCGGTGTTCGTCGCGACCCTGCTCCTCGCCGCGCTCGGCGTCGGACTCGTCGTGGCCTCCGCGCTGCTCGGCTCCGACGACCTCGCGCTCGGTGCGATCGCCGCCGCGCTGGCCTCAGGCGGGCTGCTCGCCGTCGGCATCGCGCGTCACCGCCCGGGTCGGGGGGCGCGCGCGACGCCACCGGCCTGGCGCCCCGAGCCGGCCGCCGGCGACGCACCCGCGCCGGTCCCCGGCGAGTCCGACGTCGCACGGCCACCGGGGGCCGGGGCGGAGGGCGACGCCGCCGACCGCGCTGCGCGCTCCAACGGGTGGGCGCGGTAGCCGTAGACGACGAGCAGCACGAGGTAGAGCGGCGCGAAGGCGGGTCCGAGGCGCTCGGCCTGGCGCACGTGGCCGAGCTCGTGGGCGAGCAGCGCGGCGCTCGGGTTCCCGCGCACGAGCACGACCTGACCGAGCGTCGTCGCGCGGAAGCCGCGGCGGCCCAGCAGCCCGGCGACGGGCCCGCGCGCCTCGGTGGTGACGAGGGCGCCGTCGACGAGCGCCCGCCGCCCGGGGCTGGCCGCGGCGACCGCGAGCCCGCCGAGCGACATCGGTGCCGCCCACAGCGTCGCGCCGGCGCGCCCGAGCGGGGTGGCGGGCCTGACCGGCTGCCAGCGGGCGAGCGCCGCGAGCGCGCGGGGCTCGCGCTCGAGCCACGACGGCCCTTGCGCGGTGGCCGACCCCGGGCGCATGCGCCACGACAGGACGGCGAGCGCCGCGACGAGCGCCCCCGCCACGCGCAGGAGTCGCCGCACTACGTCGCCAGCTCGAGGGAGACGCGCACGGTGCCGGCCTCACCGAGGTCGAGCTCGGTGCCGTCCGCCGTGGCCCCGAGCTCGAGGGAGGTCGCGAGGACCTCCGCGGCGATCGTGCGCTCGTGCTCGCGCACCGCCTCGGCGGCCCCGCCCTCGGCGTCGACGACGAGGTGGATCCTTGCGTCGAGCTCGAGGTCGTGGCGCTTGCGCAGGTCGTTGAGGGCGCGGATGAGCTCACGCGCGACGCCCTCGCGGCGCAGCGCCTCGTCGAGCTCGAGGTCGAGGGCGACGCTGTACTGGCCGTCGCTGGCGACCTCCCAGCCGGTCACCGACTCCTCGATGACGGTGATCTGATCAGCGGTGACGGTGACCTCGTCGCCGTCGACGTCGATGGTGGCCTGCCCTTCGGTCTCGAGGGCTGCGGCCACGGCGTCGGCGTCGCCACGGGTCACCGCCTCGGCCACCGCCGGGGTGCGCTTGCCGTGGACCGGGCCGAGGGCGCGGAAGTTCGGCTTGAGCCGGCGGGTCACCGTGCCGGTGTCGCCCTCCGGCAGGGTGGTCGCCCGGACGTTGAGCTCGTCGGCGACGATCGGCGCGACCGTGGGCCAGTGCGCCCGCTCGCCGGCCGGCAGCGTCACGAGCGCCTGGCGCAGCGGTTGACGCACGCCGAGGCCGGCGTCCTCGCGGGCCTTGCGGCCGAGGGCGACGACGCGACGGGCGAGCCGCCCGAGGGCCCGTAGGTCCTCGTCGTCGTGTGCAGGCGTGGGGAAGCGCGTGAGGTGCACCGAGGGCACCGCATCGTCGTCGACGGCGGTGACGAGGCGCTGCCAGAGCTCCTCGGCGAGGAACGGCGTGAACGGCGCGATGACCTGGGCGAGGGTCACGAGGCAGGTGCGCAGCGTCGCGAACGCGGCGTCGGTGTCGGCGGCGTCGGCGCCCTCGGGGGCCCAGAAGCGGCGCCGGCTGCGCCGCACGTACCAGTTCGAGAGATCGTCGACGAAGGTCTGGATGCGCCGACCGCTCGTCGTCGCGTCGTACTGCTCGAGGCCGGCGTCGACGGTGGCCACGACGTCGGCGAGCTCGGCGAGGATCCAGCGGTCCATCATCGGGCGCTCGGCGACCGGCGGCGGTGAGGCCGTCCGCGGGTCCCAGTCCTCGAGGCGGGCGTAGGTCGTGAAGAAGTAGAGGGTGTTCCAGAGGGTGAGCAGGACCTTGCGCACGACCTCGTCGACGGACTCGAAGCCCACGCGGCGGGTCACCCACGGGGAGCCGTCGGTGAGCATGAGCCAGCGCACCGCGTCGGCGCCGCGCGAGCCGATGAGCTCCCAGGGGTCGATGACGTTGCCGAGCCGCTTCGACATCTTGCGGCCCTGCTCGTCGACGATGTGGCCGAGGCAGAGCACTGTGCGGTAGCTGTTCTCGTCGAAGAGCAGCGTCGAGACGGCCATGAGCGAGTAGAACCACCCGCGCGTCTGGTCGATCGCCTCGCAGATGTAGTCGGCGGGGAAGTGCTCGGCGAAGACCTCCGCGCTGCCCTCGGCGTGGGGGTAGGCGAACTGCGCGAACGGCATCGAGCCCGAGTCGTACCAGGCGTCGATGACCTCGGGCACGCGCCGCGCGCTGCCGCCGCAGGCGCACGGCAGGGTGACGTCGTCGACGTAGGGGCGGTGGGGATCGAGCGTCGAGAGGTCCGACCCGGCGCGCTGCCCGAGCTCGGCGCGGCTGCCGACGGCGGTGACGTCCCCGCAGGCGTCGCAGCGCCACAGCGGCAGCGGGGTGCCCCAGTAGCGCTCCCGCGACAGCGACCAGTCGACGTTGTTGGCGAGCCAGTCACCGAAGCGGCCGTCGCGGATGTGCTCGGGATGCCAGTCGACGCCGGCGTTGACCTCGAGCAGGCGGTCGCGGGCCTGGGTCGTCGCGATGTACCAGGAGGGCTTGGCCCAGTAGAGCAGCGGGGTGTCGCAACGCCAGCAGAAGGGATAGGTGTGGCGGTAGCGACCGCTGGCGTAGAGCAGCCCGCGCTGCTCGAGGTCGGCGATGATGTCGGCGTCGGCGTCCTTGACGAACTGCCCGGCGAAGGGGGTGACCGCGTCGGTGAAGCGCCCCTCGGCGTCGACGGGGTTGATGACCGGCAGCCCGTAGGTCTTGCCGACCTCGAGGTCGTCGGCGCCGAAGGCGGGGGCGAGGTGGACGATGCCGGTGCCCTCGTCGGTCGTGACGAAGTCCGCCACGGTGACGTAGCGCCAGTCCTCCTGACCGGTCCAGTCGCCGATGCCGGGGCCGACGAGGTCGAAGGGGCCGGCGTAGTGCGCGCCGAGCAGCTCGGCGAGGGCGACCTCCCGGACGATGCGGGCGTCCTCCCCGAGGACGTTGGGCACGAGGTCGGCGGCGAGGACGACGAGGCCGTGCTCCTCGGCGTCGGCGAGGACGTAGCGGATGCCCTCGCCGACGGCCACGGCGGTGTTGGAGATGAGCGTCCACGGGGTCGTCGTCCACACGAGCAGCGACGCGGCCTCCGAGCCGAGCGTGCCCGAGGTCACCGGGAAGCGGACGTAGACCTCGGGGTCGACGGCCTCGGCGTAGCCCTGGGAGACCTCGTGGTCGGACAGCGCGGTGCCACAGCGCGGGCAGTACGGCACGACGCGGTGGCCCTCGTAGATGAGGCCGGCGTCCCACAGGCGCTTGAGCGACCACCAGACGCTGTCGACGTACTCCGCGCTCATCGTCCAGTAGGCGTCGTCGGTGTCGACCCAGAAGGCGATCCGCTCGGTGAGCCGGTTCCACTCGGCGACGTAGCGCTGCACCGAGGCGCGGCAGCGGGCGTTGAACGCCTCGACGCCGTACTCCTCGATGTCCTGCTTGCGCGTGAAGCCGAGCTCCTTCTCGACCTCGAGCTCGACGGGGATGCCGTGGCAGTCCCAGCCGGCCTTGCGCGGGGCGCGGCGGCCCTTCATCTGCCGGTAGCGTGGGAAGATGTCCTTGAAGACCCGCGCCTCGATGTGGTGCACGCCCGGGGTGCCGTTCGCCGTCGGCGGGCCCTCGTAGAAGCGGAAGAGCTCGCCGTCTGGGTTGGCCTCGAGCGCCTGGGCGACGACGTCGTGGTCGCGCCACCATGCGAGGATGCGCTCCTCGAGCGCCGGGAAGTCAGGGTGCTGCGGGACAGCCGCGAAGCCCACGCGGTTCCTCCATCTGGCCGGTGATGACGGACGACCCGAGGATAGTAGCGGGATGGCGACGCCGATCGACTGGTGCGAGCCCGACCCCTGCGGTGCGCGCCTGCGCGTGCGGGTCGTGCCGCGGGCCAGCCGTGGCGGGATCGCCGGGACCCACGGTGCGGCGCTGCGCGTACGCGTCGCCGCGCCGCCGGTCGAGGGCAAGGCCAACCGGGAGCTCGTCGCCACCCTCGCCGAGGCGCTCGGGCTGCGTCCCCGTGACCTCGAGGTCGTCGCCGGCCTGCGGGGGCGCGACAAGGTCGTGCGCATCGCCGGCCTCGACCCCGCCGAGGTGGCGGTGCGACTGTCCGACTGAGCCTGCGAGCACACGGTTGAGCGGACCCGCGGTGGTTAGACTCCCTCTCCCATGACTGACGACGAGCTCGACCTCGACGCCCAGCGCGCGGTCCTCGAACGTGACCGCGAGCGCTTCGCCGCGCAGGCCTCGCGCCTGCGGGCCGAGGCCGACGACGAGGAGTACCGCAAGCCCAAGCCCGACGAGGCCGACCAGGGCGCCGCCGCGGTCGAGCGCGAGCGGCTGCGCTCGCTCGCCGAGCAGCAGGCCGCCGCCGTCGAGCGCACCGAGCGGGCGCTGGCCCGCCTCGACGACGGCAGCTACGGGACCTGCGCGTCGTGCGGGGCGGCCATCCCCGCCGCCCGCCTCGAGGTGCGTCCCGACGCCGAGCTCTGCGTGACCTGCGCCCAGGCCACGGCGCGGCGCTCATGACCGAGCCCGGCGCGCCGACCGGGCCTCAGGCTCGCGGCGACGCGCCCGAGCCGGCCGGGCACGGGCACGAGGCGCGCCCCGAGCACGAGGCGCACCCCGAGGAGGCGGCGCTCCCCGAGGAGGTGGCGCTCCCCGAGGAGGCGGCGCTCCCCGAGGATGCGGCGCTCGACGCGTTGCCGCGGCCCCGGGCGTTGCCGGGACGGCTCGTGTGGGTCGTCGCCATCGCCATGGCGACGATCGTGGGCGTCCTCGACCAGGCGACGAAGCAGCTCGCCGAGCGCCAGCTCGAAGCCGGCCCCATCGACCTCGGGCTCGTCTCGCTCACCCTCGTGCGCAACCCCAACGCCGCCTTCGGCATCCCGGGCTTCACCGGGATGTTCCTCATCGTCACCGTCATCGTCCTCGCGATCATCGTGCGGATGCTCACCCGCACCGACCGCTTCTCGCTCGCGGCGGCCTTCGGCCTCGTCGCCGGCGGGGCGATCGGCAACGCCGTCGACCGCATCACCCGCCCGCCGGGCTTCCCCGACGGCGCGGTCGTCGACTTCGTCAACCTCGGCTGGTTCCCGGTCTTCAACGTCGCCGACGCGGCGATCACCGTCGGCGCGATCCTCGTCGTGCTGCTGCTCGTCATCACCGACCGCCAGGAGGCGCGCCGCGCCGCGGCTCGGGTGGGGCGCTCGCCGGTGCGCCCCGAGACGGCCTCACCGCGACGGTGAGCGCGCCCGAGGACACCTGGAGCGTCGCCGCGCGCGACGCCGGGCGCCGCCTCGACCACGTCCTCGCCGAGCGCCTCGACGAGTCGCGCTCGCAGGTCGCCCTGCGCATCCGCGAGCAACGGGTGCTCCTCGACGGCGCCCCCGCGCGCAAGAGCGCCCGCGTGGAGCCCGGCCAGCAGATCAGCGTCCTGGCCGCGCAGCAGCGCCGCGCGCCCACCCCGCCACCGGTGCCGGTGCGCTGGGCGGACGAGCACCTCGCCATCGTCGCCAAGCCGGCCGGCCTCGTCGTCCACCCGGGGGCCGGCGTCGCCGACGGCACGCTCGTCGACGCGCTGCGCGCCCAGGGCCTGGCGCTGGCCGACACCGGCGACCCACAGCGCCCGGGGATCGTCCACCGCCTCGACCGGGGGACCTCCGGGCTGCTGCTCGTCGCCTCGAGCGCCGCGGCGGTGGCGCCGCTGCAGGCGGCGATCGCCGCGCGCACGGTGACCCGCCGCTACGTCGCGCTCGTCGACGGGGTGCCGAGCCCGGCGCGCGCGACGATCGACGCGCCCCTGGCCCGCGAGCGCGAGCGGCGCACCCGCATGGGCGTCGACCCGTCGGGCCGGCGGGCGGTCACCCACTACGACGTCGTCGAGGCCTTCACCGGCGCCGCCCTCCTCGACGTGCGCCTCGAGACCGGCCGGACCCACCAGATCCGCGCCCACCTCGCGGCGATCGGCCATCCGGTCTGTGGCGACGCGGCCTACGGCGCAGCCCGCGGGCGCGCCGAGCGGCTCGGCCTCGACCGGCCGGCGCTGCACGCCGCCCGGCTCACGCTCGCCCACCCGGTCACCGGTGCGTCGGTCGACGTCAGCGAGCCCCTGCCGGCCGACCTCGAGGCGGCGCTCGCGGTCCTGCGCGGCGCGCCGGGCCCGCCGTCCCCGCACGGCGCGACGTCGTAGGCTGGAGGCCGCGTCGCGCGGGGCCGCCGCCGGCGTGACGCGGTCACCGCACCGAGGGGTCGCTGAGGAGCGCTCATGTCATCGATCGAGACGTTGCGCGGCGTGCTCGTCGCCGGCGCCGTGGCCGCCGCGGTCCTCGCGGCGCTGCTCGGCCAGTGGCTGCCCGCCGCGGTCCTCGCCGTGGCGGTGCTCATCCACGGCGTGCTCACGCCCTACGTCCGCCGGCAGGCCGGCCCTGCCGGCCCGGGCGCCGGCGACGTGCCCCCCACCCGACCGCTCGCCGAGTAGCGGCCCGTGGTCGAGGTCATCGCCCTCGACGGCGACGACACCCTGTGGCACTCCGAGGGCGGCTTCGCCGAGGCCGGTGAGCGGCTCGCGGCGCTCCTCGAGCCCTGGGCCCCGCCGCAGACGGTCGACGAGCGCCTCTACCGCACGGAGTCGGCGAACCTGCCCTCGTTCGGCTACGGGGTGAAGGCCTTCACGCTGTCGATGGTCGAGACCGCCGTCGAGGTGTCGGGCGGGCAGGTGCCCGCGGCGACGATCGCCGAGATCGTCGCGCTCGGGCGGGCGCTGCTGCACGCCCCCGTCGAGCTCCTCGACGGCGTCGAGGAGGCCCTCGAGACGCTCGCCGGCGATTTCCGCCTCGTGCTCCTCACGAAGGGCGACCTCGTCCACCAGGAGCGCAAGATCGCCGACTCCGGGCTCGCCGAGCACTTCGACCGCGTCGAGATCGTCTCCGAGAAGGACACCGCGACCTACGCCCGGCTCATCGCGAGCGAGGCCGTGGCCGCGCCGCGCTTCCTCATGGCCGGTAACTCGCTGCGCAGCGACGTGCTCCCTCCGCTCGACCTCGGCGCGCGTGCGGCGCACATCCCCTACGCGGTCACGTGGGTCCACGAGCAGGCCTGCCCCGAGGAGGCCGTGCGCCGCGGGGCGGTCGTGCTCGGCTCGCTCGCCGAGCTCCCACCGCTGGCCACACGCCTCGCCGCGGCCCCGACGAGCGCGGCCTGAGGTCGCCCTACGCCGGCGGCGTCGCCCCGCCCATCGTGTGGACGACGAGGCTCGCCCGCGTGGCCGGTGAGGCGGTGACCTCGAGGCCCTGGCTGTCGGCGCGGACGGGGTAGACCCGTGCGGTGAGCGGCTGGGCGCCGGCGAAGACCTCGACGATCGAGCGGTCGACGAGCACGCGCACCGCCAGGGGGCCCTCGGTGGCCACGAGCGGGGCGGTGACGACGTCGGCGGTGACGTCCTCGGCCCGGGAGGAGCGTCGGCGGTCGAGCTCGAGGCGGCCGGCGGCGCGGTCGATCGTCACCGTCGTCGCCTCCTCGCCGTCGGGGCTCGCGAGCAGGCGCAGCGCAGCGGCCTCCCCCCCGCCGGTGAGGGTGAGCTCGATGTCGAGCGCGTCGCCGGCGGTCGCAGCGCGCCACGAGCTCTCGACCGACGAGCCGTCGACGGGCAGCCGTCGCTGCCGCAGCCGCGCGAGCTCGGGCAGCGGGTCGAGCCGCGGCCAGCCGTCGGCGAGCGTGAGCACCCTGGCGGGGGTGAGCGTGCCCGACCAGCCGGCCCGGGCGGGCCCAGCCGGCCCGCGGGCCTCCTGCGACCAGCCCCACACGAGCCAGCGCCCGTCGTCGTCGAGGACGCACGGCGCGTACCAGTCGGGCCCGAGGTCGAGGCGGCGGGCGCGCTCGGGTCGCAGCGTCGCGCCGTCGAAGTCCCCGACGATGCCGATCGTGTGGTGGGTCGTCATGTCGCCGTCGTGGACGCTGACGAGGGCGAGGGCCCCGTCGGGCCCCTGCAGCAGCGAGGGGCACTCCCACATCCTGCCGGCCCACTCCCCGGCGACGTGCTCGCCCTCGCCGACGAGGGCGGCCCCGAGGTCCTCCCAGTGCCGCAGGTCCGGGGAGCGGAAGTGCAGCAGGGCACCGCCCCGGCCGACGATGCCGCTGCCGACGAGCTGGTGCCAGCCGTCCTCGACCCACCAGACGAACGGGTCGCGGAAGCCGGTGAGCCGCAGGCCCCGCGGTGGGGGCGTCACGGGGTTGCCCGCGGCCTTGGCCCAGTCGCGCAGCCCCGGATCGGTGCTCGTCGCCAGGCACGTGGCCTGCCACTGCCCCGGGCCGACCGCTCCGCGCACGCCGGTGTAGAGCAGCGCCGCGCCCTCCTCGGTGACGACCCCGGAGCCGGAGAAGCAGCCGTCGGCGTCGGCCCCGTCGGCGTCGGGCGCGAGCGCCTCGGGCAGATAGCGCCAGTGCACGAGGTCGCGGCTGTCGACGTGGCCCCAGTGCGGACGGGCCCACTGCGTGCCGTGCGGGTTGTGCTGGTAGAAGAGGTGGTAGCGGCCCGCCCGGCGCAGCGCCCCGACGGGATCGTTGATCCAGCCGGCCGGGGCGGTGAGGTGGAAGCGCGGGCGGTGGCGGTCGCCCTCCGCCTCGGCGCCCCCCCGCGGTGGGCTCACCCCTTCACCCCGCTCGAGGCCACGCTCTGGACGAACCAGCGCTGGAAGGCGATGAAGACGATGAGCAGGGGGATCGTCATGAGGAAGGCGAAGGCCATGATGTCGCCCCAGCTGATCGGTGGCTGGGTGACGAAGACCGAGATGCCGAGGGGCAGGGGCCGCACGTCGGGGCCGCTCGTGACGAGCACCGGCCAGAGCAGCTGGCCCCAGGCGAAGAGGAAGCTCAGGATGCCCACCGTGGCGTAGGCGGGCTTGGCCAGCGGGACGCTCACGCGCAGGAAGGTCGTGAGCGGCCCCGCCCCGTCGACGCGCGCGGCCTCCTCGAGCTCGCGGGGGATCGCGAGGAAGAACGTGTAGAAGAGGTAGACGAAGAGTGGGTTGGCGATGAACGGCAGCACCTGCACGGTGTAGGTGTTGCGCAGGCCGACCTCCGACATCATCCAGAGCAGCGGGATCGCGACGGCCTCGAGCGGGATGATCATGAGGGCGATGACGCCGAGGAGGATGAGCCGCGCGCCGCGGAAGGGCAGGCGCGCCAGGGCGTAGCCGAAGAGGCTGTTGACGACGAGTCCGATGCCGACGATCGCCGAGGAGATGATCACGGAGTTGACGAAGAGCGAGCCGAACCGCCCGCGCTCGAACGCCCCGACGAAGTTCTCGAGGGTCGCGTTGGTCGGCCAGAACGCGCGGATGGTGTTGCCCTCGGCGAGGACGAGCTCATCGGGCTTGAAGGCGCCGACGACCATGTAGGCGAGCGGCACGAGGAAGAGCGCGGCGATGGCCGTGAGCAGGAGGTACATCGGCCAGGCGCGCTTCGTGAGGCGGTCGGTGCCGGCCAGGGCGCTCATCCCCGGTCCTCCTTGAGCAGGAACCGCTGGACGATCGTCACCGTGAGGACGACGAGGAAGAAGATCACCGCGATCGCCGAGGCCCGGGCGATCTGCTGGCGCTCGAAGCCCACGGTGACCATCTCGAGCATCATGACGTTCGTGCGTCCGAGCGGGGCGCCGCGCGTCATCACCCAGACCTGGTCGAAGAGCCGGAAGGCGAGGATCATCGTCACCGTCGCGACGAAGATGAGGGTGTTGCGCAGCTGCGGCACGGTGATGTAGGCGAAGCGCTGCCAGCGGCTCGCGCCGTCGATCGCCCCGGCCTCGTAGAGCTCCTCGGGGATGTCCTGGAGGCCCGCGAGGATGATGATCATCTGGAAGCCGACGCCCTGCCAGATCGACATGATCATGATCGACGGCAGCGCCATCGTCTCGCTGCGCAGCCACTCCGACTGCAGCGTCCCGAAGGAGACGAAGCTGAGGACGCCGTTGAGCAGGCCGTGGTCGGGGCTGTAGAGCAGCAGCCACACCGTCGCGGCCACGGTCATGACGACGACGACCGGCGAGAAGTAGATCGCCCGGAAGGCCTTGATCCCGCGCAGGCTCTGGTTGACGAGCACCGCGAGGGCGAGGGCGAGGCCGGTCTGCAGGGGCACGACGACGAGCGTGAAGGTGACGTTGTTGCCGAAGGCCTGCCGGAAGCTGGGATCGGTCAGCGTCGCGATGTAGTTGTCGAGGCCGATGAAGCGGGTGTCGAGCGGCGAGGCCAGCCGCAGGTTCGTCAGCGACAGCCCGACGGCCATGAGGAACGGGGTGACGAGGAAGGCGAGCAGGAGCAGGAGCCCGGGCAGGCTGAAGAGCACCCCCGCCCGGCGGCGACGGCGGCGCTGGCGCCGCTCCTCGCGTTGCGCCCCGTGCGCCTCACGCGGGGCGGCGCGGTCCTCGAGGCTCGTGGCCATGCTCGACCTCCCTCGTCGACGGGACCGGCGCGCACCGGCCCGACGGCCTTCCGGCGCGCGCCGGGTGGGGGAGGGGCCGTGGCGCAGCCCCTCCCGCCGGCCAACGGCTACTGCGGGGGTGGGTAGCCCTCGTTGGCCTCGATGTCGGCGTCGATCTCCGCGGCGGCGGTGTCGAGGGCGCCGGCGACGTCGCCACCGTCGATGATCGTCTGGATCGCCTGGTTGAAGGCCGAGGAGATCGTCGGGTAGGCGGGGTGCGGCGGCCGTGGGACCGTCCAGCCGTCCTCGAGCTGGACCCGGAAGAGCTCGAGGTCACCACCGGGACCGAAGCGCTCGGTGCCCTCGGCGACCGACTGCCGGGACGGGATCGCCCCGCTGGCCTCGCTCATCCGCTCCATCTGCTCAGGCTCGAGGGTGAACGCGATGAACTCCCACGCCGCGTCGGCGTCGGCGTCGGCGCCGACGGCCCACTGCCAGGAGCCCTGACCGCTGCGCGTGCCCTCACCGAAGTCCGGCAGGGGCAGGACGACGAGGTCGTCGCCGAGCGCGTCCTTGTAGTTCGCGTACTCCCAGTGGCCGACCATCGAGATCGGCGTGCGGCCCTCGACGAAAGCCGCGTCGTCGGTGTTGTCGTCGACGTAGCCCTCCTCGAACCAGCCTTGGAAGATCGTGAGGGCGTCGACGGCCTCGGGGCTGTTGAGGACGCCCTCGGCGACCTCCTCGTCGCGGTCGAGCGTGTCAGCGCCCGCCGACCACAGGAACGGCTGGTAGAGGTAGGAGTAGTACTCGCCCTGGCCGTAGTTCTGCTTGACGTCGAGCGGGCGCTCGTAGCCGGCGTCGCGCAGCGCGCCGAGCAGGTCGGTGAACTCCTCGGCGGTCCAGGCCTCCTCGGGCGAGGTCGGGATGTCGACGCCGACCTCCTCGAGCACGCTCGCGTCGGCGTACATCCCGAGCCCGGAGTCGAACATGCCGAGGGCCCAGAGCTGCTCGGCGTAGGTCCCCTGCTCGACGATCGACGGCAGGAGGTCGTCGGCGAGCTCGTCGGGCACGCAGGTGTCGATGGGCTGGAGGTCCCCCGACCAGGCGTAGTTGAAGGCGAACGACGCGTCCATGTCGACGACGTCGGGCAGGTCACCCGAGGCGGCCGCCCCCGAGAGCGCCGCGGCGTAGTCGGCCTCGGGCACGAGCGTGAGGGTCGCGGTCACCGCGTCCTGGGCGGCGTTGAACTCCTCGACGAACTCCTCGACGGCGAGCACCTCGGCCTCGGCGCCCTCGTGCCACCAGATCTCGATCTCGGCGCCGTCGGGCACCTCACCCGTGCAGCCGTTGCCGACGGCGACCTCGTCGGGCTCGTCGGCCTCGGCCTCCTCGTCGTCCTCGTCGGGCTCGTCGTCGACGTCGACGTCGGTGTCGACGTCCTCGGGCTCGTCGTCGACGGCGTCGTCCTCGGCGCACGCTGCGAGCAGCAGCGCGCCGAGGAGCAGGCCGATGACGAGCAGCAGCAGGCGTCTGCGGTCGGTCATGGCGTGTCTCCTCCTCGGTTGGGGCCTGGGCGGTCGGTCCGGGCCGGCGGCGGGTGCCCACCGACCGGAGCGGTGGTGTCTCTGGCGATGACCTCGAGCGGCAGCACCACGGCGCGGGGCTCGGCGCCGTCGCCCGCGAGGGCCTCGAGCAGGAGCGTCGCCGCGGTGCGCCCGCTGTCGACGAGGGGCTGGCGCACCGTCGACAGGCCGACGTGCGCGGCGACGTCGATGTCGTCGAAGCCGATGAGCGAGAGGTCCTCGGGCAGGTGCAGGCCGCGCTCGGCGGCGGCGCGGCGCACGCCGAGGGCCTGGGTGTCGGAGGCTGCGAAGATCGCGCTCGGCCGGTCGGCGTTGCCGAGGAGCTCCCAGGCGAGCGCGGTGGCCTCCTCCTCGCCGTGAGGGCCGGTGCGGACCCGCTCGGCGGGCAGGTCGGCGCCGACCTCGGCGAGCGCCTCGGCCAGGCCGGTGCGCCGGTCGAGGCTCGAGCGGAAGCCGTAGGGGTCCCCACCGGCGTCACCGACGAAGGCGACGTCGCGGTGGCCGAGCGCGGTGAGGTGGCGGCCCGCGAGGCGGCCGCCCTCGACGTCGTCGCAGACCACGCGGAGGAACGCGGGGTGCAGGCCGTCGACCTGGACGACGGGCACCCCCGCCGCGGCGAAGCGGCCGACCTCCTCGTCGGTGGGCGGCAGGCTCACGACGATGACGCCGTCGGCCTGGTGGGGGCCGGCGAGGAGGTCCATGTGCACCGCGCGCTGCTCCGGGCGGTCGACGGGGTAGAGCACGACCTCGTAGCCGCTGTCGCCGAGCCCCTCGCTGATCCCGCGCAGCCGCTGCACCGCCGAGGGGTGGGTGAAGAACGACACGACGACGGCGATGCGCTGGGTGCGGCCCCGTCGGAGGTCACGCGCGCTGCGGCTCGGTCGGTAGTCGAGGGCCTCCATCGCCTCGGTCACGCGCTCTCGCGTGGCCTCGGCGACCGCACCGGTGCCGTTGAGGACCCGCGAGACCGTGCCCACCCCGACCCCGGCGTGGCGCGCGACGTCGGCGATCGTCGCCATCAGGCGACCCGATCCCGCGTCCTCAGCCCCTCCGCTGCCATCCCCTCCGCCTTCCCGAGCCACGCCTCAACTGAGATGGAAAGGATTCCAATCACAGTGTGCGCCAGCGTCGACGGCGCCGTCAAGACCCCATCGGACCCACCCGCGTTGGGCGCCCCGGGTGCCGCGCCCCGCTACGCTCGGTCGGGTCGACGGCGCCGGTGTCGCGCACCGGGAGCGAGGAGAGGGGCACGTGGAGCGCAGCACCGCGGGACGCCTCGCGCCGATCGTGCCCGTCGCCGTCGCGATCTTCGTCTTCGGCACGATCTACGGCGCGAGCCAGGCGGGGGTCACCCCGCCTGGCCGCACGGTCGCCTCCTCGGCCCTGGTCTTCTCCGGTGCCGCGCAGTTCACCGCGGCGGGGCTGCTCGCCGCCGGCGCCGGGGCCGGCGTCGTCGTCGGCACCGTGGCGGTCCTCAACCTGCGCCATCTCCTGCTCGGGGCGGTGCTGCGCCAGCGTCTCGAGGCGACGCCGCGCCAGCGGGCCGCGCTCGCGCTCTGCCTCATCGACGAGACCGCCGGGCTCGCGCTCGCCGACCGGCAGGAGCCATTGCGCACCTACGTCCTCGCCGGCGTCGCGTGCTACCTCGCCTGGGTCGGGGGCACGGCGATCGGAGTGGTCGGAGGGCAGGTCGTCGGCGATCCGCAGCTGGCCGAGGCGGTCTTCCCCGTGCTCTTCGTCGGTCTCGCCGCCGCGGCGATCCGCGGCCGTGGGGACGCCGCACGCGCGGTCGGCGCCGCGCTCGTCACCGTCGCTGCGGTCGCGCTGCTGCCGGGGCTGGGCAACCTCGCGCCGATCGTCGTGGCGGTCGCGCTCGCGAGCGTGGGGCGACGCACATGACGTGGCTGCTCATCGGCGGGCTCGCCGCGGTGACCTACGGCAGCCGCGTCGTCGGGCTGCTCGCCGTGCCCCAGGTCACCGGCCGGCTCCGCGACCTGCTCGAGCGTCTGCCGGCGCCGCTGTTCGCCGCCCTGGCCGCGCTGCCCCTGCTCGCCGACGGCGCTCTCGCGCCGCCGCCGGTGCTCGCGGCGGTCGCCGGTGGCGTGCTCGCCGTGCTGCTGCGACGCTCGCTGCTCAGCGCCCTGCTCGGTGGCCTCCTCGGCTACCTCCTCGCGACGACCCTGGGCTAGACGGGAGGCCGCATGACCGGCGACGTCCACGCGCCGACGAGGGCGCGCCGCGCGGCCGCAGCGGAGGTCCTCGCCGGACTCGAGGACCTCCTCGGCGACCTCGGCGCGACCTACCGCGACCTCCACGCCCACCCCGAGCTCTCCGGTCACGAGCGTCGCACCGCCGAGGTCGTCGCCGACGCGCTCGCCGCGGCCGGCTGCGAGGTCACCACCGGCGTGGGCGGCCACGGCGTCGTCGGGGTGCTCACCTCCGGCGATGGCCCCACCGTCGCGCTGCGCGGCGACATGGACGCCCTGCCGATCCGCGAGGCGACCGGGCTGCCGTACGCGAGCGCGGTGACCCACCGCCGCGCCGACGGCGTCGACGTGCCGGTCATGCACGCCTGCGGGCACGATCTCCACACGACGTGCCTGCTCGGCGCCGCGCACCTGCTCGGCGCGGCCCGCCACGCCTGGCGCGGGCGCGTGCTCTTGCTCGCCCAGCCCGCCGAGGAGAGCGTGAGCGGGGCGAAGGCGATGGTCGCCGACGGGGTCTTCCGGCGCTTCGGTCGGCCCGTGGCGATCCTCGGCCAGCACGCCACCCCGGCGCCCGCCGGGTTGCTGCTGCACCGCGCCGGGCCGCTCTACGCCGCCAACGCCAACCTCGAGGTCCGCCTCCACGGCACGGGCGGGCATGGAGCCCGGCCCGAGGGCACCGTCGACCCCTTGGCGATGGGCGCCTACGTCGTCACGCGCCTGCAGGGCATCGTCGCCCGGGAGGTCGACCCGCGCCAGCCCGCGGTCGTCACCGTCGGCTCCTTCCACGCCGGCGCGCGGCCGAACGTCATCGGCGAGGAGGCCGTCCTCGAGATCACGACGCGTGCGCCCGACACCTCCGGGGTCGAGGCCCTCGTCGCCGCCGTCGAGCGCGTCGTCCACGCGGAGGCCGCGGCGGCGGCCGCGCCGCGCGCGCCGGAGGTCATCGTCACCGAGGCCACCCGGGGCCTCGTCAACGACCCCGACGTCGTCGCGCGCGTGCGCGCCCTGCACGCCGCGGTCCTCGGTGAGGGGGCCGTCGCCGAGCAGCCGGAGGTCCGCACGACCTCGGAGGACTTCGCCGAGCTCGGCGCGCCCGGCGCCGACGGGGTGAGCGACGAGCCGATCCCGCTCGGCTTCTGGTTCCTCGGCATCACCCCGGCCACGGTGTGGCAGGCCGCGGGGGGCGACTCCCTCACCGTGCGGGCCGCGGCGGTGCCCGGCACCCACACCCCGCGCTTCGCGCCCGACCCCGAGCCGTCGCTGCGCGCCGGGGTCGCCGCGCTCGCCACCGCCCCGCTCGCGCTGCTCGATCCCGCTGCGGCTGCCCCGGCCGGCTGAGCCCGGCGGGCGGAGGCGGCCTCAGCGCAGGAAGAGGAAGGCCGCGAGCCAGGCGGCGAAGAGCGCGATGAGCAGTCCCCGCAGCTGCGGGCGGTTCGCGAGCCCGGGGTCGCCCTCGCGCTGACCGAAGCCGACGATGCCCACGACGACGCCGGCGAGGGCAGGGGCGAGGCCGCGCGTCGAGCCCCCCAGCAGGAGCGCGAGGCCCACGAGGCTGTTGCCCGCGCCGAAGACGATGAGGCCCCAGCCGAGCACGAAGCCCCAGTCGGGGCCGCCGCGCCCGGCGCGGGAGCGGGGAGTCCTGCCCATCGCCACCTCCTCGGCCCGGCCCGGGCGGGCCGGGCCGCGAGCCCGCTCAGCCGGTGTTCTGCAGCCCGGCCGAGAGCCCGGCGACGGTCATCTTCACGATCGACTCGTCGAGCTCGTCGCCCTCCTCGCCACGGGCCCGCAGGCGCGCGAGCGTGCTGATCTGCAGCAGCGAGAGCGCGTCGACGTCGGCACGCCGCAGGGCGATCGCCGACTCGAGCGCCGGCTGGCGCTCGAGGAGGTACTCCTGGCTCGTGACCTCGAGGATCATCCGCTCGGTGCGGTCCCACTCCTCGACGATCAGCGCGGTGATCGCGTCGTCGCCGCCGAGCTCGAGGGCGTGCTTGCCGAGGATGCGGTCGGCCTTCGCGAGGCTCATCTCGGCCATCTCCAGGACCGGGGCGAAGAACGGCCAGTCGCGGCGCATGACGCGCAGCAACTCGAGGCCGCCCTCGTCGCGGGCGATCTCCTCGAGACCGGTGCCCACGCCGAACCAGCCGGTGAGGTTGACCCGGCTCTGGGACCAGGCGAAGACCCAGGGGATCGCCCGCAGGGAGCTCAAGTCCCGCGCCTTCGTGCGGTGGGCGGGCCGCGAGCCGATCTGCAGCTGGCCGATCTCCTCGTAGGGCGTGGCCTGGGCGAAGTACTCGGCGAAGCCCTCGGCCTCGATGAGGTCGCGGAAGGCCCGCTCGCTCGTCCGCGCCATGCGCTGGGCGACCTCGGCGTAGCGCTCCTCGAGGCGCCAGGCCCGCTCCTCGGCGTGGGGCACCGAGGTGGCGAGCACGGCGTTGACGGTGCGCTCGAGGTGGCGCCGGCCGGTGTTGACCGAGCGATAGCGCGAGAAGATGACCTCGCCCTGCTCGGTGACCTTGAAGCGGGCGTCGACCGAGCCGCCGCCCTGCCCCCGGATCGCGCGGTTGAGCGGCCCGCCGCCACGGCCCATCGAGCCGCCCCGGCCGTGGAAGATCACGAGCCTGACGTCGTTGCGACGGGCCCAGCGCGCGAGCTCGCCCTGGAGGTAGTGCAGCGCGACGTGGGCGGCGAGCAGGCCGGCGTCCTTGGCGGAGTCGGAGTAGCCGATCATCACCTCGAGCTCGCGGCCGCGCGCGTCGAGACGCGCCTGCTCGGCGGGCTGGGCGAGGATCTCGTCGAGGACGTCGGGGGCGCGCTCGAGGTCGGCGCGGGTCTCGAAGAGCGGGACGACGGTGAGGTAGAACTCCGGGTGCTCGGCGGGCGGGACCGCCGCGGTCGCGAGCGCGCGGACCGCGAGCATGTCGGTCGCGCTCGTCGTGAACGAGATGATGTAGCGGTGGCAGGCCTCCCAGCCGTAGCGGCGCTGGAGCTCGGACATCACCCGGATCGTGTCGAGGACCTCGCGGCCCTCGTCGCTCGTCGGCGCGGTGCCCTCCGGCCAGCCCTGCTCGGCGAGGCGCGCGAGCGCGTCGGCGTCATCGGAGACCCCGGGGGAGAGCTCCTCGAGGACGCGGGCGTGGACCCCGGAGTGCTGGCGCACCTCGAGGGAGGCGAGGTGGAAGCCGAAGCTCTCCGCGCGCCAGCGCAGGTCCTGGATGCCGCCGTAGGCCAGACGGCGGTTGCCGGCCTCGAGCAGGGAGCGCTGGATGAGGTCGAGGTCGGCGATGAACGCCTCGGGCCCCTCGTAGGCGTGCTCGACGCCCTCGCGGGTGGCCGCGAGCCGGTCGGCGGCGTAGACGAGCTTCTCCCGGTGGAGCATGTCGGGCAGGGTCACCGACAGGGTCTCGGCGCGCTTGGGGAAGCGCTCGCGGTCGGCGGCGAGGCTGGCCTCGAGCTCCTCGCTGACCGGTGCGCCGTGGTGGGTGCTCGCCGTCATCGTCCAGGCGAGCTCCCGGGTCGAGCGCTCGAGCCGGGTCAGCGCCTCGTCGGCGTGGAGCCGGCCGGTCTCCCGGGTGACCTCGGCGGTGACGTAGGGGTTGCCGTCACGGTCGCCGCCCACCCAGCTGCCGTAGCGCAGGAAGGCGGGGCTGTGGGGCGCGCGCGCCCCGACCGTCGGCGCCTCGAGGGCCCGGTCGACCTCGCGGTAGACGTCGGCGGCGACCTCGTAGACCTGGTTGCTGAGCACCGCGAGGACGCGGCGGACCTCGTCGATCGGCCGAGGGCGGTCGGCGCGGAACGGCCGTGTGCGCCACAGCCCGGTGATCTCCTCGACGAGCCGTCGGCGGATGTCCTGCACCCGCGCATCGTCGACCTCGATGTCGTCGTAGCGCTTGAGCTCGGCGGCGACCCGGCGCAGCCCGTCGGTGATCGCCCGGCGCCGCGCCTCGGTGGGGTGGGCGGTGAAGACCGGGTGGATGCGCAGCCGGTCGACGAGCTCGTGGGCGCCGTCCTTGCCGACGAGCTCGGAGACCTCGCTGAGCCCCGCGACGACGCCGTCGTCGTTGACCTGGCCGTTGCGACCCTTCATGCGCTCGGTCTTGAGGCGCTGGCGGTCCTCGGCGATGTTCACGAGCTGGCAGTGCAGGGTGTAGGCCTGCGCGAGGCGGTGGGCGTCGTCCGGATCGATCTCGGCGACCTGGGCGAGGAGCGGCTCGACGTCGAAGTCCCCGCTCTGGCGCTGGCGGATCGCCGCGTCGCGCAGCCAGTTCATCGTCTCGACGAGGTCCTCGCCCTCGGACTCCGCGAGCACGGCCTCGAGCACCTCGGTGAGCAGGGTGATCTCGTAGCGCAGATCGACCGGCATCGTCGGCGGTGCCTCACGGACTGGACGGTCGGTGCGGATCCTCATCGTCGGCATGGCGGGTCCCCTCCCAAGGCTCGCGGTCGAGCACGCTAGCGTGCAGCCTCGCACGAGCCAGCGCGCGTGGCGAGTCTCGCTTGGGGTCGTTCGTCCGCTTCCGCGTGGACCGTTCGGCTGGTCGAGCCGCGCCGCGACCGGGCTGTGGAGCCGGGCTAGACTCCGCGCGACGGCACGCGCTACCGTGCCCGTGAACCACACGGCGGTGATTCCGCTTCCCCGCCCGCCTGTGGTCGCCGAGTCGACGACCGCCTTACGCCGCACGCGGGAGGAGCAGCGCAACCGTGGGTGAGCCCTTCGTCCACCTCCACACCCACACCGAGTACTCGATGCTCGACGGGGCCAGCCGCGTCGACGAGCTCATGCGGGCCGCCGCCGAGCAGGGCATGAGCGCGATCGCGATGACCGACCACGGCAACATGTTCGGCGCGATCGACTTCTACAAGGCCGGGCTCGCCCACGGCGTGAAGCCGATCCTCGGCTGTGAGCTCTACCTCGCGCCGTACAGCCGCTACGACAAGCGCAGCCCGCGCGGCGGCAAGGGCGGCGACCCCCGCAACGACCCGTACTTCCACCTCACCGCCCTGGCCGAGACCCAGCAGGGCTACAAGAACCTCATGAAGCTCGTGAGCCGGGCCTACCTCGAGGGCTACCACTACAAGCCCCGCGCCGACCGCGAGCTGCTCGCCGAGCACGGCGAGGGCCTCATCATCCTGTCGGGCTGCCTCGGCGGCGAGCTCAACCAGCTCCTGCTCGCCGGGCGACCCGAGGAGGCCCGTGAGGCCGCCGCCTGGTACCGCGACACCTTCGGGCCAGAGCACTACTTCGTCGAGCTGCAGGACCACGGCATCGCCGAGCAGCGCGAGACCAACGGCCAGCTCGTCGAGCTCGCCCGCGAGCTCGGCCTCGGCCTCGTCGTCACCAACGACGGCCACTACACCGCCAAGGAGGACCACGAGGCCCACGACGCGCTGCTCTGCATCCAGACCGGCAGCCGCAAGGACGACCCCGACCGCCTGCGCTTCGAGGGCAGCGAGCACTACCTCAAGAGCCCCGAGGAGATGCGGGCGCTCTTCCCCGACTTGCCCGAGACCTGGCGCAACACCGCGGCGATCGCCGAGCGCTGCGAGGTCGAGCTCACCTTCGGCGAGCACCACCTCCCGCGCTTCGACTGCCCTGAGGGGATGACCGAGGAGGCCTACCTGCGCGAGAAGGTCTACGCCGGCGCCGAGCAGCGCTACGGCGCGCCGCTGCGCGAGGACGTCGTCGCGCGCCTCGAGCTCGAGCTCGGCGTCATCGAGCAGATGGGCTTTCCCGCCTACTTCCTCATCGTCGCCGACCTCTGCGAGCACGCCCGGGCCACCGGGATCCGGCTCGGCCCGGGCCGCGGGTCGGCGGCAGGCTGCGCGGTGGCCTACTGCACCGGGATCACCGATCTCGACCCCATCGCCCACGACCTCATCTTCGAGCGCTTCCTCAACCCCGAGCGCGTGACGATGCCCGACATCGACCTCGACTTCGACGAGCGTCGCCGCGGGGAGATGATCCGCTACGCCACGGAGAAGTACGGGGCGGACAAGGTCGCGCAGATCATCACGTTCTCGACGATCAAGGCCAAGGCGGCGATCAAGGACGCCGCCAGGGTGCTCGGGCACCCCTTCAGCTTCGGTGAGCGGCTCACGAAGATGATGCCCCCGCCGGTCATGGGCAAGGACTACCCGCTGGAGAGGGCGCGCGAGCTCTCGAGCGAGCTCGCCGAGGCCTGGCAGTCGGACCCCGAGGCCAAGGAGGTCCTCGACACCGCGCTGTCGCTCGAGGGCCTGCGCCGTCAGCACTCGATCCACGCCGCCGGCGTCGTCATCGCCGGCGAGGAGATCACCGAGCACTGCCCGATCCTGCGCGTCGAGGCCGACGGGGAGATCGTCACGCAGTACGACGGCGGCATGGTCGAGGACATCGGCCTGCTGAAGATGGACTTCCTCGGGCTGCGCAACCTCACGGTCATCACCGACGCCCTCGAGCACATCGAGGCCACCACCGGCGAGCGCATCGACATCGACGCGGTGTCCCTCGACGACCCCGTGACCTACGCGATGCTCGAGACCGGCGACACCGACGGGGTCTTCCAGCTCGACAGCTCGGGGATGAAGGCGCTCGTGCGGCTGCTGCGCCCCGACTGCTTCGACGACATCGTCGCGCTCCTCGCGCTGTACCGCCCCGGACCGATGTCGGCGGGGCTGCACACCGAGTACGCCGAGCGCAAGCACGGGCGGTCGCGGGTGACCTACCCCCACCCCGACCTCGCCGAGATCCTCGAGCCGACCTTCGGGATCCTCGTCTACCAGGAGCAGGTCCTCAAGATCGCCCAGACCCTCGCGGGCTTCAGCCTCGGTGAGGCCGACCTCCTGCGGCGGGCCATCGGCAAGAAGAAGCAGAAGGAGATGGAGGCCCAGAAGGAGAAGTTCCTCTCGGGCATGGCCGGGCAGGGCTACCCCGCCGAGCTCGGCCGGGAGCTCTGGGACCTCATCGAGGGCTTCGCCGACTACGCCTTCAACAAGTCGCACTCCGCGGGCTACGGGCTCGTGAGCTACCAGACGGCGTGGCTCAAGGCGAACTACCCCGTCGAGTACATGGCGGCGCTGCTCACGAGCGTGAAGGGCAACAAGGACCGGCTGCCGCTCTACCTGCACTCGTGCCGGCTCATGGGCATCGAGGTCCTCCAGCCCGACGTCAACGACTCCGCGACCGACTTCGCGCCCGCGAGCGAGCCCGGGGCGGGGGAGGGCGCGCCGGCCAAGCGCATCCGCTTCGGGCTCTCGGCGGTGCGCAACGTCGGCGAGGGCGTCTGCGCGGCGATCATCGAGGCCCGCCGCGCGCACGGGGCGTTCACCGACTTCGCGGACTTCTGCGAGAAGGTCGACGCCTCGGTGCTCAACAAGCGCACCCTCGAGGCGCTCATCAAGGCCGGGGCCTTCGAGTCGCTCGGGCACCCGCGCAAGGGCCTGCTGCAGTGCTTCGAGCCGGTGGTCGAGGCCGCGCAGGTGCGCAAGCGCGCCGAGGCCGAGGGCCAGTTCAGCCTCTTCGACGGCGGCGCCGACGCGCCCGTCGAGGAGCTCGGCGAGCTCACCGTGCCCGCGATCGAGTTCGAGCGCCGGGAGAAGCTCGCCGCCGAGCGCGAGATGCTCGGGCTCTACGTCTCCGATCATCCCCTGCTCGGCGTGGAGTCGGTCATCGCCGCGCTGTCGACGCGACCGATCGGCGCACTGCACGAGGACCCCCCGCAGGGCCCCCTCACCGTCGCCGGCATCCTCACCGGCCTGCAGAAGAAGTACACCAAGCGCGGGGAGCCCTACGTCGTCGGCACGATCGAGGACCTCGCCGGCGGCATCGACTGCATCTTCTTCCCGAGCGTCTACCAGGCCTCGGCCGACCAGCTCGTCGAGGACGCGATCCTCGCGGTCTCGGGCCGCCTCGACGGCTCGGACAACCCCAAGGTCATCGCCACCGAGGTCACCACCCCCGACCTCTCGGAGGCCACCGGCGAGCCGGTGCGCATCACCCTCGCGCCCCAGCAGGTGACCCGCGAGGTCGTCGGTGCCCTGCGCGGGGTCCTCGAGGGCCACCGTGGGCACGCGCCGGTGCACCTGCGACTCGCCGGCCAGGACGGGCGCTGCACGACGCTCCGGCTCGCCGACGACGTCCGCGTCAGCCGTGAGAACGGCCTCTACGGCGAGCTCAAGCAGCTGCTCGGCCCCGACGCCGTCGCCTGACCGACGCCACCTCACCGAGGCCACCCCCTCACGTCGATAGACTCCGCTGCCATGTCGTCCTACACCGTCTCGGTCGGCTCCTTCGAGGGCCCGTTCGACCTGCTCCTGCAGCTCATCGCCAGGCGCAAGGTCGACATCCACGAGGTCTCGCTCGCCGAGATCACCGATGACTACCTCGTCGCGCTCGCCGAGCTCGAGGAGGTCGACCTCGAGGTCACCACGGAGTTCCTCCTCGTCGCCGCGACCCTGCTCGAGCTCAAGGCCGCCCGCCTGCTGCCCGACGAGACCGACCCCGAGCTCGAGGAGCTCGCCGTCGAGGCGCGCGACCTGCTCTACGCCCGGCTCCTCGACTACCGCGCGTTCAGCGCGGCGGCGTCGTGGCTCGGCGCGGCGCTCGTCGCCGCGGCGGGCTACCACCCGCGCGAGGCCGGCCTCGACGAGGACCTGCGGCGGCTGCGGCCCCCGCCCGAGCTCGGGGTCGACGCCGACGGCCTCGCCCGCATCGCCGCGCGCGCCTTCGCCGAGCGCCCGAGCCGCGAGGTCGACGTCAGCCACCTCCAGCCGGTGCGCATGACCGTGGGGGAGGCCGCCGAGCTCGTCGCCGGCGAGCTGCGGCGCGCCGGGGGAGAGGCGACCTTCGCCGAGGTCACCGCAGGCTGCCGCCATCCCGTCGAGCGCATCGTCTGCTTCCTCGCCGTGCTCGAGCTCTACAAGCACGAGGCCGTCGACCTCGGCCAGGACGAGGCCTTCGGCGACATCACGATCGCCGCGCGCCGCCTCGACGCGGTGCACGCCGGGCTCGTCGTCGACGCCTACGAGGGTCGTCCCGCCGACGGCGACGGCACGCCCGACGGCGAGGCCCCGGCCGCCGAGCCGACCGCGCCGGCCGAGCGCGTGAGCGCTGCGGCCCGCGAGGGTGACGATGGCCGCTGAGCCGACCGGCCGGCCGGCGATGCCGCCCGAGCCCGAGCTGCGGCGCGCCCTCGAGGGGATCCTCCTCGTCGTCGACGAGCCCGTCCCCGCCGATGTCGTCGCCGAGGCCCTCGACCTGCCGCGTGGTGAGGTCGAGGCCGCGCTCGCAGCGCTCGCGGCGCGCTACCGCGAGGAGGGCCGTGGCTTCGTCCTGCGCTCGGTCGCCGGCGGCTGGCGCCTCTACACCGACCCGGCGGTGGCGCCGGCCGTCGAGCGCTTCGTCCTCCACGGCCGCTCGGGGCGGCTCTCGCAGGCCGCCCTCGAGACGCTCGCCATCGTCGCCTACCAGCAGCCGGTGACGCGCTCGCGGATCTCCGAGATCCGCGGGGTCGACGCCGATGGGGCCGTGCGCTCCCTCGTCGCCCGCGGGCTCGTCACCGAGGTCGGCCGCGACGCCAGCCCCGGCCAGCCCCTGCTCTACGGCACGACGCCGGCCCTGCTCGAGCAGCTCGGCCTGTCGAGCCTCGAGGAGCTGCCGCCGCTGCCCGACCTCGGCCCCGACGGGCCCCTGCCCGCCGAGCCTGCCGCCGACGGCTACCGCGAGGCCCGCCGCGTGCTGTCCACCCCGCCAGAGGAGCCGCACCCGTGAGCGAGCAACGCGTGCAGAAGCTCCTCGCCGCCGCCGGCGTCGGCAGCCGACGCGCCTGCGAGGAGCTCATCGCCGAGGGGCGGGTGACCGTCGGCGGCGAGGTCGTCGCCCTCGGCGCGAAGGCCGATCCCGAGCGCGACACCGTCGCGGTCGACGGTGAGCGCGTGCCGGTCAACCCCACCCTCGTCCACCTCCTGCTCAACAAGCCCCGGGGCGTGGTCACGACGGTCACCGATCCGCAGGAGCGTCCGACGGTCATGGACCTCGTGCCGCCCTCGCCCCGCGTCTACCCCGTCGGCCGCCTCGACCAGGACACCGAGGGGCTGCTCCTGCTCACCAACGACGGCGAGCTCGCCAACCGCCTCGCCCATCCGCGCTACGAGATCACGAAGACCTACGTCGCGCAGGTGCGCGGCCCCGTCCGCCGGCGCGCCCTGCGCCTGCTCCAGGAGGGCGTCGAGCTCGACGACGGCCTCGCCCGGGCGCGCAGCGTGCGCGAGCTCGGTCAGTCCGGCGAGCGCGTCCTCCTCGAGCTCGTGCTCGCCGAGGGGCGCAAGCGCGAGGTGCGCCGCATGCTGTCGGCGGTCGGCCACCCCGCCGAGCGGCTCGCGCGCGTCGCGCTCGGGCCGCTGCCGCTCGGCGACATCGCGCCGGGCAAGTTCCGCCCGCTGCGCACCGACGAGGTGCGCGCGCTCTACGCCGCCGTCGGCCTCGGCGGCGACCGCGACGACACCAGGGAGGGGAGCACCGCGTGACCCACGTGGCCGCGCTACGAGGCGCCACCACCGTCGAGGAGGACGACCGCGACGCGGTCCTCGAGCGCACGAGCGAGCTGCTCGCGGCGCTCATGGAGCGCAACGCCCTCACGACCGAGGAGGTCATCAGCCTCGTCTTCACCGCCACCGACGACCTCCGCAGCGCCTACCCGGCCGAGGCGGTGCGCGCGGCGGGCATCGCCGACGTGCCGATGCTGTGCATGCGCGAGCTCGACATCGCCGGGCCGACGAACATCCCGCGGTGCATCCGCGTGCTCGCCCACGTCCACACCGACAAGCCGCGCGCGCAGCTGCGCCACGCCTACCTCCACGAGGCCCGGCAGCTGCGCAGCGACCTGCCCGAGTGAGCGGCGGCGCAGGATGACCGACGCCTCGACGGCGCTGCAGCAGCGCGCCCCCCGCAGGGTGGCGATCATCGGCACCGGGCTCATCGGCGCCTCGCTCGGCCTCGCCCTGTGCCGGCTCGTCGACATCGACGCCGTCGTGGGCTACGACGCCGACGAGGCCGAGCTCGAGACCGCGCTGCGCCGCGGCGCGCTCACCGAGGCCGCGCCGTCGGCGGCCGCCGCCGCCGAGGGCGCCGACCTCGTCGTGCTCGCCGTGCCGGTCTCGGCGGTCGGCGCCGTCGCCGCCGAGGTGGGGCCGGCGCTCGCACCGGGCGCGCTGCTCACCGACGTCGCGAGCGTGAAGGCCAGCGTCGTCGAGGCGCTGCAGCGCGCCGCGCCCCCGCATGCCCACGTCATCGGCGGGCACCCCATGGCCGGGTCGCACGAGGTCGGCGCGGCGCACGCCTCCGCCGAGCTCTTCGTCGGCGCGACGTACCTGCTCACCCCGACGACCTACACCGACCCGCTGGCCTTCGGCCGGCTGCACGCCCTCGTGACCCGCCTCGGGGCCCGCCCCCTCGCGGTCGCGCCCGAGCGCCACGACCTCCTCGTCGCCGTCGTCAGCCACCTGCCGCAGCTCGCCGCGACGACGCTCATGAACCTCGCGAGCGACCGAGCCCGCGAGGAGCACGCCGGGCTGCTGCTGCTCGCCGCCGGTGGCTTCCGCGACGCCACGCGCGTGGCCGCGAGCAACCCCGACCTCTGGCTCGAGATCGTGCGGGAGAACCGTGCGGCGATCACCGCGGTGCTCGACGACTACGCCGAGCACGTCGCCGCGCTGCGCGGCGCGCTCGCCGGCCCCGACGACGAGGGGCTGCGGGAGGTGCTCGACCGCGCGCGCGCCGCCCGGCGCTCCCTGCCGGGCAAGGAGGTGCCCTCGGGCACCCTCGTCGAGCTGCTCGTGGCGATCCCCGACCGCCCCGGGGTGCTCGCCGAGGTCGCGACGACCGTCGGTGCGGTGCCGGTCAACATCGAGGACCTCTCGATCGAGCATGCCGCCGAGGGTGGCCGCGGGCAGCTGCGCCTGCTCATCGCCGGCACGGAGGCCGCCGCGGCCGCGCGCGTGGCGCTCGAGGCCCGGGGGCACGACGTCGTGGAGCGCATCCCGTGAGCGCGCCCCCCCGGGCCCTGGAGATCGCCCCCGGCCGGGTCGCCGGCGCGGTCGCGGTGCCGGCGTCGAAGTCGATGACGAACCGGCTCCTCGCGATCGCCGCCCTCGCCGAGGGCGAGGCGGTCCTGCGCGATCCCCTCGACAGCGACGACGCCGAGGCCATGCGCGAGGCCGTCGCCGCCCTCGGTGCCGAGGTCGCCGTCGAGCCGGGCTGCTGGCGGGTCGCGGGACGGGCGGGTCGGCTCACCGCGCCTGCGGCGCCGATCGACGCGCGCCTGTCGGGCACGACGATGCGCTTCGTCACCGCGATGGCCACGCTCGCCGACGGCCCCGTCGTCGTCACCGGGTCGGCGCCGCTGCGACGACGGCCGATCGCGCCCCTCGTCAGCGCGCTCGGCGAGCTTGGCGGCGATGTCGCGTGCGCCGACGGCTACCCGCCGACGGAGAGCCGCGGCGGCGGGCTGCGGGGCGGGACGACGACCGTCGACGTGCGGCAGTCGAGCCAGTTCGCGAGCGCGGTGCTGCTCGTCGCCCCGTTCGCCGCCGCCCACGTCGAGGTGCGGCTGCGCGGGCCTGCCGCCGACGGCTACATCGACCTCACCGTCGCCGCCCTCGCCGACGCCGGCGCGCGCATCGCCGAGGGGCCCCCGCGTACCTGGCAGGTCCGCCCGGGGGGCCTGCGCGCCCCCGACGTGCGCGTCGAGCACGACGCGAGCGCCGCCTGCCACCTCCACGCGCTCGCCGCCGCGAGCGGGGGAGCGGTCACCGTCACCAACGCCGCGCCCGGCGCGCGTCAGCCCGACGCCGGCTTCGTCGAGGTCCTCGCGGCGATGGGCTGCGAGGTCAGCCGGGACGGTGACGCGCTCACGGTGCGGGGCCCCGACCGTCTCGCCGCCATCGACGTCGACCTCGCGGCGATGCCCGACCAGGTCACGAGCCTCGCGGCGCTCTGCGCGCTCGCCGAGGGCACGAGCACGATCCGCGGCGTCGGGGTGGCCCGGACCCACGAGACCGACCGGCTCGCCGCGCTCGCCGGCGAGCTCGGCAAGCTCGGGGTCGCCGTCGAGGAGGCGCCCGAGCGCCTGCGGATCACCGGCGGCACCGCGCGCGGGCCCGCGACGCTCGACACCCACGACGACCACCGGCTCGCGATGGCCTTCGCTGCGCTCGGTGCGGCCCTGCCGGGCGTGGCCATCGCCGACCCGGGCTGCGTGGCGAAGACCTACCCGCGGTTCTGGGACGACATCGCCGGCCTCGGCCTCGAGCAGCGGGAGGTGACCGCGTGATCGTCGTCGCGATCGACGGCCCGAGCGGCGTCGGCAAGTCGACCGCTGCGCGCGGCCTCGCCCGGCGTCTCGAGGTGCCCCACGTCGACACCGGCGCGTTCTACCGTGCGGCGACGCTCGCGGTGCTGCGCGCCGGTGTCGATCCCACCGACGGTCGGGCCAGCGCCGAGGTCGCCCGGCACGCGGCCATCGGGCTGCGAGCCGGCCGGGCCCTGCTCGACGGCGAGGACGTCGAGGACGCCATCCGCGGCCCCGAGGTCACCGCGAGCGTCTCCGCGGTGGCCGCGCACCCCGAGGTGCGCGCCGCGCTGCTCGAACGCCAGCGCGCCGGGGTCCGCGCGCACGGCGGGGTGGTCGAGGGCCGTGACGCCGGCACCGTCGTCGTGCCCGACGCCCACCTCAAGGTCTGGCTCACCGCCGCTCCCGCCGAGCGCGCCCGGCGTCGGGCCGGCCAGCTCGGTCGCACGGCTGCCGGGGAGCTCGCGCGCCTCACCGCCGAGCTCGCCGCCCGCGACGACGCCGACGCCGTGCAGATGGCCCGGGCGCGCGACGCCGTGGTCATCGCCACCGACGACCTCGAGGCCGAGGAGGTCCTCGACCGCCTCGAGGCGATGGCCCGCTCGGCGCGCGAGGCGTCGGGCCCCAGCGAGGAGGCCGAACGATGACCGAGCCCAGCGGACCGCCGGTCGTGGCGGTCGTCGGACGCCCCAACGTCGGCAAGTCCACGCTCGTCAACCGCCTCGCCGGTGCGCGGGAGGCCATCGTCGAGGAGCGCCCGGGGGTGACCCGCGACCGCACCTCCCACGAGGCGGAGTGGCGGGGGCGCACGGTCTCGGTCGTGGACTCCGGCGGCTGGACGCCGGGCTGGAGCGACCTCGACGATCCGCTCGCCGCGGCGGTGACCGCCCAGGCCGAGCTCGCCGCCGAGCACGCCGACCTCGTGCTCTTCGTCGTCGACGCCACCGTCGGCATCACCGACGACGACGCCACGGTGGCGGGCTGGCTGCGGCGGGGCGGTGCGCCGGTCGTCGTCGTCGCGAACAAGGCCGACACCCTCGGCGCCCCCGGCGCGCTCGTCTCGGCGGTCGCCGACCTCCACGGCCTCGGGCTCGGCGAGGCCGTCCCGGTCAGTGCCCTGCACGGCACGGGGTCGGGCGACCTCCTCGACGTCGTCCTCGCCCGCCTCGAGGCCGACGCGGCATTCGACCGCCCCGACCCCGACGAGGAGGGCGTGCCCGGCGTCGCGCTCATCGGCCGTCCCAACGTCGGCAAGTCGAGCCTCTTCAACCGCCTCGTCGGGGCCGAGCGGGCGATCGTCGACCATCGTCCGGGCACGACCCGCGACGCCGTCGACACCGTCGTGCGCCTCGGCGACGGTCGGTCCTACCGCTTCGTCGACACCGCGGGGCTGCGCCGGCGCGCGCGGGTGCGTCGCGGTGGCGACGCCACCGAGTACTTCTCCACGGTGCGCACGCTGCGGGCGCTGTCCTCCGCCGCGGTCGCGCTGCTCATCGTCGACGTCGACGACGTCATCGGCGAGCAGGAGCAGAAGCTCGCCCGGCAGGTGCTCGACGCCGGCCGCGGGCTCGTCCTCGTGCTCAACAAGTGGGACCTCATCGACGAGGAGTCCCGCCGGCTGCGCGAGCGGGAGCAGGAGCGGCTGCTGCACTTCCTGCCCGACGCACCCGTCGTGCGCACCGCGGCGACGACGGGGCGGGGCGTGACGAAGCTGCCCGACGCGATCGACGCGGTGCTCGCCGAGTGGCGCCGGCGGGTGCCGACCTCGCGGCTCAACGACTGGCTCGCCGAGGCCGTCGCCGAGCACCCCCCGCCGCTCGTGGGCGGGCACGCGGTGCGCCTGCGCTACGCCACCCAGGTCGCCGTGGGCCCGCCGACCGTGCGGGTCTTCGCCAGCGGTGCGGTCGAGGACGGCTACCGCCGCTATCTCGAGCGCTCCCTGCGGGAGGCCTTCGGCTTCGCCGGCACGCCGATCGACTTCGGCGTGCGGGTCCGCCCACGCTGGGAGGAGCGGGGCCGCTAGCTCCTCCTCAGGTCCCCCGCTCGGACTTCAGGCGCTTGCACTCCGGGCAGATGGGGAAGCGCTCGGGGTCGCGAGAGGGCACCCAGCGCTTGCCGCAGAGGGCGGTCACCGCCTTGCCGGTCACCGCGCTCTCGACGATCGACGACCGCGGGACGTAGTGGCTGAACCGCTCGTGGTCGCCGTCGTCGGGCTCGGCGACCCTCGGGCGCTGCTCGATGTCGACGCTGCTCACGACCGCTCCTCGCTCGTCGGTGACGACGTGCCGGACACCGGCGCGGAGACAGACGCCGCACACCGGCGTCGCGTCGGGATGGGCGGATTCGAACCGCCGATCTCCGCTCCCCCAGAGCGGCGCCCTGGACCAAACTGGGCCACATCCCGGTGACGACCGCAGCGCGACCGCCGGGGGAGCAGGCTACCCGCGCGCCGGCGCAGCCGCCACCCGCGGCGCCACGTCCGCCTGGCGCCGCGCCCGCCACGGCGCGAGGATGCGGGAGGCGACGACGAGGAGCGAGACGGTGGGCCTGTTCGATGCTGGCGCGCGTGGCGACGGCGCCGAGGCCGAGCTGCGCGATCGCGTGCTCACCCTGCCCAATGCCATCACCGCGCTGCGCCTGGCCGGCATCCCCGTCTTCGCCTGGCTCGTGCTCGGTCCTGCCGCCTACGGGGCGGCGCTGGCGCTGCTCGTCGCGATCGCCGCCTCGGACTGGGTCGACGGGTACGTGGCGCGGCGCTTCGACCAGGCCAGCCGGCTCGGCGCCCTCCTCGACCCGCTCGTCGACCGCCTCCTCATCGTCGCCGCCCTGCTCACGCTGCTCGCCGCCGGCATCGTCCCGCCCGCCCTCGTCGTCGTGCTCGTCACCCGCGACGTCCTCGTCGTCGGCGGTGCCCTCGTGCTCTTCGGCGGTCTCGCGCCGATGCCGGTCAACCGCACCGGCAAGGCCGCGACGGCCGCCCTCTTCGCCGGCATCGCCCTGCTGCTCGCCGCCGCCTGGCGCGACGCCCCGGCGGTGTCGGCCGTGGCCTGGACCCTGACCGGCGCCGGCACCGTCGCCTACTATGTGGCCGGACTGCAGTACGCCCGCAAGGCGTGGGACCTGCGCCGCAGCTGAGGCTCGCGGCGACGAGGGAGTTGCCGATGGCGGACCCGGCCGAGGCGCTGGGACTGGGCCAGAGCCCGCCGCACGACTACGGGCCGCGCGACCCGCGGCGCTGGCGCGCGCCCTGGTCGGCCCGCGCCGTCACCGCGCTCACCGCACTCGGCGCCCTCGCGGTCGGCTTCCTCCTCGCGACCGGCCTGTCGGCCGGACGCGAGGTCGCCGAGGCGCAGGATGCGCGCAAGGACGAGCTCATCGCCCTCATCGGCGAGCGCATCGAGCGCGCCGAGGAGCTCTCCGCGCAGCTCGACGCGCTCCGCGACCGCGTGGCCGAGACCGAGGACGTCGTCTTCGCCGGTGTCGAGGAGCTCCGGCGCGACGTCGAGGAGCTCGAGCTCGCCGCGGGGCTCGCCGACCTCACCGGCCCCGGCGTCGTGCTCGTCCTCGACGACGCGAGCGACCCCTGCCCGCAGCAGCCCGCGGACTGCCGCATCCAGGACGTCGACCTCCAGCTCGCGATCAACACGCTCTTCGCCGCCGGGGCCGAGGCCGTCGCCGTCAACGACCAGCGGGTGCTCAGCGTCACCGCGGTGCGCAGCGCCGGGCAGACCGTGCTCGTCAACCGCCAGGTGCTGACCGCGCCGTACGAGCTCGTCGCCCTCGGCGACCGCGACGCCCTCGAGGAGGGGGTGGCCGGCTCCCGTCTCGCGGCGGACTTCGCGGTCTGGAGCGACGAGTACGGCCTCGGCTTCGACCTCGCGGGCACGCCCTCGGTGGAGGTGCCCGCCTACCGGGGGTCGGTGAGCCTCGACCTCGCCGAGCCGGCCGCCTCGGCGACCGGCGCCGACGGGCGCGACACCGACGTCCCTGGGGAGGACCGCTGATGATCCCGCTCATCGCCCTGCTGCTCGGCGCGGTGCTCGGCCTCGTGCTGCAGCCCGAGGTCCCCGCCTTCCTCGCCCCGTACCTGCCGGTGGCCGTCGTCGCCGCCCTCGACGCGGTCTTCGGCGGGGTGCGGGCGCGCCTCGACGGCACCTTCAGCGACCGCGTGTTCCTCGTGTCGTTCCTCAGCAACGTCGTGCTCGCGGTCTTCCTCGTCTTCCTCGGCGACCAGCTCGGGGTCGGCAGCGAGCTGTCGACCGCGGTCGTCGTCGTCCTCGGGGTGCGGATGTTCCAGAACCTCGCCGCGGTGCGGCGCCATCTCTTCCAGGCCTAGCGGCTCCTACCATGGGGGAATGGTCGAGTCGCTCGAGCAGGCGCCGGAGACCACGCGGGAGGGCGTCCCCTCACCCGCGCGGCGCAGCGTGCCGTGGCTGCGACTCGGCATGGCCCTCGCCAGCGCGGCCCTCGGCTTCCTCCTCGTCGCCCAGGTGCGGGCCACCGAGACCTTCGACGATCGCCTCGCCGCCGAGCGTGAGGAGGACCTCGCGGTCATCCTCGCCGACCTCACCGCCCAGAGCGACGCGCTGCAGTCGGAGATCAGCGACCTGCGGCTCCTGCTCTTCGAGTACGAGTCGTCGGCCGAGGCCGAGGACCTCGCCCGCCGCAGCCTCGAGCAGCGCCTCGAGGACCTGCGGGTGCTCTCCGGCGAGGCGCCCGTCGAGGGGGAGGGGCTCGTCCTCGACATCGCCGATCCCCTCGGGCAGGTCTCCCACGAGCGCCTCGTCGACGTCGTCCACGAGCTGCGCGACTCCGGCGCGGAGGCCATCGACGTCGGTGGCGTGCGGCTCGTGGCCTCCTCGGCCTTCACCGAGGCCAACGAGCGCCTCGTCGTCGACGGTGAGCCGCTCGAGGAGCCCTACCGCGTCGCCGCGGTCGGGCCCGCCGACGCGATGGCCTCGGCGCTCGCGCTGCCCGGTGGCGCGCTCGACGCGCTCTCCTCGCTGCCGGAGGTCGAGCCCCGCGTCGAGGAGCTCGCCCAGCTCAGCGTGCCCGCCCGGGAGGGCAGCGGCTCGTTCATCTACGCCGAGCCCGTGCCCGACGAGGGCGAGAGCGGGTAGCATCCCGGCGCATCGACCATCGCACGCCATTTCTCGAGGAGCGCCGGGGTGAACCCAGCAGATCTCAAGTACTCCGAGGAGCACGAGTGGGCCCGCGCCGACGGCGCCCGCGTCGTCGTCGGCATCACGAGCTACGCCCAGGAGGCGCTCGGCGACGTCGTCTACGTCGACCTGCCCGCGGCGGGCACGCGCGTCGAGCGCGGCCAGCCCTTCGGGGAGGTCGAGTCGACGAAGAGCGTCTCCGACCTCTACGCGCCGGTCTCGGGCACGATCAGCGAGCGCAACGAGGAGCTCGAGTCGCGGCCCGAGCTCGTCAACCGCGACCCCTTCGGCGAGGGCTGGATGGTCGCGATCGACGCTGACGACCCCGCCGAGCTCGACGGGATGCTCAACGCCGAGGCCTACGACGAGCTCATCGCCCGGGCCTAGCCCGTGGGTCCGTCCGACGGGGCGCGCTGCTACGATGCGCTTCCGCCGGGCCGCTCGCGTCCATGACGGGAAGTGGGGAGCGGATGTACTGCACGCACTGCGGTCACGAGAACCCGACCGACGCGAACTTCTGTGGCAACTGCGGACGCCCGCTCGCGCCGGTGACCGACCAGACGACGGGCGCGATCGGCCGCATCGACGTCGACGGCCCCACCGACGACGGCATCGACGAGCGCGGCATCCTCGCCGACCTCGAGAGCGGCACGGCCCTGCTCGCGGTCGTCCGCGGGCCCAACCAGGGCGCGCGCTACCTCCTCGACAGCGACGTCGTGACCGTGGGCCGCCACCCCGACAGCGACATCTTCCTCGACGACATCACCGTCTCGCGCCGGCACGCGGAGTTCCGGCGCGACGGCGAGCGCTTCTGGGTGCACGACTCCGGCAGCCTCAACGGCACCTACGTCAACGGCCGCCGGGCCGAGGACCAGCAGGTCGTCACCGGCGACGAGGTCCAGGTCGGCAAGTTCAAGCTCCTCGCGATCGTCGCGGAGCCGACGTCGTGAGGCGCGGGGTCGACGGTGCCCGCTGATGGCTACACGATCGGTGAGGTCCTCAACCAGCTCAAGGAGGAGTTCGAGGACATCACGATCTCGAAGATCCGCTTCCTCGAGTCCGAGGGGCTGATCTACCCCGACCGCACCGAGTCGGGCTACCGCAAGTTCACCGACGACGACGTCGACCGGCTGCGCTTCGTCCTCACCGCCCAGCGCGACCACTACCTGCCCCTCAAGGTCATCCGTGAGCAGCTCGAGCGGCTCGACGCGGGGGAGCTGCCGGATGCCGAGGCCGCCCCGTCCACGGCCGATCCCGCATCGACCGGAGCGGGCGCCACCCCGCTGGCCGACCCCACCGCCGTCGCGCCGATCGAGGTGCCGAGCACCCCCTCCCATCTCGGGCTGCGCGAGCTGTGCGAGGCGACCGGCCTCGACGCCGCGCAGGTCCGCGCGCTGCGCGACTTCGGCATCCTCGGTGGTCACGAGGAGGAGGGCGCGCCCTTCGACGCCGACGACGTCGCCGCGGGACGCACGGCCAAGGAGCTGCTGCGCCTCGGCCTCGAGCCCCGCCACCTGCGGATGTACCGGCAGTTCGCCGAGCGCGAGGTCGCGCTCTTCGAGCAGCTCGTCATCCCCCTGCAGCGCCAGCGCAACCCCGAGGCCCGCCGGCAGGCGGCCCGCCAGCTCGAGACCCTCGCCGAGCTCACCACCCGCCTGCAGTCGGTGCTGCTCTCGCGCGAGCTGCGCGCCCACGTCCACCACAACCTGTGATGGCCGCCGCTCCCGCCGCCGCCACCCCGGTGCGTGGCCGCGGACCCGTGGCGGCGCGCGCCCTCGCCCTCGCCCTCGTCCTCGCGGTCCTCGCCGCGGCGCCGCCCGCGCGGGCCGAGCCGACGGTCACCGCGGAAGGCGCGGTCCTGTGGGAGCCGGCGAGCGCTGCGCGGATCGTCGACGTCGCCGCCGACGAGGCCCGGCCGATGGCCTCGACGACGAAGATCATGACCGCGTTGCTCGCCCTCGAGGAGGCCGGCCCCGACGAGGTGGTCACGGTCTCGGCCAACGCCGCGGAGGTCGGGCGGACCCCCGGCGGCGCGACGCTGCGCCTCGAGGAGGGGCAGGAGCTCGCGATGGAGCACCTCGTCGCCGGCATCCTCCTCGAGTCGGGCAACGACGGCGCGGTGGCCATCGCCGAGCACCTCGCCGGCAGCGAGGAGGCCTTCGCCGAGCGCATGAACGCCCGTGCGGCCGAGGCCGGGCTCGTCGACACGACCTTCCGCAACAGCTCGGGGCTGCCCGCCGACCCCGAGCACATCGCGAGCCCGGCCGACCTCGCCGAGCTCGGCGCGATCGCGATGGCCGACGCGACCTTCGCCGAGACCGTCGGGCAGAGCGCGCTCGAGGCCCCCGTCGTCGGCCGCCTCGACAACCGCAACGAGCTGCTCGACACCTACGAGGGCGCGACGGGGGTCAAGACGGGCTTCACGTCGCTGGCCGGACTCTGCCTCGTCGCGAGCGCCGAGCGCGACGGCCGCACCCTCTACGCCGTCGTGCTCGGCAGCGACGACAGCTTCGCCGACAGCGCCGCGCTGCTCGATCACGGCTTCGACACGACCCGGCTCGTGAGCGTGGACGACGACGAGCCGCTCCTGCGCTACCGCTGGGCCGACGCCGAGGCGCCCCTCGTGCTCGCCGACGGGCTGGCCGAGACCCTGCCGGCCGAGGCCGAGGTCACCGCCGAGGCGACGCTGGACGCGAGCCTCGGGCGCCCCGCACCGGCGGGGGCTGCGGCCGGTGAGCTCGTCGTCAGCGTCGACGGCGAGGCCGTGGCCACCCATGAGCTGCGCCTCGCCGCGCCCGTCGAGGCCGCGGCCGAGGCGAGCGGCGCGAGCGCCGTCGGCGCCGCGCTCGCCGACGGCCTGCGAGGGCTCGCCCGTCTCGCCCCCGCGGAGGTCGAGGTCGATTGAGGCCGGTGGGGGCAGGCCCGTAGACTCGGGGCACGACGAGGCAGAGGAGCAGCGGTGATCGAGCTCGAGCTCGTGGGCGTGCGCGTGGAGCTGCCGCACAACCAGCCGATCGTCCTGCTCAAGGAGACGACCGGCACGCGCTTCCTGCCGATCTGGATCGGCCCGGTCGAGGCGACGTCGATCGCGTTCGCCCTCCAAGGGGTCGTGACCCAGCGGCCGATGACCCACGACCTCCTGCGCGACCTGCTCGAGGCCCTCGACATCGGGGTCGAGCGCATCGTCGTCACCGAGCTCCACGAGGGGACCTTCTACGCGGAGATCCACATGGCCTCCGCGGAGGAGCCCGTCGTCGTCTCCTCGCGTCCCTCCGACGCGATCGCCCTCGCCGTGCGCGCGAGCGTGCCGATCTACGCCCACGAGGGCGTGCTCGAGGAGGCCGGCATCGAGATCGAGGACGACGAGGAGGAAGAGGTCGAGCGCTTCAAGGAGTTCCTCGACGAGGTCACGCCCGAGGACTTCGATCAGTAGCGCTTTCCGCAGCGGTTAGTACTCTCGGTAGTCTTTCGTGCGTGAAGCGCGCGTGATGCGCGAGCGACGTCCGGTACCCCACAACGTTGTCCCCAGGTTGTGGAGATCGCCCCGCCCGCGTGTGGACGTCGGGCGGGGAGTGTTGACCCTCAGCGGGCAGCGCAGTAGCGTGCAGCACCTCTGGAATCACGGCACTGGCATCCACCGTCGGCGCGGGCAGCGAGGTCGGCGGCTGCTCGATGCCGATGAGCGCCGGGACGATCCGAAGGGCAAGGGCATGGGCGGAAGGTCATCGAACCGGTATCTCCGCGACATCCCGCTGCCCGGCATCGACGCTGGGCCACGCGGCTACCGGGGCCCGGCGGTGTGCAAGCTCGTCGGCATCACCTACCGCCAGCTCGACTACTGGACGACGACGGGCCTCGTCCGGGCCTCGGTGCGCAGCGCCACCGGCTCGGGCACCCAGCGCCTCTACGCCTTCGACGACATCGTCCAGCTCAAGGTCATCAAGCGGCTCCTCGATACCGGCATCGCCCTGCAGCGCATCCGCTCGGCTCTGGAGTTCGTGCGCGACCGTGGGCTCTCCCTCGCGTCGATCACGCTCATGAGCGACGGGGACACGGTCTACGCGATGGACGACGAGCGTCAGATCATCGACCTGCTGCGCAAGGGGCAGGGGGTCTTCGCCATCGACGTCGAGCCGCTCGCTGCCGAGACCGAGGCCGACATCACCGAGCTGCCCGGCGAGCCGGCCTATCCCGTCGGCGAGGAGGCTCCTGGCGTCGATGACGACGCCGGCGCCGGCACGGGGTCGTGAGCGCGATCGTCCACGCCGCCGTTCGGGTGAATGCGAACGATCGCCTATTGCCTTCACCGGACGGTCGTGGGATGTTCCCGGTTCACGGGCCGGAGGCCACGGCCGAGCGCGGCGAGGAGCGCATGTGGTGACGGGCACGCAAGGCGGGCAGGTGCCGCGATGCTGATCGCGCGCGTCGAGGGCTCGGCGGTGTCGACGGTCAAGGACCCCGCCCTCACCGGCATCAAGCTCCTCGTCGTGCGTGAGGCGGGCCTCGACGGAGAGCCCACCGGCACGGCGTTCATCGCCGCCGACGCCGTCGGCGCCGGCGAGGGGGAGCTCGTCCTCGTCGCCCGGGGCAGCGCCGCGCGGCACACCCAGCTCACCCTCGAGCGGCCCGTCGACGCGGTGATCATGGGCATCCTCGACTCCCTCGAGGCCGACGGCGAGGTCACGTTCCGCAAGAGCTAGCGAGGAGGGTCGGCAGGCGTGCGCTCGTCGTCACGGGAGCTGCTCAGCGTCGGCATCGACGTGGGCACGACGACGACGCAGGTCGTCTTCAGCCGGCTCCTCGTGCGCGACACCGCGCGCGGCGGGTCGGTCCCGCGGCTGGCGATCGACACCCGCACCGTGGTCTACGAGAGCCCGGTGCACCTCACCCCGCTCGCGAGCGCCGACGACGTCGACGCCGACCGCCTCGCGGCGATCGTGGCGGGGGAGTACGCCGCCGCCGGCGTCGAGCCCGAGGCCGTGGAGACCGGCGCGGTCGTCGTCACCGGCGAGATCGCCCGGACCCGCAACGCCGATGCGATCCTCGACGCGATCAGCGCCCTCGCCGGCGACTTCGTCGTCACCGTCGCCGGACCCAACCTCGAGGCGCAGATCGCCGCGCGCGGCTCCGGTGCCGCGGCCTACTCCACCGAGCACTACAGCCAGGTCACGAACATCGACATCGGCGGCGGCACCGCCAACGCCGCGATCTTCCGCCTCGGCCGCCACCTCGACTCCTCCGCCGCCGCGGTCGGCGGACGCCAGGTCGAGCTCTCGGCCACGAGCGGTGCGGTCGTCCACGTCGCCCCGCCGGGGCGCCGTCTCGCCGATCTGCTCGGCCTCGAGCTGCGGGAGGGCGCACCGGCGCGCATGCCCGAGCTCGAGCGGCTCTGCGAAGCCATGGCCGAGGTCGTCGCCGACCTCGCCCTCGGTGAGGAGGGTGAGCTGACCCGCGCGGTGGCGCTCGGCTCGCCGATGCCCGCAGCGGCGCACTCGACCGCGGTGCTGCTCTCCGGCGGCGTGGGCTCGTGCTACTACCGCGAGGAGGACGCCACGACCCTCGACGCCGTCGCCGCCTACGGCGATGTCGGGCCGCTGCTCGGTCACGCCCTGCGCCTCGACCGCCGGCTGTCCGCGCTCGAGGTCGTCGAGCCCGACGAGACGGTGCGCGCGACGGTCCTCGGCGCGGCGAGCCAGACGGTCACGCTGTCGGGCTCGACGATCTGGGCCGAGCCCTCGCTGCTGCCGCTGCGCAACCTCCCCGTCGTGCGCCCCCACCTCAACGGCGCGCTCGCCCGCGGGGGAGCGGTGCTCGCCGGGGCGATCAGCGACGGTCTCGCGCGCTGGGACCGCGAGGGCGACGGGCAGGTCGCCCTCGCCCTCGACCTGCCCGAGCGCCTCGACTACGACGCGCTCCACCGGCTGGCCAGCGGGGTCACCCAGTACGCCGAGGACGCGCTCGACGCCGACGAGCCCGTCGTCATCGTCACCGGCCGCGACTACGCCCAGGCGCTGGGGCAGACCGTCCAGGGGCTGACCCCGTCGCGGCCGCTCGTGGTCATCGATCAAGTCGGACTCGACGAAGGGGACTTCATCGACATCGGCACGCCCATCCTCGACGGGCGCGCGGTGCCGTTGTCGGTCAAGACCCTCGTGTTCTACCGCTGAGGGAGGGCGCCATGCTGCTGAGGACCAAGCTCTACGGCACGACCTACGAGTTCGGGTCCATCAAGGAGCTCCTCGCGAAGGCCAACGAGGAGAAGTCCGGTGACCGTGGGGCGGGCATCGCCGCTGACAGCGTCGCCGAACGCGTCGCCGCGCGCGGCGTCCTCGCCGAGGTCACCCTCGGCACGCTGCGCGAGAACCCGGCGGTGCCCTACGAGGACGACGAGGTCACCCGGGTCATCGACGACGCCGTCAACGAGTGGATCTTCGCGGAGATCAAGGGCTGGAAGGTCGGCGACTTCCGCGAGTGGCTCCTCGCCGACACGACGACACCGGCGATGATCACACGGGTCTCGGGGGCCCTCACCGGCGAGATGGTCGCCGCGGTGACGAAGCTCATGAGCAACATGGACCTCATGCTCGCGGCGCGCAAGATCGAGGTCAGCGCCCACTGCAACAACACCATCGGCCTGCACGGCCGGCTCGCGAGCCGCAACCAGCCCAACCACCCCACCGACTCGGTCGAGGGGATCCGGGCGGCGATCTACGAGGGCCTGTCCTACGGCTCGGGCGACAGCGTCATCGGCATCAACCCCTCCGACGACACCGTCGGCAGCGTCGCCCGGCTCCTCGAGATGACCTACGAGATCATCGAGCGCTGGGAGATCCCGACGCAGAACTGCCTGCTCGCCCACGTCACCACGCAGATGGAGGCGATGCGCAAGGGCGCGCCGGTCGGGCTCGTCTTCCAGTCGATCGCCGGCAGCCAGAAGGCCAACGAGGCCTTCGGGGTCGACGTCGCGATGCTCGACGAGGCCTACGACCTCGCGAAGCGCTACTGCTTCACCGCCGGGCCGAACTACATGTACTTCGAGACCGGCCAGGGCACGGCGCTGTCGGCCGACGCCCACCACGGCGCCGACCAGCTCGTCATGGAGGCCCGCAACTACGGCCTCGCGAAGCGCTACGACCCCTACCAGGTCAACACCGTCGTGGGCTTCATCGGCCCGGAGTACCTCTACGACGCGGTGCAGATCACCCGCGCCGGCCTCGAGGACCACTTCATGGGCAAGCTCACCGGCATCTCGATGGGCTGCGACGCCTGCTACACCAACCACGCGGTCGCGGCGCAGAACGACATCGAGAACCTCGCGGTGCTGCTGTCGGCGGCCGGCTGCAACTACTTCATGGGCGTGCCGATGGGCGACGACGCGATGCTGTCGTACCAGTGCACGAGCTACCACGACGCGCCGAGCCTGCGCCAGCTGCTCGGTCTGCGCCCGCTTCCGGAGTTCGAGGCGTGGATGGAGGGGCTCGGGCTCATGGCCGACGGCGTGCTCACCGAGCGCGCGGGCGACGCCTCCTTCTTCCTCCAGCGATAGGGGTCAGCGATGAGCTCAGCCGACATCGACGCCATCGTCCAGGCGGTCCTCGCCGAGTTGCGCCGGGACGGGCGCCTGCCCTCCGACGGCGGTGGCAGTGCGTCCGCGCCAGCCCCGGCCGCCGAGGGTGAGGTCGTCATCGACCTGCCCGACCCGGCCGACGACGCGCTGCGGCGGCGCATCGGGGTGACCGACCCCGTCGACGCCGAGGGCCTGGCCAACCTCTGCTCGACGACGACCGCGCGGATCGGCGTGGGACGGGCGGGGCCGCGGCCGCGCACGAGCGCGCTGCTGCTCTTCCAGGGCGACCACGGTGTGGCCCAGGACGCGATCTACGGCACCGTCGACGAGGAGGTCAAGGCGCAGTTCGACCTCTTCACCGTCGAGACCCAGACCGCCGACCAGGACGAGTACCTCCTGCGCCCCGACCTCGGCCGCCGCCTCACCGACGAGGCGAAGGCCACGATCGCCGAGCGCTGCAAGCCCAACCCGCAGGTCCAGATCGTCGTCGGCGCGGGGCTGTCGGCCGCCGCGGTCAACCACCAGCTGCCCGACATCCTGCCGGTCATCCAGCAGGGCCTGGCCACCGCCGGGGTCAGCGTCGGCACCCCCTTCTACATCGAGCGGGCGCGCGTGGGCGTGATGAACGACGTCGGCGAGGCCACCGGCGCCGAGACCGTCCTGCTGCTCATCGGCGAGCGCCCCGGCCTCGGGGTCGCCGACGCCCTCAGCGCCTACATGGGCTACCAGCCCCGGCCGGGCAAGACCGACGCCGACCGGGACCTCATCTGCATGATCACCTACGCCGGCGGGACCAACCCCCTCGAAGCCGGCGCCTACGTCGTCGAGAAGCTCCAGGAGATGCTGCGCGAGAAGGCCAGCGGCGTCGCCCTGGGACGCGAGGACGGCTGAGCCACGAGGGGGCGAGGCACGAACGGAGAAGAGGAGCGACGATGGCCGTCGGTGACCCCATCAAGCCGCAGATCCTGTCCGCGAGGCTCATCCCGAACGTCGAGCCGGAGTTCGCAGAGCGCCTGAAGCTGCGCCCCGACCAGCGCAGCCTCGGCCTCGTCACCTGCGACATCGACGACTCGCTGTACGTCGCCCTCGACGAGGCGACGAAGATGGCCGAGGTCGAGGTCGTCTACGCCCACAGCTTCTACGCCGGGGCCGACCACGCCTCCGGTCCGCTGTCGGGGGAGATCATCGGGATCCTCGCCGGACCCGACCCCGCCGAGGCCCGTGCCGGCCTGGGCGCCTGCATCGCCTACGCCGAGCAGGAGGCCTGGTTCACCTCGGCCAACGACGAGGACACCCTCGCGTTCTTCGCCCACACCGTCTCGCGGACGGGCTCCTACCTCTCCGGGGAGGCCGGCATCGCCGAGGGCACGCCGCTGGCGTACCTCATCGCACCCCCGATCGAGGCGACGTACGCGCTCGACGCCGCGCTCAAGGCCGCCGACGTCGAGATGCAGGTCTGGTTCGCCCCGCCGTCCGAGACGAACTTCTCGGGGGGACTGCTGTCGGGCTCGCAGAGCGCGTGCCGGGCGGCCTGCCAGGCCTTCGCCGACGCGGTCACCGACGTCGGCCGCTCCCCGGTGAAGTTCTGAGCCCGATGACGCGGTCGTGAGCGAGGCGAGGAGGCAGGTGATGGGCGAGACCTACGACGCCGATCTCCGATCGGTGCAGCAGGCGCGCCGCCTCGCGGTGGCCGCCCGTGCCGCCCAGCGGGAGTTCGCCTTCGCGACCCAGGCCGAGGTCGACCGCGTCTGCGCGGCGATGGCCGAGGCCGGGCAGGCCGCCGCCGAGCGCCTCGGCGCGCTCGCGCACGAGGAGACCGGCTACGGCGTCGCCGAGCACAAGCGCATCAAGGACGAGTTCGCCACCCGCGACGTCTGGCACTCCATCGCCGAGATCCCCACCGTCGGGGTGCTCGCGCGCGACGAGGCGCGCCAGGTCGTCGACATCGCCTGGCCAGTCGGCGTCGTCGCCGCGCTCACGCCGTCGACGAACCCGACGTCGACGGCGATGTACAAGATCCTCATCGCCGTCAAGGCGCGCAACGGCGTCGTCGTCGCGCCGCACCCCGCCGCGCGGGGGGCGGCGGCCGAGGCGGTGCGGATCATGGCCGAGGCCGGGCAGCGTGCAGGCATGCCCGCGGGCCTCGTGTCCTGCCTCGAGGAGGTGAGCCTGCCGGGTTCGCAGGAGCTGCTCGGGCACTACGCCACCGACCTCATCCTCGCCACCGGCGGGCCCGGCATGGTCCGCGCGGCGCACAGTGCCGGCAAGCCCGCGATCGGCGTCGGCCCCGGCAACGTGCCGGTGTGGGTCGACCGCAGCGCCGACGTCGGCAAGGCCGCGCGTGACATCGTCGCCTCGAAGGCCTTCGACTCCTCGGTGATCTGCGCCACCGAGCAGACCGTCGTCGCCGACGCCCCGATCGCCGCCGACCTGCGGGCGGCGATGGAGGCCGAGGGCGCACACTGGCTCGACGCCGAGCAGCAGGCCGCGATCGAGCGGGCGCTCTTCGCGCCCGACGGGGCGATCCGTCCCGCGTCGGTCGGCAAGACCCCGCAGCAGCTCGCGCGGCTCGCGGGCATCACCGTGCCTCGCCACGCGCGCATCCTCGTCGCCGACCTCGCCGGGGTCGGCCGCGACCACCCGCTCTCGCGCGAGAAGCTCACGACGGTGCTCGGCCTCATCGTCGAGGACGGCTGGCGGGCCGGCTGCGAGCGCTGCATCGCCCTGCTGCGCTTCGGCGGCGACGGGCACTCGCTCGTCATCCACGCCAGCGACGAGGACGTCATCCTCGCCTTCGGCCTCGAGAAGCCCGCGTTCCGCATCGTCGTCAACACCTGGGGGACGCTAGGCGCGATCGGCGCGACGACCGGGGTCATGCCGGCGATGACGCTCGCCCCCGGCGGGCTCGGTGGGGCGACGGTGAGCGACAACATCACCGTCACCCACCTCCTCAACGTCAAGCGCCTCGCCTACGCCACCTCCGAGCCGCCCGCAGCGGCGTGGTCGCTCGCGCCCGACGTCGAGGGGGCGGGCACGCCGGCGCAGGCGCGCGCGGCCGGGGGCGCCGGGGGCGCCGGAGGCGAGGACCCTGCGGCGATCGCCGAGGTCGTGCGGCGCGTGCTCGCCGAGCTCGACGGGCGGGAGGGCGGCGGCCGATGATCCACCCCGACCTGACCGAGGAGGTGCGCCGTGGCTGAGCCAGGCGAGGACCGGCGCTGCGCGGCGACGACGGCCTCGGGCGAGCGCTGCCGCAACACCGTGCAGGCGGGGTCGGCGTACTGCGGTCTGCCAGCCCACCAGCGACTCGCGAGCGCGCCGCCCCAGGAGGCCGCTCGGGAGCCCCCACCGGCCACCGAGGAGACGCCGCCCGAGGAGACCACGACCGCGGAGGCGCCGCCCGGCGCCGCCGCGGCCCGCGACGACAGCAGCCCACCAGCGAGCAGCCCACCAGGGAGAAGGAGCAAGGAGATGGCGAACGTGCAGATGATCGCGCTTGGCATGATCGAGACCAAGGGCCTCGTCGGGTCCATCGAGGCCGCCGACGCGATGGTGAAGGCCGCCAACGTCAAGCTCATCGGCAAGGAGGTCATCGGCGGCGGCTACGTCACGGTGATGGTGCGCGGCGACGTCGGCGCGGTGAAGGCCGCGACCGACGCCGGTGCGGCGGCGGCGGGGCGCGTCGGTGAGCTCGCGAGCGTCCACGTCATCCCGCGTCCGCACGGTGATGTCGAGATCATCCTGCCGCAGGCCGACGACGACGCCTGAGCCCGACCGGCTCCGGATGAGGAGGCGGTGAGGCGATGGCCCCGCACGACCGGGCGAGGGCCGAGAGGCCTCGGGTGATCGTCACCGAGGCCGGCCTTCGCGAGCAGCTCCGCACGCCCACCCACGGCGCGCGGGTCGTCGTGCCCGCCGGCGCGCAGCTCTCGCCGGCGGCCGAGGACTTCGTGCGCGCGTGGCGCCTCGAGGTGGCCTCCGACGGCGCCCCGACGCCCTCGGTGGGCGCCGCCGAGGGGGTGTCCGACGCCGCGCCGTCGGGGCAGGGGCCTGCGCAGGATCATGGCGCCAACGCGCGCTGGGACCGGCCGGGCACGTTCCCCGTCGTCCTCGACGGGCCGATCCCGCGGTGCGAGGTCTGCGAGTCGGAGGTGCGCCGCAAGCCGAGCCACCTCACCCAGCTCGACGCCGAGCACTTCGCCCCGAAGACCCACCCCCGCATCGCCCTGCGGGGCAGGCTCGACAGCCTCCACGCCCTCGCGCTGCTCATCGGCGCCCGCGCCGGGGCGGAGGGGCGCGAGGCCCTCGTGGGGCACATGGGGACGCTCGCGGCCTACTGCCGTGAGATCCAGAGCGCGGAGTACGCCGGACGCCTCGTCGACCCGCTCGTCCTCGACGGGCGCGACGAGGCCTCGGTCCATGCGGTCACCCACGACCCCGACGGTCACCTCGGCATCCCCCACGTCGTCCCCGACGAGGGCGATCCGGAGGTGCTGCACTGGCTGAGCTGGCTGCGCTGCCAGGTCCGCGAGACCGAGATCGTCGCGCTGGGCGTCACGCCGATCGAGCGCGCGAGCGAGGCGCAGCGCTCGCTCGTCCACGCGCTCAACCGGCTCTCCAGCGGGGTGTACCTCCTCATCCTCCTCGTGCGCGCCGCCGACCCGAACCGAGGGGGGAGCAGCCCACCGTGAGACCCGACCTCGAGACCGTCCTCGCTGCGGCCGACGCGACGATCGGCCGTGGTGAGGTGCGCGAGCCCCGCGGCGGGGTGCGCGTCGGCGTCGACCTCGGCACGGCCTACACCGTCGTCGTCGCCGTCGACGACGACGGCCTGCCCGTCGCCGGCGCCACCCGACCCGCCGAGGTCGTGCGCGACGGCGTCGTCGTCGACTTCGTGGGGGCCCGTCAGCTCGTCGCCGAGCTGCGCGAGGACGTCTCTGCCCGCCTTGGCCTGCCGCTCGAGTCCGCGGCGGCCTGCTTCCCGCCCGGGGTCGGCGCGGGCGAGGTGCAGGCCGTGCGCTACGTCGTCGAGGGCGCCGGGATGGCCTGCAGCGCCCTCGTCGACGAGCCGACCGCCGCCAACGCCGTCCTCGGCATCACCGACGGCGCGGTCGTCGACGTCGGTGGGGGCACGACCGGCACGGCGATCCTGCGCGACGGGCAGGTCCTCGCCACCCTCGACGAGCCGACCGGCGGGACCCACCTCACGCTCGTCATCGCCGGCGCCTGCGGCATCAGCGTCGACGAGGCCGAGCGACGCAAGACCGACCCCGCCGAGCAGGAGCGCCTCCTCGGCGTCGTGCGCCCGGTCCTCGACAAGATCGGCACGATCGTCGGGGGGCACATCAACGGCCACCGCGTCGAGGCCGTCCATCTCGTCGGTGGCACGAGCGCGTTCCCCGGCATCGCCGAGATCGTCGGCGCCGCCTGCGGGGTGCCCGCGCGCGTGCCCGGCAACCCACTGTTCGTGACCCCCCTCGGCGTCGCGCTCTTCGATGGCGCGGCGCTGCCCGTGACGGCAAAGGCGAGCCCATGAGCGATGCGTTCTCCCTTCGCGCGTACTGCTACCTCGACCGGATGCAGCCGCAGTACGCCTCCTTCGTCGGGACCGTGACCCAGGGCGACCTGCCGGTCGAGGGCATGGCGAGCCTCTATGTCGAGATGGCGCCCGGCAACTGGGTCTTCCGCGTCGTCGACGTCGCGGTCAAGGGCACCGACGCCAAGCCCGGCGCCCAGATCGTCGAGCGGCAGTTCGGGATGTTCGAGATCCACTCGCACTCCCAGGCCGACGTGCTGCGCGCCGGCGAGCTCGTCCTCGCCGAGCTCGGCCTCGAGCTCGCCAGCCGCAAGAAGCCCGAGATCGCCTCGCTGCAGGTCATCACGAACGTCAACCCCTACCAGGCGCAGCTGCTCAACCGCTTCACCCGCGGGATGATGCTCGTCGCCGGCGAGACGCTGCTCGTCATCGAGTGCACCCCGGCGGCCTACATCAACCTCGCGGCGAACGACGCGGAGAAGGCCGCCCCGGTCAACCTCATGCACGTCACCTCGGTGGGGATGTTCGGGCGGCTGTGGATGAGCGGCAGCGAGGCCGATGTCCTCGCCGCCCGAGACGCCGCCGTCGCGGCGATCGAGGCGGTCGAGGGCACCCCATGAGCGTGACCGCGAGACGACCCCCGGGCAAGGAGGCGTGATGGGCCGGCGCTTCATCACCAAGCAGGACATCGACGCGGCCGCCGATGCGGGCACCTCGGTGCTCGAGCTCGGCGAGCGCGACACCGTGACCGACCTCGCCCGCGAGCACGCCCGCGACCGCGGCGTGCGCCTCGTCGAAGGGTCCGCGGGGTCCGCGCGCGAGGTCGCCCCGACAGGGGCTGGCGACCCGCCCGCGGCACCGGCCGACGCGCCGACACCCGCCGCGCTGCACGCGCAGGTGCGCTCGGCGGTCATCGCGCGGGTCGGTACCGCGCCCGACGGCCTCGACGCGGTCATCACGAGGATCCTCGCCAGCCGCTGAGGGTCGCCCTGGCGTGGCATGCTCGACGCCATGCCCGAGGGTCACACCATCCACCGCGCCGCGCGGCTGCAGGGGCGGGCGCTCGCAGGGCGCCGTGTCGCCGTGGCCTCCCCCCAGGGCCGCTTCGCCGAGGGCGCCGCCGTGCTCGACGGACGACGCCTCGAGCGCATCGACGCGGTCGGCAAGCACCTCCTCTACCGCTTCGAGGGCGCCCCGGCGCTGCACGTCCACCTCGGCCTCTTCGGCCGCTTCCTCCTCCACGAGGGCGAGGCCCCCCGGACGGCGAGCCCGCAGACCCGCCTCGCGCTCGCCGCCGACGCCGAAGGCGAGGGGCAGGCCCGCCGCCCCGCGGTGACGCTGCGCTGTAGCGGGCCCACCGCCTGCGAGCTGCTGCCCGAGCTCGAGGAGGCCGCGCTGCGCGCCCGGCTCGGTCCCGACCCGCTCGACCCCACTGCGGGCCCGGAGGGCTTCGCCGCGGCGCTCGCCCGTCGTCGCGCGGGCATCGGGCAGGCCCTGCTCGACCAGCGTGCCGTCGCCGGCGTCGGCAACGTCTACCGCGCCGAGGCGTTGTTCCTCACCGGCCTGCATCCCGACCAGCCCGCCCCGACGCTCCGCGACGACGACGTCGAGGCGCTGTGGGCGACGCTGCGCGAGCTGCTGCGGGCGGGGGAGCGTCAGGGTCGCATCGTCACGATCGCCGCCGCCGACCGCACGCGGCCGCCGAGTCGGCTGCGCCGCGACGAGGCGCTCTACGTCTACCGTCGGGAGGGCCTGCCGTGCCGACGGTGCGGGACGGTGGTCCGGGCGTGGCCCCTCGGAGGACGGCGCATCTTCGCCTGTCCGGGGTGCCAGCCCCCTCGTCCGACCGGGTGAGCGGGGCCCTTCGTGGTCCGCGGGCCGGTCGGCTGGGGGCGCGCTACCGTGGGCGCTTCACCCGACGGAAGTAGCGCTCTGATGTCCCTACGCCGACTTGCGATCCTGCTCGCCGCGCTCGCCCTCGCCCTCGCTGCCTGCGAGGCCGAGGAGGACGGCGCCATCGAGGAGGATCTCGACGATGACGCCGAGCAGCTCGACGAGGGCGACCTCGAAGACCTCGACGAGGAGGACCTCGAGGACCTCGGCCTCGAGCAGCCCGAGCCCCCCGACCCGGTCGACCTGCCCGACGGCCTCGCCGCGGTCGTCGACGACGACGAGATCGCCGAGGAGACCCTCGAGGAGCGCTTCGACGCCGTCGTCACGGCGCCTGAGGTAGCCGAGCAGCTCGAGGGCGAGGACGCTGAGATGCTCGAGGAGCAGCTCAAGGCCCAGATCCTCTCCCGCCTCATCCTCGATCGCATCGTCGCGATGGGCGCCGAGGAGCTCGGCGTCGACGCCTCCGACGAGGAGATCGCCGAGCGCGAGGCCGACGAGGCCGAGGCCGCCGGCGGCGAGGACGCCCTCGCCGAGCAGCTCGAGAGCCAGGGCGTGTCAGCCGAGCAGCTCGAGGAGGAGCTGCGCACGATCGTGCTGCTCGACGGCATCGAGGAGGAGCTCACCTCCGACCTCGCTGAGGAGGACTTCGAGGCTGACGAGGAGCTCGGCGCCTCCCCGGCCGACATGGCCGTGCAGGAGTGGCTCTTCGAGCAGCTCACCGCACGCGAGGTCGAGGTCGATGAGGCCTACGGTGTCTGGAGCGCCGAGAGCGGCCAGGTCATCCCGGCGAGCCAGATCGGCTGACGACCGGCGGCACGCCGACCGACTGCGGGCGGGCGACCGGCAGGCTGAAACCGAGTCTTCGCCGGGAGTCGGCGCCGCGGTTGCGGGCCCTGGAGACCGTCTCGCCCTCTTCACCTCCGTGGCGTTCCCGGCACGCTCGGGGCGTCCCGTCTCGATGCGCTCCAGGAATCCCGCCGGGGTGAGCCGGGTTACGTCGAAGACCCCTAGGGGCGCGGGGACCTGACCGCGATGATGACGCGTGGGCTCATCCGGGGCTGATCAGTGGCCGCGAGCTTGTCTCGTTCGCGCGCCTTGGCCTCGCCGTGGTCGTGGCGGGGGGCTGTTGGATGGCGTGGGTGTGCGCCCCGGGGGTCGCCGGGGCGCAGCGAGGGGGCTGGGGGGT